>JGI12269J14319_10002208_pt1 | contig 18873 bp, 17 predicted proteins | sample PeaSoiSIISIP2007_FD_14319 | JGI IMG/M metagenome (IMG submission 14319)
GGCGTCGATCCCCGCCGCGAACGGCAGCCGCGCGCCGACGCCGAACCAGGCGCTGTAGGAGCCGAGCGAGCAGAGGAAGGCGCCGAGCAGCACCAGCGGCGCGACCTGCCCCAGCCCCAGCGTCTTCAGGCCCAGGATCAGCGCGTCCGGCAGGCCCGAAAGCCGGGTCGCGGTCTGCGGGGTCAGGATCACCAGCAACGAGCCGGTCCCGGCGAGGTAGAAGGCGATCTGCACCAGCGCAACGGTCGCCAGCACCGCCAGGATGGTGCGCATGCCGCCGCGCACGTCGTTGCGCATGAAGGCGAGCGCCTCCGATCCGGCGACGCCGAACACCATCGTCGCCCAGAGAATCGCGCCGTTGGCGTCGAGCGGGGGGCGGTAGCTGGCGTGGACGAAATCGGTCGCCGAGCCCTGCTTCAGCCCGACGCCAATCGCCGCGACCGCGAGCAGTCCGATCAGGGCGAAGTTCGCCGCGCCGCCGATGTTCGAGAGCCACTTGCCGGTCCCGAGCCCGACGTAGTGCAAAGCGCCGACAGCGACGGAGAGCGCCACGGCCACCGTGGTGAACAGCCACGGCTGGTCCAGCAGCGGCTTGCCCGCTGGCCCCATCGCCAGAGCCAGCAGGTTCAGCATGAACACCAGCACGCCGGAGAAGAACGGCAGGTTGGACACCCAGTAGAGCCAACCGCACAGAAAGCCCCAGAACGGCCCGAACGTCTCGCCGGTCCAGGTGTAGACCCCGCCTTCGCCCGGGAACCGCCCGGTCAGCTCCGCGGTCGCCACGATCAGCGGCGCGGAGAACACCAGCACCGCCAGGGCCCAGATCGGCAGCGACGCCGGCCCGGCCGCCGCCGCCACGCTGATCCACCGGATCGAGAGCGCGACGGACGCGGCGTAGAAGAACAGGTCGGCGAACCCGAGCGTTCGCGGTGTCACGCCCGCGCTCGCCACTACCGTTGACTGTCCAGCTGCATCGCCCCGCCCTGCCTCGGCGGACAATGTCCGCATTCGCGGGCGGCGCCAACGCCGAGCCCCTTGTTGCGGTGGCAGGGGCATCCGCTAGCATCCGACCTATGCAACCGGCGGCGACGATCCAGGTCCGGCGCGCGCGGCCGGACGACGCGGCCGCGCTGCGGGCGATCCTGCGCGACACCTTCGAGAGCACATGGCGGCCCAACATCACCGCGGCGGCTGCGGATGCGTTCCTGCGCGAAGACCGGCCGGCCGCCTACGTTACCGAGCGGGGGCTGGAGTTCTGGGTCGCCGAGGTCGAAGGCGCGGTGGTCGGTCTGGTCCATTGGCAGAACGACTTCGTGCATGCGCTGCACGTGCGCGCCAGCCACGCCCGCCGCGGCCTCGGCGCGCGGCTGATGGACCGGGCGGAGGCCGAGATCGCCGGCGCGGGCTTCGCGGCGGCGCTGCTCGAGACAGACACCTTCAACCAGCGCAGCCAGGCGTTCTACGCCGCCCGCGGCTACCAGGAAGCCCGCCGCTATCCCGAAACGGAGTGGGGTAGCGGTCTGACAACCCTCCTGCTGGTAAAATCGCTCGGCTGAACGCCCGGGGAGGGGCCATGCCGACGCCGAACGACAGCCTGGTTCACACCGCGAACCACGTCGCCCTGGCCGCAGTCCTGCTGCTCGCGGCCTGTGGACGCTCGGAGATCCCGCAACAGCCACCGCTCGGTCCCGTCGCCCAGCGCGCCGTGGCTGAAAGGATCGCGCGCGGCTTCGCCGAGGTCTGCCTGACCACCACCGACGCCCTCTCCGCCACCCGCACCCTGCAATCCCAGGGCTGGCCGGCGTTCGGCGTGGTCTGGAACCACCCCGGCAGCGTCTCCTACGCCGCCACGCCCTCGCCAGCATTGCCGGCGGGCCTGTCCGTCATGGGCGATCGACGCCAGAGCGATGTCGGCGCGCCGGTGAACCTTCAGCTGACCTGTGTCGGTCACTATCAGGCCGACGGCGCCGCTCCGATGGTCCAGGCGATCGAACGTCGCTGGGGCGCCAGTCACGATGGCCCGCCGAGCCTTGCCGGCAGCCGCGCCTGGACCTTCCGGATGGAGAACGGCGCTTTCACCACCGTATCGACCAGCGGCGCCACCGACGGACCGGTCCAAGCCGCAATGCTAACCGCGCTCCGCCCGGGCGAAGCGCTGGTCTACCTCCAGGTCTTCTACAGTCCGATGATGCACGACGTTGCGTCGGTGATCTCCGTCTGGCGTCCCGCGCCATAGTCCCCCAACGGGCCGTCACCCGGGCCCGATCATGTTCTCCGGGCGGACGATGGCGTCGAACTCGGCGTCGGTGACGTAGCCGCCGCCGACCGCCTCCTCGCGCAGGGTGGCGCCATTCTTGAGCGCCGCCTTGGCGATCTTGGCGGCGGCGTCGTAGCCGATCGTGGGGGCGAGCGCGGTCACCAGCATCAGCGAGCGGTCGAGCGCGGCCTTGATGTTGTCGACGCGCGGCTCGATCCCGACCACGCAGTGCTCGGTGAAGCTGACGGCGGCGTCGCCCAGCAGCAGGATCGATTGCAGCAGCGTGTAGGCCATCACCGGGTTGTAGACGTTGAGCTCGAAATGGCCGGAAGCGCCGGCGAAGCTCATGGTCGCCTCGTTGCCAAACACGCGGGTGCAGACCATGGTCAGCGCCTCGCACTGGGTCGGGTTGACCTTGCCCGGCATGATCGACGAGCCCGGCTCGTTCTCCGGCAGCGACAGCTCGCCGAGGCCGGAGCGCGGGCCCGAACCCAGCAGGCGGATGTCGTTGGCGATCTTGAACAGGCTGGCCGCCACCGTGTTCAGCGCGCCGTGGGTGAACACCATGGCGTCGTGCGCGGCTAGCGCCTCGAACTTGTTCGGCGCCGACGTGAACGGCAGACCGGTGATCTCGGCGATCTTGGCCGCGACCTTTTCGGCGAACCCGACCGGGGCGTTGAGGCCGGTGCCGACCGCGGTGCCGCCCTGCGCCAGCTGCATCAACATCGGCAGGGTCATCTCGATCCGTACGATGCCGTTGGCGACCTGCTGCACGTAGCCGGAGACCTCCTGGCCCAGCGTCAGCGGGGTGGCGTCCTGCGTGTGAGTGCGGCCGATCTTGATGATGTGGGCCCAGGCCTTGGCCTTGGCGTCCAGCGCGTCGCGCAGGGTCTGCAGCGCCGGGATCAGGCGGCGCACGATCTCCTCGGCCGCGGCGATGTGCATGGCCGTTGGATAGGTGTCGTTGGACGACTGGCTCATGTTGACGTGATCGTTCGGGTGCACCGGCGACTTCGAACCCATCACCCCGCCCAGCATCTCGATCGCCCGGTTCGAGATCACCTCGTTGGCGTTCATGTTCGACTGGGTGCCGGAGCCGGTCTGCCAGACCGCCAGCGGGAAATGGTCGTCGAGCTTGCCGTCGATCACCTCCTGCGCGGCGGCCACGATGGCGTCGCCAATGTTCGTATCCAGCTTGCCCAGCGCCATGTTCACCTCGGCGGCGGCGCGCTTGACGACGCCCAGCGCGCGCACCACCGGCAACGGCTGCTTCTCCCAGCCGATCTTGAAATTCTGCAGGCTGCGCTGGGTCTGCGCGGCCCAGTAGCGATCGGCGGGAACCTCGATCGGACCGAAGCTGTCGGTCTCGGTTCGCGTGGCGGACATGCGGTCTCCTCGGGCGATGGGCTGCGCGGGGTTTAAGGCGCCGCACCGCAGCCGTCACCCGGTCACGCGTTCGCCGGTCCCAAGGCGCGCGCTGGCCGAGTGGCTAGGCGCCCAGTCGCCGCGTGGCGAACACCTCGACGCCGGGCTGGCCGAGATCGACGAGCTGCTTCGACCCGATGGCGCGCTCCGAGCCGTCGGCGCCCTTCAGCCACAGGCCGTGCGTCTGCGCATCAACCTTGGCGAGGCTCAGCAAGGTGGCGCCGGAGATGAAGTCGCCGCCCCAGTGATATTCGCGGCCGTCGAGCAGGAAGCGGAAGATGCGGTCGCTCTTGAAGGCCAGGAACCGCTCGACCCCGGCGCGCAGGTCGATCGTCTCATCGAGACGGATCTCTTCGAGCAGGCCATCGGTCATGACCGCGAAGAGCGCGTATTCCTCAGCCGGCTGCAGGGCGGCGAGGTCGAGCAGCGAGCGCCCGGTGAGGACGCTCTCGGCGACCGTCACCGGCTGGAAGTTCAGCAGCGCGTCGCCGATCGAGACGCGGTACGGGCCGGCGGCGCGCGGCGTCCGCCCCGCCCGGGCGCAAGCCTCGATGTCCTCGATTTCCTGTGTCTCGCTCAACTTCTTCCGCCCCCTGACCGAACCGCGTTAGCGCAGACATCGGTGGGGAACGTTCGGGGGCTGTCAAGCTTGCGCGCCCGCTACCCCGGCGCGAAGGCCATCAGCGGCAGGATCGGGCGCAGCTGCGGGCCGACGAAGAACTGCGGCTCCGAGGCCGGGCTCATGCCGGTCTCGAGCTCGCGCCGGGCGACGCAGTCCTGCACCGCAGGGCCCAGGGCGATGAAGTCGTGCGCGTGCGGCAGCACCTGCAGCATGCAGGCGTCGAAATAGGGGTACTTGTCGCTCTCGCTGCAGCCGAACGACGAACGGTCCGGGCGCGCGGCGGTGATGATCTCGCGGTTGTTGTCGGCCAGCGCTGGGACGAACACGCCGGAGAAACAGGCCGAGATGATCACCACGGTCGGACGCTTGCCGCAGGTGTCGGTGATCAGCTGGTCCATCAGCGGCGGCGGCAGAATCTGGCCGTTCACGACCACGCCGGAGGGCGCGCCGTGCGAGGAGAAATACACTAGGCATCCGCCGGTGGCCTGCTGGGCGACGTCGCGCAGCCCCTCGTAGATCAGCTGCAGGTCGGCTTTGGCGACCTTCTGCTGCGGATAGAGCTCCGGTCGCACCGAGAACTCGCGCAGGTTGGCGGCCGAGAAGCCCTTGCGGATCAGCTCGGCGGAGACATCGCGGCGGGCGTTGTCGAAGGTCTCGGTTGGGTTGTCGGTGTGGGCGGCGTGGAAGTCTCCCGAGACCACGACCGCCGCCCAGTTCGCGAACGGGCTGGGCCCGGCGATGGCCGCCGGCCCGGAGAAAACGGCGACGGCGGCGATGCACGCGGCGACGACCCAGCGGGGCATGGCGCTACTTGTAGTTCTTGAACGGCGTCGGCACGGCGGTGCCGGTGGCCTTGGCCACCAGCCGCCCGTCGGCGTCGAAGAGTTCGCCCTCGGTGAAGGCGAGGGTGCGGCCCCAGCGCACCACCCGGCCGACGCCTTTGAGCACGCCCGGCATCGCTGGACGGAAGAAGCTGGTTTTCATCTCAGCCGTGGGCGCGACAGCGGTCATTTTCGAGGCCACCATGCAGGCGACCGACATGCATTCGTCGAGCATGGCGCAGAGGTAGCCGCCTTGCACCTGCTTCATCGGATTGGCCAGCAGCTCGGCCCTGGCGTCGAAGGTGACCTCGACCTCCATCTTCTCCTGGCTGACGCTCAGCATCTTGAAGCCCAACGTCTGTGAACCGGTGGGCTGGTTCTTGGTGCGCAGGAAACGCTGCAGGATNTCGTCGTCGGTGTAGGTCTTCGGCTCTTCGGCGGCTACGTCGGTCACGTCGGATCTATTTCTTTCTGAAATGGTCGAGGGAAACGATGTTCGGCCCGTCGGGCGTCTTTTCGCCGGCCGCGTCTGCGGCAGGCGCAGGTGCGGGCAATGGCGTCGCCGGCGCGTCGGGGACGGTGAAACGCAGCTGATATTCCACCCCAGGGTCGCGGAAATGGGTGATGGCCGCATAGGGGATGGCGAGCGACTTGGGCTGCCCGCCGAACTTCAGGGTGACCGAGAAGAAGGTCTCGCCCGGGGCCAGGTCCCAGTACTCATGCTGCAGGACGATGCTCATCTCGTCCGGATAGCGGGCGAGCAGCTCTTTGGGCAGGGTGACTCCCGGCGCGGCCGTCCTGAAGGTGATGAAGAAGTGATGGTCGCCGGGCAGATGCTTGGCCGCCGCGATCTTCAGCGCCGCGCGCACGACGCCGCGCAACGCCTCCTGCTGCAGCGCGTCGTAGCCGATCAGGTCGTTGGGGGGCGCCATCGGCCTCGAACCTACCGCGCGAGCGCGCCGAAGCAAGCGCGGCGGCGTCTCCCGGACGGCGATTCTCGTGATGGGGACGGTGGGGGGCTTCTGTTGCCAGGCGCCCCCCGAGCCCCGCCTGGCGCTGCTAAGACACCAGGGCTTTAGGTCGAATATGTCCGAACCGCTTACGCGGCGAGGGCGTATTCTTGAGCGAAGTTATCGTTCGCAGTTAGAAAATGGCCCGAAACGGTGAGCCACGCCGGGAGAAAGCAACGCCTTTACACGTCTGTCGATGCTGATCGGCCCCGTGCACGCCCGCCGATAACGCGGGGAGGTTGGTGGAGCCGCCGGGAATCGCACCCGGGTCCAGTCCGATTATTACGCGCGCGTTTATCTCCATAGTCCGGACGGAAGCCCGAACAGGCTATATATAGGCCATCCGCCTTGCCGATTGAAGAACGACGTGTCAGCCGCTCACGAAGCGCCAATGACGGCCGCAGTTTCGCCAATCGCCGCCAGCCGTTCGCGGGCCGCCTGGGACTGTCGATGCGCCGAAACTAGGTTCGCGGCGCCCACCAAGGAGGGGCGCGTCTCATGAAGAGCCTGCTGCAGTCCGCGAAGTTCCTGGCCCTCGACATGGCCTCGACCCTGTTCTTCCTCGCCTTCTATGCGGTGACGAAGAGCATCCCGCTCTCTGTCGCCGCCGGCGTCGCGCTCGGCATCGCCCAGATCGTCTGGGAGATCGCGCGCAAGCGGCCGATCGAGACGATGCAGTGGATGAGCCTGTTCCTGGTGTTGGCGAGCGGCGTGACGGCGCTGCTCACCAACGACGTGCGGTTCGTGCTCTACAAGGCCAGCATCATCTACGTGATCGTTGGCGTGGTGATGTTGAAGCCCGGCTGGATGAACCGCTATCTGCCGGCGGTCGCGATCGAGGTCGTGCCCGACATCGCCTATGTGTTCGGCTTCGTCTGGGCCGGGCTGATGTTCGTCTCGGCGGTGGTGAACCTCTGGGTCGCGACCCACTACAGCTTCATCATCTGGACCGGCTTCATGTCCGCCTACGCGCTCTCGACCAAGCTCGGCCTGTTCCTGATCCAGTACGCCACGATGCGCTTCATCGGCGTGCGCCGACGCCGGGCGCAGCTCGGCGCCGCCGAACCGGTCGCCGCCTAGGCTGATCCCCTCTTGCTAACCCTCTCCCCGCCTTGCGGGGCGAGGGTTACTGGTCGCATACAGGGCCGATGAGCGCCGAACCGCCTGCCTCCGCCTACGACATGGGCCATGCCGTCGAGGTCGAGAGCCTCGCCACCTTCGCCATCCTGGTCGACAACGAGCCGGGGGTGCTGCACCGGGTGGTCGGGCTGTTCGCCGCCCGCGGCTACAACATCGAGAGCCTCACCGTCGCCGAGACCGACGAGACCGCGCACACCTCGCGCGTCACCATCGTCACCCGCGGCACCCCGCAGGTGCTGGCGCAGATCCAGGCCCAGCTGGAAAAGATGGTCTCCACCCGCCACGTCGTGAACGTCACCGTCGACCCGAATGGGGTTCAGCGCGAGCTCGCCCTGGTGAAGGTTCATGGCGCCGGCGCCGACCGGGTGGAGGCGCTGCGCATCTCGGAGATCTTCCGCGCCCACGTGATCGACACCACGACCCAGAGCTTCATCTTCGAGATCACCGGCGCCCCCGCGAAGATCGACAAATTCACCGACCTGATGCGGCCGCTGGGCCTGGTCGAGGTCTCGCGCACCGGCGTGCTCTCGATCGACCGCGGCGAAGAGACGCTGTAGCCCGCCCGACCACGGCGGTCAGGCGGCCACGGCCTCGCTCACGTCTACGGCCACCGCGATGCGCAAGCCCGGCGCGCCGACCGGATTGGTCCAGTGGGTGAAATACGACGGCATCAGCACCAGCACGCCCGGCTCGGCCGCGATGGTCCGGTCCGGCCACGCTGCGGCGTGTCGCGCGCCCGCCGGCGCTCCGATCCTGAGCGCGCCGGGCGCGTCGGCGTCGGTCCGCCCATGCGCTGGGGCGGCGATGAAGCAGACGCCGGTGACCCATCCCCGCGGGTGCAGATGCGGCGTCGTGTAACCCTCGCCGCGTGAGAGCGTCGCCCAGGCGTTCAGGGCCGGCCGGCGCGGGATCCACGGCGCCGTCCAGCGCTCGGAGCGCCGCCACGCCGCGAGATAGGCATCGATCTCCCGGCCGAGCTCGGCCATCAGGCCGCGGATCAATGGATGCGAATGCGCGTGCAGTCCGCCGACGAAGTGCATCTTGCGGACCGACTGGACCGCTTCCTGCCACACCACCCCATCCGTTCCGCTCGCCAGCAACTCGCCGATCGCCGACCAGCGGCCGTCGTCAGGCAAGGAGACGACACGGATCAGGCCATCCGCATCGAGCCGCGCCGTCAGCTCCTCGATCTGGCCAAGCTCGTCCAGCCGGCGAAGGAAGTTCGCCACCATCTGGGCGTTGACGTGGCCACAGGCGAACAGCTCGCGATACTCATCGACAGCGCGCTGCGCCGGCGCATCCATCAGCCTCGCCAGGCTCAGATCGGCGCCGACGCTGGCGCCGATCTGGCGCAGCGTGTTGGCGAGCGGGACCAGGCCATGCGCTTCGAGGATGCGCGCGTGGAGTCCGATCGGCACGGCGTGCGAGGCGGCGCTGGCGCCCAGCACCGCCTGGTACCGCGCGAGCCCGCCTTCCACGTCCCCGGCGCAGCACATCGCCAGCGCCGCCGCCGCGGCGGCCTGGCAGGCTTGGTCGGACTCGGTTTCAGCTTCAGGCGGCATGGCGTGGCGGGTAGAGCAAGGGTCGCCGCATGCGCCGGTCCAGCGCCTTTGTGTCCGCAGGAGGCGTCTGGATGCGCGCAAGCCGGCGCCACGTCAACGCCGCCGCTCACACGCGGCGACCGGCGAGCGCGACCTAGTTACGCCCCGGGCCAGCCTGCTACTGAAGACCGGGCGGGCTCTACCAGTGAGAGGCGGTGTATCCTTGCGCACGGTCGCGGTCATCGCGCTGAAGGGCGGCTCCGGGAAGACGACGATCGCAACGCACCTGGCGCTCGCGGCCCACCTGCGCGGGCTCGACACCCTGGTCGCCGACATCGACCCGCAGCGCTCCGCCGAGAACATCCTGAGCGCGCGGCCGGTCCCGGGGCCGGCGTGGATGACGGTCGCGGGCGCCAGGCTGATGGCGGCCAAGTTCACCGCGCTGAGTTCGCGGCGGCAGCTCTTGATCGTCGACACTCCGGCCGGCGCGCTCGAGGACGTCAGCGAGGCGGTCGTCCTCGCCGACTTCGCGGTCCTGGTGGTGCGCCCGACGCTGATCGATCTTTCGGGCCTCGCCCGCACGCTCACGCTCGTCCGCAAGCTGGGCAAGCCGTCGACCGTGGTCGTCAACCAGGCCCCGGTGGCGCGCGAGAACATCGAGCCGCCGCTGGTCAAGCGGGCGCTGCGCGGGCTCGAGTACATGCAGGCGCCTCTGGCGCCGGTCATCCTGCGCTCGCGCTCGATCTACCAGACCGCCCTGGAGACGGGACGCTCGGTCGAGGAATCCTCGGACGCCGCGGCGGCGGACGAAGTCGCCGCCCTCTGGAACTTCATCGACGCCGCGGTCGGGGTTTCTCCGGTCGAGCCCTAGCCTAGACCAGTCCCTTGCCGGCGTCGTCGATCACCCCGCCGATGTCGCCCGCGTCCTNGCCGAGGATCATCTCGTTGTGGGCCTTGCCGGACGGGATCATCGGGAAGCAGTTCTCAGAGGCCTCGACGCGGCAGTCGAACAGCACCGGCAGCGGGCTGTCGATCATCTGCACGATCTTGGCGTCGAGCTCATCCGGATGATCGGCGCGCAGGCCGAGCGCCCCGTAGGCCTCGGCCAGCTTCACGAAGTCCGGCAGGCTGTCGGAGTACGAGTGGCTGTAGCGCTCGCCGTGCAGCAACTGTTGCCACTGCCGCACCATCCCCATCCACTGGTTGTTGAGGATGAACACCTTGATCGGCAGGTTGAACTGGATCGCGGTGGAGACCTCCTGCATCGTCATCTGCACCGAGGCGTCGCCGGCGATGTCGATGACCAGGCTGCCCGGATGCGCCACCTGCGCGCCCACGGCCGCGGGCAGGCCGTAGCCCATCGTGCCCAGCCCGCCGGAGGTCATCCAGCGGTTCGGCTCCTCGAAATGGAAGAACTGCGCCGCCCACATCTGGTGCTGGCCGACCTCGGTGGTGATGTAGACGTCGCGGCCGCGGGTCAGGGCGTAGAGCCGCTCGATCGCGTGCTGCGGCTTGATCAGCTCGGTCGAGGGCCGATAGGCGAAGCCCTTGCGCTCGCGCCAGGCGTCGATCCGCGCCCACCAGGCTTTCAGCGCCGCGGCGTTGGGCGCGAGGCGCTGGCGCTTCCACGAGGCGATCAGCTCCGCCAGCACCCGGCCGGCGTCGCCGACGATGCCGATGTCGGCGCGCACGACTTTGCCGATCGAGGAGGGATCGATGTCGATGTGGATCTTCTTCGAGCCGGGCGAGAAGGCGTCGAGCCGGCCGGTGACGCGGTCGTCGAAGCGCGAGCCGATCGCCACCATCACGTCGCAGTCGTGCATGGCGTGGTTGGCTTCCCAGGCGCCGTGCATGCCGACCATGCCGAGCCAAGACGGATCGCTAGCCGGGAACGCGCCAAGGCCCATCAGGGTCGAGGTCACCGGCGCGCGGGTCAGGGCGGCGAACTCGCGCAGCAGCTGGCTGGCCTGCGGCCCGGCGTTGATCACCCCGCCGCCGGTATAGAGGATCGGACGCCTGGCGCTGGCGATCAGAGCCGCCGCCTCGGCGATCTTCGCGGGGTCGCCCTCGGTACGCGGATGGTAGTTGTGGCTCGCCCGCGCCGCCTCCGGACCGACATAGAGCCCGGTGGCGAACTGGACGTCCTTGGGGATGTCGACCACGACCGGGCCCGGCCGGCCGGTGGTGGCGATCTTGAACGCCTCGTGCAGCACGTGCGGCAGGTCGGCGACGGACTTCACCAGGTAGTTGTGTTTGGTGCAGGGCCGGGTGATGCCGACGGTGTCGCACTCCTGGAACGCGTCGGTGCCGATCAGGTGGGTCGGGACCTGGCCGGTGATCACCACCAGCGGGATCGAGTCCATCAGCGCGTCGGTGATGCCGGTGACCGCGTTGGTGGCCCCCGGTCCCGACGTCACCAGCACGACGCCCGGCCGGCCGGTCGAGCGGGCGTAGCCCTCGGCCGCGTGGGTCGCGCCTTGTTCGTGGCGCACCAGGACGTGGCGCAGGCGCGGCTCGTGGAACAGCGCGTCGTAGATCGGCAGCACCGCGCCGCCGGGATAGCCGAACAGATCGGTAACGCCCTGGTCGACCAGGGCGCGGACCACGATCTCGGCGCCGCTCATGATTTCGGAGGCGGCGCTGGCGGTCTGGGCTTCGAGGGTGGGCTGGATGGTCATTGGGCGGCTCGGAATGGGATGTGGCAGGACAAGAAAAAAGGCCCGCAAGGGGCCTTCGGACATGCGACCGACGTCAGTGGGAGGCTCTCAGCCTCCTACCGATACCGGCCGCCCAATAAGTACGAGGCGCGCGCTGCGCATCGATCCTGCTCCCAAATCGTCCGCGACAGACATGCCATCGTGAGCCGAGGGCGTCAAGAAACGCTGAACGGCGGCTCGGGTGAAGACAGTGCGCCAGAACGCCTTGTGCACGGCAGGCGGGTCGGGGCTGTGCTCGCCCAAGGACGGCGCAAGCCGCCCCGCGCCGACATGCCGAACAGCGTTCAGATTCAAATGAGTGTTTGAAATGGGTTGGCCGAGCGCGCCGGTGGGCGTAACGGTTCGCTTAGCCCCAAGTCCCTGCACAAAGGCCGCAACCGATGAACGTGATGACCAAGGACGCCTCCCTCAGCCCGCTCGACCTCGAGGCCGAGCTCAACAATCTCGGCATGTCGAAGGACGCGCGGCCGCTCTACGACGCGGTGAAGCGCCACATCGAGGAGAACGTCGCCCCGATCTCGGACGAGTTCTACCGGCTCGGCGAAGGCCGCGCCGAGCGCTGGAGCTGGGCCCCGGGCCAGCTGGAGCTGCTGCAGACCGCCAAGGACAAGGCCAAGGCCTCGGGCCTGTGGAACTTCTTCCTGCCCACCTCCGAGATCGGCCGCGGCCTCACCAACCTCGACTACGCCTACATCGCCGCCGAGCTCGGCAAGCAGCCGCTGGCCTCGGAGTCGCTGAACTGCTCGGCGCCGGACACCGGCAACATGGAGGTGCTGGAGAAGGTCGGCACCGACGAGCAGAAGGAGCGGTGGCTGAAGCCCCTGCTGAACGGCGAGATCCGCTCGGCCTTCGGCATGACCGAGCCGGGCATGGCCTCGTCCGACGCCAAGAACATCGCCTGCCGCGCCGAGCTGATCGGCGACGAGTGGGTGATCAACGGCGAGAAGTACTACATCTCCGGCGCGGGCGACCCACGCTGCAAGATCATGATCCTCATGGTCCAGACCAGCCCCGAGGCGCCGACGCAGTTCCGCCAGTCGCAGATCCTGGTGCCGATCCCCTCGCCGGGGCTGACCATCCTGGGGCCGATGACGGTGTTCGGCCACGACGATGCGCCGCACGGGCACATGCACCTGAAGCTCGAGAATGTGAGGGTGCCGAAGGAGAACATCCTGCTCGGCGAAGGCCGCGGCTTCGAGATCAGCCAGGTGCGCCTCGGCCCCGGCCGCATCCACCACTGCATGCGCTCGATCGGCCAGGCCGAGCGGGCGCTGGACCTGATGGTCAAGCGCGCCTCGACGCGGCAGGCGTTCGGCAAGCCGATCATCCAGCTCGGCAAGAACCTCGAGGTCGTGGCGCGCGCCCGGATCGAGATCGAGGCGATGCGGCTGATGGTGCTGAAAGCGGCCCGGGCGATGGACGTGCTCGGCAACCGCGAGGCGCGGGTGTGGGTCTCCATGGTCAAGGCCATGGTGCCCGAGCGCGTCTGCCAGATCATCGACCAGGCGATCCAGATGCACGGCGCGACCGGCGTCTCGCAATGGACGCCGCTGGCCGGCATGTACACCAGCCAGCGTACGCTGCGCATCGCCGATGGCCCGGACGAGGTGCACCACATGGTGGTCGGCCGCGCCGAACTGAGCCGGCACTGACGATCAGGCGCTAAAGAAATGACGGCGGCGGCGATCTCGGACGCCATCCCGGGTTACGATATCCCGGCGGTGGAGGCGTGGATCGCCGCCAACGTCACCGCGCTGACGCCGCCGCTCAGGTGGACACGGCTCGAGGGCGGCCACTCCAACCTCACCTACCAGCTGGAGGATGGGGAGGGCAGGCTCGCGGTGATCCGTCGTCCGCCGCTCGGCGAGTTGCTGCCCAAGGCCCACGACATGGCCCGTGAATGGGCGCTGATCAGCGCTCTGGGGCCGACGCCGGTGCCGGTGCCGGCCGCGCTCGGCTTCTGCGACGACGTCGCCGTCACCGGCGCGCGGTTCTACGTGATGGGCCATGTCGACGGCCATCCGCTCTACAACGCCGCCGACACTGAGCGCTGGGCGCCGGCGCCAGTGCGCCAGAAGCTGGCGCACTCGTTCATCGACGTGCTGGCCGACCTGCACGCGGTCGATCCGGACGCGGTTGGCCTCGGCGATCTCGGCAAGCGCGACAGCTATGTCGGGCGCCAGCTCTCCACCTGGTACAAGTCGTGGGTCGCCTCGGTCGGGCCAGCCGAATACGACGATCCCCGCGCCCACGATCTGCAGCGCTTCCTGTTGGAACATCTGCCCGAACAGGAGCCGGCGCGGGTCGTGCACGGCGATTACGGCCCGCACAACTGCCTGGTCGGCCCGGAAGGCACGGTGGCGGCGGTGGTCGACTGGGAGATCTCGACCCTCGGTGATCCGCTCGCCGACTTGGCCTACGCGCTGAACCCATGGCCCGATCCGAGCGACCCCGAGCCGCCCAATCCCCTGGCTGCGCTGGCGCCGCCGGGCTTCCCGTCGCGCACGGAGCTTGCCCAACGCTACGCCGCGCGCACCGGCCGCGACCTCTCACGGCTCGACTACTACATCGGCTTCAACTTCTGGAAGTCGGCGGCGATCGTGCACGGCGTCTACGCCCGCTACATGGAAGGCAAGAAGGGTCACGAGGGCGTCGACCTCGACGCCCTGCGCACGCGCATCGCCGGCTCGCTGGCGGCGTCGGAGCGGGCGCTGGCGCGGCTGAAGCTCTAACCGCCGCGCCGGGCACGGTGGCCTAGGCCTGAGCCGTTGCGGCGCTCCGTCGCCTGGACCGCAGGCCCGCTCCGATCATGCCGACCCCGGCCAGCATCATCGCCCAGCTTGCCGGCTCGGGGACGCCGGCGGCGATACCCGGGCTGAAGGTGAACGAACCGCTCGGCGCCGAGAAGGTGGGATCGAGGAACGCCGACGCGGCCGAGTTGGCGGGCGATACGGTCGTCCAGATGTCGACAAGGTAGGCCTCGCCCGCATCCATCATGACGTTGTTGAGCGTCGTCAGCGGCTGGGCGTTCGCAGCATCGGACCCCGCGCCGATGAAGCAGGTGTTCGGCCGGCCATAGCCGGGCGCGCTGGCGCAATCGGTAAGGGTTTCGGTCACCGACAGCATCGAGCCATCCTCGCCCGCAGGGCCGACGCCGTAAGGAAGAACGCCGGACGCGAGACTTGGAAACCCATCGGGGTTCAGTTGGGCAAGGCCGAAGCCGAAGAACGCCTGCGCCTGGCCGGCGCCGGGGTTCAGCATGTCCGACATATGGATCGACACAGGGTACGGGTTGCCCGCAATCGCCCCGGGGGGTCCGGAATAGACGACGTAGTAGTAGAGCTCGGCGTAGTTCGCCTGTCCGCCGCCGGACCCGATCTGATCGATGTCGATACCGACCGCAGGACCGCCGGCCGGCCCATTCAGCGTCGTAGTCGCATAACAGTTCGCGCCCGCGGCGGCGCATCCGGGATTGAGGTTGTAGTTCAAGGTCCCGAGGCCATTCCTGGTCCGCAGCCAGGCGAGGTTGTTCAGGTCGATGGTCTCCTGCGCCAGGGCGTTGGGCAGGATCGGGCCAGCATGCGCGCCGTCGGCGACCAACGCGCCGGCGATGACCGCGCCGAGCAGGGCGACGAAGCGGAGGTGGGTCATCTTGGTCATGGTCATTCCTCGCGGCTGAAATGCCGGCTGTCTCAACTCGGCTGAAAGGTCGCCAGATGCGGGCGGCGCCAGGCGCGCAGAGCCGCGCCGACGCCGAACAGTCCTGCCAGCATGACCATCCAGGTCAGGGGTTCGGGAACCGCCGTGACCGTCCAGGTTCCGGGGGTTCCTGAGTTGCTGGCGTACTCGCTGTCCTGGAAGATCGAGGGGATGTAGACGCCGTCGCCGACCCCGAGCAGCCCCGGAAGATCGAAACTGAACACCTCTTCCTCATACGGCGTCGGCGGGTACTCGGCGGGCAGCAGGTTTGGCGCGACGACGTCGGTCTGGGTGGTGAACTGATACCCGGAGATCTGCCCGGCGGCATCGGTGGAGAAGTTGATGCTGTAGAGCACGTTGCCGGGCGGGCCGCTGGCGTAGTGCAAGGGTCCCACCGATAGCGACCAGGCGTCGATCGGCGCGGAGAAACCGGCGTCAGTCAGGTTGGGCGCCAGCCGGCTGGGCGAGGTGAACTGGAAATGGATGGCGTCCGCCGTCGTGAACGGCGTGTCGGGCCCGCAGCAGATGCTGGTGACGTGGGTGAAGTCGTTGCCGGTGTAGGCGTAGAGCCAGGTCTCGGCGAATGCGGGGGTCGCCAGGCCGCACATCGCGGCGGCGGCCAGGGCGTGGAGGGCAATTCGTCTCATCGGCTCGCCTTCTGCTGAGGGCGACGGCGTGGGGGGCGTGGCCGTCGGACTGAGCAAAGCGAACTTCGCCGCCGAGCTCTTCAAAACGGCGATCAAGAATTCTCAAAAGATGTCAGCGTGGGCGCAGACGTGCGGGCGTCAGGGCCGGTTTTCGCGTCACGTCTTATGCGCAGCGCACGCTGGCGCTATGACTAGCTCAGGGGTGTGGGGCCGAGGCGATCGTGCGGCGGCCCGAGGGTGCTGGCCGATGGACGTCTCGGTTCGCGAGGGCAAGCGCTACGAGTTCGGCGCGTTCGTGCTCGATCCGGTGCGGCGTGTCGTGACCCGTCGGGGGGCGCCCGTCCTCTTGACGCCCACCCTGTTCGACACGCTGCTCTATCTGGTGGAGCATCCTGGGCGGGCCGTTTCCAAGGAGGAACTGCTCGACGCGGTCTGGCCGAGCAAGACGGTCAACGAAGCCAACATCAGCCAGACGATTTTCACGCTGCGGCGGGCGCTGGCGGCCGCGGGCGAGCGCGAACCGCTGATCGTGACCGCGCCGGGCGTGGGCTACCGCTTCGCTCACCCGGTGCGGGTGATCCAGGACGGCGACGCCTATGAACCACCAGCGATAGCCCCGGCTCGAGCCCCCATTGCTGGTGCGCGCGCCTTCTGGCCCATCCCGCTGGGGTGGACGCTCGCGGGGCTCGTCGCGCTCGCGGCGGCAGCGCTCGCGACGACGCTCGCGCTGTGGCGGCCCTCGTCACCGCCCGCCGCCCCGACCTCGCCGAATCTGGTGGTCGTCGGCGACTTCCAGAACCTCACCGCGGATCGGCAGCTCGATCGGACCTTCCAGGTCGCCACCCAGATCGACCTGATGCAGTCGCCGTTTTTTCAGGTGCTGTCGGACGAGAAGGTGCAGGACACGCTCGCGTTGATGACCCGGCCCAGGGACGCGGCGCTGACGCCGGCGCTCGCCAGGGAAGTCTGCGCCCGCAACAACGGCGTGGCGGCGCTCGACGGCGTGGTGGCCCAGGTCGGGTCGCGGTATCTGCTGACCCTCACCGCGGCCGACTGCCCCGATGGCGGCGTCGTGGCCGCCGAGAAGGTCGAGATCGCCCAGCGCGACGGTCTGCTGCCGGCGCTCGATGATCTCGTCGGGCGGATGCGCAGCCGGCTGGGCGAGTCGGCGGCGTCGATCCGCCGGTTCGGCTTCCCTCTGCTGCAGCGCCGGACCGCCTCGCTCGAAGCCCTGGAGGCTTATTCCCAGGCCGTGAACGATACCCAGCACGGCAAGCGGATCGACGCGATCCCGCTGTTCAAGCAGGCCATTGCGATCGACCCGAACTTCGCCTCCGCCTACAGCGACCTGTCGGTCGTCTACAACAACGTGCGCCAGGACGACCTCGCCGCCGCGATGATCACCAAGGCCTACGCGCTGCGGGACACCTTGGGCGAGCGGGAACGGTTCTACGTGCTAACCCGTCGCAACGCCTTCGTGACCGGCGATATCCCCGAGGAATTGCGCATCTACGCCTCCTGGACCCAGGTCTACCCGAACGACGGCTCGGCCTGGGCGAACCTGTCGAACAAGCAGAACTGGGTTGGGCGCTACCCCGAGGCGATCGTGGCTGGGCGCCGCGCGCTCGCCTTGGAACCGAACACGGAGACCGCCTACGTCGTGCTGGCGCGGGCGCTGCTGCACGCCGGCCGCCTGGACGAGGCGCGAGCGATCTGCGCTCAGGCGGCGGCGCACGGCGTCGACGGCGACGACCTGCACGGTCTGCTGTTCCAGATCGCCGTCGTCCGCGACGACCCGGCGGGCCAGGCGCAGCAGCTGGCTTGGGCGCAAGGCAAGCCGGGCGAGCGCACGCTGCTCATCGACGCCGGCCAGGCGGCGTACAGCCGCGGTGAAATCCAGCGCGGCGAGGCGCTCTTCGCCCGCGCCCTCGACCTTGGGAAGCCCTTTGGCCTGGGCAACATCTTCTCCGCCCCGAATGCACGGTTGCTCGAGGACCTGGGCCGCCACGATCTGGCGATCAAGTCGCTGGCCGACGTCCCCGCGGGATACGACTCACCCGACTATCGGTTCGCGCTCGCCGAGATCGGCGACGCCGCGCGGGCGGATGCGCTGCTGAGCGCTGACATCAAGCGGGCCCCGACAAACACGTTGCTGACCCAGGTGTTCGCGTCCGAGCAGCGCGCCGTCGAGGCCCTGCAGCGCGGGCAGCCCGCCGCCGCCATCGCGGCGCTCGAGCCCGCTCGGCCCTACGAGATGCGCACCTTCGATATCCCGTTCCTTCGCGGCCAAGCCTATCTGGCCGCCGGCGACGGCGCCCGCGCGGCCATCGAGTTCCGCAAGATCCTCGGCGCCCGGGGCGTCGAGGCGGTCTCGTCGCACTATGCCTTGTCGCAGCTGGGCTTGGCGCGCGCGCTGCGGCTGCAGCACAACGTCACCGCAAGCCGGGCTGCCTACGAGCAGTTCTTCCGCGATTGGCGCGACGCCGACCCAGACATGCCGCTGTTAGCCGCCGCGCGGCGCGAGTACGCCGGCTTACGCGGATAGCCCTTCGAACGCCGCCCACTGCGCCTCAGCCCCCACCGCCGTGATCCGCGGCCAGTCCGGGGTCTGGTTGCGCAGCCAGGTGAGCTGGCGCTTGGCGTAGCGACGGGTCTCCCGCCGGGCGAGGGCGAGGGCTTCTTCGCGGCTGAGCCTGCCCTCCAGGTGTTCGATGATCTCGCGCACGCCCACCGCCTTCATCGCCGGCAGGGCCGGGTCGAGCCGGCGGGCATGCAGCGCGGCGACTTCTCCGATCGCGCCGGCGGCGAACATGGCTTCGAGCCTCGCATCGCAGGCGACGTAGAGCGCCGCGCGTGGCGGCGCCAGCACCACGCCGCGCCACGCATCCGCCGCCAGCGCCGGCACAGTGTTGGCCTGCCAGGCCGTGAGCGGCCGGCCGGTGTGCTCGGTGACGGCCAGGGCGCGCAGCAGGCGCTGGCGATCGCCGCGCGCGA
>JGI12269J14319_10002209_pt1 | contig 18869 bp, 18 predicted proteins | sample PeaSoiSIISIP2007_FD_14319 | JGI IMG/M metagenome (IMG submission 14319)
CCCAGCACTCCCCCCTCGACTTCCGGCCGCCAGTGGCAGGTGGGCTGGTCGAAGAAGCGGGGGCCGCTGACCACTGCGCCGCCCTTCTCGTCGGTGGCGCCGAACACCAAGCGGCCGATGCGGGCGTGGCTGATGGCGCCGGCGCACATGGCGCAGGGCTCGAGGCTGACGAACAGCGTCAGGCCGGTTAGGCGGTAGTTGCCGAGCCTGGCCGCCGCGGCGCGCAGAGCCAGGATCTCGGCGTGGGCGGTGGGGTCGGCGAGGCCGATCGGGCTGTTGCCGGCGCGGGCGATGACCTCGCCGGTGGCGGGATCGACCACCACCGCGCCGATCGGCGCTTCGCCGCGGGCGGCGGCGGCTTGCGCCTCTTCGAGGGCGATGCGCATGGTCGGCTCGTCATGGATCATCGGGACGACGCAAGCGCCGGCGGCGGGGAAGGTCAAGCTGAAGCCGCCCAACCTCAAGCCGGAGAGGGCGAACGGATCGCCAAGGTGCTGGCGCGCGCCGGCGTCGCCTCGCGGCGTGAAGTCGAGCGGCTGATCGAGGCCGGCCGGGTGGCGCTGAACGGCGAGACGCTGCGCTCGCCGGCGGTGAAGGTCTCGGCGAAAGACGTGGTGACCCTCGATGGCAAACTGGTGGCCGCAGCCGAGCCGACGCGGCTGTTCCGCTACCACAAGCCGCCCGGCCTGGTGACCACGCACAGCGATCCGCAAGGCCGACCGACGGTGTTCGAGGCGCTGCCGCCTGGCCTGCCGCGGCTGATCTCGATCGGGCGGCTCGACCTCAACTCCGAGGGCCTGCTGCTGCTCACCAACGATGGTGAGTTGGCGCGGATGCTGGAGTTGCCCGCGACGGGGCTGCAGCGCCGCTACCGCGCCCGCGCCAGAGGGCGGATCGATGCGGCTAAGCTGGCGCGGCTGGCGAACGGGATCACCGTCGACGGCGTCCACTACGGGCCGATCGACGCGGAGGCAGAGCCCGGCCGCGACGGGGCGGCGAACCAGTGGATCAGCGTCAGCCTCACCGAGGGCAAGAACCGCGAGGTGCGCAAGGTGCTTGAGGCGCTGGGCCTGACGGTGAACCGGCTGATCCGGGTGGCGTACGGGCCGTACGAGCTGGGATCGTTGGAAAAAGGCGAGGTTCAGGAACTCCCCTCCCCCTTGAGGGGAGGGGTCGGGGGTGGGGGGCTGGTCGCCGGAAAAGCTGGCCGCCGCTTCAAAGCAAATCCGCCTGCACCGAGAAGTGTCGAGAACCCCCCATCCCTGGCCCTTCCCCTCAGGGGGGAAGGGAAAAAGTATAAGCCCGGCTGGGCGAAGGCGAAGGTCAGGCCTTCTGGATCTCGACCGGCTGGCGCGCGGCCCGCAGCGCCTCGCGGGCCGAAGCGGTCCGCATCACGGCCAGGAAGCTCGCCCGCTCGTCCGCCAGGCCCTCGGACAGGGGGCGGTCCAAAGCGGCGCGGGTGAGGCGCTTGGCGAAGGCCAGGCCCTCGGCCCCACGGCTCGCCAGTTCTGCGGCGATCTCCAGCGCGCGGGCAAGCGGATCGCCCACCACCTCGTGCACGATGCCGAGCGTCCCGGCGCCGGGTCCATCGACGGTCAGGCCGCGCAGGATCATCTCCAGCGCCTTGGCCTCGCCGATCACCCGCGGCAGCCGCTGGGTGCCGCCGCCGCCGGGGAAGATGCCGACCCGGGTCTCGGGCAGGCCGATCGCGGCGACATCCTTGCCGGCGATGCGCAGATCGCAGGCTAGCGAGAGCTCGAAGCCGCCGCCCATGCACAGCCCGTTGATGGCCGCGATCACCGGCTTGTCTGCCGCGACGATCAGGTCGGTCAGTTCGAGGAAACCCGGCCGCCGCGCCGCGGGTTGGGCCGGCTGGGGCGGCGGCGTAGAGCCCCCGAGGTTATCGGACATGACCGAGAGCTCGCCGACGTCGTAGTGGCGGATGAAGACGCCAGGCAGACCGCCGGTGATCACGATCACCCGCACGCCGGCGTCGGCGATCGCCGCGCTCATCGCCTCGTAGGTTTCGGTCGATCCCGCGGCCGTCATCGTGCCGAACGGCGGGTTGGCATAGGTGATGATGCGGACGGCGCCGCGGTCCGCGGTGGTGACGAGCGTCATGGGTTTCCTCCTTCGGTGTCCTTCTCGGCGAGCCGCCGGGCCAGGGTGCGCGTGCGGCGAAAGGCGGTGAACGCGGTTCCCAGGGCGACAATCGCGAGCGCGATCATCAGGGTCTGGCCGCGCCAGCCCCAGAGCGGCTCCAGCGCGCTGACGAGGCAGGCGATGGTGAGCGCGGCCATGCGCTGCGGCTTGGCCATCGGTCCGGAAAAGTCGGCGGCGAAGCCGAGGCCCCGTCCGAGTTCGCGCAGGTAGGCGGTCAGCAGCGCGAAGGCGGCGCAGGTCCAGCCAAGCTCGACCGCGAACATCATGCCGCCGCCCGCGGCGCAGTAGCCGGCCGCGGCGAGCAGCACAACGTCGGAGAAGCGGTCCGGCAGCTCGTTCCAGATCGCCCCGGCCGGCGAGCTGAGGCGATGCTCGACCGCAACCATGCCGTCGAGCAGGTTGCAGATCAGGCGCAGCTGGATGGCGGCGGCCGCCGCGAGCAGCAACGCCGCCCGCACGGGCCACAACTCGATCATACCCGCGCCGAGCAACATCGCCGACCCGAAGGCGGAGAAAGCGAAGCTGGCGGCGGAGATCAGATCAGGGCTGGCGTTGGCGTCAGCCAGCGCCGCCGCCGCCCGCTGGGCCCAGCCGGCCTCGCGCGACTTGATCGGGCGGCGGTTGTCGATTTCGGCCACGGGTCCCTCGCCATCGGACGTTGGCACAGACGATCGCGCGACACCAAGCGAACGGCGCTTGCGCCGGCAAGCTGGGCCGGGACAAGCTCCGCCGCGATGCCGGCCCCGCTCCGCCTCGATCTCCTGGGTTACGCCCTGCCGCCGATCGCCTGGCCGCTGGTCTGGGGCCTGGCCGGCGTGCTGGCGATCCTGACCCTCGGGGCGCTGGCGGCGATGCTGTTGCCAAGGCTCCGGCCCGGCCGCGACTATCGCAACCTGCAGCAGCGAGTGGCCTCGTGGTGGGTGATGGTCGCGCTGCTTTGCGCAGCGTTGTTGTCCGGCTGGCAGGCGACGCTGGGGCTGTTCGCGCTGATCTCGTTCCTGGCGCTGCGCGAGTTCCTGTCGCTGGCGCCGGCCCGGCGCGAGGACCGGCTGATCATCCTGGCGTCCTACCTGGTGGTGCCGATCAGCTACGGCTGGATCGCCATCAACGAGTACGGCATCTACCTCGTCTTCATCCCGGTCTGGGTGTTCCTGATCACCCCGTTCCTGATGGCGATCATCGGCCAGACCCGCAACTACCTGCAGCGCGCGGCCGGGTTCCACTGGGGCGAGGTGGCCTGCGTCTACGCGATCGGCTTCGTGGTCTGGCTGATGCGCACCCCGGCGCATCTGCCGATGCCGGCCGGGCCGGCGGGGCTGGTGTTCCTGCTGCTGGTCGCGACCGAGGCCAACGACGTCGCGCAATACTGCTGGGGCAAGCTCGCCGGCCGCCACAAGATCATGCCCACCGTCAGCCCCAACAAGACCTGGGAGGGCTTCCTCGGCGGCTGGGCGACGACGGCGGCGCTGATCTGGCTGATCGGACCGATCTACGCGCCGCTGGCGGGCCTGAACCTGGCGATCATGGCGGTGCTGCTGCCCTTGGCGGGCTTCGCCGGCGACGTGACGCTGTCGGCGGTGAAACGCGACATCGGCGTGAAGGACTCTTCGCACCTGATCCCGGGGCACGGCGGCATCCTCGACCGCATCGACAGCCTGACCTTCACCACGCCGCTGTACTTTCACCTGATGACCTTCTTCGCCCTGCACCGATGAATCTCGCAAGGCAGGCCTTCCTGCGCCTGGTGGCGCGGCCGCTGGCGGTGCTGTTCACCGGCGCCGACGTGGTTGGGCGCGAGCACCTGCCCCGCGACGGGCCGGCGATCATCGCCGCCAACCACAACAGCCACGTCGACACCCTGCTGCTGCTGACGATCTTCCCCGCGCGGCTGATGGGACGGTTGCGGCCGGTCGCGGCGGCGGACTACTTCCTGCGCGGGCCGCTGATCGGCTGGTTTTCGCGCACCCTGGTCGGCATCGTCCCGATCGCTCGCCACGGTGGTGGCCGCGAGGACGTGTTGGCGCCGGCGCGGGCGGCGCTGGCCGCCGGCGACATCGTCATCATCTTCCCGGAAGGCACGCGAGGCGCCGCCACCGACGAACTTGGACCGATGAAGGCCGGCGTCGCGCGCCTGGCGGAGGCATTTCCCGATGCGCCAGTGATTCCGGTCTGGATCGAGGGCGCCGGACGCGTGCTGCCGAAGGGCGCGATGCTGCCCGCGCCGATGAACTGCACCGTACTGGTCGGCGAAGCGATCCGATGGGCGGGCGAGCCCGCGCGCTTCATGGAGGCGCTGCGCGAGCGCCTCGAAGACCTCAGGAAAAATGCTCCACCGCAGCGGTGGCTGTCAGATCCGGAACCTGATCCGCCCCCGACCAGCGCCGCAGCAACGGCCAGCGCGCCACCAGCTCGGCCATCACCAGATAGCTGACGAACAGGAACAGGGCCTGGAACAGGGTGTCGGCGCCGAGTCCGTTCGACGGCGTCGGCTTCAAGGACAGCGGCTGGATGAACAGCACGATCAGGATGTTGTTGGCCGCATGGGCGCCGGTAGAGAACTCTATGCCGCCCAGGCGAAGCGTCATGTAGACGAACCCGGCGCCCATCAGCGCGCGCATCAGAAAGGCGTCGGGGGCGAAGTCGTTGTGCAGCGCCGAGAACAGCACGCCGTTCACCGCCATCAGGAACACGGGGTTGCGCGTCACCGCCGCGCTCTCGCGCAGCAGCCAGCCCCGGAACACGACCTCCTCGGCCGCCGCGGCGGGGATCAGCAGCACCACGCAGGCGACGGCGTAGCCGGTCCGGGTCGGCCAATCCTTGGCCAGGTTCAGCAGCGGCGCCGGCGGCGCGTGCGGATCGAGGAACTGGCTGGCCAGCACCAGCGGCCCGATGATCAGGATCGACAGCAAGAGGCCGCTGCCCAGCAGCCGCCAGCGGATTTTCGCCGCCGCGGTGATGTAGCGGCGGGGATGGCGACCGGCCATCAGTGCGGCGACGCCGATGAAGGTCGCCGCCATCGGCCCGTTGGTGAAAGTGGCCAAGGTCAGCAAGCCAAGCGCGCTCTGGACGGTGGTCCCGTCGGCGCGGATCAGCTCGCCGATCCGGCCCGGCAGGCCGGTCAGCTCGCCGCTGAAGCCGCCGGTCGCCGCCGCGACCACCAGCAGCGCCACCACGCCCGTCACCAGCGCCACGATCACCCCGCCGACCGCGCCGGCCAACAAGGTCACGACGATACGCCACAGGCTGCGCTCGCGCGGACTCAGGTCCGCGGTGAAGCTCGCTTCCGACAGCGGTGGCGGCGGCGCTAGGGTCATCTCCCCTCTCATTTGATCAGCCGTCCCTTCATCCGCTAGAGACCGCCGCTATTGGAAGGACTTTCCCATGCGGATCGTTGCCGGGACGTTTCGCGGCCGCTCGCTTGTGGCGCCGAAGGGACAGTCGACGCGCCCGACCGCCGACCGCGCGCGCCAGGCGCTGTTCAATGTGCTCGAACACGCGGCCTGGGCGCAGGCGCTCGACGGATGCCGGGTGCTGGACGTCTTCGCCGGTTCCGGCGCGCTGGGTCTGGAGGCGATGTCGCGCGGCGCCGCCTACTGTCTGTTCCTTGATCGGAACGCCGCCGCGCGCGAGGCGATCGGCGCCAACGTCGGCGCGCTGAACCTGATCGACCGCATACGGATCGACCGCCGCGACGCCGCGACACTCGGTATACGGACGGCCGGTGACGGCGCGCCGTTCGACCTCGCCTTCCTCGATCCGCCCTACGGCCAGGGTCTCGGCGAGGCGGCTCTGGGGCGACTGGCGGCCGGCGGCTGGCTGGCGGCGGGCGCGCTGGTGGTGCTCGAGCGCGGGATCGCCGACCCGGCGCCGACGCCGGATGGCTTTCAGTTGCTCGACGAGCGAACCTGGGGCGCGGCGCGGGTGAGCTTCCTCTCACCACTTGCGCCCTGAGGTGCGGTTGTCGAGCTGCGGCCGGAGCCGCTCCAGCCCCTCGCGGGTGATGCGGTAGGGGCCACCCTCGCGGCTGGCGACGAGGCGGTGGCGCTTCAGCAATCTAAAGAGTTCGAGCGTGCAGTCGCTGAGGCGCCAGCCCTCCCGGGTCAGGCACTCGGCGGCGACGAGCCGGCCGGTGGGGTCGCGTTCGAGCACGATGCGCCCGCCCTGGGCGAGCGCGTGCAGCGTGCGTTGCTGCGGCTTTGAGATGTTCAAGGGAGAGGTCCGAGAAAGGCGTACAAAGACGCGCCCGCTGGGCAGCGGACGGGCGATCAAGGGCCTTCAGGTTCGGGTCGGCGCCGTGGGAACCGGCGTGAGGCGAGCTGCTAGGCCCTGGCCTCGACCACAATCTCTAACATCAAGCCTCCGACGCGCCTCAACTGCGCGGCGCTGCAACGGTTGTTGCTTAGCCTTTCGTCCCCGTCGGTGTCATCCCGGAAACGAGCGAAGCGAGTTATCCGGGATCTTGCTGCCGGGAGATCCCGGATCTGCGCCGCTGCGCGGCTTGTCCGGGATGACAAGGGTGGTCGGGCCAGGTCCGCCGACCAATCAAAGCGCGGCGTCGAACGCTTGGATGGCAGTCTTTCCGAAGTCGGCTCCGCGTCAAGGATCGCCTCCGGCGACCGCGAAGCGGCGGCGCGGCGCGCCGTCCTTGACCCGGAGCCGATCTCGGAATCACGCTCCGCCAAGCGATTGACGGCGAATTCCGCTCAGCGCCGATCTCCACGTGGCGCAGAAACGGAGGTCAGGGCCCGCTAGCGAAGTCGCTCAACGCGCTCGCCGGCCCCGCCTCGCCCGGCTCGCCGATCTGCATGAACCAGCCCCATAGCGTGAGCTGGTGGTAGAACTCGTAGAGCTTGAGCGCGCCGGCGACGTCCGGGTGATCGGCCGCGCCGTAGCCTTCCAGCAAGGGCGCGCGGCTGGATGGGTCCTCGTGGGCGCAACATGACAGCGCGGTGGCGAGGTCCATCAACGGATCGCCGGCCCTGGCGTTGGCGAAGTCGATCACGCCGGTGAGCGAAAGGCCGCCATCGCGGCGCCGTTCGGCAAGGACGTTGCCGGGCTGGAAGTCCTGATGCAGCAGCACCGGACGTTCGCACACCGTCAGCAGGTCGAAGCGGACGCTGACGGCTTCCTCCAGCCTGCGCGTCGAGGCCGCATCGCCGCTGTGGTCGCGGAACCTGCGGAAGGCCTGTTCGAACGCGTCGGCCATGTGGGCGCCGTTGGATGGGTGCGGCGGCTCGATCCCGCTTCCCATGACGTAGCCGAACGCCGGCATCGCGATGATATGCAGGCGACGCAGCATCGCGCCCATCTGGCGATAGGCCGCAGCCGCGTGCGCGTCGCCGCGGAAGCTCCGCATCGGCGTCCCGGGCAGCAGGCTGGTGATCGCGAAACGCAGCGGCAGGCGCGTGCGGCTTTCGTCCACGACGAACCATTGCGGAACCGGCAGGTCGCACGCCTTGGCGATCCGGCCGGCCACCAGCGCTTCCTTCGCCGCGAACCAGGCCGGCTCGTCCGCGTAGAGCTTGAGCACGAGCGCCGGCGCGCCGGCGGCGAAGTCGAGGCGGTAGACCTCCGTCAAGCCGCCGGCCAGGCGCGAAACCCCGGTCGGCCGCAGCGAGCGGTCGAGGTCGGAGACGATGGGCCGGACCCGATCGACGTCGAGGTCTAACGTCAGGCGGCGTGACAGCGGCATCGGCGCGCGTCAGCGGCGCCCGAACAGGCGCTCGATGTCGGCCAGCTTCAGTTCGACGTAGGTCGGGCGGCCGTGGTTGCACTGGCCAGAGTGGGGCGTCGCCTCCATCTGCCGCAGCAGCGCATTCATCTCCGCGGCGGTGAGGCGGCGGCCGGCGCGGACCGAGCCGTGGCAGGCCATGGTCCCGGCGACGTGCTCCAGCCGCTCCTTCAGCGCCAGCGCCGCGGCGTTCTCGGCCAGGTCGTCGGCGATGTCGCGCACCAGGCCGGCCACGTCGGTCTCGCCGAGCGCCGCCGGGGTCTCGCGCACCAGCACTGCGCCGGGGCCAAACGGCTCCAGCACTAGGCCGAGATCGGCCAGCTCGCCCGCGCGGCCGGCGACCCGCTCCGCCTCGGCCGGGTCGAGCTCGATCACCTGAGGCATCAGCAGCGCCTGGGACGGCACAGCGCCGACGGCCGCCTTCATCCCCTCGTAGACCAGCCGCTCGTGCGCGGCGTGCTGGTCGACGATGACCACGCCGTCGCGGGTCTGGGCGACGATGTAGGTCTCGTGCAGCTGGGCTCGGGCGGCGCCGAGCGGGAAGTCGATCGGGTCGAACGCGGCNGGCGCGCCGGGATCGGTGAAGCCGTTCGCCGCCGGCGCCGGCTCGAACCGGGCCGAGATCTCCGCGACCCCCGCCAGCAGGCCGTTGTCGAGTCCATTCCGAGTCGACGGCGTCCAGCCGCCGGCCTGCCAGGCCGAAAAGCCGGCGGCGGACGGTCCCGGCTGATAGCCAGTCCTGAAGCCCGCCAGCGCATCGGCGGCAACGGTGGTCGAGGCGCGGTGCCCCGCGCCGGCCAGGGCGTGGCGCAGGGCCCCGACGATCAGGCCGCGCACCAGGGCCGGGTCGCGGAAGCGCACCTCAGCCTTGGCCGGGTGCACGTTGACGTCGACCAGGGTCGGGTCGAGCTCGAGGTAGAGCGCGGCGACCGGATGGCGGTCGCGGGCGAGGAAGTCGGCGTAGGCGGCGCGCAGCGCGCCCTGCAGCAGCCGGTCGCGCACCGGCCGGCCGTTGACGAACAGGTACTGGTGCGCGGCGTTGCCGCGGTTGAAGGTCGGCACGCCGGCGTGGCCGACGAGGCGCACCTCGTCGCGCAGCTGGTCGATCGCCAGCGCATTGTCGGCGAAGTCGGCGCCCAGGATGGCGGCGAGGCGCGCGAGCNGGCCGGCTTCGCCCGGCGCTTCGGCCGGCAACCGCAGCGCGCGGCGCCCGTCGAGGTCGAGGCTGAACGCCACCTCGGCGTGGGCCATCGCCTGGCGCTTGACCTCATCGGCGATGGCCATCGCCTCGGCGCGCTCGGACTTCATGAACTTCAGCCGCGCCGGCGTGGCGTAGAACAGGTCACGCACCTCGACGCGGGCGCCGTGCGGGCCCGGGAAGGCGGCGGGGGCGACCGGTCGGACATCGCCACCCTCGACCAGGATCGAATGAGCTGAGGCGCCGGGCTTTCGGGCGGCGATCGAGAGGCGCGCCACCGAGCCGATNGAGGGCAGCGCCTCGCCGCGGAAGCCGAGGGTGGCGATGCGCAGCAGGTCCCACGCGCCGTCGGCGCCGGCCGAGAGCTTGGAGGTGGCGTGGCGCTCGACCGCCAGCGGCAGCTCCTCCGGGCCCAGCCCCTGGCCGTCGTCGGCGACCAGGATCCGGGTCAGCCCGCCGCCGTCGGCCTGGATCTCGATCAGCCGGGCGCCGGCGTCGACCGCGTTCTCGACCAGCTCCTTCACCGCACTCGCCGGCCGCTCCACCACCTCCCCGGCGGCGATACGGCTGACAAGCTCGGGCGGGAGGCGGCGAATGGTCATGGGCGGTGGGGGGAATATAGGCCGATTCCGCGGCGGGACGCACAAGCCACCTGACATCGCGGCTTGCACAACCAAAAGTTTGAACGCAGAGAACGCGGAGAAGCGCAGAGGACGCAGAGTTGAACGAGAATGAGATCGGGCAGCGCGTTCTCGGCTGCGCCCTGACGGTTCATCGCGCCTTGGGTCCTGGTCTGCTGGAGAGTGTCTACGAGACGTGCCTCGCGCATGAACTTGGCAAAGCAGGTCTGGCTTTCGACCGGCAGCTCTCGCTGCCGGTCACTTACGACGGACTAGTGATGGAGATGGCCTACCGCCTGGACCTGCTGGTGCTCAAGCGCGTGGTGATTGAGGTCAAGGCCATCGAGACTGTCGGGGCCGTCCATCGAGCGCAGCTGCTGAGCTACCTGCGACTTGGTGGGTTTCGGCTCGGCTATCTGCTCAATTTCAACGTAACCCTCATGAAGGATGGCATCCACCGCATCGCGAACGAACTCTGACCTCCGCGAACTCTGCGGTCCTCCGCGTCCTCTGCGTTCAAACTTCTTCTGCTACAGCCCCGGCAGTTTCACCCGGGAGTCGCCTTTGCGGGCGATGACGATGGTTTTGCCGCCGGTGAGTGCCTGGAGGCGCTTTTCTTCGACGGCGGGGTCGATCGGCTGCGGCTGGTTGGGATCGCCGAGTTCGCTTTGCGGGGCCGCGACCGGCTCGCCCTTCTTCCAGAACATCACATAGTCGGCGAAGCTCTTGTCCTTGTGGGCGAGGTTGCCGAACTCGTCGTCGACCACATAGCGCACCAGCGGGTCGGCGTGGTCGGCCCCGGCGCGGGTGACGAACATGCGCTCGCCATCGGAGCGCACGTCCCCGGCGCGCTGGCCGACCAGGGCCTGGCGTGCGGCGCTCTCGGGCTGGAGCTCCTGCGGGCGCGGCTCGCCAGGGGCCGGCGGGCGCAGCGAGTAGTCCGGCGGCAGGGTCAGCGGGGCCTTGGTCACGACCCGGAACTCGTCCGGCGTCACCTTGGCGAGGCCGAACGCCCTCGACGCGGAGTCGCAGCCGGAAAGACCAGCAGCCGCCAGAAGCGCAGCAGCGGCGGCGACCTGAGTGAAGTTCATGGAGTTCTCTTCCTCGGCGGGCCCCCCGGCCCGGTAACCAAGCGCTCAATTACCCTATCGTCCGCGCCCGGCCAATCGTGATCAGCGGGGCGCGCGCTTTCGCGGCGCCCTCAGCTGGGGTTCAGCCCGGCGCGCGATTGCGCGGCGCCAGGAACAGATCCCAGATCAGCAGCACGCTGCCCACGCTGATGGCGCTGTCGGCGAGGTTGAACACCCAGGGGAACCAGAGCCGGGTGACGTCGATGAAGTCGGTGACGGCGCCCAACCGCACCCGGTCGATCGCGTTGCCGACCGCCCCGCCGATGATCAGCCCCACCGCCAGCGCCAGCACCGGCCGGTCCACCCGCCAGGCCCAGACCGCCAACGCGGCGGCGACGCCGAGCGAGAACGCCGACAGCACCCAGCGGGTCCATTCAGCGTCGATGTTGAGCACGCCGAAGCTGACGCCCTTGTTCCACACCAGGGTCAGCCAGAACGGGCCGGCGAGCGGCGAGGGCGAGCGGTCAGGCAGGCGAAACACGTCCAGCACCCAGTATTTCAGCGCCTGGTCGCTGACGATCACCGCCACCGCCAGCACGTAGGCGATGAGCGCGAGCCGGGGGATGCGGGTCATGCGGCGCGCATGTCCCAGATCGCCACCGCCTCCTCGCAGCGCTCGCACAGGAACGTGGGCGCGACCACTTCCGGCAGCACGCGCCAGCAGCGCGCGCATTTGTGGCCGCTGGCGGGCTCGGCGATCACGGCGACGCCGGGGACCTCGTCGAGACGGAAGGCGCCCGGCGGGCCGTCGCCATGCGCCAGGCTCGCGCCGCTGGTGCGGAAGATCTCCGCCGGGTCCAGGCTCTCGAACGCGGCGGCGAGCTCAGGATCGGCGATGAAAACACGCGGGGCCGCTTCCAGCGCCGCGCCCATGCGCTTGTCTCGCCGCTCCACCTCGATCGCGCCGGTGACCACGCGCGTCACCCGCTCGATCAGGGCCCAGCGATCCGCCTCGGCGTCGTTGCGCCATTCGGCCGGTGTCGGCGGGATCAGGCGCAGGGCGTTCGGCCCGGCGTCCGGGAAGCGCGTGGACCACGCCTCCTCGCAGGTGAAGGCCAGGATCGGGGCCAGCCAGATGGTCAGGCGCTCGAAGGCCGCGTCCATCACCGTGCGGGCGGCCCGGCGGCGCAGCCGCTGCGGCGGGTCGCAGTAGAGCAGGTCGCGGCGGATGTCGAAGAACAGCGCCGAGAGGTCGTTGGAGCAGAAGTCGCCGAGCGCCTTCACCACCGGCTCGAACGCGTAGGATTCGTAGGACCTGCGCACCAGCCCATCGAGTTCGTGCAGCCGGTGCAGCACGAAGCGCTCCAGCGGCGCCATGTCCTGCAGCGGCACGGCCTCGGCGGCCTCGTAGCCGGCCAGCGCGCCCAGCAGGTAGCGCAGGGTGTTCCGCAGCTTGCGATAGGCGTCGATGACCGTTTGCAGGACGGTCGGGCCGATGCGCTGGTCCTCGCCGTAGTCCACCAGCGCCGACCAAAGGCGCAGGATTTCGGCGCCGTTCTGCTTGGTCACGTCCTGCGGCTCGATGCTGTTGCCGCGCGACTTCGACATCTTCTCCTCGCCCTTCTCGTCGAGGGTGAAGCCGTGGGTCATGACGGCGTCGTAGGGCGCTCGGCCGCGGGTGGCGCAGCTCTCCAGCAGCGACGACTGGAACCAGCCGCGGTGCTGGTCGGCGCCCTCGAGGTAGAGGTCGGCCGGCCAATGGGTGTGCGGCCGGTTCGCCAGCACGAAGGCGTGCGTCGAGCCTGAGTCGAACCAGACGTCGAGGATGTCCTCGACCTTCTCGAAGCGCTCGGGGTCGTGGTTGCCGAGGAAGTCGCGGGCCGGCCGGGTGAACCAGGCGTCGGCGCCCTCGTCGGCGATCAGATTGACGATGCGCTCGTTGACCATCTCGTCGCGCAGCGGCTGGCCGGTCTCCTTGTCGACGAACATGGCCAGCGGCGAGCCCCAGGCGCGCTGGCGGCTCNCCAGCCAGTCCGGCCGGCTCTCGACCATGGCGCGGATGCGGTTGCGGCTCTGCGGCGGGTAGAATTCGGTGTGGTCAATGGCCGCCAGCGCCGTCTGGCGCAGCGTCTTGCCGCCGTGCACGGCGTCGTCCAGCGGCTCGTCGATGCGCACGAACCACTGCGGCGTCGCCCGGTAGATCACCGGCGCCTTGGAGCGCCAGGAGTGCGGATAGCTGTGCTCCAGCCGGCCGCGCGCCAGCAGCGTGCCGGCCTCGATCAGCGCCTTGATCACCGCATCGTTGGCCGGCCCAAATCGACCAACATGCTTGCCCTCGGTCTCCAGCACCTTGAGCCCGGCGAACAGCGGCACGTCGCTCTCGTACGCTCCGTCCTCATCGACGGTCTCGGGGATCTCGCGATGACCGTGGGCGATCCACACCTGGTAGTCCTCGGCGCCGTGGCCGGGCGCGGTGTGGACGAAGCCCGTGCCGGTGTCCTCGGTGACGTGGTCGCCGGCGAGCAGGGGCACTGCGAANCCNTAGCCGGGATCAAGCNCGGCCAGCGGGTGGGCGCAGACCATGCCTTGGGGATCGACCGTCTCGAGCCGCAGCCACTTGGCGACCTTAGCGGCGGCGAAGACGTCGGCCGCCAACTCGTCGGCGAGCACCAGCACATCGCCCGGCTTAGCCCAGGGCTGGAACTGCAGGTTCTCCTCCAGCGCCTCGACCCGGTAGGCCGCGTAGGCGATCTCCGGGTTGTACGAGATCGCCCGGTTGCCGGGGATGGTCCAGGGCGTCGTGGTCCAGATCACCACCGCGCCGCCGGCCGTCGCGTCCGAGCCCTCCGTCACCGGGAATTTCACCCAGATCGTCGGGCTGACGTGGTCGTGGTACTCGACCTCGGCGTCGGCCAGGGCCGTGCGCTCGACCGGGCTCCACATCACCGGCTTGGCGCCGCGGTAGAGCTGGTGGGTGGCGATGAACTTGTGGAACTCGGCGACGATCGCCGCTTCGCTCTCGAAATCCATCGTCGAGTAGCGCCGGCTCCAGTCGCCGAGCACAAACAGGCGCTGGAACTCGCGGCTCTGCTCGGTGATCCAGTGGGTGGCGTAGGCGCGGCAGCGGGCGCGGAACTCCGCCTTGGAGACCTCGCCCTTCTTTCGACCCTCCTTGCCGAACGCCTCCTCGATCTTCCACTCGATCGGCAGGCCGTGGCAGTCCCAGCCGGGCACGTAGTCGACGTCGTAGCCGAGCGCGAAGCGCGAGCGGACCACGAAGTCCTTGAGGATCTTGTTGAGCGCGTGGCCGATGTGGATCGCGCCGTTGGCGTAGGGCGGCCCGTCATGCAGCACATAGAGCGGCGCGCCGTGCGCCTGGCGGTTGGCGCGGATCAGCGGATAGAGATCGCCCAGCTTCTCCAGCAGCTTCGGCTCGGCCGTCGGCAGGCCGGCGCGCATGGCGAACGGCGTATCGGGCAGGAACACCGTCTCGCGGTAGTCCCGCAGCGGCTTGTCGGCGTCGTCGGACATGACGGCTCCAGGGTATATGGGATGTCGCCGGCTGGGCCTACGGCCCTTCGGCGACCAAATGAGATGGGTGCAAGTCGTTCCCGGCGCGCGCTGGAGTCTCGTCCGGCGGCGTCACGCCGGGCGGTTAATTCGCGGTGCTGGCCGAAGCGAGGTCATGGGGAAGATGTAGCAGAGGGCGAGGCAGGGGGCCAGCGCCGCGACGTCACCATAGGAAACCTCGTGGCCGATGGTTATGGATTGGGACGACCTCACCGGAGCGCGCCATGACCCGAGACCTCGCCCCCGCTACGCCGGAGGCCGTCGGCCTCTCCGCCGCTGGCCTCGCCGCGATCGACGGCTACCTCCAGGGCTTGATCGACGAGGGGACGCTGGCGGGGGTGGTCACGCTGGTCGCGCGGCACGGCAAGACCGTCCACACCAGCGTGATGGGCCAGAAGGACCTGGCGCGCGGGGAGCCGCTGGCGCTGGACACCATCTTCCGCATCTTCTCGATGACCAAGCCGGTCACCGGCGTCGCCATGAGCATCCTCTACGACGAGGGGCTGTGGTCGCCGGACGACGCCATCGCCAAGCACCTGCCCGCGTTCGAGGGCGTCGCGGTGTTCGACGGGCTGGGCGCCGAGGGCAAGGCCAAGACGGCGCCCCCCGAGCACGCGCCGACCATGCGTGAACTGATGACCCACACCGCCGGGCTCTCTTACGGGTTCAATCCGGCCGAGCCGCTCGACCAGCTCTACCAGGCTGCGCAAGTGTGGCAGTCGGCCTCGCTGGCGCAGTTCGCGGACAAGGTCGCGGCGTTGCCGCTGGCCTACCAGCCGGGCTCGAAGTGGCTCTACAGCCTGTCGATGGACGTGCAGGGCGCGATCATCGAGAAGCTCTCCGGCCAGTCGCTCCCTGAGTTCATGCGCACCCGCATCTTCGAGCCGTTGGGCATGGTCGACACCGCCTTCCACACCCCGCCGGACAAGCTCGCACGGCGCGCGACGCTGTATCGCTGGTCGCCGCGGCAGCAGAAGCTGGTTGAGGCGCCCAACATCCTGGGCGCCGACTTCGAGGCGCCGCCGGCGCTGGCGATCGGCGGCGGCGGGCTGGTCTCGACCGTCTCGGACTATGCGCGGTTCGCGCAGATGCTGCTGAACGGCGGCGAACTAGGCGGCAAGCGCATCGTCAGCGCTGCGGCGCTGCAGCAGCAGATGACCAACCACCTGTCGGACGAGATGCTGGAGACCCGCTACGGCATCGGCGCCCAGCAGATTCGGCCCGGCTTCGGCTACGGCTTCAACGGCGCGGTATTCACCGACCCGGCTTTGGCGGGCGTGCCGGTGGGACTGGGGACCTACCACTGGGACGGCGCGGCCGGCACCTGGTTCTGGGTCGATCCGGTGAACGACCTGCTCTACGTCGGCCTGATCCAGTTGCTGTCGGAAACCGCCCCGCCACTGCAGAAAACCACCCAGACGATGATGGCGGACGCGATCATCTGAGGCGCTGGCGGTTGCCAAGCCGGTCGTCCGCCGCTACCAATTCGCGTGTGAGTTGAAACCGCGCCCCGCACGTCAGATCCGCCTATCAGAATCGTCGGGTCGCCGTCGTTGCGCCGCTGATGCGGCGGCAAGCGAAAGGGGAAGGCGATGGCTCGTACACGGACCGAAATTCGCGCGCTCGGGGCGACCTGGAACCCGACCATGCTGTGGTACGCCAAGGCCGTGGCGTCGCTGAAGGCGCGGCCCGCGACGAGCAAGCTGAGCTGGAACTACCTTGGCGCCATGCACGGCTTCAACGATGCGCTCTGGCGCCGGGCCGGGATCATCGGCGCAGGCGCAGCCCTTCCACCGCACGCAGAACAGGCCGTCTACTGGAACCAGTGCCAGCATCAGACCTGGTATTTTCTGCCCTGGCACCGGGCCTATCTTCTGACGTTCGAAGACGTCCTGAACGGCTGGATCTCGGCTCAACCTGGCGCGCCGCAGGACTGGGCGCTGCCCTATTGGAACTATAGCGCGACGGCATCGGCGGCGAACCCGAATCCCCTGGCCATCCCCGACGCCTTCCTCGCTCAGACCCTGCCTGACGGTTCGGCAAACGCTCTGTTTGTACCGGCGCGGTATGGGCAGGGGGTTGCAGCCCAAGATGCGGACCTGTCCAACGCCATGCTCGACCCCACCTTCATCGGGGCAGCCCAGCAGGGGACCGTTCCGGGCTTCGGCGGGCCAAACACCCCATTTTCTCACGGCGGCGAGGATGGCGGTTGGCTGGAGGACCAGCCTCACAACCTCGTCCACGTCGACGTCGGCGGCCAGGACGCTCAGGGCGCCGGCGGGTTGATGAGCGACCCCAGGACCGCGGCGGTCGATCCGATCTTCTGGGTGCACCATGCCAACATCGACCGGCTGTGGGCGGTCTGGCGGGGGCGTAACGCCGAGGACCTCAACCCGACCGACCAGGCCTGGCTCGGCGGCGCGCAAAACCGCCAGTTCCGGCTTTACGATGCAACGGGCGCCGACCGGCCCTGCAATCCGCAGGATGTGATCAATCTGGTCGGCCAGGTCTACGACTACGACGATGTCTCCGATCCCCTGCCGGGCGCCACCCGGCGCGACCTGCGACTGGCCGCCCTGGCGCCCAGCGCCGCCCGCGTTCTGGCGGCGGCTTGAGCAAGAAAGGCTACAGCGATGGCTGAGACCCTGAACAGCGAGTTGGTGGGCTCCAACGACCAGGTGGTGGCTCTGGGCGCCCAAACCGTCGAAAGCGAGGTCAAACTCGCGCCTGGTCCGCTCGCCGCCTATGCGGCGAGCTATACCGCGGACGCCGTCGCGCGCGACAAGCCGGGCGAGCCCGACCGGCTGTTTATCAAGCTGCACCACATCCGCGGCAATCAAGGGGCCTGCGTCTTCGACGTCTACGTGAATGTCCCTGGCGCCGCAGCGCCGGGGATGGTCGGATCCTTGGCGCTGTTCGGACTCGAATACGCGTCCGACGCGGGGAACGAGCACGGCGGCAGCGGCCTGACCAAGACCTTCGAGATCACCGAGGAGGTCGATCCCTATCTGCCGGAGCTGAAGACCGCTGGAAAGATTCTGGTCGGGATCAGTCCGCGCGGCATGCTCGGGCCTAACGACCGCGTCACCGTGGACAAGATCGACGTTTACCGCCTTTCGGCGCGATGAGGGGCGCGCTCGCCGCCGTATCGGCCATGGCGCGTGGGCCGCTCTGGCCACTCCTGGCGATCAGCGGCGCCTGTTGGGTCGCCATGGCGACCATGATCCTGGATTCGCCGCTCGTCCGGATCTGCGGCGGACCGGTCCACTGGGAGACACTTCCGGCCGACGGGCGCTGGAGCATCCTTCCTTCGCAGCTGGTTTTCGACCTGCTCATGCTGGGCGCGATGATGTCTCCCCTGCTTGCGCACAATCTCACCTGTGTGTTTCGGCAGAGCCTAGCGGCCCGCAAGGGGCGCGCCGCGGTGCTGTTCATCCTGGGCTACATGAGCCCGTGGCTGGTCGCCCTGTTCGGCCTCTGGGCCCTGTCGGGGCTGCTGGCTCAGGCCCTGCGCAGTGATCTCGCCGCGCTGGCGGTCACGCTGGGCGCCGCCCTGGTGTGGCAGGGCACGAAGCTGAAGGCCTTGGCGATAAGAGGCTGCCATCGCACCCCGGCCCTGCCCGCTTTCGGCCCCCGGGCCGAGCTTGCGAGCTTCACCTATGGGCTGAGATCGGCCGCCTGGTGCGTCGCCGCCTGCTGGCTGTGGATGCTGGCGCCGTTCACCTGGGCGGTCGGGCACCTGTGGCTGATGATCGGGGCGTTTGGGCTGATGCTGGGCGAGCGGTACGGGCGTCCGCCGCAGGTCCGGGTGCGGAAAGCGTGGGTTGGAACGGGCGTGGTTGTGGCGATTGGGGCGGTGTGCTTCGCCCATCTTGCGGGATGAGGGGCGCCGCCGCGGCGCGTGGCCGCCGGGCTCGGGCGTGTCGCATGTGAAACGTTCCGGGTGGAGGCTTACAAGGCGCTGTCGGCCAAGGGCCTGCAGCACATGAGCAGCTAAGGGTTATGCCGCCGGGTGAAGGACCTGCCTACGGGTCGTCCGTGCAGGGCGGCGTTGGGGCGTCCTTGAAGCGGTCGCGCCACTCGGCCTCGAAGTCCCTGCGGAAGCGCATGTAATCGGGGCCGTCGTTGCTGTCGAACATGGCGCGGAACGCGTAGGCGGCGCCCAGTTTGCCGCCCTTGGGGTCCTCCAGGTAGATCTCCAGCTCGGGGGCGTCGCGGCGGTTCTTGGGATGCTTGAGCGTCAAGGTGGCCTGGACGCAGTAGCTGCCGCCGGCGTCGAGCGGGTTGATGTCGTTGACCAGGTCGCAGCTCCCGGCGGTCCAGGCGACGCGCCGCACCTGCGGGCCGGTCAGCTGCTTCAGCCAGTCAGCGACCGACGTGTCGGCGTCGCAGTAGGTCTCCTCCGGGTCGATCAGCTTGAGCGGCGCGGACTTGGCCGCCGCGATCAGCGCCGTCCTTGGCACGCCGCGGAACATCGCCGCGTGCGCCGGCGTCGCCGCGGCGCTCGCCAGTGGCGG
>JGI12269J14319_10002211_pt1 | contig 18866 bp, 12 predicted proteins | sample PeaSoiSIISIP2007_FD_14319 | JGI IMG/M metagenome (IMG submission 14319)
CCCTCGGATGGGTGCTCTCCCCCGCCGGTCTGTGCCGGGGCGACGTCTGCGTCCCCGTCGCCGACCCCGGACCGCTTGCCGTGGACGGCCGGATCGACGTCGCCGCGGTGGCCGCCGCACTGAGGCGACCGGTGGTCGTCGACGCTCCGGCCGGCATCGCCGCCATCGGGTTGCCGACCATCGAACGGCGCCGCGCCCTCGACGAGCTGGAGGCATCGGACTTCCGCCTTCCCGACCTCGACGGCGCCGTCCACGGGCTCGACGAGTGGAACGGGAAGAAGAAGCTGCTCGTGACCTTCGCCAGCTGGTGCGGGTGCCGCTACGACCTCCCCGGATGGCAGGAGCTGCACGACGAACTGGCCGGTGACGAGTTCACCGTCATCGCCGTGGCCATCGACAACGCGCCCGACGATGTGAAACCGTTCGTGGACGGGATCACCTATCCGGTCCTCCTCGACCAGAACCACCTCCTGACCGAGCTGTACGCCATCAGCAACGTCCCCACGGTCCTGTGGATCGACGAGGAGGACCGGATCGTCCGGCCCAACGGCGTCGCCTTCGGTTCGGACCTCTTCACGGAGTTCACGGGGGTGGAGTCCGGTCCCCACATGGACGCTGTCCGGCGGTGGGTCACCGACGGTCTGGTGCCGTTCACCGGGGACGAGGCCGTGGGTTGCGTGGCGCCGCTGACCGACGACGAGGTTCTCGCCCGACTCCACTTCCGGGTGGCGGCGGAGGCGCTCAGGCGGGGCGACGAGACGACGGCCCGGGCGCACTTCGCGTCGGCCGCCGAACTGGCGCCCTACGACTTCACTATCCGGCGCGCCGCCATGCCCCTCCTGGGCGACGACCCTTTCGGGGCGACCTTCTTCCGCTTCTACGAGCAGTGGCAGGAGGCGGGCAGTCCGTACCACGGCCTCCCGGCCACAGCGGCGCCGGGCTAGCGCCGGCGTCGGACCAGCCGCTCAGGCGGGTGTCGGCCCGGCCGCGGGGTCGAGGCCGGCGGCGGCCATGCCCTGCTGGATCTGCTGGGTGGGCTCGTTCGTGTCGAGGTAGTCCCGCCAGCGCGTGACGCGCCCCTCGTCGTCCACCTCGACGACGGTGGCCCCTTCCATCTTGATGGGAATGCCGGGCCCGTCGGGACCTTCGGGGTGGAAGGTGGCCGTCCCCGTCCATTCGAAGACGGCCCAGTCGTCTCCCCCACGGATGGTGTCGATCCGCTGCTGCCAGTCGGGGAAGATGCTGTCGGTGTCACTCGCCACCTTCCGCACATCGGTCGTCCACGGCGTGACGGGGTCGCTGAAGACACCACCCCGGGCGAAGAGGGCCTCGAACGCATCGGGGCCGTCCGTCTGCTCCATCCGCCGGGCCCAAGCCTGCCAATCCACAAAGACCACCCCCGTGTCGGTGCACCGGACCGGACCACCGGTCCATGTCCGACAACTCGCGTCCGCCGACCCCGTCGGGTGCGGCGACGACGAGCCTACGACCCTCGGACGCCGTGATCGACCCCGGTCGCACTGTCAGGGGGATGGCGATGTCAGGCGGAGGGCGGCGTCAGGGGGTTGGCGGCGATGAAGCGGGCGACGAGGTCGGCGAGTTCGTGGCCCCTGTCCTCCTGGATGAAGTGGCCGGCCCCGGAGATGACGGCGTGCGACTGGTCGCGGGTCCCGGGAACCCTCTCATGGAAGACGGCGTCCCAGCCGGCGCTGGCGTCGTCGCCGTCGGAGAACACGGTGAGAAAGGGTCGGTCGAACTGTGCCAGGGCGATCCAGGTCGCCCGGTTGATGGCGGCGCCGGGATCGTTGCCCGTGAGGGGGATGAGGGTGGGGAACTGACGCATCCCGGCCTGGTAGGTCGGGTCAGGGAAGGGGGCGTCGTAGGCGGCGAGCACGTCCGGGGTGACGTCGTCCACGGTGGCGAACGACACGAAGTCGCTCGCCCGGAGGAGGGGGGCCCGTTGTGTGAACGCGACGTAGTCGACGAGAGCCTCCTGGAGGACGACCCGGCCGTCTCCCAGTCCGTGATTGGCCCAACGGATGCGTCCGTCGAGCGACGGTTCCGACGTATGGAGCATCGTGTTGGAGGCGACGACGCGGGCGAATCGGTCGGGATCACCGGCGAGCACGGCCAGACCGATCGGTCCCCCCCAGTCCTGGACAACCATCGAGACGCGACGCAGGTCCAGGGCGGAGACGAAGCGCGCCACCCAGTCGACGTGGCGCGCGAAGGTGTAGGCGAGTCGGTCGGTCGGCTTGTCGGAACGCCCGAAGCCGATGAGGTCGGGGGCGAGGACCCAGTGGCCGGCGGCGGCCAGTGACTCGATCACCGTGCGGTAGAGGTACGACCACGTCGGCTGACCGTGGAGCAGGAGGACGGGATCGGCATCGGGCGGACCGGCTTCGACGTAGTGCATCCTCAACGGCCCGGTGCTCTTCGATCCGACCTCCACGTAGCACGGTGGATACCGGTACCCGGGCAGGTCGGCGAAACGCTCCGACGGCGTCCGGACCACCTCCATCACCATTGCCATCCCCCCATCGCGACGCCGTCCGCCGGAGTCGGGCCGTGGCCGACTCGGCCCGGCCCCCCTCGTCGCGCCAGTCTCCCCGTCGAGGTCAGCACCCACAAGCGGCGGACCGGGCCTCGTCCACATGGGTGTGGATAGGGCCGGGCAGAATGAACGTGGGGTGACGCCCCGGTGACGGGACGGCCAACGGCATGCGAGGGGAAGATGATCCGGACCCTCCGCCCCCCGATCACCTGTGCATAACGCCGCCCGGAGCCACGGTCGGCTCAGATCGCCCCGTCGCCTGGCGGAGGTGCCGGTGGGGGCGGCCGGACCCGGGGCCCGTCAGTCGAGGTTGGTGAGTTGGGTGCCGAGTTCCACGTAGTCCTGGTCGAAGCGGGAGAGGAGCTCCGGCAGGTTGGAGGTGTCGATGGTCAGCTCGTAGTGACCGGCCGAGGTCGACGCCGACAACCGGGCGAAGTCCTCCCCGGCGCGCGTCCCGTCGGTGACGACCACGGCCCGGGCCGCCGAGACCGACGCCGGCATGGTCGTGGCGGAGAGGCGACCGACGAAGACGGTGAACGCCTCCGAGACCGACTGGGCCGCACCCGTGAGACAGGGAAGCGGTTGGACCGCGCTCTGGCAGGACCGTGTCTCACCTTCGTAGCGGACGACGGCACCGCTGAGCGAGGCGTAGGCCGACTGGACCCGGGTGCCGGCCAGTTCGTCGGTGTGGAACCGGTCGTAGCGGACCACGGCCGTGGCCACGTTGACGGTGGCGACGATGGCGACCCCGAGGACGAGGAGGAGGACGACGGTGTTCTTGGCCGGCGCCGAGAGGACGAGGCGCCAGTAGGGATCACGCGTCGGTGACGGCGGGTCGGGCTGCCAGAGGAAAGCTGTCCCGGTGCCGGTCGCCGTGTCCGGCGTCGTCGGGGCCGGGTCCGGGTCGCCGAGGAGTCCCCACGGGTACTCCGAGGTCACCATGGTCAGGTAGCCGACGAGCCGGGTCTCGTAGCGGACGGCGGCGGCGAAGGCCTGGTGGAGCGACGAGGGGAGGCGGCCGGTGACGACGGCGGTCGACCAGGCGAAGACGAGGACGGGGGTGGCGATGCCCAGGGTCACCGTCGCCGCCACCACCAGAGCGGGGAGGGCGAGGACGAGGCGGAAGGCCACCGCCCACCGGTTCAGCCGACCGGGCCGGGTGGTGACGCGGACGGGATAGTGGACGTCGGCCAGCGAGAAGGGGGGGTAGGCGTCGGTGAGGACGACGAGATAGGAGAGGAGCCTCGCCTGCCATCCGATGTAGCCGGCGAGGATGGCCGCCACCGGTCTCGGGAGCCGTCCGCCGGCCAGCGCGCCGCACCACCCGATGACAGAGACCACGATCACCGCCGGCGCCGCCACGCCGAGGGCCAGGATGTGGGGGAGGGCGAGACCGAAACGGGCGGCCACGGTGGTCCGGCGTTGGCGGACGGGTGCGTCGAAGGCGACGAGGACGGGGGCATGCTCCGGTCGGACGTCAGCCACGACGACCACGGGACACCCCCCTCCCCGACGGCCCCGTCAACGGAAAGAGGCCGTGTCCGGGAGAATCCGGACACGACCAGTCTGGCAGCGAGGTCGGGCCGCGCGCACGGCCGGACGCGCCTGACGGCGCGGCCGGCCGTGGAGCTATGCCACTTCCACCACTTGGACCACTTATGCGGCGGCGACGACGTCGGCCAGAGGCGGCGGAGCGTTCCCGGCGACGGCACCGGGCCCGCCCAGCGCCGCCGTCAGGACCTCGCCGATCTCCTCGGCCAGATGGAACGTCATTCTCTGGCGGACGCCCTCGGGGACGTCTTCGAGATCGGGCCCGTTGCGGGCGGGGAGGACGACCTCGGTGAGACCGGCCCGGTGGGCGGCCAGGACCTTCTGCTTCACCCCGCCGATGGGCAGGACGCGTCCCTGGAGGGTGACCTCGCCGGTCATGCCCAGGACGGACTTCACCGGTTGGTCGCGCAGGAGGCTCACGAGCGCGGTGGTCATGGTGACCCCGGCCGACGGGCCGTCCTTCGGGACGGCCCCGGCGGGGACGTGGAGGTGGAAGCGCCGACCGCTGAAGGAGTCGGGCGCGATCCCGAGCTCGGGGGCATGGGACCGGACGTAGGAGAGGGCGATCTCGGCCGACTCCTTCATGACGTCACCGAGCTGGCCGGTGAGGGTGAGACCCTCGGTCCCGTCCATGGACGTGGCCTCGATGAAGAGGACGTCGCCCCCGGTGCCGGTGACGGCCAGGCCGGTGGCCACTCCGGGGACGGCGGTCCGGTCGGCCGCTTCGAAGAAGAAGCGGGGCCGACCGAGCCAGGGGCGGACATCGTCCACCTCGACCGGAGCGGTCACCTCGTTGGACACCAACTTCGTCGCCACCTTGCGCAGGAGCCGACCGATTTCGCGCTCGAGGGAGCGGACGCCCGCCTCGCGGGTGTAGTCGGCCGAGATGGACCGGATGGCCTCGTCGGTCAGGACCACCTCGTCGGGCCGGAGCGCGGCGCGCTCCAACTGGCGGCGGAGGAGGTGGTGGCGGGCGATGGAGAGCTTCTCCTCCTCGGTGTAGCCGTCGAGGCGGATGACCTCCATCCGGTCCAGGAGGGGACCGGGGACGGTCTCGGTCACGTTGGCCGTCGAGAGGAAGAGGACCTTGGACAGGTCGAGCTCCACCTCGAGGTAGTGGTCGCGGAACGTGTGGTTCTGGGCCGGGTCGAGGACCTCGAGGAGCGCGGACGAGGGATCGCCGCGGTAGTCGGCACCGAGCTTGTCCACCTCGTCGAGGAGGATGACAGGGTTCATGGTCCCCGCCTCGCGAAGCGCCCGGACGAGACGACCGGGTTGGGCGCCGACGTAGGTCCGGCGGTGGCCGCGGATCTCCGCCTCGTCACGGACGCCGCCCAACGAGACACGGACGAACTTCCTTCCGAGCGCGCGGGCCACCGACTCGCCCAGAGAGGTCTTCCCCACCCCGGGCGGACCGACGAGGGCGAGGATGGCACCGGCGCCGCGCCGGCCGACGGGGACGAGTCCGCGTTCGGCCTGGAGGGCGCGGACGGCGAGGTGCTCGAGGATCCGCTCCTTCACGTCGGTCAGTCCCTCGTGGTCCTCGTCGAGGATCCGTGCCGCGTCGGGGACGTCGAGGTTGTCCTCGGAGACGACTCCCCAGGGAACCTCGAGGACGGTGTCGAGCCAGGTCCGGATCCACCCGTTCTCGGGGTTCTGCTCCGAGGTCCGGTCCAGCTTGTCGACTTCGCGGAGGAACGCGGTCCGGACGTCGTCGGGAATGTCGCGTCCCTCGATCTTCGCCCGGTAGTCGTCGGCAGTGCCCTCGTCGGTTGTCCCGTCGAGTTCGTTGAGCTCCTTGCGGATGGCCTCGAGCTGGCGACGCAGGAGGAATTCGCGTTGGGTCTTCTCCATCCCGTCCTCGACGTTCGACTTGATCTGGTCGCGCAGGGTCAGGTCGGCGAAGGTCTCCCGGGCCCACCCGATCACCAGGCGCAGGCGCGCCTCGACGTCGACCGTCTCGAGGACCTCGACCTTCTGGGCCAGGGTGAGGTCGGGCGAGTACCCGGCGAGGTCGGCCACGAGCGACGGCTCGGTCACCTCGCGCAGTCTCTCCGCCATCCGGCGGGCCCCCCGGGTGATGAGGATGTTCTCGAGGACGGCCCGGTACTCCCGGGCCAGCTCGACGGCGACGGGTGTGACCGGGCCCTCGACCACGGGGTCGATCTGGACCCAGAGGGCGGTCCCGGTCCCGGGAACGGCCGTGCCGATGGTGACGCGCTCGGACCCCTGGACGACCATGGCCCGGGGTCCTCCCGGGAGGTCGCCCACCTCCATGATCTCGGCCACGACGCCGATCGGGGCATAGCGCCCATCGACGTGGGGGACGAGGACGAGCCGGCCGCCGGCCGGACCGGCGGCGTCGGCCGCGGCGCGGGCCTCGTCGGTCTCGAGCGCCAGCGTGAAGACCATCCCCGGGAGGGCGACTCCCGAGGTCAGGGGTAGTAGAGGAAGGGTCTGGTTCAGTTCAGCCATCGTCATCTCCGTCGCCGGGGTGGTCCCTCCGACCGCCGGACCACCCTCTTTCGTTGCACATGCAACCAATGTCAGGGTAGGGGGATTCCCCGCCACACCCGACCGGTACCCTGAGCAGGGTGAGCACGCCGCTCGACGGGTTCCACCCGGCCGTCGCCTCCTGGTTCGCCCGCCGGTTCCCCGACGGGCCGACCCCGCCCCAGGCCGAGGGGTGGCCCCTCATCCGCAGCGGCGTCGACACCCTGATCGCCGCCCCCACCGGGTCGGGGAAGACGCTCACCGGGTTCCTGGTGGCCATCGACGCCGCCTACCGGGCCCATGAGGCCGGGGTCCTCGTCCCCGGGGCGACCAGGGTCGTCTACGTCTCACCGCTGAAGGCGCTGGCCGTCGACATCCACCAGAATCTCGAGGGGCCCCTGGCCGAGATCGCCGAGGAGGCGGCCCGCCTGGGGCTGTCGGTCCCCCCCGTCACGGTGGCCGTCCGGACGGGCGACACCACCGCCGGAGCCCGGGCCGCCATGGTCAAGGATCCCCCCACCTTCCTGGTGACGACGCCCGAGAGCCTCTATCTCCTCGTCACCGCCGGACGCAGCCGTGACACCCTCGGCCAGGTGGAGACCATCATCGTGGACGAGATCCACGCCCTGGCCCGGGACAAGCGGGGCGCGCACCTGGCGCTCACCCTGGAGCGTCTCGAGCATCTCCGCAGCGGGCCCCGCCCCCAGCGGATCGGGCTCTCGGCCACCCAACGGCCCATCGAACGGACGGCCCGGTTGCTCTCCGGGGTGGGCGAGGGACGGTCGACCGCCATCGTCGACTGTGGACATGTGAGGCGGCTCGACATCTCCATCGAGCTCCCCGGGACCGAGCTCACGGCGGTGGCCTCCACCGAGCAGTTCGGCGAGATCATCGACCGGATCGCCGAGCACGTCCGGGCGCACCGGACGACCCTCGTCTTCGTGAACACGAGGCGGATGTCCGAGCGGTTGGCCCACCTCCTGGCCGAGAGGCTCGGCCCCGACCACGTGGCCGCCCACCACGGGAGCCTGTCGAAGGACCGTCGGCACCGGGTCGAGACCCGTCTGCGCGCCGGGGACCTCCGGGCCCTCGTGGCCACGGCGTCGCTCGAGCTCGGGATCGACATCGGCCCGGTGGAGCTCGTCTGCCAGGTCGGCTCCCCCCGGGCCATCGCCACCGCCCTCCAACGGGTGGGCCGGTCGAACCACACCCGCCAGGGGACGCCCGAGGGGATCCTCTTCCCCCTCACCCGCGACGAGCTCGTCGAGTGCGCGGCCCTCCTGGCGGCGGTCCGCGGCGGCCGGTTGGACACCACCACTCCCCCGGTGGCACCGCTCGACATCCTGGCCCAGCAGATCGTGGCCGAGGTGGCCGCGGCCGAGGAGTGGGACGAGGGCGATCTCCTGGCGCTCGTCCGCCGGGCGGCACCCTACGGGGAGCTCGGGGACGCCGACTACGAAGAGGTCCTCGAGCTGGCCTCGGAGGGGATCACCACCGGGCGGGGGAAGCGGATGGCCTATCTCCACCGCGACCGGGTCAACTCCGTCCTCCGGCCCCGGCGCGGGGCCCGTCTCGCCGCCCTCACGAGCGGCGGTGCCATCGCCGAGGTGGGCGACTACCGGGTCGTCCTCGATCCCGACGACACCCCGGTCGGGACGGTCAACGAGGACTTCGCCATCGAGTCGATGGTGGGCGACGTCTTTCTCCTGGGGACCCACTCGTGGCGGATCCGCCGGGTGACCCAGGGCGAGGTCCGGGTCACCGACGCCGAAGGGGCCCATCCCACCATCCCCTTCTGGGTGGGCGAGGCCCCGAGCCGGACGGCCGAGCTGTCCGAGGAGGTCTCGGTCCTCCGCCGGGCCGTGGCCGATCTCCTCACCGCTTCACCCGACGGTGCTGATGGCGTCGCTCCCGACGGTGCTGATGGCGTCGCTCCCGACGGTGCTGATGGCGTCGCTCCCGACGGTGCTGATGGCGTCGCTCCCGACGACACCCGGCGACGGGCGGCCGCCCGGTTCGTGGAGCAGTCGTGCGGCCTCGAACCGGGCGACGCGCGCCAGCTGGTCGACTACATGGCGGTCGGGCTGGGCGAGTTGGGGGTGCTCCCGACCGGCGACGACATCGTCTTCGAACGCTTCTTCGACGAGGCGGGCGGCATGCAGATGGTCGTCCACGCTCCTCTCGGAGGTCGGATCAACCGGGGACTGGGACTGGCTCTGCGCAAGAAGTTCTGCGCCACCTTCGACTTCGAGCTCCAGGCGGCGGCCAACGACGACGCCGTCGTGCTCTCCCTGGGTCCCCAGCACAGCTTCCCTCTCGACTCCGCGGCCCGGCTGCTGCGGTCCGAGACGGCGCAGGCCGCGCTCGAGCAGGCCGTCCTGGCCTCGCCCATGTTCACCTCGCGGTGGCGGTGGAACCTGAACCGCTCGCTGGCCGTCCTCCGCTTCCGGGGGGGCAGGAAGAACCCCCTCCCCATCCAGCGGATGGAGTCCGACGACCTGATGGCGGCCGTCTTCCCGGCCCTGGCCGCCTGCCAGGAGAACGCGACGGCGGGGCCCGTCACCATTCCCGACCACGTCCTCGTTCGCCAGACACTGCACGACTGCCTCCACGAGGCCATGGACATCGACGGGCTGGTGGAGATGCTGGGCCGGCTGGAGACGGGCGGCACCCGGGTCCACTTCGTGGAGTCGACGGAGCCGTCGGTGTTCTCCCACGAGATCCTGAACGGAAAGCCCTACNCCTTCCTCGACGATGCCCCCCTCGAGGAGCGACGGACCCGGGCCGTCCAGATGCGCCGGGGACTGCCCCTCGAGGCGGCCGGGCTGGCCCGGCTCGACCCCGACGCCGTGGCCCGGGTCCGGGCCGAGGCGGCGCCCGATGTCCGTGGCCCCGAGGAGCTCCACGATCTCCTGCTGTCCCTGGTGGTCATGCGACCGGTCGCCGACGACCGGCTCCGGTTCGACGCGCTGGCGGAGAGCGGCCGGGCCATGACGGTCCACGTGACCGGACCCACCGTGGCCGATGTCAGCGGGGCGGATGCCGGCGACCCGACCGGTCTCCTCTGGTGCGCGGTGGAGCGGCGGGCGGCGGTCGGCGCCCTCTTCCCCGACGCCGTCTTCCGCCCCGACCACCTCCCACCGGAGTCACTGGCCGAGGGGGCGGTCACCGATCCCGACCAGGCCGCCGCCGACGCCATCCGCGGACATCTCGACGTGACCGGACCGGTGACGGTCTCCCTGCTGGCGTCGCGGACGGCGCTGGCAGAAAGCCGGGTGAAGATCGGCCTGGCCCGGCTGGAGGCCGAGGGCTTCGCCCTGCGGGGACGTTTCGATCCCGACCTGGACGCGGAGCAGGCCGCCGAGCAGTGGTGCGCGCGTCGTCTCCTCGCCCGGATCCACGCCTACACCCAGCACCGGTTGCGGCGCGAGATCGAGCCGGTGACCGCACAGGATTTCATGCGCTTCCTGCTCCGGTGGCACCACGTGGCGCCCGGGACCCAACGCATCGGCCGGGCCGGCGTCATGGCCGTGGTCGACCAGCTCCAGGGGTTCGAGGTCGCCGCCGGCGCCTGGGAGGAGGCGGTCCTTCCGGCCCGGGTGGAGAATTACCAACCGCGCTGGCTCGAAGATCTCTGCCTGTCGGGCGAGCTCGTCTGGGGCCGGCTGGGACTGCGCCCGGGGGACGAGGACGAGGCGGGCCGGGGCTCGGCCACCCCGTCGCGCGCCACCCCCGTGACCTTCGCGCTGCGGCCGGACCTGTCCTGGCTCCTCCAGGGGGCCCGCGGTGACGCCACCGCATCCGAGCCGGCCCACGGTGCCGGCCGCGACGTCCTCGACGCACTGCGGAAGCACGGAGCCATGTTCCACTCGGAGCTGCGTCAGGCGACCGGCCGGCTCCCGGTCGAGGTGGAGGAGGGCCTCTGGGACCTCGTGGCGCGGGGCATCGTGACGGCCGACGGGTTCCAGGCCGTCCGCTCCCTGCTCTCGGCCCGCCAGGCCTGGAAGCGGCGCCACCGCCACGAGCAGCACAACCGTCTGGGGGCGCGCCGGGCCCCCACCTGGCGCGAGGGTGGCGAGGGACGATGGGCCCTGCTCCCCGACCCCGGCCGGACCGACGACCCCGACGGACTGGCCGAACAGGTGGCCGGCCAGCTCCTCGCCCGGTGGGGCGTCGTCTTCTGGGACATGACGGCCCGGGAGAACCTGGCCCTGCCCTGGCGGGAGGTGGTCTGGGCCCTCCGGCGGCTCGAGGCCCGGGGCCTCGTCCGCGGCGGGCGCTTCGTGAGCGGCTTCGCCGGCGAGCAGTACGCGCTGCCGGAGGCGGTCGACGAGCTGCGCGCCGTCCGCCGTGCGCCGCGCGGCGGTGAGACGCTCTCGTTCAACGCAGCCGATCCCTTGAACCTCGTCGGGATCGTCCTGCCCGGTGCGCGCGTCCCGGCCGTCCGCACCAACAGGGTCACCTACCGCGACGGACTCCCGGCGCCCGATCCCGACGGGTCCGCCCGTCGGGATCACGACGGCGTCTCCGCCTCGGTCGCCGGACACTCCTAGCCGGCGGTCACCGGCGGCGGCGCACCGCCGACATCGTCTTCCCGCCGGACGGGATCGTCCACCCCTCGTCCGCCGACCCCGACGGGGCCCGGGGCCATCAAGCCGGGGNCNCCNCCTGCCGATACCACTCTCAGTCACCGTCTTGGGCAGTCACTGTCTTGTTCAGTCACCGTCTTGTCCGGTCGCTGTCGTGTTCAGCCGCCGCTTTGTCGCGAGACCGTCTGGTCAGGCACCGAGGTCGCGGGCGATGGGAGGCGTTTCGATGCTCGTTCGAGCATGGTGAGCAGCGAGTCCCTCCTGGCTCCCGGCGCGGTGGGGGGCGCCGGGACGGCCGGCGCCGAGTCCGGGCGCCGCCGGGATCTCGTCTTCGACCAGGCCCCCCTCGGGATGGCCCTGGTGGGCACGACCGGCCTCCTCCTCCGGGTCAACGCCGCCGCCGGGGCCATCGTCGGCCGCTTCCCCCGGGTCCTCACCGGAACGGCCCTGGCCGACGTGGTCCACCCCGCCGATCGTGGGGCCGTCGCCCGGCAGGTCGACGCCCTGGTGGCCGGTGACCTCGTCCACCTCCGGGCCGACACCCGCCTCCGCCACCTCGACGGTCGGGTGATCTGGGTCCGCGTCCACGCCTCCTGTGTCCGGGACACCGACGCGACGCCGCTGTGCGTGATGGCACAGATCGAGGAGATCACCGAGCAGCGCCTGGCCGACGCGGCGGTGGCCGAGGCGGAGGAGCGCTTCCGGACCATCTTCGAGATGGCACCGATCGGGATGATCCTCACCGACACCGAGGGGGTCCTCCTCCGGGCGAACTCGGCCTACGGCGCCATCGTCGGTCGCGACCCCGACGCCCTGAGGGGAACGGCGGTGGGCCACATGACGCACCCCGATGATCTCGAGGACAACATCGCCCAGATCCGCTCGCTGGTGGCCGGTGATGTCGACACCCTCTCGCTGGAGAAGCGCTATCTCCGCGCGGACGGCCGTGACGTCTGGGCCTCGGTCAGCGCCTCGTGCGTCAGGGACGCCTCGGGATCACCCCTCTACCTGATCGGACAGATCGAGGACATCACCGAACGCCGCGAGATGCGCGAGCGGTTGGCCCACGCGGCCATCCACGACCCCCTCACCGACCTGCCCAACCGGGATCTCTTCGTCGACCGCCTGGAGATGGCCCTGCGCCGGGCCAAGCGCGGCGGGCACCGGGTGGCCGTGATGTTCGTCGACCTCGACCGCTTCAAGATGGTGAACGACAGCCATGGTCACGAGGTCGGCGACCGGCTCCTGCGGGCCGTGGCCGACAGGATGCGCAGCGCGCTCCGGGCCAGCGACACCTTGGCCCGGTTCGGGGGCGACGAGTTCACCGTCCTATGCGACGAGGTGGCGGACGAGACCCACGTCATCGAGATCGCCGATCGGTTGCGGTCGACCATGGCCGAGCCGTTGACCGAGGGGGACGGTGAGACCTTCGTCTCGTTCAGCATGGGGATCGCCCTCTCGTCCGACGCCGAGGAGTCCGGATCGACGCTCCTGCGCCACGCCGACATCGCCATGTACCGGGCGAAGGAGCGCGGGCCTGCGCGTGTCGAGATCTTCACCCCGGACGATCACCTCGCCACCGACAGCCGTCTGCGGACGTCGAACGAGCTGCGCGGCGCGCTCGAGCGCCAGGAATTGGAGCTCCGCTACCAGCCCTACGTCGATCTCCACACGCACACCATGGTGGGGATGGAGGCACTGGTGCGGTGGCGACATCCCACCCGCGGTGTCCTTCTCCCCGACGCCTTCGTCGCCTTGGCCGAGGACAGCGGCCTCATCGTCCCCCTCGGCGCCTGGGCCCTCGGTGAGGCGTGCCGGCAGGTTGCCGCCTGGGACGTCGGTCGGGCCCGGGCGGGACTGGACGAGGCCCGCCTCAACATCTCGGTCAACGTGGCCGGCCTGCAACTGGCCGATCCGGCCTTTCCCGATCTCGTCACGGGGATTCTCGAGACGACCGGGATCAATCCCGATCGCCTCTGGCTGGAGCTGACCGAGAGCACGCTCATGCGCGACCCGGAGTCGACGGTCACCGTGCTCCAGAGGCTGCGCGCGCTCGGACTCCACGTCGTCATCGACGACTTCGGGACGGGATTCTCCTCCCTGGCCCACCTCGAGCGCTTCCCGGTGGAGACCCTCAAGATCGACGGCAGCTTCGTCCGCGAGGTGGACCTCCGGTCCGCCGACACCGCCGTCGTCCGGGCCATCATCGGCCTGGGCGACGCCCTCGGGCTGTCGGTCATCGCCGAAGGCGTCGAGAGACAGGCCCAGGTGCCGATCCTCCAGACCCTCGGCTGCCATCTGGCCCAGGGCTTCCTCTTCGGCCTCCCACTCCACCCCCGCGACGTGGGTGCCTTCCCCACCGACGACCTCCGGGCGTGGCGGGCGGATCCGGGGACGACGCTGCCCTGAGGGGTCCGGGGGGTCTCAGGGGTCCGGGGCCCCGGGGTCTGGAGGGCCGCGGTCCGCCCGTTTCTCAGCGCGGCGGCTCGACGACGGGGACACCGCCGGTGACGGCCAGCGGACGGATGAAGAGCAGCCGCGGGTGGGGATACCCCACCGCGCCCGGGAGCCACGCTTGGAAGGCCATCTCGAGATCTCCCTGGGCGTCGGTGAACACCGACTCTCCGCCGGGCCCTTCGAGGTTCGGCTGCGATCCGAGGAGTGGTCCCGACAGGGACGTGGTGCAGGGCCCGAGGACTCCGGCGCAGTGCGCCACCCCGATCGCGTAGTCGGCGCTGTTCCAGTTGTTCCCGGAGTAGAAGAGGTCGTAGGTCCCGTTCACCGTGACCATCGAGGGAGCCTCCACCACCGACCCCTCCCACGGCCGGCTCGGGCGCAGCAGCTCCGACGGACCGGAGCCCCGCAGCGCCGTGCCCTGGGGATCGAGGGCCTGCGCCCAGATGGCGGCCGTCTGGGCGCCGAATCCGTTCGACTTCCACGCCAGGTAGGGGCGTCCGGCTCCGTCGAGGTAGGGCGAGGGGTCGATCGAGCCACCCAGGGTCCGCTGGCACACCAACGGTCCGCGCGTGGTGTCGGTGAACGGTCCCTGGGGCCGCCTGGCCGTCGCCACCGACACGCACGGGAGCCTGCTCCCCGACAGGGCGGCTGTGTAATAGAGGACGTAGGACCGCTTCAGGTGCACGACGGCGGGGGCCCAGGTGTAGCCCGGCGCCGCCCACGACGGCAGGGTGGGCAGCGCGTCCCCCGCCTTCGCCCAGTGCGACAGGTCGGTCGACTCCATGATCTGGACGTTCCCGTCGGTGGAATTGGTCCCGTAGGCGTAGTAGGTGCCCTTGACCACGAGGATGTCGGGATCGGCGAAGTCGAACGGGTAGACGGGTCCACCGTCGCCGGAGCCGAGCATGCCCTCGCAGGCGGCGGCCACCGACGACAGGGCGGCGACAGCCTGCTTCTGCTTCCCGGCCTGGAGGGCCGCCACCGATCGGCTCACCCCGCCGGCGCACGAGTGGACGTCGACGAGGGCGACCGTCCGCGCCGCCATCCCCGTCCGGGACTGCGACAGCAGCCGCTGTGCCGAGCTGATCTCCCCCGTCACCTGACCGAGACTCCTCCCGGCCGCCGCACGGCCCGTGTCGGTGGCGCGCAGCGACGCCGCGGCCGACGACACCAGGGCGTCGGTCCGGTTCAGAAGCGCCGCTGTCGCCGCCACCTGGCCCTGGCTCCGGTGCAGGCGGAGTTGGACCTGGACATCATCGACCACTCCGGCCACGAGCACGCCGACCACAACGGCGAGGGCACCACCGGCGACGAGCCGGCGGGAGCGGACCGATGCCGTCAGCCGCGCCATCACCGACGCCATCTCCTACGCCGTCGGGTCCAACGCCGAACAGGACGACGACGCCGCCCGCAACGAGGCCAGGCCCCCCGACGTCTGTCCCACCGCGATCTGGTTGAGGGCTTCCTCCACGCCGCCCACACAGGTGTCGAGGACCCCGAGATCGACCCCCTCGGAACGGACCCCGGCCTGGGCCCGGGCCAGGCTCGCCTGTGTGGCCGACAACGTGGCCTGGGCCCTGTCGAAGGACCGGACAGCCGCCGCCCGTCGGGCCCGGGCACCGGTGAGGCGTTCCTCGACCCGGGCCAGGTTCCCCTCGATGGCGCTCAGGCGACCGGCGGCCGATGTCAGGGACACCTCGGTGGTGCGGATCTCGGCGCGGGCCCGGACATCGCTGAGCACCAGCAGCGAGCCCGCGGCCAGGACGGTGACCGCCAGGAGGGCCGCGATCGCCGGCCGCCACCGTCGTGACCCGGACCCGAGGCCGAGCAGCCTTCTCCCGGCACCTGGGCTCCGGGCCCCGGGACCCGCCGGGGAGGTGACTGCCGTGGTCATGAGGACGTTCGGGTGGGCACCGGCGGACCGTCCGGACACCCCACTCGCCCAGTCCTGTCCCCCACCGATTCCCTCGACCAAAAGTCTACAGTGGGTGTCGTCGTCGGTACTCGGCGTGAGTCTGACCCGCCCGAGCCGGTGGGGACCCCCGGGGTCCGGCCCGGCCGGTACCGGGAAGGGCCGCGTCTGGTGTAGGTCTGGGAGGTGCCCGTGATGAGCGCCGGCCTCCTCGTCTACCGGAAGAGCGACGCCGGCGTCCTCGAGGTCCTCGTCGTCCACCCCGGAGGCCCCCTGTGGAGCAACAAAGACGACGGGGCCTGGTCGATCCCGAAAGGTGAGGTCGAAGGTGACGCCGATCCCGAGGCCACCGCGGACCGGGAGTTCGCCGAGGAAATCGGTGCCGCCGCGCCGTCAGGGCCCCGGATCGACCTGGGACAGGTCACCCAGCGGTCCGGCAAGCGCGTCCGCGCCTGGGCGGTGGCCGGCGACCTCGACGTGACGGTGGTCCAGAGCAACACCTTCGAGATCGAATGGCCCCGGGGGTCGGGACGGATCCGCTCCTTTCCCGAGGTCGACGCGGCGGCCTGGTTCACGGTGGCCGACGCCCGTCGGAAGCTCATCGCGGCCCAGGGCGCGTTCCTCGACCGACTGGCCGCCGCCCTCGACGGTGACGACAGCTCGGAATGGTCCTGACGGTGGTCCGGTGACAGCGGCGGCGGCGGCCGACTCGTCGGCCGCCCCCACAGCCGGACAGAATGCGGCGATGGCCTCCGACGACAGCGTCACCGTTCTGGCCGCCCTGCGCCTGGAGGCCCTCGCCATCGGCGGCGCCGTCGTGCGCACCGGGATGGGCCACGTGAAAGCCGGTGCCACGGGGGCCCGGTTGGCCGACACCCTGGCGCCGGGGAGTCCCCTGGCCATCGTGGGCATCGCCGGAGGTCTCGATCCGACCCTCGGGCCGGGGCAGCTGGTCGTGGCCGACTCGCTCCACGCCCCCGACGGCGCCGATCCCATCCCCCTACCCCACGCCCCCGCCGTGGCCGACGCGTTGCGCAGCCACGGGCGCGACGTCCGCGTCGGCGGCGTGGCCTGTGCGACCGCCATCGTCCACGGCGACGGGCGGGCTGCGCTGGCGCGCGGCGGAGCTCTGGCGGTGGAGATGGAGTCGGTCTGGCTGGCCCGCGTCCTGGCCGGCCACCCGTTGGTGGTTGTCCGCGCCGTCGGGGACACCGCACGTGACGGATTCGTGCGCGGCAACGTGAAGGCCCTGGCGGCCCTGCGGCGGCTGCGACCGGCCCTCGACCAGTGGGCCCGTGAGCTGGCCGGGCGAAACCGGCCCACGGACGCCTGACGGCGCCGTGACGACCGCGACGGGACGCGGGGTCTGACACGCACAGCCGACCCTGACCGCTACCGGGCGATCCGCTCCTCCACGCGGCCGGTCACGGTGTCACCGACCTCCTTCCCGATCACCGTGCGGGGGCCGGCCTTGATCGGCAGGTTGTGCGTGCCGTCACCGAGAGCCATGAACGAGCTCGGGAGGCCACGGCGATTGGCCCATCAGGCGGGGCCGACGCGACGAGGTCTGTCGGTCCTACCGATCGCCGAATGTGGTGTCGGGCGGATCCTCCAGCGTGAGCTGAAACTCCGGATCGAGATCACGGTGACCCCCCGTACCCCGGCACACCGCCGTCCCGACGGCGATGAACTCCACCGCGTGGGTGAGCATCGCGTTCACCGGGCGCTCCTGGAGCTGGACCTCCACCACGCCGTCGGCGTGCAGCTCCGACGCCTCTCGCTCCATCATCTCCATGGCCTGCTCCCGGGCCGAGTACAGCGCCGTGGTCTGGTCGCTCAATTCGACGTTGTCGCGGGCCAGACCGAGTTGCTGGGCCGCGGACCGCGCCGCGAAGCCCACGACCGAGACCCCGATCACGATGCCCACGGCGTGGTAGCCGGCGCGTACGAGGAGATGGAAGTCGCGCGCCGACAAGGTGGTGGCAAAGGGGTGGGCGCCGTCGGGCCTGCCGCCCGTGGCGGCGACGGCGGTGCCCAGCATGGTGCAGGTGAGCAGGTTGGCGTGCTCGCGCTCGAGCTCGAGCCGCATGGCCACCACCCCGTCGGCCCGACGGGAGTGGAGCTCCTCCAGGATCCCGGCACGGGCGTTGTCGATGGCCGTGGCGATGGCCCGACCCCACATGGTCCCCTCGGTGCCCGCCGTCGTGAACTGGGTGTTCCAACTGGCGGCCCCGGCGCCCGACACGATGTCGACGGGACGGAACCCGATCTCCTCCAACAGCACCAGCTCTCCGACGGAGAGGTCCGAGAGGAAGGTGTGCTGATCACCGGCGACGAACGGGGCGCGCAGGGCGGCCAGGGCGGTGTCGATCCCCGGAGCGGTGGACGGGGCGGGGCTCACGGTCGCAGAGGGATGACGGGGCGGGGGGTGAGAGGTGGGGCCTCGGAGCTGTAGCGCCGGACGGCGGTGCCCACCGCGATGGTGAGCTGGTCCCAGCTCTCGCCGTAGCGGTGCACCCGTCGATCGGTCCACTCGGTATGGACCACCCCGTCCGCCGACCGGTGGGCGGTGGCCGCCAGCGACGAGCGGGCCCGGGAGCGCGCCACTGCGATGGCCGACGGGATCTGGCGGTTGGGGCCGACGATGGCGAGGGCCCCCCGCGCCTGGCAGTTGGGCTGGACGTAGACGGCGCCCACCCCGACGGCCAGTCCGGCGGGGACGTAGCCGAGGGCGATCAGGCGCTCGAAGTGCTGGCCCGAGGCGTTGGTGAGGAAGGGCGAGGGCAACGGGGGGGTTCCCGGATGGACCACGGCCGTGCCGCGGGCGAAGAACGTGGCCGTTCCCGACGAGCCCACGAGGTTCTCGAAGAAGAGATCGACGCCCACCACCCCGTGGGCGGCCAGCTGGGTGGCCTCGTCGCCGAGCCGCTCGATGGCCAACCGGTACCCTTCGGCGAGCGAGGCGGCCAGCACCGCGTCCTCCACACTGAAGCCGTAGTGCTCCTGGACGTTGGCGCCGAAGCCGTAGCCGTGGGCACACGGGTAGGCCTCGGAGTAGCCGCCGGAGCGGCCCAGGGACTGACCGGTCAGACCTCCCCACTGTCCGTAGAGCTGACCGCCGGCCGCCGCCAGTTGCATCACGGCCGTCCCCATGACGAACCCGGCGGGCACCAACCCGACCCGCCGGACGGCGGCCGCCTCGGCCACGGAGAGGTCGCTCGTCCACGTCGTGCGCCGGCGCCTGTCCGGCCGGAAGACTGCGTCGCCGGGACCGGCCGCACCGGTCCCGGGCTCGGCGGAGCCGGCGGCG
>JGI12269J14319_10002213_pt1 | contig 18858 bp, 12 predicted proteins | sample PeaSoiSIISIP2007_FD_14319 | JGI IMG/M metagenome (IMG submission 14319)
GTACTCAGTTAATCAACCACAGATTACACAGATTAACACAGAATAAATACATTTTGGCTCTAAACTACAAATCGCTTGTAACTCAATTGATGAACGCCAAAGTTGATTAAAAGGCCTCGTTTTAACCCTGTGGCTTTCAGATAATTTATAATTTGTGCCTCTTCATTGACTCCCATATTCGCCATTTTTCTATACTTAATCCTTCTTAATCTGTGAAATCTGTGTTAATCTGTGGTTTCTCTTATCGTTCTTTTCATGTGTAATCTGTGTTTCCCCGTTCAGAATTCCCCAAGGCGTATTTACAGTGTTTTTCCTTGTAGGTATAAAAAAATGCGGGATTTTAGGATATAATGATGTTTAGATACGCTGCCACTGCTAAATTGAGACGAAAGTGAGGCTTGGGCATGGGAAAAACGCTTATCGTAGCTGAAAAACCGTCTCAAGCTCGTGAATATGCGACTGCTTTGGGAGTTCGAGGTAAAGGAGATGGTTATCTCGAAAATGAACAGTATGTGATAACTTGGTGCTATGGTCACCTATTAGAACTGGAGCGACCGGAAGCGTACATGGATCTTGAGCGGGTTGGCAAACGCTGGGGTTTACATCGTTTGCCGGTTTTACCCGGCTTAAATACTTTCCGTCGCGTGGTTAAATCCGGGGCAATCAAACAATATCAGGTAATTCAGGGCTGGTTAAAGTCTTCGGATATCGATGCTGTTATTTGTGGAACTGATGCTGATCGTGAAGGACAATTGCTCTTTCAGGAAGTCTGGGATGCCTCTTTGTGTAATAAACCATTGTCTAGGCTGTGGATTTCCTCGCTAACAACTGCAGCTATCCAGGAAGGCCTAAAAAAATTACGATCCGCTGAAGCTGTGGCAGGACTGGCAGCGGCAGGGAATGGTCGAGCCTTTGCAGACTGGGATTTTGGGATGAATCTGACGGAAGGTTTTACTGCCTTATTTGGTAGCTTTGATGAGGTGCGGAAAAAACCCAACGTCATTTCGATTGGGAGGGTGCAGACCCCGACACTTGCTTTAATCGTAGAGAGAGAATGGGAGATCGAACGCTTTGTCGCCCAGCCTTACTACGAAGTACGGGCAGTGTTTGCTACAACCCAAGGGGATTATCCCGGTAAGTGGTTTGATCGCAGTGAAGAATCGAGGCGCATCACAAACCGTCATGATGCCGAATGTATTGTGGTCAAAACGCAAGGCAAGCCTGGAAGGATTACTAAAATGGAGCAAAAAGATGTGCAGGAGCCTGCGCCACTACTTTTTGATTTGACGTCTTTGACGATAACTGCTTCTAAAAAATACGGGTTTAGCGCGGAAAGGGTCCTCCAGTTGGCCCAGTCACTTTATGAGAAAAAGGCTATTACCTATCCCCGCTCAGACTGCGCTTACTTATCGGCAGACCTTGTGCCGAAGTTACCCGAACACTTAGAGGCTGTACGTATCGAGCCATACACGGATTGGGTGGATGAAGCAAGTGGTTTGGGAGTCCCAAAGGGTAAACGCGTGATCAATACTATCACCGCTCATCATGCTATCATTCCAACGACAGAGAAAGTTACTGTGGAGAGACTAACTGGTGAGGAACAGAAATTATATGACTTGATTGTTCGTCGTTTCCTCGCTGTCTGGTTTCCTCCTGCCCGGTATCACCAGACTGAGGTTGTAACCGAGGTTGAGGGTGAGCCTTTTCGTACGAAAGGCAAAGTCTTACTGAGCCTGGGGTGGAAGAAGGTTTACGGCTCGGACGAAACGGATGATCGGGCTTTAAGCAAAGCTAAGAAGAAAGATGACAAGGAGCAGGTTGATGATGAGAACGTGACGCTTCCACCCTTGAGCAAGGGGGAGAACGTTGGGACAAAACGTGTCTTCAGTGAGGAAAAGACCACTAAACCGCCTAAACGCTTTACCCAGGGAGACCTTCTTAAAGCCATGGAAGGAGCCGGTAAGCAAATTGATGATGAGGTATTACGTCAGCAATTGAAAGGTAAAGGGTTGGGCACCGTGGCGACACGACCAGCTATTATGGAAAACCTGATCGATAGGGGATACATTATCCAGGATCAAAAAGCGTTGAAACCCACAGAGAAGGGGTCTGAACTAATTCGTCTTATTAAGGAAAGACTTCCTCGGGCCCAACTCCTAATCAGTGCCGAAATGACAGGACAGATGGAGTTTAATCTCGCCAAAGTGGAAAAAGGAGAACTGACCATAGAAGTCTATATGGCGGATGTGGAAGACGCAATTGCTCGAATTATCGAAGAATTGCGTACCTTCGAACACAAACACGGTAAAACCCCACTGGCCCTCGCGCCCTCATCACAGGCCCAGGGACCTAGAAAACGAGAAAGGGCTAAACCGGCTCCTAGGCAGACAAATAAGGTCCAATCTCAGGCTTCGGTGAAGGTAATAACTGGAAGGACCGCTGGAGAAGCAAGGCCTCTGTCAAAGGAAAAGGTTCCTGGAGATAAAACTGTGTTGGGCACGTGTCCTAAGTGTGGCGGGGACGTGATCGAAGGGCAGAAAGGATTTGGGTGTTCCAGTTGGAGAGAAGGTTGTCGCTTTGTGATTTGGAAAGACCCGATTTGCGGTAAGATACTCACGGCCAATCAGATCAAGAGCTTGTTGAAAAAAGGTAAAACTCCATTGATTAAAGGGTTTAAATCTCAATCGGGCAAAACATTTGCTGCTTATCTAATTTTGGAAGATCCGATTGAGGCCAAATTGAAATTTGAAATTGGGCAATAAGTGTAAATCCGTTTAAGAAGGGATGCCTGTTGCCCAGAAGAATACAGTGTTCAATTAAACAAAGCTCAGATAAACTTTCTAGATAGGATGGAGATATCGATGCTAACATCATTTGATCAGTTCGAACTCGACGAAGCTCTAATAACTGCTTTGAAACAGGAGGGAATCGTAAAACCAACAGCGATTCAAGAGCAAACTATCCCATTTATATTGGCAAATAGAGATGTTGTAGGCCAATCGGAAACAGGTACCGGAAAAACCTTGGCTTACCTTCTGCCCATCTTTCAGAAAATCGATACTCTAAAGAGAGAAACACAAGCGATGATTCTCACCCCAACGCATGAGCTTGCCATCCAAATTCAACGGGAAATTGAAACTTTAGCCAAAAATTCGGGCCTTACGGTTACGTCGACGGCAATCATTGGGAACGTGAATATCGCGCGGCAAATTGAAAAACTAAAGGAAAAACAGCATATTATTGTGGGTTCCAGCGGTCGAATCTTGGAATTGATCCAGAAGAAAAAAATAACATCCCAATCTATAAAGACAATGGTCCTTGATGAAGCTGATCGCTTACTTGATGAAAATAACTCCTTGACTGTCAAGGCGGTCATCAAGACTACGTTAAGCAGAACACAACTTTTGCTGTTTTCCGCCACCTTACCACCATCGACCTTGCAACGGGCTTCTGAAATATTAAAAAACCCAGAGGTCATCCGGGTTACTGATAAAGTTATGATTGCTCCTACCATTACACATTGGTACTTCTTGGCAGAACAAAGAGACAAAATCGAGGTTTTACGAAAACTGATTCATATAGTTATGCCGACACGGGCCTTAATCTTTATCAACAAAAGTGAAGAAATTGAAAAGATGGTAGAGAGGCTTAAATTCCACGGTTTAGAAGCGGAAGGAATCTATGGAGGTGCAAACAAGACCGATCGTAGGAAAGCCATGGAAGATTTTAGAAGCGGTAAGATTAGTTTGCTAGTAGCTTCGGATTTGGCGGCCAGAGGACTGGATATCAAAGGAATCACGCATATCATAAATCTTGATCTACCTGAAGATCCTCAGCTTTATCTTCATCGCGTGGGGAGAACAGCTCGGGCCGGAGAAAGTGGGATTGCGATTTCTATTGTGAGTGCTAAAGAAATTTTCTATCTAAAAAGATTGGAAAGTGCGTTCGAAATCATCGTCTGCCTTAAGGAGATGCACCTAGGGAAAATAGTAGATCCGATTAAAAAGGAAGCATATATAAGAAAGAGAAAAAACTAAGATTATTCTGACTTTCCAATATAAAATATAGTATAATTATACACAGTGTAGAAAATTGATTGGGATTTAGACCCTATTTGAGGAGGAAATCATGTGAATGTGACATCTCCTTTGGATTTAGCTCAGGTGCTGGAAGAAGAAGGATATCTAATCGATGAAGAGGCTGCGACCACGTTGTTTCTGGCCTTAGCTTTACAAAAACCTTGTCTTATTGAAGGTCCGGCAGGGGTTGGCAAGACACAGTTGGCTTTAGCCCTTGCTCGTGCTGAAAAACGAAAGTTGATAAGATTACAGTGTTATGAAGGACTTGATTTAACTAAGGCCTTGTACGATTGGAATTATGCAAAGCAGCTTTTACGCTTACAACTTGCTAAAACAGAAGATTGGAATCAGATTAAAGTGGATCTGTTTTCAGAAGAGTTTTTGCTTTCTCGGCCGCTCCTAGAATCAATACTTTCCCCGGATCCGGTTCTTTTGCTAATTGATGAATTGGATAAAAGTGATGAAGAATTTGAGAGCTTCCTCTTAGAGCTACTTGCGGAATTTCAGGTTACTATTCCTGAGCTGGGAACTATTTCTTCAAAAACAAAGCCGGTTGTGATCTTAACAAGTAATAATAGTCGTGACTTTAGTGATGCCTTAAGGCGGCGTTGTATACATATCTATTTAACCTATCCTACATTAGAACGAGAAATTTCAATCCTTGGTTCACAAGCTCCAGATCTTTCCGCACGCTTGACTCGGGATGTATGTGAGTTCGTTGCTAAGGTAAGGAAACTTCCGTTACAAAAACCGCCGAGCGTATCCGAAACAATCGACTTTGCCCGAGCACTAAATGCGCTTCATAAAGAGGAACTAAAATATGGTGATCTTTTGGGGACTCTCAGCGTGTTACTGAAATACCCTAAGGACATTGCAAAACTAGAGGAGCGTCTAAAGAAGTGGGAAACAGAAACTAGATAGCGCCTTTTCGGGCCTCGGCAAAGTAAGGGAGGGAGATTATGGATGGATGGAATTTCATTAGACTAGTTCATGCGCTGAGACAGGTTTCTTTATCTATTTCCTCCCAAGATATACTTGATGCTCAAACTTGTTTATTTCGCTTTCCAGGTTTATCGGAAAAGCAGGTGGTGAAATCTATTTTCATTCATCGTCCACAGGATGCTTCGATTTTTGAAGCGATTTGGAGAATCCTTATAGAAAATCCAGAGGGACGCATTGAGAGTTTTCCCGAGGACAGGACTAAAGTTCCTGTTATAGATGAAAGTCAAGATAGTTCAGGTTTAGGGGGACAAGGAGTGGGGCGAGGGAGTGGAGGAGTTAGTCTCACTTCGAAAGGGAGTATATTGGATACAGCGAATATTTCTACGCTAGTACCTTTTTCCCGGCTTGAGGAACTTACTAATGGTGGATTCGAACTTGAAGAGATGGTTAAGAAAGTTTTGGCAGAATTGGACTATTACACCTGGATCAATTCCTATGATTTAGCTTATCAACGTAGTGAACTTACGGAAGAATCTTGGTATATACACCAGGATCGTCGGTCAGCCCTCATAAGTGAAATTCGGCAGCAGTTATTGACGGCCCAGGTCAGCCACGAAAATAGTTGGGAACCTCTGGTGCGGCAACATTGGTTGTATAAATCATTAAGCACATTAACAGACAAAGAAAAAGAACTTGTCAAATCGAGTATTCGAAAGTGGGCGCGTAAATTGGCTGTACGTCCAGGATCGCGTTGGAAATCTTCGCACAGAGGTACAATTGACATTTCTAGAATCGTTCAGCAAAGCGTCCAACGGAATGGATTTATATTCAATTTGAACTATCATCAAAGAGTTCCGCGTGCGTCAGAACTGGTGGTACTTTGCGATGTCTCAAATTCGATGGCCTCATTCGTTGAGTTTTTAATCTATCTGGTGACTTGTTTACGAGCTCGTTTCCGGAAGATACGGGTCTTCTTTTTTATTGATTCTGTCTGGGATGTTTCGGAATTTGTTTGTGATGATGATCTTAGTGGAGTAAAGCAAGAGATTAAAAGCTCGGGAGATAAAGTGAGTTCTGGGTTTTCAGATTATGGAGCTGTATTTAGGGAGATGGCTGAAAACAGACTTAGAGATGTCTCGACACGAGCGACTCTTATTATTTTGGGAGATGGTAAAAACAACTATCGCCCTACCCAAACAGAATACTTAGCACAAATTTCCGAAAAAGTGCGTAACGTATTTTGGCTAAATCCATTGGAAATTCAAGAGTGGAATGAACGGGATAATATGATGAATGAGTATAAAAATTATTGCTCAAAAGTTTATCGGTGCCGTTCTGCCAGCGACTTGCACCGAATTGTACAAGATGTTTTCTAGAGGAGGTTAATACCATTTTAGTTCTTTTAGGGATCATTTTTCTGATTACCCTCATGCAGCTGGTTTTCTTGGGCTCAATCATATTCCTAGAAAACAGGGATCCTACGAAAACTATAATCTGGCTTTTGATTCTTGGTGCCTTACCTGTTTTAGGTGCCCTACTATATTTGCTGTTGGGACGCGTTGTACGGAAACATCAACTTTCCCATCATAAACAAGTTAGATTGGAACAGACTGAGGCAATACTGATGGATCAACAGGTTAGGCTGAAAGCGGAGGATGTCGACCAAGCGGGAAATCTGCCAATGAATAAGAAACTAGCCCGTCTTTTGCTAAACGATGCTGCTGCGCCGCTGACCTTCAATAATCGTTCTGAAGTCCTTACCAACGGTCACGAGACATTTAAGTCCCTATTTGCAGCCCTAGAAAGCGCGAAAGATCATATTCATCTTGAATTCTTCATTTTTCATAATGATGCGATTGGACAAGATGTCCTTAAACTGTTGATTCGTAAAGCATCTGAGGGCGTTAAAATACGTGTCCTCGTAGATGGATTGGTAAACCGATCTCTAAAGAAACGCTTTTTAGAGTTAAAGGAAGTTGGAGTTGAGGCGGAAGGATTCTATCCTGTCCGTTTTCCTTTCTTATCAAGACAACTTAACTTGCGCAATCACCGCAAAATCGTCGTGGTTGACGGTCGGGTAGGGTTTCTCGGTGGATTAAACGTTGGTGATGAATATCTGTCACGCAATACCAAAATCGGATTTTGGCGGGATACTTTTCTCAAATTAGAGGGAGATTCCGTTAATTTTCTGCAAACGGTCTTTTTAAATGATTGGAATGGCGTGACTCACCAGGATATTAATAATCCGTTATATTATCCTCGACCACAACATTATGGACGTCAGATGACTCAGATTGCAGCCACAGGTCCCGATTCGGATTGGGGATCGATGTTGCAAATTTTTTTTGTAGCCTTGACCAGTTCAGAAAAGTCAATTTATATTGAGACCCCCTATTTTATTCCTGATGAAGGGTCTATCATGTCCTTGAAAACAGCTGCACTCAGCGGATTAGATGTTAAGATTATCCTCCAGGGTGTTCCGGATCACAAGATTACCTATTGGGCTTCCCTTTCTTATGTTGAAGAATTACTAGCATCGGGTGTTCGGATTTATCGTTATCAAAAAGGAATACTCCATGCCAAAATTCTTATCTTAGACGGAGAAATTGGAGTAGTGGGATCAACTAACTTTGATATTCGTAGTTTTAGCCTAGATTTTGAGATAAGTGCCTTTATATATAATTGTAAATTTGCCCAACGTTTGGAACAGGACTTTTATCAGGATCTCGCTGACAGTGAGGAAATAATTTTGGCGGAGTACAAGAGACGTCCGTTATCAAACCGTATTAAAGAATCGAGCGCACGTTTGTTTTCTCCGCTTCTATAGGCTGTATTCTTCTAACATTTTCTTGATAAATCCACAATCACTTACCATGAAGTAATATAATTATAAAAAGGTAATATTTTTAAGGAGGAGATCCTGCTTTTCTGGAGAATACTAATCGATAGGTAAATGATTAAACTTAAATAAGAAATGGGGGCATTTGTATGACTAATTTAAGAGAACTCTATGTATGCAGTATCTGCGGAAATGTTATTGAGGTTGTTAATACGGGGGCATCAGCGTTGGTCTGTTGTAACAAACCAATGGATAAATTGGTTGCAGGTAGTAAGGATGCTAGTCTAGAGAAACATGTCCCTGTGCTTGAGTCGGTTGCTGGAGGAATTAAAGTCAAAGTGGGTAGTGTTGCACATCCAATGGAGGAGAAACACTATATTCGTTTTATTGAAGTTTTGACAACAGGTCAAGTGCTTAGAGCTGAACTTGTACCAAACCAAGCACCAGAAGCTTCATTTTTAGTCAATGCGAACGATGTAGTCGAGGTTAGAGAATATTGTACAGTTCATGGTCTCTGGCAGGCTAGTAAGTAGTATTTGGTTTAGAATAGAGATAGGCAGGATTTTAATCCTGCCTATCTCTATTCTAATGCGAAAATATTACTTAGAATGTACAGGTATCGGTCTAGGACGATGTAGCTATATAATGGATGGTTTGACACGACTAGATAGATAATCTATAGTATTAAGTAAGTTAGTGTCTTCAAATTGAGCACAGAATTGGGCCGAAGTGTTGAATTAGATTTCCCCTAAAAATATGTCATAATATAGTCAACTTCTCCAAGAGAATGCGAAATATGACGAAAATAATATAGACAATACCGCTTAATTTGAAATTTATATGGCTGGATAATCTTAAGGTTAAAAAAAAGCCCGTTTAAGCTGGTATTTTAGGTATTCAAAGTATATCAAGCCGATGTAGTGCACGTCTCTGTGGATTCTAGACCGAGCAAAGTATGGACAAGTTGTTTCATCACTGTGCATTTTCAATAATTAGACGAGATAAACTGAAGCTAAAGCACAGAATACGAATAATAGCGATGTAATAATCTGCCAAAGTATAAATTCACGATATAATATATTGATTGTGCTCATGTTGACTTAGTATGACCTTAGTGCTAATCTTAGTTTAGTTTAGTTTGTACAATTTATTGCGATGTAAACTGAATAAAGCATGCCTTAAAGTAAAAGGAACGGTTTTATCGTGAGCACATGTGAAAATGATCATATTATTTTGTTCCGACAAGTGAATCTACCCAAAACTTTAATTTTCCTGCATTTCGCCATGGTTTACCAATAGTTTGGTTGGATGCAAAACGTTATAGTTATCTTATTTAGGGGTTCCCCAGTCGATGAAAGCAAATATCCTCCCACTAAAAGTTGGAGGATTGCTATTTAGGTTGGTTCAAGGAAACTCTTGTTCCAGCTAGCTCGACGAAAGTTGAGAGTCTATTGGCATATAAGGGAGGTAAAAGGATGGCCTATAAGAGTATTCTAGTGGTTGGAGGAGGAATAAGCGGGCTTACTGCCGCAGTGGAAGCTTCCGAGGCTGGACACGAGGTCTACATGGTAGAACAAAAACCATATCTCGGTGGAAGAGTAGCACAGATGAATCAATATTTTCCTAAGTTGTGCCCGCCGAACTGTGGGTTGGAGATTAACTTTAAAAGGATCAAGCAAAATCCGAGGATCAAATTTTTCACAGTAGCCGAGATTGAAAAGATTGAGGGTGAAGAAGGAGATTTCACGGTCACGGTGAGAGCTAATGCACGTTATGTGAACGAGAACTGCACAGCCTGCGGAAAGTGCGTTGAAGTGTGTCCGGCAGAGAGGTCAAACGAATTCAACTACGGATTGGACAAAACCAAAGCAATATACAAGGCACATGAGTTTGCTTTTCCGATGAAATACGTGATTGACGATAAGGCTTGCCTAGGTGCGGAATGCGGGAAATGTGTAACTGCGTGCGAATATGGAGCCATAGAATTAGACATGACAGCAAAAAGCTTCAAGTTGAATGTGGGCGCCATAATTTGGGCGACAGGTTGGGAACCCTATGATGCCAAACGAGTGGACTATTATGGATATGGACAGCATCAGAATGTCATTACGAACGTGATTATGGAAAGAATGGCAGCGCATAATGGCCCAACCAGAGGTAAAATAGTACGACCGTCCGACGGGAAAGAAGTCGAAAGTGTTGCCTTCGTACAGTGTGCAGGATCGCGAGATGAAAACAACCTGCCCTATTGTTCAGGGGTTTGCTGTATGGCTTCTTTAAAACAAGCAACGTATGTGTTAGCGCAGAATCCCGAAGCCAAGGTCTCTATGTTTTATATAGATGTTAGGGCCATGGGAAAATATGAAGATTTTTATACCAAAGTACAAGATAGTATTACGATGATCAAAGGGAAAGTCGGGGAGATAACCGAGGATCCGTTGACAAAAGATTTATACGTTCAAGTAGAGAACCAAGTTACCGGGGAAATGATGAAGGAAAAGGTTGACATGGTTGTACTTGCGACAGGGATGGTACCGGCCACTGCCGGGTCAGAAGTACCTGCTGCAATAGCTTATGATGAGGATGGATTTATTGCTACCGATTCACAGCAACCCGGAATTTATGGAACTGGATGCGTTAAGAAACCATTGGATGTTGCCTCAGCGGTTAGAGATGCTACGGCTGCAGCTATAAAGGCCATTCAATCGACGGTGAGGAGGTAGCACAATGGATAAAAAAACAGGTGTTTATATCTGCACCGGTTGTAGTATCGGGGAATCACTGGATATAGGGAGTCTGTCCAAGGTTGCCACCAAGGAAGGCAAGGTACCGGTATGTAAGTCGCATGCTTTTTACTGTGGAGCAGAAGGTGTGGCACAAATAAAGAGTGATATAGAGAACGATGGTGTCAATACAGTCTTGATCGCAGGGTGCTCATCACGGGTTAATTACGATGTCTTTGACTTTGGACCCGAAATCATTCTGGAAAGAGTCAACCTAAGGGAACAGATTACCTGGTGTCATCCGGCCAATGATGAAGATACCCAAATGATGGCTGAAGATGCTCTGCGGATGAGCCTAGCCAAAACAAACCATATCCAACAACCTGAGTCTTTTAAGGGCGAAAATATGGTAAAAACCATCTTAGTAGTCGGTGGCGGACTGTCAGGCATAACTGCCGCTTTAGAAGGTGCCAAAGCAGGCTACAAAACGGTGTTAGTAGAAAAAAGTCCGGTACTGGGTGGCTGGATGAATTCTTTATACAAACAAGCACCGAGGAAGGCACCTTACACCGCTCTAGAAGAAGTTGATATTGCTGAACGGATTAAAGAAGTCGAAGCGAACCCAGATGTAACCGTCTACGTGGGAGCTGAAATAAAAGAGATTGCTGGCGCACCGGGAATGTTCGATGTTAGTATCAACCAAAACGGTACGATCGTTACAGAAAGAATCGGTTCAGTCATCTTAGCAACTGGAGCCGTTCCGTATGAAGCGACCAAACTAGAACATCTAGGTTATGGCAAGTATGAAAACGTAATTACAGGTCTAAAAATGGAAGAGTTGGCCAAGAAGGGCAAAATTGTGCGCCCGGATGGTAAAGAAGTGCAGAGCATAGCTTTCATACAGTGCGCTGGTTCACGGGATAAGGAACACTTGCCGTACTGCTCATCAGTATGTTGTGTTGAATCTTTAAAACAAGCGACCTATCTGAAGGAGCAAAACCCAGAAGCAGCGGTCTATATCTTCCATAAAGACATCAGAACGCCGGGTCAATATGAACGCCTCTACCAACAAGTGCAGAAAGACGGAGGAATTTTCGTCAGAGGTGAAATCACTGGAATTAAAGAAGACGGCGAAAAGAATTTGATCATAGAAGCAACCGATGTGTTAACGGGATCGGGAATTAGTACAGAGGGCGTAGATATGGTCGTACTGGCGACAGGAATGGTGCCAACGACAGCCATTGGAGAGAGTCTGGTGGTAAAAGTTGAGACTGAGGATTGCGAAGAAGAAGTAGTTGATCAAGAACTTATTCTTAAGTCGAACCTCTTGAACTTGGCCTACCGTCAGGGACCAGAGATGCCGACTGTAAAATATGGCTTTGCGGATTCTCATTTCATCTGTTTCCCGTATGAAACACGTCGCACAGGAATTTATGCGGCCGGTAGTGTAAGGGCGCCGATGGACGAGTCATCAAGCATTGAAGATGCAACAGGAGCGGCCATGAAGGCCATCCAATGTATAGAACTGAGCGCGCTGGGATCAGCAGTGCACCCAAGGGTAGGGGACCTCTCATTCCCGGATTTCGCAATGTCAAGATGTACCCAGTGCAAGCGTTGTACAGTGGAGTGTCCATTCGGGGCGATTAACGAAGATGATAAATTCAACCCGCTGCCGAATCCGACACGTTGTCGCCGTTGCGGAATTTGTATGGGAGCGTGTCCTGAACGGATTATATCGTTTAAGAACTATTCCGTGCCAATGATCGGCAACATGATTAAAGCCATCGAAGTGCCAGAAGAAGATGAGGAAAAGCCAAGAATTGTCATTTTTGCTTGTGAAAACGATGCTTATCCAGCTTTAGACATGGCGGGCATTAACCATCTCAATTATAATGCTTGGGTGCGCGTTGTCCCAGTAAGATGCTTAGGCTCAATGAACTTAATTTGGATCGCTGATACATTATCTAAAGGGATTGATGGAATACTTCTTCTAGGATGCAAACATGGAGATGATTATCAATGCCACTTCATAAAAGGTAGTGAGTTGGCCGAAACCAGATTATCGAAGGTAGCAGAAACATTAAACAGGCTAGACCTCGAATCTGATCGGGTTCGGATGGAGCAAATCTCCATCATGGATTACGACAAGATACCGGCTATCTTGGACGGCTTTGCCGAGAGACTAGAAGAATTGGGTCCTAACCCCTACAAAGGGATGTAAGTCTCTCTAAAATAGGAAAGGGGACACACCTCCTAAACTAAGGATGAATTACGAGTAGGAGGAATGTGTCTCCGATCGGAAAAATCTTGAGTTGTGAATGTCTCCCCAATCGATTAAGAATAGACTCCGGGTGGGGAGGGACGTCCCCAAATAGAGGTCAGGGGACACGCCTCCTAAATGAGATCAGACTCCGGGTGGGGAGGAATGTCCCCATCTAAAGTAAAGGAGCATGAAGATGGATGAAATAAAAGAAGTATCTCTGGATATGAGAGATTATATTGTTTCTTCAGGGGCGGAGACGCTTAGCTGGTGTATGCAGTGCGGTCTCTGTACCAATCTCTGTCCATGGAGGCAGGTTACTGGCGAGATCAGCGAGGCCTTTAACATTCGCAAGATGCAACGTTTGGGCCAACTTGGTTTGGAGGGCTTTGAGGGAGAAAATATCCTATTTGCCTGTGTTACCTGCGGAATGTGCCTAGTAAACTGTCCAAGAAAAGTTGAAATCATTGATAATGTTAAATCCATGCGCAACACAACCGTAGCAGCAGGATTTTTGCCAGCGACTTTGCGTCCGATAGCAGGTAGTCTGCACGCCAACGGAAATCCGTGGGCTGGGCCTCAGGAGAAACGTGCCGAATGGCAGGAAGGCCTAAATATACCGGCGTTCACTGAAGATACCGAATATCTGCTCTATGTCTGCTGTACCTCAAATTACGATACACGCAGCAAGAAAATAGCCAAAAGCGTCGTAAAACTGTTGCAGAAAGCAGGAGTAAGTTTTGGCGTATTGACGGCAGAAGAGAATTGCTGTGGCGAGACGATCCGCAAAATCGGAGATGAGGCACTGTTCACGAAGCTCGCCGAATCAAATATCAAGCTGTTTAACGGAAAAGGTGTCAAAAAGATTATCACGACCTCCCCACACTGCCTGTTTGCCTTTAAAAAGGATTATCCAGAACTGGGTGGAGAATACGAAGTCATGCATTATGCGGAGTTGCTGGGTGATCTCTTAAAAGAAGGTAAACTAACCTTCTCTCTGCTGGGTGATCTCTTAAAAGAAGGTAAACTAACCTTCTCCGAAGAACTAGCAAAGAAAGTAACGTTTCATGATCCTTGCTACTTGGGACGTCATAATGAAGTCTACGATCCGCAAAGGGAACTTTTACAAGCAGTTCCAGGTGTAGAATTAGTAGAACTAGGGCGTACTAAAAACAAGAGTCTTTGCTGTGGCGGTGGCGGTGGTCGAGTATGGGCAGAAGTGCCCTTTGGCGAACGCTTCGGTGAACTGCGGATTAATGACGCCGTGGACAAAAAAGCAGATATCTTAGTGACAGCGTGCCCTTACTGTATTGCGATGCTTGATGATGCTTGTGCCGGTCTAGAAAAAGGCGATGTCTTGCAAGTTATGGAACTGTCTGAGTTGCTGTGCTCGGCTAGCTTACCTGGTGGCCTGTAGGATTTAAAGGACAATGTCCACAGAACAAACCAACATGGTGATACCATTCCCCCTGGTTTCCAGGGAGGTGTCCAAATATAGATCATTTAACGTGCCTGTATGGCAGACTAGGAAAAGTTAGGAGGAGAAAGCATGAATATCATCGTTTACATCAAACAAACATTTGATACAGAGGCTAAAATTGTACTAGATGGTAGTGGCAAAATTGATGCCAATGGGGTAAACCTAATTATCAACCCGTACGATGAGTTTGCCGTTGAAGAGGGAATCAAGCTGAAAGAAAAATTAGGTGGCGAGGTCACCGTCGTTAGTATTGGAGGTGCTAAAGCTCAAGAAGCAATCCGTACTGCTTTAGCAATGGGGGCTGACAAAGGGGTGCTTATCAGCGATCCTGCCTTAGAAAATGCCGATGAATGGGCCAACGCAGAGGTTCTTGCCAAAGCGATTGCGAAAATGCCATGTGACATCGTCATAGCTGGGCGTATCGCCATCGATGATGGTGCAAGTCAAATCGGTGTTCGCTTAGCAGAAATATTGAACGTTCCTTCTATTAGTAGTATTCTCAAACTCGATGTTACTGGAACTCATGTGACTGCGACCCGTGAAATTGACGGAGGAACTGAGACAATTGAAGCAGAATTACCACTGGTATTAACTGCTCAAAAAGGTCTGAATGAACCCCGTTATCCATCCGTTGCGGGAATTATGAAAGCGAAGAAAAAGCCAATCCAAACGCTCACACTTGCTGATCTTGGACTTAGTGCAGGAGATTTAGCACCAAAAATGAGTGTACAAAAATATACTTTACCTGATGCTCGTAAAGCGGGACAAAAGATTCCTGGAGACGTTGCAACAGCAGCTCATGAATTAGCACGACTCTTGCGCGAAGAAGCTAAGATTCTGTAAAGGGAGGAAGGGATTAACATGGCAAAAGGGATTTTAATTATTGTCGAACAACGTAACCTAGAGATTCGTAAAGTTTCATTAGAACTTCTCAGCCAAGGACGAAAAATAGCGGATGAAACTGGTGAGCCTCTGGTAGCTGTAATAGTCGGGAACGGTATTGAAGGACTTGCTCAGACTGTAACCGCCAGTGGAGCGGATAAGGTCATCCTCATCGAAGACGCGAAATTGGCTGACTATACAACAGGAGCTTATACTTCTGTTCTTAACAAGCTTATTCGCAAAGAGGAGCCTCAGGCTGTTTTAATGGGAAACACTGCTATTGGAAAAGATCTCGCACCACGTTTGGCCCAACGCCTAGGAGTCGGTTTAGCGTCTGACTGTACGGGAATGGAAACTGACGCGAGTAGCTTCTTAGTCTTTAAACGTCCTATTTATGCAGGTAAAGCTTTCGAATATCTAACATCTAACGTACGTCCAATTCTGGCAACAATTCGCCCCAATACCTTTAAAGTAACTGATCCTGATGCTGCACGTAAATCCGAAATCGTTAAGGAAGCTGCTGACATCGATGCAGGTGATTTACGCGCCATCCTTAAGGAAGTTGCTATTGCAGCATCAAGTCGTCCAGATCTTACAGAGGCGAACATCATTGTTTCTGGGGGACGTGGAATGGGGGGCCCTGAAAATTACGTCATCTTGGAAGCCTTGGCTGATGTTGTAGGTGCCGCTGTCGGAGCTTCACGTGCTGCAGTAGACTCCGGATGGAAAGAGCACAAGTTCCAAGTTGGACAAACTGGGAAAACAGTTGCGCCAACACTTTATATTGCTTGCGGAATTTCTGGAGCAATCCAACATCTTGCGGGCATGGGTTCCTCAAAGTTTATTGTCGCCATTAACAAAGACCCCGAAGCCAACATCTTTAATGTAGCAGATTATGGTATTGTGGGTGACCTTTTTGAAGTAGTTCCCGTGTTGACTGAAGAATTCAAGAAACTAGTCAAGTAAGAATAAAAAACATTTAGTGAAGCGCCTCTCAAAGGCGCTTCACTAAATAGGACAAGGAGAGAGAAAAATGGCCGCAGCCACACGCCAAGTATATTGGAACATTGAAGGAGAGCATTGGCTTTATTTACTCTTCGTAATTGCGCTTATTTTCTTTAGTTATGGTGTGTTTAAACGAGTACAGCTTTGGAAATTAGGGAAACCTGAGAATCGCTGGAAAGATGTCGGTCAAGGAATCAAAGACGTTGTTGTTTATGGACTATTTCATAAACGGATTCTCAAAGATCCCTATCCTGGGATAATGCACTTTATGATTTTTTGGGGATTTGTGTTTTTAGCTTTTGCAACAGCAATTATTACCCTGCAAGCAGATGTTGGCTTACAAATTTTTCATGGCTGGCTTTATCTCTTTATTAAATTAACGGCCAACATTTTTGGATTTGCAGCTCTGATTGGTATTCTAATGGCAGCTTATCGGCGGTATATCGTTAGACCGGATCGTTTAGACAATATAGCGGACGATGCCATAACTCTTATTCTTTTATTTGTCATCTTGGTAACTGGTTTTCTCATTGAAGGTGTGCGGATGGCCGCATTGAGTTACACTACAACGCCGGATCAGTGGGCTAGCTATGGCTTTATCGGGCAGTGGATATCCATCCCTCTGAGGTCGTGGATGAACGAAGCACAACTCTTATCCTTACACCGGTTCCTTTGGTGGTTCCATCTCGTTCTTGCTATGACCTTCATTGGTTACTTTTCCAACTCGAAACTTTTCCATGTTCTACTCGGTATGGCGAATCAATTCATGCGTAACCGTGGACCGATCGGGATACCTGAACTCATTGACTTTGAAGATGAGAGTATTGAAACCTTTGGGAAAAGTCAATTGCGTGAATTTTCATGGAAAGCGTTATTCAATACAGATACCTGCTTGCGTTGCGGGCGCTGCCAAGACAACTGTCCTGCTTACTTGAGCGGGAAGCATCTTAACCCTAAACGGATTATTCAAGATATGAAAGTTCTGATGCAAGAAACAGGCGCAGCCCTTGAGGCAAAGAAAGAAATGGCAACGTCAGTTCATGCTGCTGAGGGTCATGATGAGGCAGAGGCAGATGAGATGGAAGAGCCGACAGGACGGGCGCTCATTGGAGAAGTAATTCCTGAAGAAGACCTCTGGGCTTGCACAACCTGTCGTTCCTGCGAACAACAGTGTCCGGTATTTATTGAACACGTTGACAAAACCATCGACATGCGTCGTAATCTTGTCCTCATGGAAACCCGATTCCCTTCGGAAGCACAATTAGCCTTTAAAAACATGGAGAACAACGGTAATCCATGGGGCATTGGCTGGAGCACACGTGCTGATTACCTCACTAACCTCGGGGTAAAAACCTTTGAGGAAAATCCTGGAGCTGAGTATTTGTATTGGCCCGGTTGTTCAGGAGCCTTTGATGCTCGCAATCAGAAAGTTTCTGCTGCTTTAGTAAAACTGTTCAATTCGGCAGGTGTTAGTTTCGCTATCTTAGGAAATGAAGAAAAATGCTGTGGTGACTCTGCTCGTAAATTAGGCAACGAGTATTTATTCTTCTCCTTGGCTACTGAAAATATCGAAACAATGAATGGTCATGGGGTCAAAAAGATCATTACTCAATGCCCACACTGTTACAATCTGTTGAAGAATGAGTACCCACAGTTTGGCGGAAATTTTGAAGTTATTCACCATACCGTCTTCCTTCTAGATTTAATCAAGTCGGGCAAATTAAAGCTTTCACATGGGGCTGGTAAAACCATCACGTATCATGATTCATGTTATCTAGGTCGTTATAATCAAATTTACGAACAACCGCGTGAATTGCTTAAAACGGTTGGCTTAGATATCAAAGAAATGGCCCATACTGGCGAAAAGAGTTTCTGTTGCGGTGCCGGTGGTGGCCGCATGTGGCTTGAAGAACATGAGGGGCAACGCATCAATGAAATGCGTACAGATGAGGCTATCGCTTTAAAAACAGATTATGTTGGAACCGCATGTCCATTCTGTCTTACCATGATTGCAGATGGGATCGGAGCTCGCGGAGTCGGCGAACAGCTTAAGGCGTTAGATATTGCTGAAATCTTGGAACAGGCTCTCTAAGTCAGATTCGTTTAAGGCGGCGGATTAGCTTTTATTCTTTCGTGGTGAGGTTAATCGCCGCCTTACTTAGATTATGTAAACTAGCGTTTACTAGTGTCTACTAGTGACTACTGGTTTTGGCTTAGTGGATTAGTAGGCTCATTTGCCAACCTGATATCTTGGAGGAAAATGAGTTTCAACGGCAGGAGCACTTGATATAGGTGAAGGTTGAGTGATATAGCTGAATAATGGTACTTGGTTTTTTGAAAGGGGGTATGTGATGTTAATATAACAACCTCTGGAAAGAGATGGATCCAAGTTTATTCGCTAGAAATCCTGTCGGAAGCTCTTTAGGCTGTGTTTCGTTCAGCAGAAGTATTGATGTAAGCTGATCGTTGGATTAGGATATAAGCACTAAATTGCAAAAAACTTTTGTGTGCTTAATAATCAATAAATATAAATAATGGAGGTTAAAGTTATGCCAAGTTTTGTAATTGCAGAAAAGTGTGACGGATGTAAAGGGCAAGACAAGACAGCTTGCATGTATGCATGCCCAAATGACCTGATGATGTTAGAC
>JGI12269J14319_10002214_pt1 | contig 18850 bp, 14 predicted proteins | sample PeaSoiSIISIP2007_FD_14319 | JGI IMG/M metagenome (IMG submission 14319)
CCTGACGCCCCGCTCCCGCCTCCCCGCCGGCGGGCGGTGAGCGGCGGGCGTCAGGCGGTGAGTGCGGAGCATGCCAGCATGGGCCGGTGGGAACGGCGGACACCGGGCGCGGGGGATGACCCACCTCCTCGTCACCAACGACTTTCCTCCCAAGGTCGGCGGCATCCAGGCCTATCTGTGGGAGCTGTGGCGCCGCATGGACCCGTCGACCTTCGCAGTCTTGACGGCGTCGTCGCACCCCGGGGCGGCTGCTTTCGACGCCGAGCAGAAGGGTCTCGGGTTCCGCATCGAGCGGGTGCCGGGCCGGGTGTTGTTGCCGACGCCCGCCACCGTCCGGCGCATCCGCACCCTGGCGGGTGACGTGGGGGCGTCGCTCGTCGTCCTCGACCCGGCGCTACCCCTCGGCCTTGTCGGGCCGTCGCTCGGCGATCTTCCCTATGCAGTGGTGCTGCACGGTGCCGAGGTCACGGTGCCGGGCCGACTCCCCGGGTCGCGCCGGGCACTCGCCAACGTGTTGGCGCGATCGGCGCTGGCGGTGTGTGCCGGCGGCTATCCCGCCGCCGAGGCGAGGCGGGTGGCCGGTGCCCGCATGCCGCCCGTGGTCGAGGTCCCGCCCGGTGTCGACATCGACAGGCTCCGGCCGCTCACGGCCGCGGCCCGGCGCAAGGCGCGCGCCGAGCTGGGCCTGCCGCTCGACGGACCGGTGGTGGTGAGCGTGAGCCGTCTCGTGCCCCGCAAGGGGATGGACGTGTTGATCGACGCCGCCGCGGCGTTGGTGCCGTCGTTCCCCGCCCTGACCGTCGTGATCGCGGGGTCCGGGCGTGACCGGGGCCGGCTCGACGCCCGGGTCAGAGCCAGCGGCGCGCCGGTGCGCATGCTCGGGGCGGTCCCCGACGACGAGCTGGCCCGTCTCTACGGTGTGGCCGACGTCTTCGTGATGGCGTGTCGCGACCGGTGGGCGGGGCTCGAGCAGGAGGGTTTCGGCATCGTCTTCATGGAGGCGGCCGCCTGCGGCGTGCCCCAGGTGGCCGGGCGCAGCGGCGGAGCCGACGAGGCCGTCCTCCACGGCAAGACGGGCCTCGTCGTCGACGACCCGGGCGATCCCGGGCGGGTCGCCGGGGCCCTGCGCCGGCTGCTCGGCGACGATGACCTGAGGCGGGCCATGGGGCGCGCCGCCCGGCGCCGGGCCCGGACAGGCTTCGCGTGGGACCTTCTCGCACATAGGCTGGCCGCGGCATTGCGCGACGTGGAAGGCTGAGCGCCGCCCACCCCGCCCGAGGCCTGGTCGCGGCACCGAGGTCGGTGCCGCTCCGGCGGTGACGACGAAGAAAGGGAGTGTTTGTGGCGGAACTGGCCACCGAGCGAATGGTCGTCACCGCGACGCCGGAGCAGTGCTTCGCCGTGGTGAGCGACATCGAGCGGTACCCGGAGTGGGCGGCCGACATCAAGCAGGTCGTCATCGAGCGGCGCGACGACGAGGGGCGGCCCGGCGAGGCCACCTTCCGGGCCGGGGCCTTCGGCCGTTCCACCAGCTACACCCTCTCCTACGATTTCTCGAAAGGTCCCCGGATCCTGGCCTGGAAGCAGACCGCCGGCGATCTCACCTCCAAGCTCGACGGGAGCTACCGCTTCGACGCGGCGGGTGACGGTGGCACGGAGGTCACCTATACCCTGGAGGTCGAGCTGCGGGTCCCGCTGCCGGGATTCATCAAGCGCCGGGCGCAGAGCCGCATCATGCACACCGCCCTCGAGGAGCTCAAGGCACGCGTCGAGTCCTCGCTCACGACGTGAGCGCGGGACCGCCGCCGACCACCGGGCAACCCCACAGGAGGTCGGCATGGCNGGCCAGGTGACGATCGGGATCGACATGGGTGGCACCAAGGTGCTCGGCCTGGCCGTCGACGACGAAGGTGTCGTGCTGGCNGAGGTGCGGGAGCCCACCCCGAGTCGGCGGGGGGCGCATCCCGACCCGTCTTCGTCAANCGGCTCCCGCGACGACGCCGGCCACGCGTGGGGGTTCGAACCCGTGATCGATGCGCTGGTGTCGGTCACCGAGCAATTGCGGGCCGCCGTCGACGTCGAGGTGGCGTCGGTCGGGGTGGGCGCGCCCGGCCTCGTCGACAACACCGGGGTCCTGCGCTACGCGCCCAACCTCCCCGGCGGCAACGGGCTCGACATCGCCGGCCGTCTGTCGGCCCGACTCGGCGGCATGCGCACCGTGGTCGACAACGACGCCACCTGCGCCACGGTGGCGGAGTGGGCCTTCGGCGCCGCCACCGGCGTCATCGACGCGGTGATGGTCACGCTCGGCACGGGCATCGGGGGTGGGGTCATCGCCGGCGGCCACGTCGTGCGGGGGGCGTCGGGCTTCGCGGGCGAGATGGGCCACATGGTGGTGGACCCGACGGGCCCGCCCTGTCCGTGCGGCAAGCGGGGCTGCTGGGAGCGCTTCGCCTCGGGGAGCGGCCTCGGGCGACTGGCCCGGGAGGCGGCCCATGCCGGACGTCTCGACCAGGTGGTGAGCCTCGCCGGTGGTGACGCGGCGTCGGTGAGGGGGGAGCACGTGACGATGGCGGCCAAGGCGGGCGATCCCGCTGCCCTGGCCGTGCTGGGTGAGCTCGGGTGGTGGCTCGCCCTCGGGCTCTCCAACCTGGCGCTCGTCCTCGACCCCGCCGTTATCGTCTACGGCGGCGGGCTCGTCGAGACCGTGACCCTCGTCCTCGACAAGGTGCGCGCCGACTTCGACGACCTCCTCGAGGGCGGCCGCTCCCGGCCCGAGGTGGGGATCGAGCCCGCTCTGCTCGGCGAGCGGTCCGGGGCCATCGGCGCCGCGTTGGTGGCACGCGCCGGCGACCGCTACCGGGTCGACGTGGCCTGACCGCGGCGCGGAGCTGACCTGAGCGCGGCGAGGGGGGCGTAGTGCGGGTCGGGGTCACGCTCCCCACGTTTCGCGACGACGCGCTCTTCATCGAGGCGGCCCGAGAGGTCGAGCGGCTCGGCCTCGACGGCGTCTTCGTGTTCGACCATCTGTGGCCGATGGGCGCGCCCGAGCGTCCCGCGCTGTCGTGCTTCCCCGTGCTCGGTGCGGTGGCGGCCTCGACGGGGCGCATCTGCTTCGGTCCCCTGGTGGCACGGGTCGGGTTGGTCCCCGACGAGATCCTGGTGGCGGAGCTGCTGTCGCTGCAGCGCATGGCGCCCGGCCGGCTCATCGCCGGGCTCGGGACCGGGGACAGCAAGAGCGCGGCCGAGAACCGCGCCTTCGGGATCCCCTTCGATCCCCCCGACACCCGTCGGGTGGCGCTACGTGAGTGCGCGCGCCATGCGCTCGCGGCGGGCATCCCGGTGTGGGTGGGGGGCGGCTCGCCGTCCACCGTCGAGCTCGCCGTGGAGCTCGATGCCGCCGTCAACCTGTGGGAGGGACAGCCCTCGGCGGTGGCGGCCCTGCAGCCGCGCTGCGAAGTGACGTGGGCCGGTCCCGTGGCCCGAGAGGTGCCGGAGATCGTGCAGTGGCTGGAGGAGGTGGCCGGCGCCGGGGCGACGTGGGCCGTGTGCGCGTGGCCCGATTCCGTCGAAGCCGTGGCCGAGGCGGCAGGGTTCGTGCGCGACTTCTGACCGTCACCGGCCCGGGGGCTGGCGCTGGGCGCTTCGCCCAGCGCGGCGCCAGGCGCGTGCAGGGCGGGGACTAACCTCGGGCGATGGAGTTCCGACGGATCAACGGCCTGCCCCCGTACGTCTTCGCGCATATCGAGGCGCTGAAGTTGACCGCCCGTCGAGCCGGCCGCGANGTCGTCGACCTCGGGTTCGGGAATCCGGACCTGCCCTCGCCCGACGCGGCGGTCGAGAAGCTCGCCGAAGCCGTCCACAATCCGAAGAACCACCGCTACTCGTCGAGCAAGGGCATCCCCAAGCTGCGCCAGGCCATCTCNTCGCTCTACCTGCGCCGGTTCGGCGTCGAGCTCGACCCCGAGACCGAGGTGGTGACCACGATCGGGGCCAAGGAAGGGCTCTCGCACCTCATGTGGGTGCTGCTCGGGCCCGGCGACAGCGCCCTCGTGCCGTCGCCGTCGTACCCCATCCATATCTACGCACCGCTCTTCGCCGGCGCCGAGGTGCGCCAGGTGCGCCTGGAGCAGGCCACCGACACCGAGGGCCCGCCCGCGTCCGAGGCCTTCTTCGACAACCTCATGGAGTCATGGGAATCGGCATGGCCCAAGCCCCGGGTCATCGTCCTGTCCTTCCCCCACAACCCGACCACGGCGTGTGTCGACCTGGCCTGGATGCAACGCATCGTCGACTTCGCGCGTGAGCACGACATCGTCCTGGTCCACGACTTCGCCTACGCCGACATCTCCTTCGANGGGTACCAGCCGCCGTCGATCCTGCAGGTGCCGGGAGCCAAGGACGTGGCGGTCGAGCTGTACTCGCTGACCAAGTCGTTCTCGATGGCAGGGTGGCGCGTGGCCTTCCTGGTGGGGAACGCCGAGATCGTGGCCGCCCTCACCAAGCTCAAGAGCTATCTCGACTACGGCACCTTCCAGCCCATCCAGATCGCCGCCATCGTGGCCATGAACGAGGTGCCCGATTACCCGAAGTGGGTCAATGAGACCTACCAGGCCCGGCGCGACGCACTGTGCGACGGGCTCAACCGCATCGGGTGGGACCTGACGCCGCCCAAGGGGACGATGTTCGTGTGGGCGCCCATCCCCGAGCCGTACCGCGAGATGGGATCGCTCGAATTCTCCTCGTTCCTGGTGTCCGAAGCCGAGGTGGCCACCTCACCGGGCGTCGGGTTCGGGCCCGGCGGGGACGGCCACGTGCGGTTCGCGCTCATCGAGAACGAGCAGCGCATCGGCCAGGCCGTCCGCAACCTGCGCCGGGTGCTCACCAAGCTGCACTGACGCCAGCTTTCAGCCGTCGTTCTGCACTGGGTTTCAGACTGCACGGATCGGCACGCGATCGGGCTCAGCGCCCGATGGCGGCGACAAAGGCGTCGGGGTCTTCGACGCTGAGCGTGAGCTCGCGCAGCTGGACAGGAACGCCTGTCGCCCAGGACCGCACGCCGGGGTCGATGCTGATGGTGACGAGCCCGGTGGTGGCGCCGTTCACGAGCCAGCGTCCTCTCCAGCCGTGCACGCCGATGCCGCCGACCGGCCCGCTGCGTTGCTGCACCGCGGTGATGTGGCTCACCGGGATGGCGGCGCGAAATGCCCACCCCATGCGCACGCGCAGCGTGTCGCCGTCGAGCTCGACGTGGCTGAGACCCGGCCCCATCCCGAGCACCACCAGCAGGGGGCGCAATGCGCCGTAGCGGAAGGGGAACGAAGCCGTCGATGTCATGGGGGCGCCAGTGTGCCATGTGGCGACCCGGGCAAACGGCTCGGGGCAGACCGTCGGGCATGATGGCGCCCGTGCGCGATCCTTTCCGGCGGGTCAGAATCGGCCTGGCCGCCCTGGTGCTGGTCCTGGTGGCCGGCACCGTGGGCTACATGGTGCTGGGTTTCGGCTTTCTCGACGCCGTCTACCAGACCGTGGTGACCATCACCACGGTGGGATACGGGTTTCCGCACCCCTTGCACATGGCCGGGAAGGTGTTCACCATCTTCCTGATCCTCGGGGGTGTCGGCACCGCGCTCTATTCGTTCTCGGTCGTCCTCGAGCTGTTGATCGAAGGCCACATGCGGGACCTGGTGAGGAGGCGGAGCATGGAGCGCAACATCGCTCGTATGTCGGGGCACGTCGTGGTGTGCGGGTGGGGACGTGTGGGGCGCGAAGTGGCCCGCTTCCTTGCCGCCGCGGGGCGCGAGGTCGTGGTGGTCGACCGCGATGGCTCGCGCATGGAGGAGGTGTCCTATCCGTGGGTAGTCGGGGACGTGACCGACGACGAGACCCTTCTCCAGGCCGGGGTGGAGCGCGCCGGCACCTTGGTGGCCGCCCTCGACACCGACGCCGACAACCTCTACGTCACCTTGGCGGTCCGGTCCATGCGTCCCGACATGCAGATCATCGCCCGAGCCCGCAACGAGTCCTCGGAACCCAAGCTCCGGCGCGCCGGGGCCAATCGGGTGGTCAACCCGCAGCAGCTCGGCGGTGACCGCATGGCGGCGTTCGTCACCCAGCCCCATGTCGTCGACTTCGTGGACGTGGTCATGCACGACGGCACCCTCGAGTTCCGGTTGGAGGAGCTGTCGGTGTCCGCCGGGTCCCCCCTGACGGGCAACACGCTGCATGCGGTGCAGCTCCACGACCGGACCGGCGCGCTCGTGCTGGCCATCCGCCGTGGCGACGGGAGCTTCGCCACCAACCCGTCCTCCGAGGTCACCATCGAAGCGGGCGACATCCTCATCGGCGTGGGCACCGCCGCCCAGCTCGACGCGCTGGCGCGGTTCGCGGCCCAATAGGACGGCCCCGGAGGACGGCTGAGGAGGACGGCCCCGGAGGACGGTGTGTGACGGCTCAGCCGGAGCCGCGGCCGAGCCGGCGCTGGGCGGCGGCGGGGGAGAGGATGCCCTCCAGACAGAAGGCCACGGCCGCATCGCCGGCCTCGTCGGCGGGCCGGCCCTGTTCCAACACGAGCACCCTCGCCAGTCGGTCGGTCACGCCCAGGATGGCGTGCGCCAGCACGAGAGGGTCATCGCGCCGGATCATGCTCGCCGCGATGCCGGCTTTCACATGCGGGAGGGCGTCGGCGACGGCCTGCTCCTCGCCCTGGCGGATGAGGGGCGCGAACCGTTCCTCGGTCCGGGCGAACTCGAGGAGCACGAAGAGGTGGCGGTTGGCGTCGAGCCACGCCACCGATGCCCTGATGCCGGCCTCGATACGGCGCACGGGATCGGGCTCATCCGCGATGGCCTGGCGCTGGGTCCGGCGCAGGTCGCGCTGCGCGTCGGTGAGGATCTGGCGCAGAAGCTCTTCTTTTGAGGCGAAGTACCAGTAGAAGACGCCCTTGCCCACACCGAGGCCGTCGACGATGTCGGTGACCGACGTGGGGTGGTACCCCTGGGAGGCGAACTGCCGGGCCGAGTAGTCGAGAAGCTCGAGACGGCGACGTTGTCCCCGTGCGGTCAACCGGCGTGCCATCGGGCAGAACGCTACCTGTGGCGTCGCTCGGAGTGCGGAGCGCAGGTGGTGTCCATTTCAACGCGCGACAGGGCGCGTTACTGTGGAGGCGTGGCCTATTGGGCGATGAAGGTCCTGCTCAGCCCCGTGTTCCACCTGACGTGGCGAATCAAGGTCGAGGGTCGGGAACACGTCCCCGCCACGGGACCGGTGATCCTGGCGCCCAACCACGTGACGTTCCTGGACTCGATGTTCCTCCCGTTGGTGTTGCGCCGGCGCGTGACCTTCGTCGCCAAGGCCGAGTACTTCGATTCGTGGAAGACGGCGTGGTTCTTCCGTGCCGCGGGTCAGATACCCATGCGGCGCGAGGGCGGCAGTGCCTCGGAACGGGCGTTGGCGTCGGCCCGCGACGTGCTCAAGTCGGGCAAGGTGCTCGGGATCTACCCCGAGGGAACCCGCTCACCCGACGGTCGGCTGTACCGCGGCCACACCGGCGCGGCGCGTCTCGCGCTCGGGTGTGGCGCGCCCATCATCCCGGTGGGCGTGGTCGGGACGACCCTGGTCCAACCTCCGGGATCGAACCGGCCCCGGCCCTTCAAAAAGGTGACGGTGCGGTTCGGGCCCCCGCTCGACCTGGCGCGCTTCGACGGTCAGGTGGCCGGTGATCCCATGACCCTGCGGGCTGCCACCGACGAGCTCATGTTCGAGATCAGGAACCTGTCGGGACAGGAGTACGTCGACCGTTACGCCAAGCGCCACAACGTCGTGGGTGGTGCCGACGTCGCGCACATGCGGACGGAGACCAATGGTGACGGCTACGTCCCGGCTCCGGCCGCGGCCCGTACCCCCGAGCACGCCGGGTCGAGCTCCGAGCCCGCCGCCTGAGCGTTTTCGCCTCGCCCGTCCCCGAGAAGATTCCCGAGGGCGGAACACGGGCTCCGGTGCCGCGAATTCCCTGGTGAGCGGGTTGCGCCCGCCGCGAACCGTCAATTCTGCCGATGCCACAAGCGGCCGCCGTTGATTAAGTTGGGAGTGCGACGCATCCGCCATTTCGGGCGGGGCAGTTCGGACGATCCGGATCGATGGACCCACAGCGACGCGGCGGCACAGGCGGCCCGACATCGGGAGAGGCGGCGCGCCCCGACGTCACGGGGCACGACGGTCGCGGATCGTGGCACTCGAGCCGCAGCGTCAAGATCGGTGTGGCGCTGTTCATGATCGCGGCGGTCACACTCGGCATCGCGACCGCGGGCGGCGCCAAGGCGAAGCGACACGCCCGGCAGTCCGGGACGGCCATCACCTCGAGGGTCGTGTCGGCGCCCGGTGTCGACGGCACCGCTTACGCAATCAAGTACTGGTCGATGTCGGCTCGCAACCGACGGCAGTCGGTGACCGGGATCGTCTACGTCCCGTACGGCACCGCGCCGGCCGGGGGATGGCCCGTGATCAGCTACGCACATGCCACCAACGGCATGGCCAACGAGTGCGCCCCGTCTCGGGACCCGTCGAACGATGTCCCCGCCATCAACGACATGCTCGACAACGGTTGGGAGGTGACGGCGACCGATTACCAGGGCGAGGGGAACCAGAACCTGGGTGCGACAACACGCGGGCTGCAGGCCCACGGCGTGAACGTCGCCGAGGCCCACAACGTCATCGACATCGTGCGGGCCGCGTCGGGCATCACGGGAGCCGACCCCAGCTCGAACTACGTCGTGTGGGGGCACTCGCAGGGTGGGGGCGCGTCGATCTTCTCGCTGGAGCTCGCCGCTTCGTACGCGCCTGATCTGCATCTCCTCGGGGCGGTGGCCAGCGCGCCGCCGTCCGACCTCGCCGACGACTTCTTCGGGGCGCCGACCGACGGCGCGTCGGCTTTCACGCTCATGTACGTGGCCGGCTATCACGCCGCCTACGGCAACAAGGTGCCTCTCTCGCTGTTGACCGCCACCGGCAAGAGGCTCGACTCCCAGCTGGGGCGGCAGTGCTACGAAGCCACGGCGAGGGCGGTCAGCCAGTACCAGACCGACCAGGTCTTCACCACCACCACGGTGCCGCCGAATCTCCTCACCGACCTCAACACCAATGACCCTCTCCACCTGACCACGCGCAGCGCATCACCGCTGCTCGTGGTGCAGGGCCTCGACGACACGACCGACACGCCCGCTGAGACCCAGACCATGCGCGACCATCTGTGTGGTCTCGGGCAGGACGTCGTGCAGTGGATGTACCCCGGCCTCGACCACAACTCGATCGTCACGGGCTCGGCCGGTGACGTCGTGCATTGGATCGCCGATCGCTTCGCGGGGCATCCCAACCCCGACTCCTACGCACCGGGCGGGGCCCAGACCAGTAGCTGTAACTGATCCCGCCCCGGCGCGTCGTCTCCGGGGGCGGTGGTCGAGAGGACGGGCGAGACGAGGGCTACCAGCCCACGGCGCCGTCGACCATCTCCCGGATGAGATCGGCGTGGCCGTTGTGCCGGGCGTACTCCTCGACCATGTGGGTGTAGACGTACCGCAGTGAACATGGTCGGCCGTCTCTGAGCCCGGTGTCGTCGAGGGAGAACCGTGCCGCCGCCATCCGGCTGCGCTCGCATTCCTCGAGCCACGTGGTGAGGTCGCTCTCCCAGTCGGCCTCGTCGAGGGGGACGAGCTCACTGTCCGCCACGTCCGGGTCGTACCAGATCGGGGGCGCGTCCCGGTCGCTGAGCAGGGCCCGCCGGAACCAGCTCCGTTCCACCTCCCCCATGTGCCGCACGAGTCCGTGGAGAGACAGCTTCGAGCTGCGGATGGGCCTGGCTTTGCGATCGGCGTCCGAGATCCCTTCGCACTTGAGCAGCAGCGTGGCACGGTGGAACTCGAGCCATCCCTCGAGCATGGCCCGCTCCGAGGCTACGTAGGTCGGCTCGAGTCGACGGGGATCGGACAGGTCCTGCACCATGGGGCAACCTCCGCGTCAGGGCGCCACACCATCAAACCAGCCGTCGCTGGTCAACCGAAGGTGAAGTCGTAGGCGTCCACGCCGGGTGAGGCGTTCAGGACGAGGGTGGCGCTCTCGATGCTCGGCGAGGACACGAGGGTGTAGAGCCGGGGGATGCCCGAGACGTCGATCGTCTCGGAGTGTGGGCCCACGGCGGCCTTGACGGTTCCCGTCCCCCCCAGCACGAGGTACACGTGGGTGGCCGTGAAGGCGAGCTCGATGCGGGCGTTCGAACCGGCGGTGATCTTCTCCGGGCCGACGGTCCAGGTCCCCGAGAAAGCCAAGGCGTCGGGCGGAAGTGAGCTCGGGAACTGGTACACGGCGGGCTGGTTCTCGGAGATGGTGGTGCCGTCGAAGTTGGGCAACCCGTAGTTGTAGCCCAGGTAGGACTCCGGCGTGAGCGGAGTGGTCGGTGTCCTGTCGGGGACGTCGGTGGGCGGTGGCAGCTTCACCTTGGGGTTGGCGTCGGTGAGGAGGGTGCGGATGAGCGACTCGGTCCCGCCGTAGTCGCCCTCCCCGAATTCAGCGTGGCGGACCTGCCCGGTGGCATCGATGAGGTACTCGGCCGGCCACGAGTCGTTCTGATAGGCATCCCATGTCCCATAGCCGTTGTCCACGGCGACGGGATAGACGACGCCCAGCTGTTTGGCGGCCCGCGAGACGTTCGACACCACGTGCTCGAAGGCGAATTCCGGGGTGTGCACACCCACGACCACGAACCCGTCGTTGTGGTAGCGGGCGTACCACGACTCGACATGGGGCAGCGACCGTTGGCAGTTGATGCACGAGTACGTCCAGAAATCGACGAGCACGACCTTGCCCTTCAACGACGCCAGCGACAGAGGGCGGTTCCCCGGGGTGTTCAGCCACGTCGTGATGCCGGTGAAGTTGGGGGCGGAGCCGCAGTCCTCGAGGGTCGCCAGCCCGGGGGCACAACTGCCGAGCTTCCCCGATTTCTTCTCACCCTTGAGCGCTGCCAGTTGTTGTTTGGCATACGAGCCGCCCTCGACGTGGTTCTGCAGGACGGTCGTGTACCCCGGCACCACCCGCTGCAGGCCGTTGGTGACGTTGAAGGCGATCAGCAACGTCATGGCGAGCAGGACCACGCCACCGATCTGGCGGGCGAGCACGGCATGCGACCGGAAGGCGGAAACGCGCTCCGCCACGCGCTGGCCGGCGAGGGCGAAGATCAGCAGCGGCACCGACGCGCCCAGGGCGAAGTCGACGGTGAGCACCACCGTGGCGAAGCCGACGCGATGGTGGGCGCTCACCACGGAGATGGCACTCAGTACCGGACCCGCGCAAGGAATGAAGAGCGCTCCCAGCCCGAGCCCCAGGACGAACCCTCCGGCGTTGCCGTTGGGCTGGCGCTGCGCGATGCGGGCGAACGGCCGTTCGAGGAGATGGCCGAGGGGAGGGACGATGAGCCCGGCCGCGACCAGACCGAGCACGACGAGACCGGCGTCGGTGAGGAAGTCCTGGGGGAGGCCGATGGCGCTCAGCAGGGACGACCCCACGAGCGTGACGACACTGAAGCTCACCACGAGCCCGGCCACCACGGCGTAGGCACGGTAGCTGCGCGACGGCGGGCCCGACCGCGCCGGGCGTGCCGGGCGCGCCGTGGTGGCGCTGTCCTTCCTGGGGCGCGCCGCGACGCGCAAGCTGTCGCCCGAGCCTCGGGTCCCCGCCGGCGTGCGCGTGCGCGTGCGCACCGGGCTCGGGTCCGCTGTCTCGTCGGTAGGGTCCCGGGTCTCGACGTCGGCGGTCGGGACGGTCGCACCGGCCACGAGGACGACAGGCAGGACCGGCAAGATGCACGGGGAGATGCCGGCAATCATCCCGGCCACGAACCCGATGACATACAGCAGGAGCACTACCCGGCGTACCTCCCTCCGGGGCCCATCGGCGTCCGGCTATGGCCATGGTACGAAGCAGCGCCCCAAAAACGACGTCGGGCCCCGGTGCCCGGCGGCGCGCGTCGATCCGACGATCGACGAGACCGTGTTCAGTGCTCCGGTTGGGCCCATCCCAGGGATCGCTCGACGGCACGGCGCCAACCGTCATAGGCGCGATCCGCCGCCAGTGCGGAGACGCGCGCCTCGAACTGGGCCTCGAGGGACCAGATCGACTCCAGGTCGTCGACCGACGCCCACACGCCCTCGGCCACCCCCGCCAAGGTCGCGGCCCCCAAGGCGGTCGTCTCGGTGGTGGCGGGTCGCGACACCGGGACCCGGAGCTGGTCGGCCTGGATCTGCAGCAACAAGTCGAGGACAGCGGCACCACCGTCGACCCGCAACGCGGCGAGCTCGGTGCCCGCGTTCGTCATGGCGTCGACCACGTCGCGCACCTGGTACGCCATGGCCTCGATCACGGCGCGGGCGATGTGCGGTGCACCGACCCCACGCGTGAGGCCGGTGATGGTGCCGCGCGCGTAGGGGTCCCACCACGGGCTGCCGAGCCCGGTGAAGGCGGGCACGACGAAGACGCCCTCGCTGTCTGCGACCCGCTCGGCGAGCGGCCCGATACCGGCGGCCTCGTCGATGAGCCCGAGCCCGTCTCGCAGCCACTGGATCGCCGCACCCGTCACGAAGACGGCCCCCTCGAGGGCGTAGACGACCGGTGACGAGCCGCCATGCTCGCCGAGGTCCCACGCCACCGTCGTGAGCAGGCCCTCGGAAGGCGGCGGGCAGCGTTCACCGACGTTGAGCAAGACGAAGCTCCCCGTCCCGTAGGTCACCTTGGCCATGCCCGGTGCCACGCACGCCTGGCCGAACAGTGCGGCCTGCTGGTCGCCCGCCACGCCGCTCACGGGGACGCCGGCCAGCGTCGCCGCCGCGGCCCCGAGATCTCCCCGCACCACGCCGAAGCGCCCGCACGAGGGGCGCACGTCGGGGAGCACTCGGCGGGGCACGCCGAAGACGGTGCACAGCTCGTCGGACCATGCAAGCTGGCGTATGTCGAAGAGCAGCGTCCGTGAGGCGTTGGTGGCGTCGGTGGCGAGGACCCCACCGTCGGGGCCGCCGGTGAGATTCCAGATGAGCCAGGTGTCGACGGTCGCCAGCACCAGGTCGTCGGTGACCGCGACCCCACCGGGGCCGAGGAGCCACTCCATCTTCGTGCCCGAGAAGTAGGGGTCGAGGACGAGCCCCGTCCGCTCCCGCACGACGGGGAGATATCCCTCGGCGCGCAGCTGGTCGCAGCGCTCGGCGGTGCGCCGGTCCTGCCACACGATGGCCCGGTGCAGGGGACGGCCCGAGGCCCGGTCCCAGGCGACCACCGTCTCGCGCTGGTTGGTGATCCCGATGGCCGCCACGGTGTCGCCCCCCTCGTGACGGCGCCGGGCCACCTCGGCGACGGTGTCCACCACGGAGTCCCAGATCTGGACGGGATCGTGCTCCACCCAACCGGGGCGGGGGTAGTACTGGGTCAGCTCACGGTACGAGACGTCGACGACGGCCCCGGACTCGTCCACGGCGAGCGCCCGGACACCGGTCGTCCCCGCATCGATGGCGATCACGCAGGCCACGGCCGGACCCTATAGGGCGGCCCAGGCTCAGCCCCGGTGGGGGGCCGAGCGGCCCTGGCACGGGCCCGGGTGCAAACCTTCGCGAACGGGTCGCGACCAGGGCCGACGCCCAAGGGAACCCATTGACACTCTCGTAACTACAGTGCTGTAATGGCCACTGCATCTGGGGGCCACTTCAGGGGCGACCACAACATCTTGTGGTCGGGGGGAGACTCGTAGGGTTTGGGAGCCCTGCTGTCTCCCGAGACTCGGCCCCTTACTCTGGGAACGAAGGAAAGGGTGGAACAACGATCATGGCAATCGCCCCACAGCGGACCGCTATCGGCATTCGGCGGCACTTCACCACCGAAGGGGTCCACCCCTACGACGAGCTCGCATGGGACCGGCGCGATTCGCGCATCACCGACTACCGAGACGGCAGCGTCGCCTTCGAGCAGCTCGAGGTCGAGGTCCCTGTCACGTGGAGTCTCAACGCCACCAACATCCTGGCCCAGAAGTACTTCCGCGGGACGCCCGGCACCCCCGAACGCGAGACCTCGCTGAAGCAGGTGGCCGACCGCGTGGTGGACACCATCACCGCCTGGGGCATCAAGGACGGCTACTTCGAGGACGACGCCGAGGCCCAGACCTTCAGCGACGAGCTCAAGCACATCATCGTGAACCAGCGCGCCGCCTTCAACTCCCCGGTGTGGTTCAACATCGGCGTCCCAGGCGTGCCGGCCCAGGCCAGCGCGTGTTTCATCCTTGCCGTCGAGGACTCGATGGACTCGATCCTCAACTGGTATCGGGAAGAGGGAATCATCTTCAAGGGTGGCTCGGGCGCGGGCGTCAACCTGTCGGGTATCCGGGCCTCTGTCGAGAGGCTCCAGGGCGGAGGGACGGCATCGGGCCCCGTGTCGTTCATGCGTGGCGCCGATGCCTCAGCCGGGACGATCAAGTCCGGTGGGAAGACCCGTCGGGCCGCCAAGATGGTCATCCTCAACGACGACCACCCCGACATCGAGGACTTCATCTGGTGCAAGGCGCTCGAGGAGCGTAAGGCGCGCGTCCTTCGTGACAGCGGGTTCGACATGGATCTCGATGGATCGGACTCGTTCTCGATCCAGTACCAGAACGCCAACAACTCCGTGCGCGTGACTGACGAGTTCATGCAGGCCGTTTTAGACGACGCCCAATGGGCACTCACCGCTCGTAACGACGGTTCGACGGTGCGTACCGTAAGGGCTCGCGACCTTTTCCGGCAGATCGCCCACGCCGCCTGGGAGTGCGCGGACCCCGGGATGCAGTTCGACACGACCATCAACCGTTGGCACACCGCCCCCAACGCCGGCCGGATCAACGGAAGTAACCCTTGTTTCCCGGGTACTGCTCGTGTCCACACGGACAAGGGCCTCGTGCCGTTCTCAGAACTCTTCGACCGTGTGAATCGGGGCGAAAGCTTCGGCGTCTACACCCACGACGCCACGAATACCGACGTCCCGGCGCAGCGTGTCGAAATCACAACGCCAGAAGCGTTCATGATCACCGGCTTCAACGACATCGTGCGTCTCCGGTTCGAGAACGGCATGGAACTGCGTTGCACCCCAGGCCACAAGATCTTCACGGCCAATCGCGGCTACATCGCTGCCGCTGCTCTTACCCACGATGACGAGGTGAAGGTCCTCGACCTCCCCGCGCCGTCGATCAATGCGGAACTCGTACTGCCGGTGTCTTCGAACACGGACGACTATCGAACAAAAGGCGACCACGGCGACGAGCTGCGTTTCCCCGATACGTGGACATCAGAATTCGCCCACTTCCTCGGTTGGCTGGTGGGGGACGGCAGCACGTCGGGCGCCACGACGACGACGATTTACGGAAGCGCTGAGGACAGGGATGAGGTCCTCCCGCGTCACGCCGAACTTGTGGAGTGGATCAACGGCGATCGACCGCTAAAGCTCTCCGAGCAGGCGAACGGCACCGCGCAGCTCCGGTTGGCACGCCGTCCCTTCAAGCGGTTCCTCGAGGCCCTCGGGATCCGATCGGTAAAGGGACCGGAGAAGTCGGTTCCCTGGTCAATCGATCAAGCACCCTCGGAGATCGCCGCGAGCTTCCTGCAGGGACTGTTCGATGCCGACGGTTGTGTTGTCGTCAACCGGCAGAAGGGCTCGTATGTTGGCCTCGGGTCAGCCTCGCAGGATCTCCTCCGAGGCGTGCAGCGATTGCTCACGACTTTCGGCGTGTCAAGTCGTATTTACAAGAGGCGTGATGCCAGCAATTCCGGCGCGTTCAGCTACACCAACAAGGCCGGTGATTCAGTGACGTACGGTCAGGCAGCCGCGTACGACCTTCGGATCTCATCGGGGTCGATCGTTTCCTTCGCCCAGCACATCGGTTTCTCGCTGTCACGAAAGGCAGCTCTCCTACGGGACCTAGTGATTGAAGGAGAAAAGGGCTTTTACGATGTGCGTCGGACCACTCGTCTCGCCGAGCGAACCAACGACGGTGTGGAGCTCACCTACAATCTCTCGGAGCCTCGAAACCACTCCTATGTGGTCGACGGAGTGGTCGTCCGCAACTGCTCGGAATATATGCATCTCGACAACAGCGCGTGCAATCTGGCGTCGATCAACCTGCTCAAGTATCTCCGTGAGGACGACAGCTTCGACGCCGAGAGTTTCAACGCCACTGTTGACGTCGTCTTCACGGCACAGGAGATCCTCGTCGGCAACGCCGACTACCCCACGGAGAAGATCGCCGAGAACTCGCGGCGGTACCGGGAGCTCGGCCTCGGCTATGCAAACCTGGGTGCGCTCCTCATGGCGCAGGGGCTTCCCTATGACTCGGACGAGGGTCGTGCCTGGGCGGCGTCGATCACCGCCCTCATGACGGGACACGCCTACGCCGTCTCCGCACGGACCGCCTCGCGCATGGGCCCCTTCGCCGGTTTCCACGCCGATCGTGAAGCGATGCTCAACGTGCTGCAGATGCACCGGGCCGAGGTCGCCAAGATCGACGAGGAGCTCGTGCCGATGGAGCTGCTCTCTGCCGCCCAGGAGGCTTGGGACGACGCCGTCGAGCTCGGCGAGCAGTTCGGCGTGCGCAACTCCCAAGCCAGCGTCCTGGCCCCGACGGGGACCATCGCGCTCATGCTCGACTGCGACACCACCGGTGTCGAGCCCGACCTCGGTCTGGTGAAGACCAAGAAGCTCGTTGGTGGTGGGACGATGTCCATCGTCAACCAGACGGTCCCTCGGGCGCTGGCGAGGCTCGGCTACATGCCCGAGCAGGTCGACGACATCATCTCCTACATCGACGAGCACAAGTCGATCGTGGGTGCGCCGCACCTGACGGCTGACCATATGCCCGTGTTCGCGTGTTCGATGGGTGACAATACGATCCACTACAGCGGCCATATCCGGATGTTGGGTGCCGTTCAGCCCTTCCTCTCCGGCGCCGTGAGCAAAACTGTGAATGTTCCTGAGGACGTCACCGTCGAGGACATCGAACAGCTGCATCTCGACGCGTGGCGACTCGGGATCAAGGCCGTGGCCATCTACCGCGACAACTGCAAGGTCGGTCAGCCCCTATCCACAACGAAGAAGGCTGGTGTGGGCGAGGGTGGTGACTTCGCTCCGCCGGGGTCCGAGGCCGAAGCCCGAGACCGCGCCGCGGCGGCGAGGATCGCTGAGCTCGAGACAGCGCTGTCCCAGGCGCAGAGCCGGTCGCGAGACACGGTGGTGGTGGGAGCGGTGCGCGAACGCCTGCCGAGGCGTCGCAAGTCCAGCACGTTCGCATTCCGGGTAGCCGACTGCGAGGGGTACGTGACCGTCGGTGAGTACGACGACGGCCGGCCCGGCGAGGTGTTCATGAAGGTCTCCAAACAGGGCTCGACCCTGGCGGGGATCATGGACGCCTTCTCGATCTCGGTCAGCCTGGGGCTCCAGCACGGTGTCCCGCTCGCCACGTACGTCCGCAAGTACACGAGCATGCGTTTCGAGCCGGCGGGCATCACCGACGACCCGGACCTGCGCATCGCAACGAGCTTGGTGGACTACATCTTCCGGCGGCTGGCGGTCGACTACCTGCCGCTCAACGAGCGTGAGGAACTCGGCGTGCTTTCGACGGGGGAGCGCGTGCAGCCCACCCTGCCTGGTGTCGAGGAAGCCGCCACACCCGAGCAGGACCTCATCGAGGAGTCGGGGATCAGCTCCGTGCCGCCCTCCGGGCTCGACCGGCCCCGGGCGACCTCGGGTTCGGGTTCGGCTAACACGCGAGCAGAGCAGAGCAACGCACCCATTTGCTACCAATGCGGCATGGTGATGCAGCGGGCGGGCTCGTGCTATCTCTGCACCAGCTGCGGGACGACGAGCGGCTGTTCCTGACGCTGACGCTTCAGCGGCACGTCAGTTGGGCAGATCGGAAGCGGTCGCCCACTGACGTGCCGTTCCGGCGTCCCGTCGGCTGATTCGGCGGCCTCTTGTCGGATTCGCCGGAATCATCTCCATTCAGTGGCTGTGCTGATCAGTGGCTGTGGTGACCCGGTAGGCGACCGGTCGAGTGGCCATTGTTGGCCGCACCGAATACGAAGCCGAAGCCGCGGTGATCACTGGCCGGGTGTCCGTCGGAATGCACGCCGTTCGGGCCGTTGGTGGCGCCGTGTAGGCCCGAGTTCGCGACGGTCCCCAACGAGTCGTGGAGCGGGGGTGAGGTCTTCCCCGCAATGACGAAGACCGCAGTGGCGGTGACGGTGGCGCTCGAGATGGTGCCGACCGCACCCACCTTCTCACCCACACAGACATTGGCGAACGACGGTGTGGTGACCCCGTGTTCGGAGAACGTGGTGGTGGGGCTCACGTCCACGGTGTCGGTGGTGCCATGGAAGGCGGCGAGCGTGAAGGTTCCGGCGGTGCCGGCGAGCCCGCATGCCCCGGCCGTGGTGGACCCGTTGACCGATGCCACGATCCCGAACACGCCCTGCGGCTTCGGGAGTGGCGGCTTGGGCATCGGCGGTGGGGTCATGAACACGCCCGTGGCGGTGACGGTGGCGCTCGAGATGGTGCCGACCGCGCCCACCTTCTCACCCACACAGACATTGGCGAACGACGGTGCGGTGACCCCGTGCTCGGAGAACGTGGTGGTGGGGCTCACGCCCACGGTGTCGGTGGTGCCGTGGAAGGCGGTGAGCGTGAAGGTTCCGGCGGTGCCGGCGAGCCCGCATGCCCCGGCCGTGGTGGACCCGTTGACCGATGCCACGATCCCGAACACGCCCTGCGGCTTCGGGAGTGGCGGCTTGGGCATCGGCGGTGG
>JGI12269J14319_10002215_pt1 | contig 18842 bp, 15 predicted proteins | sample PeaSoiSIISIP2007_FD_14319 | JGI IMG/M metagenome (IMG submission 14319)
TGACCCCTAGCTTTGCTCGCGCAGCGCCTGCCGCAGCTTGTGATTCAGTTTCACCGCTTCCTGCGACGCCTGGTCGATCATTTTGACCCAGCGCCGCAAGTTCTCAGGCGGGCCTGCCTGCGAAATCAGGTAGGTGGCTTGCACAATGGTTTCGAGCGAGTTGCTCAGATCATGCGCCATCAGGCGAAGCTCTTTCGCCAGTTCCGCGGGAATTTTATCGGAGGTGTTTCCCATAATCATCGGCGTCCTGAAGCCTTGCCAACGGCGGAACTCACCTAAGCCGGTGATGTTGCGCTCGTTTGACAGCCGGGCGCCAGCCAGTAGATATTAGTGTAGTCCCCCTAAAAAAGGGCCTGCCGACTTTTTCTTTTTATGCGGATATGGCGGAACTGGCAGACGCGCTAGGTTCAGGTCCTAGTGGCCGCAAGGTCGTGGAGGTTCGAGTCCTCTTATCCGCACCAAAACTCAGCTCCTGGCGGCGCATGGATCCGAATTGATCGCCTGACGAGGCACCATGCTGGAAGTCAAACTCATCCTTTGTCCCATTGATTTCTCAGAGTTCTCGGTACGCGCATATCGCTATGCGCTATCGCTGGCCGAGCACTACCGGGCCCAGGTGGTGGCGCAACATATAGTAGAGATATGGCGATATCCTTCCGTTGGCTTTGTTGCCTCTGCGCAACTCTATGACGAGTTTTGCCAGTCGCTTCGCGAGAGCGGCAAGCAGCAGTTGCAGGAATTCGTCAAGAACCACACCCACGATGAAATTCAGCCCGAGCTCGTGGTCCACCTGGGTATGGCTCCGGACTCTATTCTGTCGTTTGCGCAAGTGCGGAAAACGGACGTAATCGTCATGGGAACGCACGGCCAGCGCGGGTACGACCGCCTGATGCTGGGGTCGGTGACCGACCGAGTGATGCGCCGGGCTCCCTGCCCTGTTTTGGTGGTTTCTCAGCCGCCCCACGACTCTATGGCCGCCGGTGAAAAGCGGCGCCACCACTTGACCCGAGTCCTTTACTGTACCGATTTTTCCAAGAATTCAGAGCAGGCCTTGAACTATGCCATCTCTGCCACAGCGGAGTACGACGCCGAGCTCACCCTGCTGCATGTGTTGGAGGAGGTCCCAAGTCCAGCCAAGTCCGACGAGGTCATAGCGGCAGTGACCGCGCGACTCGATAAACTGATTCCACCGGGGAGGCGCAAGAACCTCAAGATCAAGACGGCAGCCCGCATCGGTAAACCTTACCAGCAAATCATCCAATTCGCGCTGGAAGCGCAAATCGACATGGTGACGATGGGAGTGCGCGGCCGCGGCGCCTTGGATCTAGCGGTGTTTGGTTCGACAACCTATCGCGTGATGCAGTTGGGGCCCTGCCCCGTTCTCGCTGTCCGCGTTTGAATTGTTACGATTCGGGCCTTAGCCCTAAGCTCGCGGTGTTTGGCCTCACGTGCCGACAGATGGTCCTAGTGGCCGCAAGGTCGTGGAGGTTCGAGTCCTCTTATCCGCACCAAAAACAGCTCTGAGCCGTCAGTTCTTAGACCGCAGCAAATAGCTCTCTTCCGTAAAGGGATTGGCGTGCGGAGAAAACCCCGCCTACTCAGGACTCTGATCCGACCTTACCTCTAGGCCATGAATTCCAGACGCTGCGGTTACCACAGATGGTTTGACCTCTCGATCCATGGAACCAGGAGGCGCCAAGCGACTGCGGTAGCCACTATCAAACTGAGCTTTGTCCACCATTTGATGTCGCCGCTGACTAACACGAGCAAGACACAAACTGAAAGAATCCCCACCAATGCCTTGCCCAGAGCGTAATCCAGAAACCACAGCAGCGATAAAGGGGCGACGATGGAGAGTGGCAGATGTAAGAATCGAATGACGCGCAGGAGCGGATTCCCCAAAACTTCCATCGCTGGTCCCGAGACGGTTATGGCAACCAGCGCCCAGGCAATCCATACCAGGATGCTTCCTCGAGACTTCATCACGCCCCGGCAGACAACCTATGCGTGCTGCGACTTTGTGCAATCCCGTACTGCCGGATTTTATAGAGCAGAGCCTTGTAGCTGATCTTCAGCAGCGCCGCCGCCTGTTTGCGATTCCAGTTCGTCTCTTCCAGCGCCCGCGCGATTGCTTCCGCCTCCGCTCCATCTTTCGCGTTCCGCGACAGCGACTTCAGGCCGCCCACCGACTCCGCACCCGCGGCTGCGGTTCTGTCGGCCACATAGGCATGCATCCCTCGGCCGCCATCGGGCCGGGGCTGCAACTCGGATGCCGCCAGCGTCTCGTCTCCCAGCACCAGGTAGCGCTTGATGAAGTTGCTCAGTTCGCGCAGGTTGCCCGGCCAGGAATGCCGCAGGCATGCCTCCAGCAACAGGGGCGACAGTGGCAACGGCGGACGCGCATACGACTCCGACATCCGCGACATGAAGTGCTTCAGCAGGATGGGAATCTCTTCCTTGCGCTCGCGCAGCGGCGGCAGCGACATCGTGAATGCGTTCAGCCGGTAATAGAGATCCTCACGCAAACGCTTGCTGGCCAATGCTTCAGGAATATCAATGTTGGTCGCGGCCAGAATGCGCACGTCCACTTTGACTAACGTCCGGCTGCCCAGGCGCGAGAACTGCTGGTCTTGCAGCACGTGCAGCAGTTTGGCCTGCAGCCCCGGCGGCATTTCTCCGATTTCGTCGAGCAGGATCGTGCCCTTGTTGCACAGCTCGAACTTTCCCGGCTTCGGGTGAGTGGCGCCGGTAAAAGCTCCCGCTTCGTATCCGAACAGTTCGCTCTCCAGCAGATCGGCAGGCACCGCCGCGCAATTCACTTTCAGGAATGTGCGGTGGGCGCGCGGGGAAAGTTTGTGGATCAGGCGCGCCAGCACTTCTTTGCCAGTGCCGCTTTCCCCCAGCAGAAGCACGGGAATTTCGACGTTGGCGACCAGCGCGGCCTGCGAACGAATTTTCTTCATCGCCGGGCTGGCTGCGATGAAGAACACGTCGTCGCAAAGTTCTTCGACCTCGCCCGCGTAGCTCTCACCCTTGGCCGTGCCAACGCACTGTCCAATCACGGCATCGAGTTCGGCTTTCTGGAACGGCTTGGTCAGATAGTCGACCGCTCCCAGCCGCATCGCCTGCACCACTTTGCGCGTGTCATTCACGCAAGAGAGCATGACCACTTTCAATCCCGGCTTCAGGTGGCGGAGCTGTTCCAGAGTTTCGAGCCCGTCAATACCCGGCATGAGCAGATCCAGCAGCACCAGGTCGGGGCTCAGGCCCTTCTGCACGCGCTCCACCGCTTCTTCGCCGGTGCTGGCAGTTTGCACTTTGTGCTCATCCACTTCCAGCAGCGTGCGGATATAGCGCAACATTCCCGGTTCGTCATCCACCAGCAAGATGTTGGCGGCTTCGCTCATTCGGTTCCTCGTGGCGGGCTGCTCAAAATTGGTTTCAACGGAATAATAAAGGAAAACTTGCAACCCGCGCCCGGCTCGCTTTCAACCCAGATCTTGCCGCCCATCCCCTGCAGCAGGCGCCGGGCAATCGCCAGCCCCAGTCCCATGCCCTCGGCCGCTTCGCTGCCCGGCAGGCGGAAGAAGTCGTCGAAGATTTCCAGGTGAAACTCCGGTCGAATTCCCGGCCCGGTGTCGGCCACGCTCACTTTCACCGCGTTCGGATTGTTCATCGACTGTCGCCGGCGGTCCCCATTCGTGGCGGACTCACTCACGCTGCGTCGCTCCCACATATGCGGCTCGGCATGCAGCCACACCGTTCCGCCCTGCGGCGTGTACTTGCAAGCGTTCTCCAGAAGATTCGAAATTACGCGCTGGATCTTCGGCAAATCAAAGGCAAACGGCATCAGCTTGTCGTTCGCCAGGAAATACAACGCCAGACCGCGTTCCTGAAACCGCGCGGACCACAGCCGGCAAACCTCGGAGAGACACGCGTTCATGTCCCCTTCCACAAACTGCATGCGCAGTTCCCCGGTTTCGAGCAGGCTGAAGGTCAGGAAGTCCTGAATGAAGTGCTGCAATCGCTGTCCGCTCAAAAACATGTCGCCCATGATTTCGCGCTGCCGTTCATTGAGCGGCCCGAGTTTCTGACTCTGCAGCAGTTCGATGTAGCCGTTGAGAATCGCCAGCGGCGTCTTCAGGTCGTGTGCAGCAGACGCCAGAGCAGTCGTCGTCTTGCGCATGTGATCGCGCACTTGCTCCAAATCGCGCGCCACATCCTCCGCCGAGCTCGACCCTGCAGCCCGAGCTTTGGCAGTGGACGGACCCTCTTTCGGGCTACTGCCTTTGTGGGCAGGAACTGGGCTTTTGTCTAACGTTGAAGACATGAGAACCAAATAATCGAACACTTATAACGGGGAGGGTGTTCCTCTACGTTCAGAACACGGGGGGTAAATTGATCGTATGTCAGGGGTACCAGACTGTCAATTGGAAAAGGCCCCGAACCGGCATTGAAGCGAAAAACCTTGCACCTTTTTGACATGACTATTGGTCATTCATGCAATCTTAACGCTGTGCAATTGCCTCTGTAATCCCCCTGTTGGAGGCGAGGTTTGCGGTGATTCCGGGCAATTTAGTTCCACGCCGAAGTTTGGCCCCTCAGATGCGGCCTTTAGGGCGGTTAATACCTCCTCTTAGGTGGTTCTGATAGTGCGTCGCAGCCTATTAAAGAAGGAAGAACGCAAGTGGCCACGACTGCAACTCTCAATTCCGGTTTTTGTCCGCACTCGTGACCGGAATGGCAGTGAATCCTTGGAGTTTGCCACGGCCGTCAACATCTCTCCTGGGGGTGCTTTGGTGGTTGTTCGCCGTTCTTTGCCAAGATCGACGCTGCTTTCCCTGGAAATTCCCAGCGCTCCCATCGGCTCCGCCGACGGTTTGAAGACCTCTTCGCGCGTCATGCAAGCCAAGGCTGTATGGGTTGAGCACCTCGATGACTACCATCTTCTCGGTCTGAAGTTCGCCCGCCCCCTGAACACCGACGCTGCCGCGGTTTCCGGTTGGCGTTTGAGAAGAGCCGGTGCTGCGGTGTGAACTATTTTTCCCTTCCCTCCTCCGTCTGAGCATGGCACTTTAGTGCCATGCCCCTCGCTCTTGATCTCAGGCTATTATCCCGCCAAGCCGTTCACCCGTTGGGCATTTAACGGAACTCTCCCCAGTCGTTCTGTGCTCTTCCTCGGTTTGGCGCTTGGGTTGCACTTTTAGTGCACGCGGGTGGCGTCGCTCCGCATGGGGGCAATCAGCCTATGACAACACTTCCGGTAATTCCTCTGGCGCAGGCACTGGGCGAGGTTCCCCCTGACAACATAATTTTTGGCCATTCTGAGGTCATGCAGGCGGTTCGCTCACGGCTCGGCAAAGTGGCCGCCGCCAACGTTCCGGTCCTGATCACCGGCGAGAGCGGCACCGGCAAAGACATCATCGCCCGCCTCATCCATGGATTATCCCCGTGGAAGAGTGGCCCGTTTGTGAAGGTGAACTGCCCGGCGATTCCCGGAACCCTGCTGGAAAGCGAGCTGTTCGGCTACGAAAAAGGAGCCTTTACCGGCGCCTTTGGCTCCAAGCCAGGGCGAGTCGAACTGGCCCACCGCGGCACCTTGTTTCTGGATGAAATTTCCGAACTCGACCCATCCTTGCAATCGAAGCTTTTGCAACTCCTGCAAGATGGCCAGTTCTGTCGCATCGGTGCCCAGGAAGACAAGAAGGTCGAAGTGCGAGTGGTGTGCGCGACCAACCGCCATCTGGAAGCCGAGATCGAAGCCGGCTCTTTCCGCCAGGATCTTTATTACCGCATCAACGTGGTCAACCTGCGCATGCCGGCGCTGCGCGAACGCCGTGGCGATATTGAAGATCTGTGCGCCTACTTCCTCGAATATTACAACCACAAGTTCAACTGCCGGGCTCGCCCTCTGTCCCATGAAGTTCTGGCAGTTCTGCAGAAATATCACTGGCCGGGCAACATCCGCGAACTGGAAAACTTGGTCAAGCGCTACGTGATTTTGGGTCACGAAGAAGTGATCACCAACGACCTGGTGGCGCGCGAGCCCGACTTCTTCAATCCCGACATCTCGTTCGACGGCCCGATTTCCCTGAAGAAACTCACCCGCCAGTGCGTCCACGAACTGGAGCGCAAGGTCATCCTGAAGGTGCTGCAACAGCACCATTGGAACCGCAAGCAGGCAGCCCGCACTCTCGGCATCAGCTATCGCGCCCTGCTCTACAAGATTCGTGATGCCGGCCTGCCGTCGAACCGCGCCCTGCGCCTCCGCCAGGCGGAGAAGAATACCAGCGACGTCGACCTCAGCAATGCAACCACCGGGGTAGTGGCCGCCTGAGGCCGCGTTGCCCCCGCGCCGGACGCAAGCTCTACTTTTGTCTGGAAAGCGAAATATAAAGCGGCAAGCCGAAATGCGGCCGATCGCCCGTCGATTCCAACCTCGCCGTGCCGATCAAACGGTTCCCGTCATCCCATAGAAGTTGCAACTGCACCTTGGAAGGCTGGTTGCCGGTTTCCGGCAAACTGAGGCTCGCCGCTGCTCCCCCTGTCAGAAAGCCCTGCTCGATCCCCAGATCTTCCACCGCAACCATGCCGCCGTTGTCGAACCCAATTTGCATATGATCGTCGCCGCTGACTTGCACCCGCACGGGCAACTTCCCTTTCGCTGTGTCCACGTTTCCGATCCACAAGCCAACTTGAGATGGGTCCGCGTGGAAAGGTCGAGAAGCCTCACGGGCTTCAACTTCTTTGCGCGCTGATTCCAGGTTGGCCAAAAGACCGGTAGAGAACGCGTCGGCGAGCTGGAAGGCCAGATCATCCATCGCTTCGCTTGATGTATTCGTCAAACACGCGATCACCACACCCGCCTTAGGAAGGACCAACAGCGTTGCCGAACCCGCCAGCACCACCCCATCGCTGATCAACACCGACGAACCGTCCTTAAAGTTAAAGACGCCCCAGCCACTCGTATAGCGCGACTTGATCTGCTGCTCCGTTTTTAAGGTGTGCATTTCCTGCATTCGTTCGGGGGCCATCAACTTTTGCGCCGAATCGAGTTGGAACAACCCGAACAACGCCAGGTCATGCGCCGATGTGTAGAATCCCCCACCCGCTTCCGGTTCAAAGGTGTGAGCAGGAACCGCCTTACCCTTGTAATATCCGACGGCCACGTTGCCGCCGGCAAGATTGAAGCCGCTTGCATTCATGTGCAGAGGCTGCAGCAGTTCATTTCGCATGAATTCTCGGAACGGACGCTTACCGGCCCCCTCAACCACCTCACCCAACAGTCCAAAAGAAAAGTTTGAGTAGATAAAGTGCTGCCCCGGAGGGAATGCGCTAATAGCATAGCGGTTCAGCAGTTCTTTTCGATCCAAATCCGAACCGTAGTTATAGAACCAGCCGTGTTCGATGCCGCCCGTCATCGACAGAAGTTGTCGAATTGTGATCCCAGTTCCTTCATAGGCGCGAACCTGCACGCCATACTTTTCAGGTGGGTCATCCAACCGAATCTTTCCTCGACTGGCGAGCATAAAAGTAGCCGCTCCGGTCAGCGATTTCGCAACCGACCCGGCCGCATACACTGTGTTGGAAGTGGCTGCGACTTGCTTCTCCCGGTCAGCCCAGCCCCAAGCCTCTTCGCACACGATGCTCCCATGTTGAGCGACCGCAATCGCGATGGAAGGCAGTTCACCCTTCGTCACACGCTCCTGCACGGAGGAGGCAACTCCCGCAAATCCCGCCGGCAAGTGAGCGGAGTCACATTGCGACTGCACCGGAGCCACCCATGCAAGAAGTAAGACCACCGGACCGCTAAGGCGAGCCACCGCTGAGGATGCCATGCGCTCAAGTACGTTCTGCAAGCCATTCTGGTTCCAGAGGAACTCGCAGGAGTTATGAAGACTCCGCTTTTGGCTGTGATCGGCGCTGATTCAGGGATTAGCGGACGGCTCAACCGCTGAGTCTTTCTGCCAAATCGCGAAGGGCCGCGCTCCAATCGTTCAGTCCCTCCGCCTCCAGCCACAGGTCTTTCAGTTCGGAGTTGGTTCGCACCCTCTCCACGGCCCGGCGGGCGAGGTCAACCAAATCGGGCGGAGCGCCAGACTCGATCTTGCTGATCCAATCGAAAATCTGTCGCGGCGTCGCCGACGATGCCGTCTCGTCCTTAGCGGCGGCGACCAGCGCCGCAACCACTTCAGCCGCCGCCACTGCGATGCTGCTCTCCGGTGCTTCCAGATATTTTTCCTGATCGGCGGCGCGGGCAAGTACCGCTTTCAGATCTTCGATTCCCAGCGAATGAAGCCGCCCCAGAAAATTCTGCGCATCCTCATTCTCGAAACTGCCCGTCCCCCATCCTGGCATGAACCCTCCGGGGAGAATTATAGCCGGGCTGAATTATAGAAGGCGCCGCTCAACGTGCGGCGATTCAGCGATGCTTGATAAACGATCCGCTGTGCAGTTCGGACATCGCCTGGCGTAGCTCCTCTTGCGTGTTCATTACGATCGGCCCGTACCATGCCACCGGCTCCTCGATCGGCTTGCCCGATACCAGCAGGAACCGAATCCCCTCGTCTCCAGCCTGGACGCTGATTTCATCGCCGCGGTCGAACAGCACCAGCGAGTGATTACCGGCGTCGTACACGGGCGGCGCATCGGGTTTTGCGACCTGCTCGGTCAGAACCGCGCGCGGCTTCGACGAGTCGCGGAACGTGCCCGCACCCGCGAACACGTAGGCGAAAGCATTGCGGTCGGTCTCGATTTTGAGCCGCTTCCGCTGGCCCGGCGCAACCGATACATCGAGGTAATTGGGATCAGCGGCTACACCTTCGACCGGACCCTTCTTGCCCCAGAACTCGCCGCAGATAACGCGCACCCGCGTGCCGTCATCGTCGGTGACCTCCGGGATCGCACTCGCCGGAATGTCCTGATAGCGCGGGTCGGTCATCTTCAGCGCTGCGGGCAGATTCGCCCACAGCTGGAATCCGTGCATGCGCCCGTGCGTGTCGCCCTTCGGCATCTCCTGGTGCAAAATTCCGCTACCCGCGGTCATCCATTGCACGTCGCCGGCCGTCATCTTGCCCTTGTTGCCCAGGCTGTCGCCGTGTTCCACAGAACCGGCGAGCACATAAGTGATCGTCTCAATCCCGCGGTGCGGATGCCAGGGAAATCCCGCCAGGTAATCTGCCGGATTGTCATTCCGGAAATCATCCAGTAGCAGGAAGGGATCAAACTCCTTCGTTTTGCCGAACCCAAAGGCGCGTTGGAGTTTCACGCCGGCGCCCTCGATCGTGGGCTTTGGTTGAATAATTTGTCTTATTGGGCGGAGTGACATATCTTCTTCCTTCCTCGTCGCACGGCACGCCATTCGATGGCACCGCCGACGATATTCGTCAGGCCTTCACGAACTGGACATCGAGCGTGATGGTAACCTCGTCGCCGACCAGGATGCCACCAGTCTCCAGCGCGGCGTTATAGGTCAGCCCGAAATCTTTGCGGTTAATTTTCGTGGTTGCGGAAAGTCCGATGCGGGTGTTGCCCCAGGGGTCCTTGCCTGGCGCCGTCGGCCCCTCGACAGTGAACACCACGTTCCGAGTCACGCCATGAATCGTCAACTCGCCCGCTACCGCCAGCTCCCCCTCCGCGACACGGCTTACCCGCGTGGATTTGAAGGACAGCGTGGGAAACTTTTCCACGTCGAAAAAGTCGGCACTCTTCAGATGCGTATCGCGCTGCTCTTCGCGCGTGTTAATGGACGCTGCTTCAATCGAGGCCTCGACCCGCGAATTCGCCAGGTCGGTTTCGTCCAGAGCCAGCGCGCCCTTGACCCGCGTAAATTGGCCCTTCACGTTGGAGATCATCATGTGTTTCACCTTGAACTCAGCGACCGAGTGCACTGGGTCGATGTTCCAGGTGGTAGTTGCCGTCTGTGGTACAGCGAGTGTGCTCATAGGTAATTTCCTTCCCAGCTAATTTGATGCGTGACAACAATAATCGTTGCAACAACTGTTAAGCCAAAGAAATCAAGCTACTTGGCTGCGCGTAACCCGCAATAGTTCGGTCAAAGCCCGCAGCTGCTCCCGCCCCAGGTGGCCTAATTGTTTGCGATGAGCTGCCTGCACCGGTTCATCCAGCCGGGCCAGCAGCTTTAGACCCTCCGCAGTGATCCGAGCCATCACCGTTCGCCGGTCCTTGGCTTCGCGGCAGCGCGCGATCAGTTTGCGCTTCTCCAGTCGGTCCAGCAGCCGCGTGATGTCTGGATCCCGCGTAATCATGCGGCTCGCAATCTCGCCGCACAGGAGCCCTTCGGGCGCCCCGCGCAGGATTCGCAGCACATTGTACTGAGTCGGCGAAAGACCCTCGGCTTTGAGCACCTGGATCGGCCCGCGCGACAGCATATCTGTTGTGCGCGCCAGCTCCAGGAAAGCCGCTTCCTCAGGACTGCCCGCGTGCCGTCGCTTCTTCTTCCCTTGAGCTGCTTCTTTCATCCAAATTTATACTACTCGTTGTCACGACTATTGTCAAGACGTACAATTCCTCACGCCCAGAACGTCCGGTCCAGCGTTCGGTACTGGATCGCCTCGGCGATGTGTTTCGGCTCCAGTTGTGGATTACCCTCCAGGTCGGCGATCGTGCGTGCGACTTTCAGAATGCGGTCGTGGGCGCGAGCGCTCAGCCCCTGTTGCGCCATCGCCCGTTCCAGCAGGCGCTCGCAGTCAGCGGAGAGTTCGCAGAACTTGCGAATGGATTGCGGCGGCATTTGCGCGTTGCAGTAAAGTTTTTGGCGCTCGGAAGAGAAACGCGTCAATTGAAGATCACGGGCGCGGATCACACGCGCCAGTATCTTGGCCGAACTCTCCGGCTCCGTGGTGCTGCGCATTTCTTTGTAGTTCACCGCCGGAACGTCAATGTGAATGTCAATGCGGTCCAGCAGCGGCCCCGAGATTTTCGAAATATAGCGCTGGATCATGGGTGGCGTGCAGTGGCATTCGCGCGTGCGGTCGTTGTGAAATCCGCACGGACACGGGTTCATGGCAGCGGCCAGCATGAACCGTGCGGGGAAAGTCAGCGACATGGCCGCCCGTGCGATGCAAGCGCTACCGTCTTCGAGCGGCTGGCGCAGGACTTCAAGAACGTTACGCGGAAATTCCGGGAGTTCGTCGAGGAACAGAACCCCATTGTGCGCCAGTGACACTTCACCCGGCCGCGGAATCGCACCGCCGCCGATCAGGCCCGCGTCGGAGATGGTGTGATGTGGTGCGCGGAAAGGACGCAGTCCGACCAGTCCGGCGCGCGCGTCGAGCACACCCGCCACGCTGTGAATCTTGGTGGTTTCGAGCGCCTCTTCAAAGGTAAAAGGCGGCAGGATCGTCGGCATGCGCTTCGCCAGCATCGTTTTTCCCGATCCCGGCGGCCCGATCATCAGAATGTTGTGCCCGCCCGCGCAAGCGACTTCCAGCGCGCGCTTCGCGGTCTGCTGCCCGCGAACATCTTTGAAATCCACGTGGAACTGCTGCGCCTGGGTAAGCAGTTGATCGGTGTCAATCTGCAGACGGGAAACTCCGTTACCGGAATTGATGAAATGAATCACTTCGAGCAGCGACTTGACGGGATAAACCTCGACCCCGCCCACCATGGCCGCTTCGCGCGCGTTGACTTCGGGCACGATCAGCCGTTTTACCTTAGTGCGGCGGGCCTCGATCGCAATCGGCAGGGCGCCCCGAACTCCACGCAAGCTTCCGTCCAGCGAAAGCTCGCCCACAAACAGCGCGTCCGGGACCTCCTTCTTATTCAGTCCCCCATATGCGCCCAGAATGCCCAGCGCCATCGGCAGGTCGAATCCCGACCCTTCTTTCCGGATGTCGGCCGGCGCCAGGTTGATCGTGATCTGGGTGGGAGGAATATCGTAGCCGCAGTTTTTCAGCGCCGAGCGCACTCGGTCCCGGCTTTCACGGACCGCAGCATCGGGCAGGCCGACGGTGTGAAAATGGTCTTCCTGCATCTTGATCCCAGAAACGTCCACTTCCACTTCGATGATGTTCGCGTCAATGCCGTAAACCGCGGCACTGAGGGTCTTATAGAGCATAGGGACACCTGTGCGCACACGAAGGGGACAACGCAGGATGGGAGATTCCTGCCATCATCCTAGTCCTACCCTGATTTCGCCGCTGTGATGGTCATCACCCCGTTACCGTGATGGAACGTTCTGTTTTGCACCGCCGCTTTCGGTGCTACGCTTAAGGTAATCCGTCGGAAACGATGGACCGACGACCGAGAAATCGTTTTCGCGCCAGCGGAGTCTCCCCCATGCCCGATGAAAGTTCCGCTTCAAAGCCGCCCGATCCAGCTTCCAACCGGCTGGAACGCGAAGAGAGCCAGCTCTGGCGATGGGCGCTTCTCCTGCTGGTCCTGTTTGCGGCCGCGGTGGCGGCGTTGTCGTTTGAACAACTGAAAGACCTTCCTTACCGGCTATGGGCAATTCCCGCCGGACTCTTCGTGCTCTCCATCCTGTTTGCCGCCTATGCGTTCGGCCGCAAACGCGAGGTTTCCGAGCTCAAGCAGATTCTGAAGAGCTTTCAGGGTCAGTCCGGAATCGTGCCTTCGGAAGAACAACTCGATCAGCTCAGCCAATTGATCCTGCGCTCGCAGCGCAATTTCAAGGAGCTGATCGATTCCATGGATGATGTGGCCCTCGCCATCTCACTCGACGGCACCCTCAAGACCGTGAACCGCCGAACCGCCGAACTCTTGCGCGTTCCTTATCCCCAGTTGGTGGGTCGCAAGCTTGAGGAATTCCTGGGCGCGCCTCTGCATCCGGAAACCTCCGTGAGCATGGCGCGGTTCCTGGAGAAGCGCAGTTGGTCGGGGGTGGTCGAAGTCCGCCTGCAGCACGATCCCCGGCGCCTCTACTACGACTGTGTGGTCAACGCCATCGTCAAGGCCGACGATGTTACCGGAGCCAGCGTCCTGGCCCGCGACATCACCGAACATCGGGAAAAGGAGCAGCGCTTCACACAGTTGTTCGAGTCTCTGCAGGAAGGCGTGTACATCAGTAATCCTGAGGGCAAGTTGCTCGAGGTCAATCCGGCGCTGGTGACGATCCTGGGATACGAGACAAAAGAAGACTTATTGAATCTGCCGCCCGAACAGCTGAATGCCGATGCCAGCGGCGATCCCGTGCTGGGACGCGGCGGTAGCCAGAGCGGCCGCACTCGGACTCGAGAGGTTCGACTGCGCAGGAAAGATGGCGGAGTCGCCGTCTGCGTCGATACCTCAAGCGGCGTCATGGAAGCAGGACGCCTGATCCGCTATCAGGGCACGCTCGTGGACGTCACCGAGAAGCGCGCGCTGGAAAAGCAGTTGCAGCGCCAGGAAGAATTCCGCAGGCGCCTGCTGGAAAGCTTCCCCGATCTGATTCTCGTGCTCGACCTGAAGGGGAATTACACGTTCGTCAGCGCGCGCATCGGCGAACTCCTCGGCTACGGGCCCGAATACCTCATGGGCAAGAACGTGCAGGATCAGGATGTGGAGAGAACTTCACCCGAACTGGCCGCGCTCTACGGCACCGTCGCGACTGGCAAGAGTTCGCTGACATCCTGCGAATACAATTCCCGTCACCACGACGGCAGTTGGCGCGCCATGCTGGCCACGGCTAGTCCGCTGCTCGATACCGAAGGCGCGCCGGCGGGCGTCATCATCTCCGTCCGCGATGTGACCACCGAGAAAAAGCTGGAGCAGAAGATTATTCAAAGCGAACGCCTCGCCGCCATGGGCCAGATGATCGGCGGCTTCGCCCACGAACTCAACAATCCGCTGACCGCGATTCTGGGCTATGCCGAACTGCTGCAGGACTCGCAGTCCACCGATTCCGCCCGCAAGCAAATCGCGGATCTGCACAAGGAGGCAAGACGCGCCGCCGAGATCGTGCAGAACTTGCAATACTTTGCCCGCCCACCGGCTCTCGGACGCAGCCAGGTCGATCTCAATGAACTCGTGCACCGCATCGTGCAGATGCAGTCGTATCCCTTGCGCAAAAGCGAGATCACGGTAGACTTCCTGCCTGAACCGTCAATCCCCGCCATCATGGCCGATCCTAATCAGCTCATGCAGGTCTTCTTGAACCTCTTGCTGAATGCCGAGCAGGCCATCCGCGAAGCCCGCGACAAAGGTACGATTCGTGTGCGCCTCGGCAGAAACCCGGACTCGGTTTGGATCGTGTTTCAGGATGATGGTCCCGGAATCGCCTCCGAAAACCTGGAGCACATTTTTGATCCCTTCTTCACCACCAGGCGTCCCGGCCGCGGCACCGGTCTCGGTCTGAGTATCTGCAAAACCGTTCTCCGCGAGCACGGCGGCAACATCGAAGCCGCCACCTCTCCCGATGGAGGTGCAGTCTTCACCATCACCCTGCCCTTGATAACGGCAGAACCGGCGCCAGCGGAAGCAGCAACCGGTCAAGATTGAAGACGATCAGGCAAGGAGTTAGCCTCATGTCGAATTCCCTTCGTGTGCTTCTACTCGTCACTCTCACTCTAAGTCTCGCTCATGCCCAAAAGACCGCTGTGGCAAAGACGCCGGTGAACGCGGCTGCACCTCCCGCGGAGGAGTACACCCGCCTGCCCGTGCAGCGCGTCGTTCTCTACAAGAACGGCGTTGGGTACTTCGAGCATTCCGCTCGAGTCCGCGGCAAACAGGAACTCAATATCGATTTCACGACTTCCCAACTCAACGATGTGCTCAAGTCCCTGACCGTTGTCGATCTCGGAGACGGGCGCATCTCATCGGTCCGCTACAACTCCATCGCTCCCCTGGCGGAGCGTCTGAAAGCGCTGCGCCTCCCCTTCGGCGAAGAGATCACCCGCGATGATTTCCTCGTTGCCCTGCGCGGCGCCCGAGTTGAGGTTCACAGCGGCTCGGCAACCGCTGCCGGAAAGCTGCTCAGCGTGGACAAAACCAAAAAGCAGACCGCCAAGGGCGATGTGATCGAGGCCACCGAGTTTTCCATCATCACTGACGGCGGAGAAATGCGGAATTTCGAACTCGGTCCTGGTACCTCGGTCCGCCTCGCCGATCGTGACCTCAATGACGAGGTTGGCCGCTACCTCAGCCTGGTTAGCTCCTCGCGTTCCCGTGATCTGCGCCGTATGACCATCTCCGCCACCGGAACCGGCGACCGCGAAGTTTTCGTCAGTTACGTCAGCGAAGTGCCCGTTTGGAAAAGCACCTATCGCATCATCCTCCCCGAAAAAGCCGCCTCCAAACCGCGTCTGCAAGGCTGGGCCATCGTCGACAACACCATCGGAGAAGACTGGAAGGATGTGCACCTCACACTGGTAGCCGGTGCTCCGCAATCGTTTATCCAGGAAATTTCGCAGCCCTTCTATACCCGTCGGCCCGTGATTCCGTTGCCGGAATCCGTCCAACTGACCCCGCAATCGCACGAGGCAACGCTGCAAGAAGAAAATGTTGCTCCTCCCCCGCCACCTGCGGCTGAATACGGTGCGGGCCAAGGCGGTGGTACCGGTGGCGGAGTATTTCGAGTATCCGGCAACGGCACTCTCTCCGGCATCGTTCGCGATTCTACCGGTGCGGTCGTTCCCGGCACTCATGTCACGGTAAGCAATGATTCCGGTTTTTCCCAGACTGCTACTGCCGACTCCTCCGGACGCTACACTTTTCACAACGTCCCCGCCGGTACTGCGAAGGTGGCCTTTAGCTCCCCGGGATTCAACACTAATCAGACCAATGCTTTCATCAGCGCCAATTCGCGTAACCAGGTCGACTCCGAACTCCGCGTCGGCAGCGCGGCAGAAACGGTCGCGGTTGAAACCGAAAGCGCAAACTTGGCGACCAGCCCCAGCATGCTCAATGCGGCCCTGGCGCGGCAGAATTCCGAAGCGCAAGGCAAAGAAATTGGCGATTTCTTCGAATATGATCTCAAAGAAAAAATTTCCCTCGCCAAGAACCAGTCTGCACTCGTTCCCATCCTGAACGCGCCCGTTGAGGCCGACAAAGTGACGGTGTGGAACGAAGACTCCGGCGCCCTTCGCGCTCTGTGGCTGAAGAACTCGAGCGGCCAGACTCTCGACTCCGGCACCTTCAACATCATCGACAGCGGCACCTTCGCCGGAGAAGGCATATTTGCCACCGTCCACCCCAACGAACGCCGCTTGCTCTCCTATGCCGCCGACACCGCGGTGCAAGTAAAGTCGCAAGAAGAATCAGACCAGCGGCCCTACACTCACGTCAAAATCGCCAAAGGCCTGATGGTTCTAACCCGCGAACAGCGCCAGAACACCAAATACACCATCCACAACGCCGACACCTCGCCCCGCGACGTCGTCATCGAGCATCCCGCCGAGGAGAACTGGCAACTCGCCAAAGATGGTCCCAAGCCCGAAGAGTCGTCTGCCTCCTTTCACCGTTTCCGGGTGAAAGTCGAGCCCGGCAAGACGGAGACCATTTCTATCGACGAGTTCCGTCCGGAAGAAGCTCAGTACGTTCTCACTAATCTCAACAGTGACACGGTCGCGTTTCTGGTCGACCAGAAACGTGTCACCCCCGTGATGCAACAAGCCTTCGAGCGCATCCTCGCGCAGAAGCGCAAGATCGGCGACCTCAATCAACAGATCACCCAGCGCGACCAGGAAGTCACCGAGATCACTAAAGACCAGAATCGTCTGCGCGAAAACATGAAAGCGCTCAAGGGCAGCGCCGAGGAAAAAGCCTTGATCCAGCGCTACACCGGCCAACTCAACGCGCAGGAAGACCGCTTCGCCGCTCTGCGCAAGGAAACCGCCGACCTCAAGGCCCAGCGTGATCAGGCAGAGCAGGAACTCGAACGCATGGTCCTGGAAATTAATTTGGACGAGGGTTTTTGAGGAAGTTCACGTGCCATCACAGCTCGCTCTCAATTTTTCTGCGCGCGTGAACTCGCGTTGGTGACTTTGGTGCATCGTCGCACTCGCTCGCTTCGATCATTTTTCTCTTGACTTCGTTCTGCGTTGACTCTATACATTCAATCAGTTGCAACAAAAGATCGTTGCGAAATTCCATGAACAATGGAAAGGGAGAATAGATCCATGGCAACCAAAAAGAAAGCAAAGAAGAAAGCCAAGAAGCACTAAGCACCTGCAACAGGCACCGACAAAGGGGACGCGATGAGCGTCCCCAAAGTTTTTGCGGCTGAATTCGTGGAGTGCCGGGCGTCCCGGCTACCACACTGCCGGACGCGAGAGAATACCGTCGCTCCTCCTCTAACTAACCCGAGTCGATTTCTTCCACGGCGCCACCACCACCTTCTCCGTCGCCGGACATAGATTGCGATAGGGACAATACGAACACTGATACCCCGGCTTCGCGGCAAACTCTCCCCGAGCAATTCCCTCCGCAGCTTTTTGCACCCGCAATTTCGCCGCTTCCAACTCGCCGTCGCTCCGCGTCGTGTGGACGGCCATATTGTTTTCGAGGTTATGAAAGATCAGCCGGTCTGCCCGCTTTCCAAACGCATCCCTGGCCGCAAGCGCATACAAAGAAAGTTGCAGACTCTCATCCGCATCCTCTTGTGACCGCGGCTTGCCCGTCTTGTAGTCCACGATGGCTACAGTATCCGCTCCTGTGCGATCGATCCGATCCACCCGCCCGGTCAATTTCGCCGAACCCACTTGCAGTTCAAACTTGAGCTCGGTTTCGACCACCTCGGGTGGCGCCGCACTGCGAGCCACCTCGAAGAATTGCCGTAACTGCTCCATCCCCTGCCGCAAATACAGCTCATATTGATAGCGGTCCGCAATGCCCGCCGAAGCCAGCGCCGACCGGAACTGCTCCAGCAACTCGTCGTCCCCGATTTCACGCTCATAGCGCTGCGCGTCGTAAAAAGTACGCAGCACACCATGCATGGCCGCTCCGTAGTGCAGCGAGGCGGACACATCGCGCGGCAGGTTCCACTCCCGTTCCAGCTTGAAGCGCAGCGGACACTCTTCATAAATTTCAATAGCCGAAGCGCTCAGCCCGCTGACAAAATTGGCCGACGGCGGCATCAGCAGCCACGCCGCAACATTCGATTGCTGCACCGCGATTCTCTGCTCCTCTTCAGCAAACAGAGTATCCTGCACCGCCGCCGCTGAGCGCGTAAACCAGAATTTCTTGTAAGCCGGGTGAGTCATAAACTCGCGCAGGAACTGTGTTGGCTTAGGATCCTTCTTGCCCCGGCCCTGGTGCGCATAGATCGCCAGCGTGTCCTTGGCGCGCGTCATAGCCACGTAGAAAAGACGCCGCTCTTCCTCTTCGTGCAGTGTCTTATCGTCCGTAGAAAACGCGTCCGGCCGGCGCAGTTCCGGAGGAAAATCAACCAGCGGCTCCCGGTAGCTGCATGGAAACGAGGTCGAAGAACCGCGCAGGATGGCCACCTGCCGGAACTCAAGTCCCTTGGCGGCGTGCGCGGTCAGCAACTGCACAGCATCGGCATCTTCCTCGACGCGCGGAAGCGAAATTGCCCCTCGCGCCTGCACAAAGTAATCGAGGTACTCGAGAAATTCCGAAGCGCTTCCAGTTTCGGCAATAGCCTTCGTGTGCCACGTTTCCACAAATTTCAAAAACGCAACCACCATAGCCGACTGCGGCAAGCCAAAGTGGCGGATCACAACGTTTGCCGCATCGTCCGCGCGAACCCCATCCTTCCCCACTTCCCGGTGCACCTTCTCCACGCTTTCCAGCACCGCCGCGCCGTTCGGGAGCCTTCCCAGCACCGTGCGGAGATCAAGTTCCTGCTGCCGCACCGCCTTCATCGCCGCCCGCAACTCCGTCGGTTCGATCCTGAATTGCGGCAGCGCCGCCACCCGAAACAGGCT
>JGI12269J14319_10002216_pt1 | contig 18842 bp, 16 predicted proteins | sample PeaSoiSIISIP2007_FD_14319 | JGI IMG/M metagenome (IMG submission 14319)
CGCCTCTCCTCCTCCCCCTCTCCTCCGAGGAGGCGGAATTTTCCGCCCCGCCGAACTGCGCGGGGCGTTTCTTTTTCCACGGCATTTTGGGCGCACTGGGGGCGCGGCACGCGCATGGAGGACCGGAAAAGTCCTTTTCCCCTACAATGTTTTTGCCGAAATACTGACACTGCAAATTGCAAATGCTCTTTAGCAAATGTCAATATCGCGAAAGGCAGTGCTTTTTGACAGATACGAGCAACGCTAAAATTCAATTACTTTGCTTGCGCTTATGCGGCAATGGTCCTGCTCCTCAAAGCCTAATGTTGCTTCCGTCAGCGTATCGTTCGTGAATCTGCCCACGGTCGCGGCAACGATCAAGGATGGCGCTGCAGTGCGCCCGGTTGGTCAACCGGGCCACGGAACAGCACGTTGTTTGGAATATCGGCCCGCGGGCCGCGCGCGCAGGAGGTAGCCATGAACGCGCCAAATGATCTGGTCTCCGCATTCAAGTCAGACTTCGTCCGAGCCCTGGACGAGGAAATGGGGCTGGAGGAGTTCCTCCAGTACTGCAAGACTGACAAGATGGCGTACGCCTCGGCGCACGAGTGCGTCCTCGAAGCGATCGGCAAGCCCACGCTGATCAACACCACGGATGACCCGCGGGCCTCGCGCATCTTCCAGAATCGGGCAATCCAGACATGGGAGACGTTCTCCGAATTCCATGGCATGGAAGAAACCCTCATGCAGCTGTACGCGTACTTCTTGCACGCGGCGCAGGGGCTCGAGGAGCGCAAACAGGTGCTGTATCTGCTCGGTCCCGTCGGTGGCGGCAAGTCCTCCCTGGCCGAGAAGATCAAGAAGCTCGCCGAGGTGTACCCCATCTACGCCCTGAAGGATCCCAAGAGCGGGCGAGTCTCGCCGCTGCTCGAGCACCCGTTGTGCCTGTTCGAGCGCGAAAAGTTCGGCACGATGATGGAGGACCGGTACGGCATCCCGCGGCGCGCGCTGACGGGGATCGCCAGTCCCTGGGCGCTCAAGCGCCTGCGCGAGTTCTCCGGCGACATCTCGCAGTTCCACGTCGTGCGCGTCATCCCCTCGGTGCTCAACCAGGTGGGGATCGTCAAGACGGAGCCGGGCGACGAGAACACCCAGGACATCTCCACCCTGGTGGGCAAGATCGACCTGCGCATGCTCGAGCGCTTTGCGCAGGATGACCCTGACGCCTACAGCTATTCCGGCGCCCTGTGCCTGGGTTCGGCCCGCGGGGTGGAATTCGTCGAGATGTTCAAGGCGCCGCTCAAGGTGCTCAATCCGATCCTGACGGCGACGCAGGAAGGCAACTTCAAGGGTACCGAGGCGCTGCCCGCCATGCCATTTAATGGCTTCATCATGGCGCACAGCAATGAGGCCGAATGGCTGAAGTTCCGCAACAACAAGGACAACGAGGCGTTCATCGACCGCGTCTACCTCGTCAAGGTGCCGTATTGCCTGCGCACCGACGAGGAGATCCGCATCTACGACAAGATGCTCAAGGCCTCGACGCTGGCAAACGCGCCGTGCGCGCCGCAGACCCTGCGCACGCTTGCCGAATTCACGGTGCTCTCGCGCCTGGTCGTGCCGGAGAACTCCTCGGTGTTCTCCAAGCTGCGCGCCTACAACGGCGAGAATCTCAAGGATCTGGATCCGCGCGCCAAGAGCGTCAAGGAGTACCGCGACGACGCCGGCGCCGGCGAGGGTTTCTCCGGCCTTTCGACCCGCTGGGCCTTCAAGACCATCTCGGCCGCGTTCAACCGGGATCCGAGCGAAATCGCGGCAGACCCGGTGAATCTGCTGGTGGTGCTCGAAGAGCGCCTGAACAAGGACGATCTGCCCGAGGAATACAAGCGCCGCCTGCGCTCGCACATCAAGGAGTGGGTGGTGCCGCGCTTTGCCGAGTTCCTGGAAAAGGAACTCCAGATGAGCTANNTGGACGCCTATTCGGAATACGGTCAGAACCTCTTTGACCGCTACGTCACCTACGCCGACAAGTGGCTGCTCGACGAGGACTGGCGCGACCAGGACACGGGCATGCAGTACTCGCGCGATGCGCTCAATTCCGAACTCGAAAAGATCGAGAAGCCGGCCGGCATTTCCAATCCGAAGGATTTCCGCAACGAGGTCGTCAACTTCGTCTTGCGGGCCCGCGCCAATAACCGCAATCCGGCCTGGACCAGCTATGAAAAGCTGCGCGTGGTGATCGAAAAGCGCATGTTCAGCAAGACCGAAGACATCCTGCCGGTGATTTCCTTCGAGGCGAAGGGGTCCGCCGAACTCGATGACCGCCATCGCTCCTTCGTCAACCGCCTGGCGGCACGTGGCTATACCGAGAAGCAAGTGCGGCGTCTGGTCGATTGGTACCTGCATTACAAGAAGAGCGCGCAGTCGTAGCTGCCATGTCCCGGGTGCCGCCAGCGTGCCGATCGGGGAATAGGGATGCCAACCACGAATAACGAGGGTGGCGTACCGGGCCCGGTGACCGCTAGGCTGCTGCGCATCGTCGATCGGCGCGGCGATCCGCCCGGTCGCGGAGCGGTCAACCGGGAACGCTTCATTCGCCGGTTCAAGGACGATATCAAGCGCGCGGCCGACGAGGAGTTCGGCAAGCGCTCGATCACCGATGTCGGCCGCGGCGGACGCATTTCGATTCCTGGACGCGGCCTGGCCGAGCCCCGCTTGACGCACGACGACGACACCGGCAATCGCGACTTCGTCCTGCCCGGCAACCGCGAATACCTGCCGGGCGACAGCGTTTCGCGTCCGCGCCGCAGTGGCGGCGATGGTGCCGACGGGGACGAGCCGGGCTCGGGCGAAGGCACCGACTCGTTCGCCTTCGCGCTATCGCGCGAGGAGTTTCTATCGCTGTTCTTCGATGACCTGGAATTGCCCAACCTCGAACGCACGCGCTTTGGCGAGATGTCGATGCAGCGCATGCGCCGCGGTGGCTATAGCCGCGAGGGGCTGCCGACCAACCTGCTGCCGGGCATGACGGTACGCATGGGAATTGCCCGGCGCATCGCCCTGCGCGGCGCGATGGCCGAGCGCATCAAGGAGCTGGAGCGGGAACGCGAGGCGGCCGAGGGCGAGGCGCGCAGCGCGCTGCTCGTGGAGATCGAGCGCCTGCGCAAGCGCCGCGAGGCCCTGCCCTTCATCGAGGACGTGGACCGGCGCTACCGCTCGCGCGTGCCGACCGCGGCGCCGGCGACCCGGGCGGTGATGCTGTGCCTGATGGACGTCTCGGGTTCGATGGACGAGCGCAAGAAGGACCTAGCAAAGCGCTTTTTTGCGCTGCTGTACCTGTTCCTCGAGCGCAAGTACGGCCACGTCGACGTCATCTTCGTGCGCCATACCGAGACGGCCGAGGAGGTCGACGAGGAGCGTTTCTTCAATGATCCGCAGACCGGTGGCACGCTGGTGTACCCGGCTCTGGAACTGGCCCTGCGCATCATCCAGACCCGCTTTGCCGGCCCCGACTGGAACGTCTACATCGCGCAGGCCTCGGACGGGGACTGCACCGGGGAGGACGGGCACAAGAGCGCGGCGTTCATCGGCCAGGAGCTGCTGCCGCTGGTGCGCTACTTCGCCTACATCGACATTCCCAGTTCGAGCGGCTGGTTCAACCGCGCCTCCGACCTCTGGCAGAGCTACGACGCGATCGAGAGCCCGGCCTTTGCGCGCCGGGCGGTGCACGACCGTAGCGATATCTGGCCCGTGTTTCGCGAATTGTTCGCACGCAAGCAGGCAGCCTGATGGCAAACACCGAAGCAGATTCCGGCAAGCAGCGGCCCTGGCCCAAGCTGTTGACCAAGCCCACGGTGCCGATGCCGCGCCCCGGGGGCGTGCGCCGGGCCGAGCCCATCGCCACGGGCAGCGAGTGGACGCTCGGGACCCTGGAGAAGTTTGACCGCGCGATCGCCGCGCATGCGGGGCGGCTAGGCCTGGACACCTACCCGATTCAGTACGAGCTCATCACCGCCAGCCAGATGCTCGACCTGTGTTCCACCATCGGCATGCCGATCCATTACGCGCACTGGAGCTTTGGCAAGCAGCTGCTGTCGCAGGAGCACGGCTACCGCAAGGGCATGACGGGCCTGGCCTACGAAATCGTCATCAACACCAATCCCTCCATTGCCTACCTGATGGAGACCAACACGCTGGCGCTGCAAGTTCTCGTGATGGCGCACGCCGGCTACGGCCACAACGCGTTCTTCAAGACCAACTATCTGTTTCGCCAGTTCACCCAGGCCGACGCGATACTCGACTACCTGCAGTTTGCGCGCTCCTTCGTGCAGGAGTGTGAGCAGCAGTACGGCTGGCGCGAGGTCGAGACCGTGCTCGACTGCTGCCATGCGCTGGCGTCCTACGGGGTCGATCGCTACCGGCGGCCGGCGCGGCTCTCGGTCAAGCGCGAGCGGGCGCGCCTCAACGAACGGCTCAAGTTCGCCGAGAGGCACTACAACCCGAATTTTGCCCACCTGCACCTGAACGAGGTCGCCGGGGCCGCTGCCGATGCCCCGGCGCCGTTTGATCCGCAGGAAAACCTCCTGTATTTCATCGAGAAGCACGCGCCCAAGTTGCAGCCCTGGCAGCGGGAACTCGTGCGCATCGTGCGCAAGGTCTCGCAGTACTTCTATCCGCAGCGCCTGACCAAGGTCGCCAACGAGGGGGCGGCGACGTTCTGGCACTACACGCTGCTCAACGAACTCTACGATGCCGGGGAGGTCGACGACGGCTTCATGCTCGAGTGGCTGGGCAATCACGGCGACGTGGTGGCGCAGCCGCCGTTTGATTCGCGCGCCTATCACGGACTCAATCCCTACGCGCTGGGATTTTCCATATTCCGCGACATCCGGCGCGTCTGCGAGGAACCGACCGACGAAGACCGCCAGTGGTTCCCGAGTCTGGCCGGATCCCCCTGGCAGGAGGCGATCCAGTTCGCGATGACCAACTTCAAGGACGACAGCCTCATCGAGCAGTACCTCTCGCCCAAGGTGATGCGCGATATGCGCCTGTTCCTGATGCACGACGGCGAAGACGATCGCGAGCACTACCATGTCCGGGCCATCCACAACGAGGCCGGCTATACGCAGGTGCGTCAGACGCTGGCCAGCCAATACCGCAGCGAGACGTATATCCCGACCATCTTGGTGGCCCGCGCCAGCGATGACGCAGAGCGCGCGCTTTTGCTGCAACACCGGGTCGAGAACGGCCGCATGCTCGAGACGCAGAGCGCGGAGACCATGCTCGGGTATGTCAAGCAACTCTGGAAATTCGACGTCGTGCTCGAAGAGGTCGACAGCGACGGCCGGCGCCTGAAGATCCATCGCACCTGATCGCGCGATCGGCCCGCGGTTCAGCGCTGGTACGGCCGCGGCATCGCGATGGTACTCACGCCCGCCGGGCGCGGCGCGGCCTTCCAGCCGTGGCCGATCACGATTTCAAAGCGCAAGCCAATGCGGCCCTGTGCGTCACCGGTCGCCTGCAAGCGTTGCAGCAAGGATCGCGCCCGTGCGCCCGAGACCAATCCGCGCGCCCGGTCGGCGCGCGGATTGCCGCCCAGTGCGCGCGCTTCGGCGAGCAGGGCGCGGGCATCGCCAAAGGTCAGCTGCAAGACGTCGGCTTCCATCACTGGCGCCTCGAAGCCCGCTGCGACGAGCATGTCGCCGAAGTCGTGCATGTCGACGAAGGGCATGGGCCGCACGTCGGGCAGGGTCGCCTGACACGCGGCCCGCAGCTCCTTCCAGGTATCGGGGCCGAAGCTGCTGAACATCACCAACCCGCCGGTGCGCAGCACCCGTGCGATCTCGGCGATGACCTGGTGCGGTGCCGGGTGCCAGTGCAGCATCAGGTTGGAGAACACCAGGTCGACCGAGGCCTCGGCCAGCGGCAGGCGCTCGGCGCTGGCGCAGATGCGCAGCGCCTTGCGGTCGCGCGCCAGCCCGGCTCCCCAGCGCTGCCACCAGGCGCTCGTGCCGACCGCCCCGCGCAGCATGGCCGGCGACAGGTCAACGCCCAGCCACTGGGCATCGGGGAACTGCCGCTGCAGCGGCGCGCGGCAGGCGCCGCGTCCGCAGCCCAGGTCCACCAGGCGGGTGACGCGATGGCGCACGCAGGAGAGCCGCCCGAGCATGCGTGCCGAGACCTCGCGCACGATGGCATCGTGGACCGCAAAGCGCGCAGCCCGCATCTCGAACTGGCGCCGGACGGTTGCAATGCTGGCGTCGACGCGCGTCGGAATCAAGGCAGCCGTTGCTGGTAGCGCCGGGACGAAGAGGCGCAGTATAGGCTGGGGCGGATCCACGGCCGCCGCCGGGCGCGATGCGCAGCCGGTCGGTAGCAACCGCACGCTGCCGGTCAGGCGCCATAATCGCAGCGCCATGTTCCATGTCGTCCTGGTCGAACCGCAGATACCGCCCAACACGGGCAACGTCATCCGCCTGTGCGCCAACACCGGGGCGCAGCTCCATCTGGTCGGGCCGCTGGGCTTTGCGCTCGACCACGCCAAGATGCGCCGGGCCGGCCTGGACTATCACGAGTTCGCCGCGGTGCGCGTGCACGCGAGCATCGACGACTGGCGTCGCGCCGAGGCCCCCGATCCGGAGCGCGTGTTCGCCTTCACTACACGCGCCAGCCGTTCCTACGCGGATCTGGCCTATCGCGGTGGCGACTGGTTCGTCTTCGGGTCGGAGACCGGCGGGCTGCCGGAGCAGCTGCGCGCGGCCGTTGCGCCCGTTCGCCACCTGGTGCTGCCGATGCGCCCCGGTAACCGCAGTTTGAACCTGTCCAATGCGGTGGCCGTGGTCGTGTACGAGGCCTGGCGCCAAGCGGGATTTGCCGGCGCGCGCTAAGGGTCGATTGCCGGCGCGCGCGGCGACGGGAGGCTGGCCGCCGTCGCTACTGCGTTGCCGCGGCGCGCAATTGCTCGAAGTTCAAGATCTCGATCTCGCCGCGCGTGAGGTGGGCAATGCCGCGCTCCTCCAGGTCGCGCAGGATCTGGTTGGTGGTCTGCCGGGACAGCGACAGCATCATCGCCAGCTGCTCCTGTCGAACGGCGATCAGCCTGCGCTCGCCCGGCGGGCGCTCGCCATAGCCGGCCGCGATCAGCAGCAGCCGGCGCGCGAGGCGCACGGCGGCCGGCAGCAGTGCGGTCTCCTCCATCGCCACGAACGCCAGCCGCAGCTTGTGCGCCAGGAGCATGCCGAAGTCGTGCCAGCGCTGGGGCTGGTCGGCGAGCAAGCGATGCAGTGCCGCTTGCGGCACCTGCAGCACCAGCGAGCAAGTGTCGGCGAGCGCATCGTGGGTCCTGGGCAGACCATCGAAGAGCGCGATTTCTCCGAACCAATGGGGCGGCTCCATCAGGGTGAGCAGTGCCTCCTTGCCCTCGGCGGACACGCCGGTAACGCGCACCGCGCCCTGCACGACTGCGTACAGACCGCAAGGCGGGTCGCCCCGCGAGAAGAGGCGCTCGTCGGCCTGCAGGGGACGAGCCACGGCGTTTTGCAGCAGCCAGTGGCGAAGCTCGGCCGGAAGCGCGCGGTACCACGTGCCCGTCTCCAGCACCGCCCGGGCGATCGCGTACGCGGCGTCCGGCGAGGGTTTGGCGGCTGGGGAGGAGGCAGGCAATGTCGGCTCGCTGACAGAGGGGGGAAGCGAATGAGGACATTATTCCAGTTTCGGCGGCCTGGTAACCAGAAGCCGCCGGCCGGCTGGTTGTTCGCAAGCGGGCGCGATCGCACGGGCCCGTCTGCGCAGCCTTGACTTCCTGGCACGGGGAAACCGCATGCGCGCGCGCCTGCCTGACTCGACCATCGTTGTTGGCGGAGGAATTGCCGGCATCGTTGCGGCGCTCGAGCTGCTGCAGCGCGGGCGCAGCGTGGTGCTGCTCGACCGCGATGTGCGGGCCAATTTCGGCGGCCAGGCCCGGGAGAGCTTCGGTGGCATTTTCGTGGTCGATACGCCGATCCAGCGGCGCAACGGGATCCGCGACAGCACCGCGCTGGCACTGGCCGACTGGCTGCGCTTTGGCGAATTGACGCCGCAGGATGGGTGGCCGTACCGCTGGGCCGAAGCCTACGTGCACGAGTGCCGGCAGGAAGTATTCGACTGGCTGTGCGCGCTCGGCCTGCGCTTTCTGCCGGTGCCGCAGTGGCCGGAGCGTCGTGGCAACAGCGTTGCGCGCTGGCACATCGTCTGGGGCACCGGACAGACGCTGGTGCAGCGCCTGATCGAGCGCTTGCGGGGGCACGCGGACCGCCTCGAGCTGCACTTTGCGCATCGCGTGGAACGCCTGCTGGTCGACGGGGCGAGGGTAGTGGGCGTGGCCGGCGTGCGCGAGGCCGACGGCCAGGGCTTCGAGCTGCACGGCCCGGCCGTGCTGGTGGCCGCGGGCGGCATCGCGGGTGATCCGGCACTGGTGCGCTCGTTTTGGCCGCCGGAGCTGGGCCCGGCACCGCGCGACCTGCTCATCGGCTCGCATCGATTCGGCGACGGCCGCCTGCATGGCGCGTGCATCGCGGTTGGCGCGCAGGTGAGCAACCTGCAACGGATGTGGAACTACGCGGCCGGCGTGCGCCACTGGCAGCCGCGCCAGGCCGATCATGGCCTGTCGCTCGTGCCGCCGCGCAGCGCCCTGTGGTTGGACGCGCAGGGGCGCCGATTCGAGCCGCCGCTGCTTGCGGGCTGGGACACGAGCGAGCAGGTGGCGCGCATCGCCGGCAGCGGCGGCTTTTCCTGGCAGATCATGAATCGGCGCATCGCGCTGCGCGAGCTGGCGGTTTCCGGCGCCGAGCTCAACCCGGCGATCCGGGAGCGCCGGCCCCTGGCGTTTTTGCGCGATATGCTATTTGGCAATCGCTGGTTGGTTGACACGATGACGACGCGTTGCCCGGATTTCGTGGTTGCCGATACGCTGGGCTTGCTCGTGCAGCGCATGAACGCGCTGCTGGAGCCGCTGGCCGACGCCAAGGCCGAGCCGGTGCGGTTGGAGTCGGTCGAGCAGGCGCTGCGGGCATTCGAGGCCGCGCGGCGCCGGGGGCCGGCCGGGGGCGACACGCAATGGGAAAACATCCGCCTGGCGCGGCGCTGGAGGGGCGATCGATGGCGCACGGCAAGACCGCGGCCGATGCTCGACCCGGCCGCCGGTCCGCTGATTGCCGTGCGCGAGCGCATCCTCAGCCGCAAGTCCCTCGGCGGGATCGGCACGGATCTCGACGGGCGGGTAATCGATCCGGCCGGACAGCCGATTGCCGGCCTGTACGCCGCCGGCGAGGCGGCGGGATTTGGCGGCGGCGGGATGAACGGCAAGCGTGCCCTGGAGGGGACGTTCCTGGGTGGCTGCATCTATTCGGCCCGCAGGGCGGCACGGGGCATCGCGCTCGATGCGGCGCACGATGTTGCGGGTTGACGGGACAATGAAAAAGACCGGCGCTTGGCTGGCAAGGTACGCCCTCGAACAGGTCGGCGTTCGCTGGACCTTCGGCATTCCGGGCGTCCACACTACCGAGCTCTACGACGAGCTCGACGAATCGGCGACGATCACGCCCATTCTGGTGACGCACGAGGCGTGCGGCGCATTCGCCGCCGATGCCGTCAGTCGCGTTGCCGATGGCGCCACGATCGGTGCGCTGGCCCTGGTCCCGGCGGCGGGGCTGACCCATGCCGCGTCGGGAATCGGCGAGGCCATGCTGGCGGGCGTCCCGATGTTGGTCCTGACCGGCGGGATCCGGCGCGATACCGGGCACCGCTACCAGCTCCATGACATCGATCAGCTCGAAATTGCCAAGGCCCTTACCAAGGCGGCCTTCCGGGTCTTGCGCACGCAGGACGTCGTACCGACGATCTTCGAGGCCGTGCGCATTGCGCTCGCGGGCGAACCCGGTCCGGTCTTGGTCGAACTGCCCTTGGATGTGCTGCTGTTCCCCGGCGAAGCCGGGGGCTTGCCGACCTGGGTACGGCCGCAACCGCCGGCCTTCGAGGACGCCGCCGCGATACAGCAGGCGGCGCAACTGCTGTGCGCAGCGCGCCGGCCGGGCATCTTTGTTGGCTGGGGCGGGCGCGGCGCCGCGCAGGTGCTGGCCACGATTGCCGAGCGCATCGAGGCGCCGGTCGCCACGACGCTGCAGGGCCTATCGAGCTTCGCCCACGACCATCCCTTGCATGCCGGTTTTGGTTTCGGCCGCTCGGCCGTGCCGGCGGCGCGCAACGCGTTCGCCGATTGCGACTGCCTGCTCGCGGTTGGCACGCGCTTTGCCGAGATCGCCACGGGCAGCTACGGGGTTCGCGTGCCGCCGCAGCTGATCCATGCCGACATCAATCCGGCCGTGTTCCACGCCAACTATCCGGCTGCGGTCACGCTCGCCGGCGACGCGACGCTGGTCATGGAGAGCCTGCTGCGGGAACTCGAGCGCCGGCCGGCGCCGCGCGGCGGGCGCGGCGTGGCGGGGCAACTCGCCGCCGACAAGGCGGCCTACCACCGGGCATGGATCGCGCACGATAGCCGTGGCCGCGTCAATCCGGCGCGGTTCTTCGCCGAGTTGCGCCGGCAAACGGCGCCCGATGCGATCGTCGCCGTCGACGATGGCAACCACACCTATCTGACCGCGGAGCTGTTCTCCATTGCCGCCGGCGGCAAGCTGATCGTGCCGACCGACTTCAACGCCATGGGCTATGCAGTACCCGCGGCGATGGGGGCGCAGCTGGCGCAACCCGGGCGGGAGACGATCGCGATCGTCGGCGACGGGGCGTTCCTGATGACGTGCATGGAGATCGTCACCGCGGCGACCTTGCAGCTGGGCATCGTCTACTACGTATTCTGCGACGGGGAACTCGCGCAGATCGCGCAGGCGCAGCGCCTGCCCTACCGCCGCGCACCCTGCACCAAGATCGGGGAGATCGACCTCCAGGCCCTGGCGGCAGCCACCGGTGCGGCGTGGGTGCCGATCGCCGCCGACGCGGCCCTGGCGGAGGGGATTTCCCAGGCGCGCAAGCTCGCGGCCGGGCACCGGCCGGTGATCGTCGAGGTCGCCATCGACTACTCCAAGGCCACCGCATTCACCCGGGGGGCGATCCGCACTAACTTCGCGCGCTTTCCACTGGCGCAGAAGGCGCGGACCTTGGCAAGAATGGTCAAGCGCACGCTGGCCGGCGGTGGCGCCTGAGGCGGGCGCCGGTGCCGGCGAGCTGCGCACCGGCCGAAGACGCGCTAGGGCAGGGGCATGCGCATCAGCTTGAGGGTGTCTTCCAGCACGGACTCCGCGTCGTCGGCCGGCGCAAAGGTGGCTAGCCAGCGGCCGTCAGGAGTGACGAGGAAGAAGTTGGTCGTGTGGTCGATCGTGTAATTGGTCTTGTCGGTCTGGTCCTTGCGCTCGAACGTGACGCCGAAGAAGGTAACGAGCCCGCGCAGTGCCGCATCGCTGCCGGTCGCTCCGATTGCCTCCGGCCCGAACTCCGCGAGGTATCGATGCAATAGTTCGGGCGTGTCGCGCCGGGGATCGAGCGAGACGAAAACGATACGCGGCGGCGCGAGCCCCTGCGACTGCAGCCCCTCCTGTACGTGGCTCAGCATGCCAAGGGTCGCCGGGCAGGCATCGGGACAGTTGGTGTAGCCAAAGTAGACAAACGACCAGCGCCCGCGCAGGTCGGCCGCCGTGAGCGGCGGTCCCTTGCGCTCGAGCGAGAACTCCGGCAGCGGCGTGAGTTCCTCGAGCTGCGCAACGTCGAGCGACTGACCATCAGGCAGCGACAGGGTGGGGGGCGCTGACGGCCAAAGGAGCCAGCACCCCAGCGCCACCAGCAGCGCAAGAACGGCCCCACCGATGACGATGCGGCGCGGCTTCACGCTCGATGCTCCGCTCGGCTCGACGCGATCGCCGCGGCTGCGTTCACGGGGGCCTCAGCTTCGCTCGGCGCGCGGGTCGCGCGACAGCAGCCGTTCGACCGCGTCGCGCGCGCTGGCCGTACCCTCGAGTACCGCGCACACCGCTTCGCTGATCGGCATCTCGATGTGCAGCGCGTGGGCGCGCGCCACGATGGCCGGCGCCGACCAAACGCCCTCGGCGACATGTCCCAGTTCGGCGATCGCCTTCGCCAGGGCAATCCCACTGCCCAGGGCCAGACCGATGCGCCGATTGCGCGACGGATCGCCGGTCGCGGTCAGTATCAAGTCGCCCAAGCCCGTCAGGCCCATGAAGGTCTCGGCGCGCGCGCCCAGCGCCTCGCCGAAGCGGCGAGTCTCGGTCAGGCCCCGGGTGATCAGCGCCGCCCGGGCATTGTGTCCCAGGTGCAGCGCGTCGGCGATGCCGGTGGCGATGGCCATGACATTCTTGACGGCGCCCCCGACCTCGACGCCGACGACGTCGTCGGTCGAGTAAACGCGCAGGTTGCCCCCGTGCACGCCGGCGGTAACCCGTTCGCACAGCTCCTTTGCGCCGGCAACCACCAGTGCGGTCGGCAGTCCTTGCGCAACCTCCTCGGCAAAGCTGGGCCCAGACAGCGGGCCGGCCGCGCTGCGCGGCAATTCGCTGGCCATGATCTGGTGCGCCAGCATCCCGGTATCGCGCTCCAGGCCCTTGCAGAGCCAGGCGCAAGGGCCGGCAAAGGACCGCTGCTGCAGTTGCCGCACCAGGGGTCGCAGCGAGGCGATGGGTATGGCCAGCAGCAGCAGGCCGTCGGCCGCGTGCGCCAGCGCCAGCTCCAGGTCCGGGGTGACGCGCAGGTCGGCGGGCAGCGCCCGTCCCGGCAGGTAGCGATCGTTGCAGCGCGTCTGGTCCATCCGCGCGGCCTGTTCTTCGCTGCGCGACCAGAGCACGGTGGCATGGCGCGCCGTGAGCGCGATGGCGAGCGCGGTTCCCCACGCACCGGCGCCGAGGATGGTAATGCGCACGATAATGGTGGCCGATCCGCCGCGGGCGCCTCGCTCGTGGCTACTGTCGGGTCTGCGAGGACGGAGGAATGATCAGGCCGGAGGCCCCGGAGGCGTTCTGGCTGGCCTTTTGCTGGTACAGGGCCTCGAAGTTGATCTCGGCAAGGTGAATCGGCGGCAAGCCCGTGCGGGTCAGCAGGTCGGCGACGTTGGCGCGCAGGTACGGATAGATGATGCCGGGGCAAACGATGCCCAGCACGGGCGCAAGCTGCTGCTCCGGGATCCCGCGCAGCTCGAAAATCCCGGCCTGCTTGGCCTCCACCAGGAACAGCACCTTCTCGCCCATGCGCGCTGTCACCGTGACGCGAACCACCACCTCGACGACGCCCTCCACGACGCTGTCGTGGTTGACGTCGAGTTGCACCTCAATTTGCGGCGATCCTTGCTCGAGAAAGATCTGCGGCGCATGGGGCATCTCCAGCGAGGCATCCTTCAGATAGACGCGCTGCAACTGAAAGACCGGCGACTGCGTGGCGGTCGGATTGGGGTTGGCGCTGTTCGTTTCGCTCGTCATGAATTGCCTCGGTGCAGTGATGGTTCCCGACGCAGGGCGCGGGACAGATCGGAAAAATCCGCTTCGGCGGTGCCTCGGCCCGGCCGCGACCTAGTTCGCCAGCAGCGCGGCCAGGGAGCCATCGCGATCGAGCGCCGCCAGATCCTCGTAGCCGCCAACATGGCGCTCGTCGATAAAGATCTGCGGCACCGTGCGTCGCCCCGTCGCCCGCACCATTTCGGCACGCAGTTGCGGATCCCGGTCCACTCGCAAGGTCTCGATGTGCTTGACTCCGCGTGCCGCGAGCAAGGCTTCCGCCCGCCGGCAAAACGCGCAATACCCGCTGCTGTACATGCGAACCCGTGCGCTCATGCTCTTCGTTGCTAGCGCGCTAACGGCAGGCCGGCCGCGCGCCAAGCATTGAGCCCGCCGGCAAGAATATAGACCTCGCTGATGCCCGCCGACCGCAGCTTGACCGCGGCCAGCGACGCGCGGCGCCCGAATTCGCACACCACGATTACCGGCCGGTCCTTGCGCAGTTCCGCAGCCCGCTGCGCGACCTCGGGCAGCGGCAGGTTCTTCGCGTTCGGGAGCGAGCCGGCACCGAATTCGGCAGCCGCCCGCACGTCCACGATCTGCACGTCGCGCGAATTCATCAATTGCGTTGCCGCCAGGGTGCCAAGGCTCGGGCCGCCCGCGCGCGCGCGCAGCAGCGGCCAGACCAGCAGGCCGCCGCTTACCAGGGCTATGGCGATCAGTGCGATATTCTCGACTACGAATTTCATGTTGCTCGTCTGTGCGCGGCGTGGTGCCGCAATACCGGCCGCGCATCGATGCCCGCCGGCGCGCCTCTGCGCTTGGCCGGCGGAGGTGCAGGGAAGAGGATTATAGAATGGCGGGGATTAACCTTCGCGCGGGTCGGGCCACGGGCATCCCACCGGGTCGCCGCGCGGTCGGGAAGTGACGATGAGCATCCAAAAACTCGTGCTGTTGCGCCATGGAGAAAGCCTATGGAACCGGGAAAACCGGTTCACCGGCTGGACCGACGTCGATTTGACGGAGACCGGTTGCGCCGAGGCGCGTGCCGCCGGTGAACTGCTGCTGCGCTCGGGCTACACCTTTGACCTGGCCTACACCTCGGTGCTGCGCCGGGCGATCCGCACCCTGTGGCTGGCGCTCGATGCGCTCGACCAGATGTGGATTCCCGTGGTCCATAGCTGGCGCCTGAACGAGCGCCATTACGGGGCCCTGCAGGGGCTCGACAAGGCGCAGACCGCGGCCCGCTTCGGCGAGCAGCAGGTGCTGTTGTGGCGCCGCGCCTTCGCGATCGCTCCCGACCCGCTGCAACAGGACGATCCGCGATGGCCCGGCAACGACCCGCGCTACCACAACCTCAAGCCCGAACAGATTCCCCTGACGGAATGCCTAAAAGACACGGTGGTGCGCGTGATTCCGTTCTGGAGCGACTCGATCGCCCCGGCGCTGCGGCGCGGGCGCCGCGTCATCGTGGTTGCGCACGGCAACTCGCTGCGCGCCCTGATCAAGCACCTGGACGGCATCTCCGATGAGCAGATCGTGGAGTTGAACATTCCCACGGGCCGGCCCCTGGTGTACGAGCTCGACGAGGCCTTGCGGCCGCTGCGCCACTACTACCTGGGCGACCCGGAAGAAATCGCCCGCGCCACGGCGGCGGTGGCCGCGCAAGGGCGGGCAGCGGCTCGTTGAAGCCACGCCTGGCGCCGGTTCCCGGCGGCGCGTGCACCCCTGCGGTGGCGCTGCGCGGGGCCATCGCCGGTGCGGTCTTGGCAGCGGTACTGGGCAACGCGGCCGCCCTGGCCCAGGAGTCCGACGCGGCTGGCGTGCGCAACCCGGCGTCCAAGCCCTCGCGCAGCGAGAGCAAGCCGGCGGCGGGGACCCGGCGACCGGATCCGGGTGCGAGCAAGAGCGCCAGCGCGGCAGCGGCCTCGCCGCGGCGCCAGCGCGAGCTGCAGGCCGAGCAGCGCGAGCTAAAGGCCAAGCTCGCCCAGCTCAAGAAGTCCCTGGCCTCGGCCGAGGCGGCGCACTCCGAAGCCGCCGATGCGCTGGCCGTGTCGGAATCGGCGATCTCGGCGGCAAACCGCCATCTGCAGCAGTTGGCCGCCGCGCGACGCCAGGTCGAGCAACGCATCGCAGAGTTGCAGGCGCGTCAGCGCGACGCCGCGGCGGCGCAAAGCACGCACGCGTCACGCCTTGGTCTGGCCTTGCGCTCGCAGTTCGTGCTGCTGCGCCGACCGCAGCTCGAGGAGCTGGTCGATCCGGGACAGGCGCAGCGCGACCGGGACGACAGCGCGTACCTGGACGTGGTGGTGCGCGAACGCCTGCATCGCATCGGCGAGCTGCTCGATCGTCGCACCGAGCTCGCGGCGCTCGAGTCCGAATCGGTGCAGCGCAGCGCGGAGCTGGAGAAGATCGTTGCCGACGAGCGCACCAGCCGCGCCCAGCTGCTGCAGCAGGAGGCGTCGCGTCGGGCGACGCTCGCGCGACTGGCGCACGAGATTGCCAACCAGCGGCAGTCCGTGGCCAACCTCGAGCGCGACGATACTCGCTTGGCGACGTTGATAGACCAGATTGGCAAGGTCCTGGCGGACCAGGCGCGCCGCCATGCGGCTGCTCGCGCGAAGTCGCCGGCCGAGAGCCGGGCGGGCGCCGGGGACGAGAGAGTTCTTGCCAAGCGCGAACCGGACCGCTTTGAACCGCCGGCGAGCACGCGGTTTGCGCACTTGCGCGGTAAGCTCGTGCTGCCGGTGCAGGGACAGATCGGCTCCCGCTACGGTGCCGCGCGCCTGACCGAGGACGGCCAGCCGCAGGCCGGAGCGCCGCCCTGGAAGGGGTTGTTCATCCGCGCCGATGCCGGCAGCCCGGTGCATGCCGTGGCCGCCGGCAGGGTGGTCTTTGCCGACTGGCTGCGAGGGTTCGGCAACCTGATGATTGTCGACCACGGCGAGGGTTTCCTGTCGGTTTATGCTGACAATGAAACCCTGCTGCGCGGGGTGGGCGATGAGGTCGAAGCCGACGAGGTCATTGCCGCGGTCGGCAGCACCGGAGGCAACGCGCAATCGGGCCTATACTTCGAAATGAGGTTCCAAGGTCGCCCATTCGACCCACTTGCGTGGGCCGTGGCGCGGTAAGGTGGCGCTTGCAATTGCCCGGGTCGGGCAAGGCGGCGGGACGATGCGGTTGGAGGTTCGATGAGCGGGCGTTTGCGCAGTTGGGGATTGATCGGAATTGGTTTGATCGCCGGGGTGTCGATCAGCTACGGGGTGACGGCGTACGCGTTTCGCGATAACCGCTTTCCGATCCCGGTCGACGAAATTCGGGAATTCACCGACGTGTTCGGCGCCATCAAGGCCAACTACGTCGAGCCGGTCGAAGACAAGAAGCTCATGCAGGAGGCGATCTCCGGGATGCTGGCGGGTCTGGACCCGCATTCGGCGTTCCTCGATGGCGATGCCTATCGCGATCTGCAGATCGGCACGCAGGGCGAATTCGGCGGCCTGGGAATCGAGGTCGGGTCCGAAGACGGAGCCATCAAGGTTATCGCCCCGATCGACGATACGCCGGCGGCTCGCGCGGGGATACGCGCCGGCGACCTCATCATCAAGATCGACGACAAATTCACGCGCGGCATGAGCCTGGCCGATGCCATTAAGCTCATGCGTGGTAAGCCCCAGACCCCCATCGCGTTGACGCTCGCGCGCAAGGGGGAGGCGCTGCCTATCGAGGTGAAGATCATCCGTGACATCATCCGCGTGCAGTCGGTTAAGGCGCACTTGATCGAACCGGGCTACGGGTTCGTCCGCATCACCCAGTTCCAGGACCGCACGACCGAGGACCTGGTAAAGCAGATCACCGAGTTGTACAAGTCGGGACCGTTGAAGGGCCTGGTGCTGGACCTGCGCAACGACCCGGGTGGCGTGCTCAATGGCGCGGTAGGGGTTTCCGCGGTATTCCTGCCGCGCGACGCGACGGTCGTTTCCACCGAGGGGCGCACCGAGGACGCGCACCGGCGCTTTGTGGCGGCGCCGTCGGACTACTTGCGCGGCGGCAGCGATGACCCGCTCGCGCACTTGCCGTCCGAGGTCAAGACCGTACCGCTGGTAGTGCTGGTCAACGGTGCCAGCGCGTCGGCTTCGGAGATCGTTGCCGGGGCCTTGCAGGACCACAAGCGCGCGGAGCTGATAGGCACCCAGACCTTTGGCAAGGGCTCGGTGCAAAGCGTGATTCAGATCCGCAACGACCGGGACAACCCGGCGGCGATCAAGCTGACTACGGCCCGCTACTTCACGCCCAACGGGCGCTCGATACAGGCGCAGGGCATCGTTCCCGACCTGCTGGTCGACGACACCGCCGAGGGGAATTTCGCGGGACTGAGCGTGCGCGAAGCCGATCTGGCCCACCACCTGGTCAACAACACCGCCAACGCTGCCGGCGGCGACAAGGGGGCCGAAAAGGCTCCCGCGGACAAGGCCGCGCCGGAGCCGGAAGCGCATGCCCCGCTGACGGTTCATCGCTACGAGTTCGGCAGCGCCGAGGACTTTCAGCTGCAGCAGGCGATGCACTTCTTCAAGGGCATCCCGGTGGAGACGGCCAAGCCGCACGACAAGGTCGCCGCCTCCGAGAGCCACGACTAAGCCGCGAGCGCGCCACGGCCGGCCCACCGAGCGTGGCCGGTCGCGCGCTGCGCCAGCCGTCTTGGCCGGGGCCGGCGAGCCTTAGTCGCCGAAGAGTTTTTGCTTGATTTCCCGGCGCTGCTGGGCTTCCAGGCTCAGCGTCGCGGTGGGACGCGCGAGCAACCGCGGGATGCCGATCGGATCGCCGGTCTCCTCGCAAAACCCGTACTCCCCAGCCTCGATCTGCTGCAGCGAGGCTTGCACCTTCTTAAGGAGCTTGCGCTCGCGATCGCGGGTGCGCAATTCCAGCGCGTGCTCCTCCTCGATCGTGGCGCGGTCGGCCGGATCGGGAACGATGACGGTCTCGCGCAGGTGCTCGGTCGTCTCATCGGCGTTGCTCAGCAGCTCGCGCTCCATCTGCTGCAGGCGATAACGGAAGAACGCCAGCTGATCGGCGTTCATGTACTGGGACTCGGCCATCGCCAGCAGCTGCTCCTCGGTCAGCAGCGGCTTGCCGTCGACCAGCACCGGAGCCTCGCTGCGGCTGGCAGAGCGACTGAGCAGGTATTCGTGCGCCGAGGCCAAATCCTTGGGGCTGACAACCTGGGCCGGCCGCGCCGCGGGCTTGGGCAGCGGCAGGGACGCCATCGTTGCCGCGCCCGCCATGCCGTTGGCCCCCTGCGCCGGCACCGCCGCAAGCCCAGGGCTCCCCTTCGCCCCCGACCTGCCCGCTGCCGCCGACTTGCCGGCCGCGGCGCGGCTC
>JGI12269J14319_10002219_pt1 | contig 18831 bp, 15 predicted proteins | sample PeaSoiSIISIP2007_FD_14319 | JGI IMG/M metagenome (IMG submission 14319)
GTGGCAGGTGTTGGGTTCGAACCAACGTAGGCTGAGCCGACGGTTTTACAGACCGCTCCCTTTGGCCACTCGGGCAACCTGCCGTATGCCGTCCGCCAACGACGGCACCAAGCAGGATAGCGGAACCTGCCCAGTGAGTCAGCACGCGGCCGTCTAACCTGGACCCGTGGCAGCTGAATCCTCCTTCGACATCGTCTCGAAGGTCAACCACCAGGAAGTCGACAACGCGTTGCACCAGACGGCGAAGGAGGTCGGCACCAGGTTCGACTTCCGCGGAGTGGGCGCATCCATCTCGTGGTCCGGCGGCAAAGCCGTTGAGATGAGGGCCAACAGCGAGGGGCGCGTCCTGGCTGTTCTCGATCTGTTCAAGGAGAGGCTGGTCAGGCGCGGCGTCTCGCTTAAGGTCCTGGACGCGGGTGATCCCAAGCTCTCCGGCAAGGAGTACCGGATCCTGGCGAACCTGAAAGAGGGCATCTCCCAGGAAGAAGCGAAGAAGATCTCGAAGATCATCAGGGACGAGGGACCGAAGGGGGTGCGGGCCCAGATTCAGGGTGATGAGCTGCGCATATCGTCCAAGAAGAAGGACGAACTCCAGGACGTGCAGAGCCTGCTCAAGGGCAAGGACTTTGATATCGCCCTGCAGTTCGTCAACTATCGATAGCGGCAGTCCCGCCGTCAGAAGCCGTGCTCGGTGACGACGCCAGCGCGCAGCGCCCGTTGCCGCCACCGCTCCATCTCGGCAGGAGGTTTCTGGGCAGTCGCCGCGCCCGGCGGCGACGCCAGTAGCAGGTGCACCAGGCGGCCGGCCAGCCGAAGCTGCTGCTGGAGCCCCATGGCCCAGCCGCCACGGGCGAGCCGCTCAGGAACGTCAAGTCCGGCGTCGGTGACGGTACAAAGGATGCCAGCAGCGACGGCAGCATGTCCCAGAATCTCTGGCCGTTCGCGCTAAGCTGCCCGCTCCAGTCCACGGCAAGGTTCCATGGCGGATTGGTCAGGACCGCGTCGACCGCGCCGTGCGGTGTCGACAGGGCCCCAGCGTCCGCGCAGGACACTTTGATGTCGACGCCTGCGCGGCCAGCATTCCGCCTGGTGTTCTCGACCCGCTGCGGATCGAAATCACTCGCGACCACGCGCAGCTTCGGGCGGATGACCGCGGCCTCGATCGCGATGGTCCCGTCGCCGCAGAACGGGTCGAGCAGGGTGCCGGTCTCGGGGGCGGAGATCATGGCAAGCGCCGCCGCGGCGGGCGGATGGAGCGTTCCCGGACCGGTGTCGGTCTTGTAGGCCCTTCGGTGCAGCGGACGGGGACCGAGCCGGACCGCGAGTACCGCCTGGTCGCCGCGCACGAAGACTCGCACCGTGAGGTCAGGGTCACCGGCCATCGCACCGCTGGGGGCACGTTCCAGGAACACTCCGGGCAGGACCGCCGCCAGCGAAGATCCGATGGCGGCCTCCACGGCGTACCGGTTATAGCTCCGCTGACCTTCGAGACTTGCGACCACGTCGAACCGGACGGCGTCCGGAATCTGCCGCACAGCCCTCAACTGCTCGACGGCGGACTCCCAGTCGAGTGCTGCGGCAGCATGCCCGACGGCGGGCGGAACTTCTTTGGTCGACCCGACGCCCTGGACGGCACCGACCTTTAGATGGACGTCGTCTGCGGTCCGCAGCCCAAGCAAACCGGGGCCCAGTGCGCCGAACTCGAACGTGACCTCGCGGCGACTCAGCTCTACCCGGTCCTCGGCGCCGATCAGCGAGCTGACCTCCGCGGCGCAGACCCACTCCAGACCGTGAACCGTTCGGGCGATCACGGTTCCGGCGGCTGAAGCAGCCACGCCCAGGGAATCTGTGCGCCGGGAATCCGCACGCGGGGAGTCCGCGCGCCGGGAATCCGCGCGCCGGGAGGTCACGCTCAGAGGCTAGCGGCTAGCTCGGCGGGCAACCGACCCGCAGCTTCAGCTGCGCGCATCAATGATCCGGCAGCTTCAGTTGCCCACTCCGGCTACCCCGGCCGCGCTCCCCAGTCCGGCTGCCCCGCCGCGCTTCAGCTACCCCGCCGGGCGTCAACTACTCGCCGGGGTAATGAGCCCATAGTGGCCGTCGAAGCGGTGGTAGATGAGGTTGCCCCGGCCGGTTTCGTTGTTCACGAAGAACAGGAACGGCTCACCGAGAGTCTCCAGCCGGGCCTGCGCTGCGGTGAGGTCGAACCGCGGCGCGGGAACCTCGCTGAGCGCGATCGAGGTAGGCAGCGGCCCAAGCCGGCCCGGCCGCGGGTGTACCTGTGCCAGCCGGTACCCATCGTCAGCCCGGTAGACGACGCTGTCTTCACCCGTGGCCCGTTCGGTGAACAGGTGGAAGTCGTAGTCGAGCAATTCCAGGTCAGCGACGGCCTCATCCGGCGTCATCCGGGACAGGCCATACGACTTGTGGCGGATCACTCGGCGATCCTCCGGCGGGCGTGACGAAGAAGGCAAGCGCTCGGTGCGCCGACTCTGCCGACTCAGGTGCCGCCACTCACCCGGTTCGTCCACCGGGATCCGGCCGCGAATCGCGGCCCAGTTCCTGGCTGAACGCTCCAGCTGGACCCCAAGTCGGTCGCACGTCCGCTCGATTGCCTCGCGCATGGTGCGACCGGTCGCCTGGGCGCGGATCGGCCGCCCGTTCAGATCGATGTTGGCCTGTGCGAGTGCCGGGCGCTGCACCGCCGGATCGGTGGCCACGGACAGCTTGACGCGGGCGAACAGCACGGGTTCGGGGGCCTGGCGCAATACCGCCTTGAGCCGGAGTACGGCTAGGTTCGCGGCGTCCTCGGGGACGGAACCATCGGCTTGAATCTGCACCTGCAGTTCCTGCGTGCTAGGCATGGCGACTACCTCCCGTCATCTTTGGTCAGCGGAAAACGAAGACGTGCCGCGACATCGCCCGGCGGATCGTGCACCGCCTCCACCTGCGCGCCGTCCTCGATGGCCTTGGTGACCATCTCCTCCAAGAGATCTGGCACCCAGCGGGACTCGGTCAGACCGTGCGGGCAGCGGTCGCCTGCGCAGCTGAGCGCGCCACACCGCTGGCAGGAATATCCGGCGATCAGGCCGCCGGCCGGCACGACGAGCAGCCGGACCGCGTGGGAGTTGACCGCGTCCAGGCACGGGCTGAGGCCGGTGACCGTCAGCCGGTCGGACGCCTCGTCCCTGAGCTCGGCCACCAGGCGCTGCTCCTGCTCTCCGAGCCACTCGTCGACGACGGGACCGGCCAGTGCGCGCACCCGGGCCGGCGTCATGGTGTGCGGATCGACGAAGAAGCTGCCGATCACGCGATCACGCACGGTGGCCGAGAGAACTGCGAGGAACTGCGGGATGGTCTCCTTGTGCCCGCCGACCACGAGCGGTTCCTGATCGCCGGGCAGCATAGCCCGGCTCAACAGAGCCGCGGTGTCATGGAAGTGATGCTGGGAGAGCTGCATGATCCGCTCGTTGATGCGGTGGGAGTCCAGGCCGTACCAGCCGCCGAAACCAGCGCTCGGCACGCCCTCCGCCTCCGTCGCGGCGACTGTCTCGATCCGGTCGCCGGCCACCCGGAAGACCCAGGCGTGGCGCCGGTCCACGATGGCCACCCGATAGCCGGGGCACCGCTGCAGTGCGACGAGCAAGGGCCGTACATGCGGCCGGGTCGCCAGGACTGCCCGGTCAGCAAGTACGCAGGGCAGCGCGAACGCCTCTGACAGGCCGACCCGGTCGCACGCGAAGATGGCGACCGTATGGTTCAGCCAGTCGCGCCCGTGAAGCTGGAGCAGCTTCCTGATCTGCTGCCGGTCCGCCTCAGGCACGCCGGCCACCGCGCGTCCCCCCGTGTCATGTCGGGCCATCTCAAGCAGTTCATCGACCCTGGCTGGCAGGGCGCGATGCTCGGTCGGATCGATGGGCACCCGCAGGTAGAGCGATATTACCGACGGATCCTCAGTGCGGATGGCCAGCAGCTTCTCTATGTCCGGATAGGTGATCACTGTGTGCCTCCTGCGACAGGCTCGGTCGCCTTCGGCTCGAGCAGCAGACAAACCTCGACGGGCGGCCACCCGAATACGACTTCCTTCGGCGGCAGCCCGAATACCACATCTTTGTCACAGTTCTATTCATCCACCTCACACCGCGTGCGGTCAGAGGCGAAGGTCCCGGCGATGGACTCTTGTGACTCACGATGTCTGATGAGCCGCCTGAGATATGTCCGTTGTCGCACCGAAACCGACGCGTCGCACCCCGACACCAGGATCGAGATCGCAGGCCGAGTGACCTATGGCCCTGGCTGATCAGTCAAGGGCGCCGTACGGTCAGGGGCAGGCGGCTGGCCGACCGGCCGGTGCGACCCGGTCGGGGCAGGCGGCTGGCCGACCGGTCGGTGCGATCCTGGCCGCGAACGAGCGATCCGGCCGCGAACGAGGACAGAAGCGCCCGGCCGCGAAAGAAGCAGCGAGGTCAACGGGCGTGACTCATGGACCGGTCTGACAATGAGGGTGAGCGGCCCGCCGAGGTCGACATCGACGCAGCAGTCGACGTCGCGGCCGAGTCCGGGTCGGCGATGCTGGCCGGGCACCTGACCATTCCCGAGGGCGCCACCGGAATCGTGGTCTTCGTGCACGGCAGCGGGAGCAGCCGGCACAGCCCGCGGAATCGATACGTAGCGGAACAGCTCAACACGGCTGGCCTCGGCACCCTGCTGTTCGACCTGCTCACCTCGTCCGAAGAACTGGACCGCGCCAACGTATTCGACATCGAGAAGCTGGCCAGCCGGCTCATCGAGGTAACCGGGTGGCTGCGCCGCCAGCCGGAGGCGCGGCGGGCCCGTCTCGGTTACTTCGGCGCGAGCACCGGCGCCGCCGCGGCGTTGTGGGCCGCTGCGAGACCGGGTGCCGACATTGCCGCGGTAGTCTCCCGCGGCGGCCGTCCCGACCTGGCTGGCGCCCGGCTCGGGTCGGTAAGCGCGCCCACTCTGCTGATCGTCGGTGGCCACGACGACGTCGTGCTTGGTCTGAACCGTCTGGCTCAGCAAGAGCTGCGGTGCGAGAACCGGCTGGAGATCGTTCCCGGCGCCACCCACCTGTTCGAGGAACCTGGTGCGCTGCAGGCCGTTACAGATCTGGCCAGCGGCTGGTTCACCCGCCACCTCAACAGCCAGTGAGCCGACCAGCCGGCCAGCCGACCAGCGCTAACCAGCCGACCAGCCGGCCAGCGCCAATCCACCGCTCACCTCGCGCGTCTGCTACTCGCGGGCCAGCATGGCCTGGGCCTCGCGTTCGAGGTCGATATAGGGATCGCCGCTGACGTCGACCGCGACCCGCCTGATGGTTCCGCCGCTGAACCGGTAAGGCGAATTGCCCGGGTAGTCATCGGTCACCGGCTCGCCGCTGTCCCTTCCGACGCAGAGCCCCTCGCCGGCCAGTTCGAACATGCCCGGCTGGGTCTTGATCCGTCCCTCCCCGACTTTCCGGTCGCCCTGATACAGGGACAGGATCCCGGTCGAGATGCCAGGGGGATCCTCGCCGTCCTTGTCGAACGAGGCCGACAGGATCAGGTTCTCCCCGGCCGGAACGTCGTGACGGCCGACTATCTTCTGCTCCAGCATGCCGACGAAGTTGTAGACGTAGTGCAGCCGGTTGTCCTTCAGGTAGAGCGCGTGACCGCCGAACCGCGAGCCGTGGGCGAACAGCACGCCAGCGGCGCCCCGTTTCGGGATGTCCACCAGCGCCCCGATGCTGTACGAGCGGTTGCGGACGTTGACCGCTTGCGCGCCTCGGGCACCTCGGCCGTGTCGGGGAAGTAGACATAGCGGTCGCGAGGCGATGCCAGCTGCGGCCGCGGCGTGATCATGATCTCCAGCGGGGACCGGTCGTCGAGCGGGAACGCCCCGTTATCGCCAGCCTCGGCGAACCACAGGTTGATCAGCTCGCGGAGCTTGTCCGGATGCTTGTCGGCCAGGTCGTGCAGTTCGGCCCGGTCGGTATCGGTGTGGTACAGCTCCCAGGTGTCGTCGTTGAACTTGCTCCAGCCGCTGATCGTGGGATGGGTGGTGACGGCCTTCCACCCCTGATGCCAGATGCCGCGTGAGCCGAGCATGGAGTAGAACTGCGTCTTCCTGGCCGAGGGCACCTTTGCCTTCTTGACGCTGTACCGCATGCTCACGCCGTCGATCCGGCTCTGGACATGTCCCTTGATCGTTGTGGCCGGCGCTGCCACGCCCAGGCAGTCCAGGATCGTCGGCACGATGTCGATCGCGTGATGGTACTGATGCCGCAGCTCGCCCGCCCCGCCGAGGCCCGCTGGCCAGGAGATGATGCACGGGTCGGCCGTGCCGCCGTTGTACTCGTACCGCTTCCACATCTTGAACGGGGTGTTGAAGGCCATCGCCCAGCCGTTCGGGTAGTGGTTGTAGGTCCTCGGCCCACCGAGCTCGTCGATCATCGCGAGGTTGGCCTTCATGTCGTCGGGGATGCCGTTCGCGAACTTCATCTCGTTGACCGACCCGTTGGGTCCGCCCTCGCCGCTGGCGCCGTTGTCCGACACCAGGATCACCAGCGTGTTGTCCCGCTCCCCGCTGAACTCAAGGTAATCGAGCAGCCGACCGATCTGATGATCGGCGTGCGCCAGGAAGCCGGCGTACACCTCGGCCATCCGGGCGAACAGCCGCTTCTCGTCCGCGCCCAGCGAGTCCCACGGCTTGGTGTAGTCGAGCGGCGGGAACGGCAGGCCCTTCGGTCCCTTCCGGCTCTGCGGAGTGCCGATCGGGTTGATCGGCGGAAGCTCGGTGTCCGGCGGGACGATGCCCAGCTTGATCTGCCTGGCGAGGGTCTGCTCGCGAATCGCCTCGTAGCCCAGATCGAAGCGGCCCTTGAACTTCTTGATCCACTCCTTCGGGGCGTGGTGCGGCGCGTGGCAGGCCCCTGGCGCGTAGTACAGGAAGAACGGCTTGTCCGGCGCGATCACCTTCGCGTCCTTGATGAACTCAAGCGCCTTGTCGGTGAGGTCCTCGGTCAGGTGGTAGCCCTGGGCCGGTGACTTCGGCTGGTCCACCGGGTGGTTGTCGTAGACCAGGTCCGGATACCACTGGTTGGTCTCGGCGCCAAGGAATCCGTAGAAGCGCTCGAACCCGCGGCCGGTCGGCCAGTTGCGCCGGCTGGATGCCAGGTTCATCTCGACGGTCGGACAGAGGTGCCATTTGCCCACCATGTAGGTGTTCCAGCCGCGTTCGCCGAGGATCTCCGGCAGCATGCCGTTCTCCGGCGGGACGGTGCCGCTGGCGTTCGGGAACCCGATGGCGGCCTCGGTGATGCAGGCCATCGAGTTGCGGGTGTGATTGCGGCCGGTCAGCAGGCACGACCTGGTCGGCGAGCACAGCGCCGTGGTATGCCACTGGGTGTATCTGACCCCGCCGCCGGCGATCCGGTCGATATTGGGCGTCTCAATCGGCCCGCCGTAGCAGGACATGGCCGAGAAACCGACATCATCCAGCACGATGTACACCACGTTCGGCGCACCCGGCGACGCCTTCGGCGGCTCGAACGGTGCCCAGTCAGGTACCGAGTCCCTGATGTCGATGTTGATCGTCCCGCCGAACCGCTCGGTCATCCCGGAATCCCCTCGCCTACACTGAACGTAACAAGCTGCCTACTTTCTGTAGCAGCATGCCCTGTTGCGAGCGATCTAGGCAGGACCTAGCCGACGATCTGAGGTTTCGGCTATGACGCGACCGGAGCCCGGTGCCGGAGGTCACGAACCGCTCCCAGCCGCGGTATCGATGTCGGCCCGGCCTGGCCGGAAAGCTTCGCGGCCAGGTCGGCGAAGGCACGGGCGCGGTCGGCATCCCTGGCATGCTCACTGCACAGGCCGGCCGACCGGTTCGCGCAGTCCCAGCAGCCCGCCGCCGCCGACCCGGACGTCCGGTAGGAGAACGCGTCGACCAGGGCGGAAAGCACCGTCTCAAGCTGCCTCGGGCTCAGTCCTGCCTCGGCCCGGCCGCGCTGCCTGGCTCGCAGCACCAGCGAAGCGACGGTGGTGGCATTGCGCTTGTCCCACTGGCTCAGCCTGGCCAGGAACCGGCGATCAATCCCGGTCAGCTCGACACCGTTGAGCGCGGTCTCCAGCGCTGCCCTGGCCGCGGCGCGACCTGAGTCACTGCTGGCGGCGTCCGGCCGCGATCGCGCGCCGCCACGCACGGGGATCGCGGTACCTGGCCTGGCTGCCTGCTCCTGAGCGAGATCAGTCATGAATCCGCGACCCTCCTCAACGCCGGAGATCGAGTCTCCGCCTGGTAGCCGAGCCTGGCCGGTTGGCCGCCGCGGCCGCTGGCCCGAGCAGCAGCGACCAACGGCACGACCCGCCGAAATGCGGACGGCAGCGGAACGGCAGCCCGGATGAAGCTCGGATGACGCGAGTATGACGCGCCATAGAGCCGATGGGTTGACACGCTCCGTAATCAGAATCGTGTTGTATGGTTATGATCGGTTAGAGCGCTTCACCCTCGCGACGCCACGGATAACGTGATGTGACAGTCGGAGCGCTATCCGACGCGACGAAGTAATAGGATGCCAGCTAGGTGACGGTGCCCATCCAGCCCCGCCATGCGTTCGGGAACGACACCATCGCCGCAGGTCAGCAGCGGCCAGCCAGATGCTCTCCGAAGGCATAGATCCGGCTCACGACATGTTGGCGTAAGCAGGATCTAGATCACTTTTCACAATGACCCGCGCCCGCCCCAACCGGCGCCGCGCCTGAGCGGAAACGCCGTCGCAACGCCGCGAGGCGGCATCGCCGGCATGGAGGAGGTCCTCCACTGTGACCAAGCAAGTCCAGCAGCTTGAGCAGGTGATTATCAGGTTCGCGGGCGACTCCGGCGACGGCATGCAGCTCGCCGGGGACAGGTTCACCCAGGAAACGGCGACGTTCGGCAACGATCTCTCCACGCTGCCCAACTTCCCAGCTGAGATCCGCGCTCCGGCCGGGACGCTGCCAGGCGTGTCGAGCTTCCAGCTGCACTTCGCCGACCACGACATCCTGACCCCGGGCGACGCCCCGGACGTCCTGGTCGCGATGAACCCGGCCGCGCTGAAGGCCAACCTCGAGGATCTGCCCCGTGGCGCTGACATCATCGCCAACACCGATGAGTTCACCAAGCGCAATCTGCAGAAGGTCGGCTACGACGCCAACCCGCTGGAGGACGGCTCGCTAGCCGGCTACCAGCTGCACGCGATCCCGATCACCTCGATCACGGTCAAGGCGCTCGAAGGCTTCGCGATCAGCAAGAAGGACGCCGAGCGGGCGAAGAACATGTTCTCCCTGGGTATGTTGTGCTGGCTATATAACCGCCCGGCTGATGGCACATTGCGCTTTCTTGAGGCCAAGTTCGCGGCCAAGCCTGAGATCATGCGGGCCAACATCGCGGCGTTCCAGGCCGGCTGGAATTACGGCGAGACGACCGAGGAGTTCTCGGTCCAGTACGAGATCAAGCCTGCCGCGCTGCCGCCTGGCCGGTACCGGAACATCACAGGTAACGGCGCCCTCGCCATCGGGCTGGTCGCCGCCGGCCGGCTCACCGGGCTGCCGATGTTCCTCGGCTCCTACCCGATCACACCCGCCTCCGACATCTTGCACGAGCTAGCCAAGCACAAGCGTTTCGGCATCCGCACGTTCCAGGCTGAGGACGAGATCAGCGGCGTCGGCGCCGCGCTCGGTGCGTCCTTCGGCGGCGCGCTCGGCGTCACCACCACCTCAGGCCCGGGCATGTGCCTGAAGGCCGAGACCATCGGCCTCGCGGTTGCCGTCGAGTTGCCGCTGATCGTCTGCGACATCCAGCGAGCCGGACCGTCCACCGGCATGCCAACCAAGACCGAGCAGGCGGATCTGCTGATGGCGCTTTACGGCCGCAACGGTGAGTCACCCCTGGTGGTCCTCGCACCGGCGACCCCAGGCGACTGCTTCGCGACCGCGCTCGAGGCAGTCAGGATCGCCGTGAAGTACCGCACGCCGGTGATCATCCTGTCCGACGGTTACCTGGCGAATGGCTCGGAGCCGTGGCGGGTGCCCGATCCGGACGAACTGCCTGACCTGGCGGCTGAATTCTCATTCGCCATGCATAACGAAAGCGACGGCGTCAGTGCCGATCAGCCGTTTATGCCGTTCCAGCGGGATCCGCAAACCCTGGCCAGGCCGTGGGCCATTCCCGGAACGCCGGGCCTTGAGCACCGGATCGGCGGGATCGAGAAGGCGGACGGCATCGGCACCATCTCCTATGACGCTGATAACCACGACAAGATGGTCCGGCTGCGGCAGGCCAAGATCGACGGGATCGCGGCCGACATCTCTCCGCTTGAGGTGGATGACCCGCACGGCGACGCCAAGGTGCTCGTGCTCGGCTGGGGTTCCACGTTCGGCTCGATCGGCGCCGCGGTACGGCGGGTCAGGCTGGGCGGTGGTTCGGTCGCTCAGGCGCATCTGCGGCACCTGTCGCCGTTCCCGGTCAATCTCGGCGACGTGCTCAAGCGGTACGACCGGGTGCTGGTGCCCGAGATCAACCTCGGGCAGCTCGCTCTGATCCTGCGCGGCCGCTATCTGGTCGACGTGATCTCCTACAACCGGGTCCGTGGACTGCCGTTCCGCGCCGCCGAGCTGAGCGGCGTTATCCAGGATGTGATCGCGAATGTCTGAGCAGACAAGTGCCGACCTGACCGGCGACGGCGATGGTGCGGCCCGGCCCGCGTCGCTGACGCTGGTACCCCACTCGCGCGGCAAGCTCTCGCTGAAGGATTTCAAGTCGGACCAGGAAGTCCGCTGGTGTCCCGGCTGCGGTGACTATGCCATCCTGGCCGCGTTCCAGGCGTTCCTGCCCGAGCTTGACGTGCCGCGGGAGAACCTGGTCATCGTTTCCGGCATCGGCTGCTCGTCCCGGCTGCCGTATTACGTGAACAGCTACGGGCTGCACTCGATCCACGGCCGGGCCCCGGCGATCGCGACCGGCCTGGCCGCGTCCCGCCAGGACCTGTCGGTCTGGGTGATCACCGGTGACGGGGACGCGCTGTCGATCGGCGGCAACCATCTGATTCATGCGCTGCGCCGCAACGTGAACATCAAGATCCTGCTGTTCAACAACCGGATCTACGGGCTCACCAAGGGCCAGTACTCGCCGACCTCCGAGCAGGGGAAGATCACCAAGTCGACGCCTTACGGCTCGCTGGACATGCCGTTCAACCCGATCTCGCTGGCGCTCGGCGCCGAGGCCAGCTTCGTGGCCAGGACGATCGACTCGGACCGCAAGCACCTGACCAGCGTGCTGCGGGCTGCTGCCAATCACCGCGGCACCGCCTTCATCGAGATCTACCAGAACTGCCCGATCTTCAACGACGACGCGTTCTTGCCGGTCACCGAGCCGGGGTCCAGGGAAGAGCACGTCATCCGGCTGGAGCATGGCGAGCCGATCAGGTTCGGCGTGCAGACCAGTCACGGCCTGCGGTTCGGGAAGTCCGGCTCGCTGGAAGCGGTGTCCGCTGACGAGGCTGATCCTGAGTCGCTGCTGGTGCATGACGCGCACGCGATTGACCCGTCGTACGCGTTCGCGTTGTCCCGGCTGGACAGCACGGACTTCGCGCACACGCCGATCGGCGTCTTCCGCGACGTGGAGCGGCGGTCTTACGACGATGCGATGACCGCGCAGATCGACTCGGCCCGCGAGCGGCAGGGTGACGGCGACCTGGCGGCGCTGCTTGCTGGCGCCGACACCTGGCAGGTCGGCTGACCTCCCGAGACCGTAATCCGAGGCCGGTCGGGCAGTAGGACCTCAGCTCGCGCATGACAACCCGGCTGCGGCCGGGCGCGCAGCACACCCGCGGCGCCGGCTGGCTGCGCAACGCCTTGCGCCGCGCGCATGCCGTCCGCCCGAGTTCCCGCCCCGTCGGCTGCGCGGAGATCGTGGAGCATCGGCTGCGGTCATCGCTGAGAACTCTGCGTGAAATTAGCGCCAGCAGGCGCCTATCAGCGCCGTTCAGCTCGGGGAGCGAGCGGCTCAACACCGTAGTTGCCCGTAAGGGCACCCTTCAGATCCAAGTGATCTCAGCTGCCGGACTGCAGCAAGAACAGAACCTGATTACCCAGTTGTTCAGCCGGGTGTGATGGGGTGCCTGCCGCCGGATAGGGTTGCGGCTGGCCGGCTGGACTTGATGCCTGGCTGGCATCGCGAGGCTGCCAGATGTTCGCCCAGCAGGCCAAGGGCGCCGGATGTCGCGGTCACTCGGAGGTGCTGTGGTGGTTCGGATCGAGCGGGCTGGAGCGGTGACCACCGTCGTTCTCGATCGGCCGCAGCTGCGGAACGCGGTGGATGGCGCCACTGCGGCGGCGCTGGCCGAGGCGTTCAGGGAGTTTGATGCGGATGCAGACGCTTCCGTAGCGGTGCTGTGGGGGGCCGGCGGGACGTTCTGCGCGGGGGCGGATCTGCGGGCGATCGGAACTCCGGCCGGGAACCGGGTTGCGCCCGACGGTGACGGCCCGATGGGGCCGACCCGGATGCGGCTGTCTAAGCCGGTGATCGCCGCGGTGTCGGGTCATGCCGTGGCTGGCGGGCTCGAGCTGGCGCTCTGGTGCGACCTCCGGGTAGCCGAGGAGGATGCCGTGTTCGGCGTGTTCTGCCGCCGCTGGGGTGTCCCGCTGATTGACGGCGGCACGGTCCGGCTGCCGCAGATCGTCGGCCTCGGCCGGGCGCTCGACCTGATCCTGACCGGCCGGGGCGTCGACGCCGCTGAGGCACTGCAGATGGGTCTGGTCAACCGACTCGTCCCGCGCGGTGCAGCCCGTGCGGCGGCTGAGCGCCTGGCCAGTGAGCTCGCTGCGCTGCCTCAGGCCTGCCTGCGTGGTGACCGGATGTCGGTCCTTGAATCCGCTTCGCTCGACCACGACGCGGCGATGGCCGGTGAGTTCAGCCACGGCATGGCGAGTCTTGCCGACCCTGGCCTGGCGGCCGGCGTGTCCAGGTTCCGTGACGGCGCCGGCCGCGGTGGCCAGCCAGCCTGACCACCTGCTCTGGCGCGCAGCTGAGTCTTGCGGTCCGGGTGCGCGCGAGTCTGCGCCGACCAGCCAGCATGACCCACTCTCGTGCGCACCACGCGGATTTGGTGTCCGATAACAACCTCAGTCTGCGCCCGACCAGCCGCAATCCGGGGCAACCGATGGCCGACAATCACCGTCTTGGTGGTATCTGCAGGTCATCGGGGTTCTGAGGGCGGGAGACGATTCATGAGATTCGACAATGTCGTACGCGTTCACTCCTGGCTTGCGCTGGGTGTGATTCTGGCGCTGTCGGCGGCCACCACGGCGGCGACCACGGCGGCGGCGACCACGGCGGCGGCGACCACGGCGGCGGCGACCACGGCGGGCGCCCGGCCTGCGGCCGTGCCCGGTGCGGGCGGACCGCGGGTCAGCTGCGTCGCGCTCACGCACACTTACGATGCCCGGGCGGTCAAGATGGCCCGCGACATCGACCTGCGGCTGCGCGGCCGGGTCTCAACGGTAGGCCTGGCAGAGGCGGATACCCGTACCGGCATCACCTGCCAGTACCACTCCACCTGGCACTTCATCGCGGCCAGCGTCGTCAAGGTAATCATCCTCGGAGCGCTGCTGCGCAAGCTGCAGGAAGGGCATTTGGCGTTGTCCGCCGCCCAGAAGAGGCTGGCCTGGCTGATGATCACCCAATCGGACAACAACGCGGCGACGAGACTATGGAACGAGGACGGCCCGTATTACCGGCAGCACTTCCTCAATCTCGCCCGGATGAGACAGACCGTGCTCAACCCTGCCTGGGGGTTGACCTTGCTCACTGCGCATGACGAGATCTTGCTGCTCAAGCTGCTGACCGGGCCCAACAATGTCCTGAACCAGCCGTCGCGGATCTATGCGCGATACCTGATGGCCCACGTCATCGCCTCCCAGCGGTGGGGCGTTCCGGCAGGCGCGCCACGCAGCGTGCGAGTGCACGTCAAGAACGGCTGGCTGCCGTTTCCGCCGGGAGGACCCTGGGAGATCAACAGCATCGGCGCCTTCACCAGCCTGAACCGCGTGTACCTGATCGCCGACCTCACCTACGACAACCCATCGATGGTGTACGGAATCGACACGATCGAGGACGCCGCCGAGGCGATCAACCACGATCTCAACCCAGGCGATCATGACGTCATCCCGCGATCCAGGCCGTTCCCCTCCTGGGGAATTCCCGACGAGCCGATCCCGACGTGGAGCACATCCGACGAGCCGATCCGGCCGTGGGAGACTCCCGGCGAGACTGTCCCGTAGTGAGAACACCCGGTGAGCCGATCCCGGCCGCGACTCGCTGGACCCGCGGGCAGGCCACGTCGCCGCCTGCGCTGGTTAGCCGGTCAGGCGGGCGAGCGGGAACGGTGCGGGCAGCCGCAGCACGACATTGCGATCGCTGGGCGTTCCGGCCATGCCGGAGTCGGCACCGGCGAAGGGCATGTTGGCGGCAAGTTCACGGTGCAGCGAGGCGAAGGCGTCGGTGGTCGCCAGCGACCCGGCGGACACCGGGGTGTCGTGATCGACCATGGTGCACACGATCGACAGGCAATCACCGGCATCGATCAGCTCGACCGCCCGAGTCTGGCACGGCCAGTCGACCACCGCGCAGGTGGTCACCTCCCAGAAACCGCTGGCCGGTCGCTCAGGGTCGCGGCGCGGCCTGACCGCGTTGGTGTGCGTGTGCCCGTTCAGCCAGAGCACGACATTCCCGAACCGGTGCAGCAGAGCAACCACGTCGGCGGCGCCGAGCAGCGGCAGTCCGTCCGGGCCTGGATGCGCCCTGGTGTTGGTGAGCGTGTCAATGCCGTGGTGTGAGAACACGATCACCAGCCGGTCGTCATTGCCGGTCCTGATCTCCTGACCGTTCCGGCCGCGGAAGACCGAGTGCACCTCGGCCAGCCGCTCCTCAAGCCACCGCGCCTGATCGTGATCAAGGCAACCGTCGGCACCGCCCGCCCGGCAAGCCGTGTCCAGCGCGATCATCCGCACCGCGGGCGCGTCGTACACGTAGTAGGCGGTGCCGTCACGCCGGTTCTGCTCACTGAAACCGTGCCCGGCCGGACGAGCACCGAGCCGGAAGTGAGCCCCGACGAACTCGCGGCGGGTGACCGGCCTGCGATCAGGATTCGGACTTATCGGCCGGACCGGCCCGGTCATGAACACTTCCGGACGCTCAGTGAACAGCTCAAGTGCCCGGTCATGATCGAAGTCGTCGGGCAGCCGGATCGGCTTGAGACCGCCGACAAGTGCCGCGGCCAGGCCTTCAGTCACCAGCCCGACACCTTGATTGAGCGCCTCATGGTTGCCGAAGCAGGACAGCCACGGCATCTGCAGGCCGTCGGCGGTGAAGTCGCGGATCGCCCGTTCGAGCATGCCCGGATGGTGCGGGAAGCCGAACTCGCGTCGGAAGATGTCCGGGCCGTCCGGGCCGTCGCCGTCTGGCCGCCAGAAGATGTCGTCGGGCCAGTCCAGCGACTGCACGCCCGCGTACCGCCCGTCCGGGCTGAAGCTGACCCGGCCGCCGTCGAAGAGTGCAAGGAACGCCTGCAGTTCGTTCCAGTGCGCGTTGTCGATCGCGTCTCCGGTGGTCAGCACGAACTGAGGTGCCAATCCAGAGGCCGGGCCGGTCAGCCTGTTGACGGTGCGCAGGGTGGCATCGATCGCGTGCGCGGTCAGCGCCTCCTGCGGGCGCTGCACGGGAACGATCTCCGCATACCGGGGATCGGCGAAGTAGCGGTTCAGGAACTCGAACCGGGTCGGCGACTGCACATCAGCCAGCTGCAGGTCGGTGGCGTGCACCAGGCACAGCAGCGGACGTCCGGTACCGCTCCGGTAATCGGGAGCCGACGTCACCAGGTCGTCGCACACCTGGTGCGGCTCGCCGTCGATGATCGCTACGCTCCGGTACGGAGCCATGCCGCTGTGCCGGACGACCTGCCCGGGTCCAAGCCGGTGCTGCGTCGTGAGCGGCGGAACGAGCGGTGGCGGATGGCTACCGCTCACGCTGACGGCTCGGGCGACGTCTGAGCGGCCACCAGCACCGGGTCGGGACGGATGGTCAGGGCTACCCGGCTGCCGGCCGGATGCTCCATGGCGTCGGAGGTCGTGAGCTGGGCCAGGATCGTGGTGTCACCGAGATCAACGGTGACCCGGCTGGTCGCGCCGAGGAACGTCGTGGCGATCACGGTGCCGACCAGCGGCCCGGCATCACCAGAGCTATCCGACGCCAGCGTGACCGCCTCCGGCCGCACCAGCGCGATCACCGGCCCTGGCGGGGTCGACAGGTCCACCAGCGGTAGGTCGCGGCCCCGCACGGTGACCGTCGACCCGCTGACCGTGCCTTCCAGCCGGTTGGTGAGACCGACGAACTCGGCCACGAATGACGTGGCGGGCCGGGAGTAAACCTCGGTGGGTGGCGCCAGCTGCTCAAGCCGGCCATTTTGCATCACGCCGACCCGGTCGGCGATGGCCAGCGCCTCCTCCTGGTCGTGCGTGACGAACAGGGTGGTGATGCCAACTTCGAGCTGGATCCGGCGGATCTGGTCCCGCAACTGAGCCCTGACCTTCGCGTCAAGCGCTGACAGCGGCTCGTCGAGCAGCAGCACCTGCGGCTCGATGGCCAGGGCACGGGCCAGCGCGACCCGCTGCTGCTGGCCGCCGGAGATCTGGTGCGGGTACCGGTCCGCCTGGGTGGACAGACCCACTAGATCCAGCATCTCGATCGCTCGCCGGTCCCGCTGATCCGAGTGAACCCGGCGCAGCCGCAGACCGAAGGCCACGTTCTGCCGGACAGTCATGTGCGGGAACAGCGAGTAGGCCTGGAACACCATTCCCATATCCCGTTTGTTGGCCGGCAGACGCGTGATGTCGTTGCCGCCGACTGTGATCTGGCCGGCATCGGCGTCCTCGAGCCCAGCTAGCAAGCGCAACGTCGTGGTCTTGCCGCAGCCCGACGGGCCAAGGAGAGCGACCAGTTCGCCTGCCTGCACGGTCAGATCAAGCCCATCCAGCGCGACGACCGGCCCGTAGCGTCGGCTCAACCCTTGCATCCGCACCTCGACGCCTGTCCTGGAGGCGGCGAATTGGGTGCTGGCCGTTGGGGATGTCACGTGTTCCACCTCATGTCCGGCCGCGGCGAAGGCGGCGGCCGACGTAGGACAGGAGCAGCAGCAGAGCAAAGGCGAAGAAAAGCGAGGCCGTCGAGGCGGAAAAGAGTACTCCGGCATTCACCGAGTTCCGGCTGATGCTGAAAAGCTCCACCGGCAGAGTGACGTAAGTCAGCGGGTAGGCAATGGTGAACTCGCCAAGTACCAGGGGTACTGTAAGCAGCAGAGCATTGAGGATCGCCTGCCACATGTTCGGCGCGATAATCCTGAGCATTACTGTGGGCCAGCGCGCCCCGAGGCTGCGAGCAGCTTCGGACAGGGTAGTGGCGTCCATCGAGTTCAGCCCTGCGGCAAGGGCGCGGTATACATATGGCAGCACTAGGATGACATAAGCCCAGAACAGCATGAGCGCTGACACATTGTAACGCTCGATCCTGTTATAGATCGGGGCAAAGCCCACCACCAGCACGATCGCCGGAATGCTGAGCGGCAGCAGGCAGATGAGCTCCAATATCCGGCTGAACCACCGCACCCGCAGCCGGACCCAGATCATGGTCGGCACTACCAGCGCGAGCATGACCACGCTGGTGATGACAGCCAGTTCTAGTGTTATCTCGATGGCCGGCAGCAGCGGGGGCGGACCCTGGTAGGAGGCGATGTCCTTCCAGGCCGCCAGGGACCACGTGCCGGGTCTGCTCCCTTGCAATGAGAACTTGACCATGGCCAGCAGCGGCACCAGGAAGAACAACCCGAAGATCGTAAACATCAGGTACCTGAACAGATTCAGCCGTCTGCGCTGGCCGACCCGCAGACTCTGCGGGCCCTTGGCCGCCGCGGTTCCCGCCAACTCGGTGGTTAGCGAAGTTACTGCAGCCATCGCGCCGCCCTGCGCTGCAGGAGGAAATATCCGCTCATGAGGATGACCACCATAAGAATCATTCCCGACGCAAGCGCGTCAGCCTGATTGAAGTTGACCAGCCCGACCTCGCTGATAAGCGCGACGCCGATCTGCTGCGGCACCACATAGGAGATCTGGTCCTCCCATGCCACGATCGTCGCATAGGCCGACAGCGAGTTGGCGAACAGCAGCAGCGTCGCGCCGAGGAAAGCCGGCGTCAGCAACGGTCCGCCGACATACCGCCAGTAGTGCCACGTCGAGCCGCCGAGCGTCTCCGCCGCCTCCCGCCACTGCGCCTTCAGCCCGTCGATCGCTGGCAGGAATACGAGCACCATCAGCGGGATCTGGAAGTAGACGTAGATCAGTGCGATGCCCCACGGGAAGTTGTAGAACCAGCTGGCGTGAAACAGAACGCCACTGGTGGGGCCGATCGCGGCGAGGAAAGCGAACGCCAGGGTGACACCGCCGAATTGGGCGAGCACGCCCGAGCCGGCCAGGTAGAACCTGCGGACCGCGCCGTCCGGGTTGCCAGACGCCACGGCGTACGCCAGGAGCGCACCGAACACGGCACCCGCCAGGGACGAGATCAGGCCGAGCTCGAAGGAGCCGACAAAGAGGCTGCGCACGGTCGAGGTGTTGAGTGCCGACAGATTCGACAGGGTGAATCCGCCGGTGGGCCTGCGGAACGAGTTCCAGATCACAATGCCGGTCGGGAGCAGCAGGAAGACACCGGTGTAGGCGAGGAACGGCACCGTGCCTACCCAGGCGAGCG
>JGI12269J14319_10002225_pt1 | contig 18797 bp, 15 predicted proteins | sample PeaSoiSIISIP2007_FD_14319 | JGI IMG/M metagenome (IMG submission 14319)
GGCGCGTCTGACATCGCACCACCGACACAAAACTGACACGCAGCGGTACTACCTTTCTCGGCTAGTCGCCGGAGAGCCGCCCATGAATACCAACGCAGCGACCCTCGAGGCCGCTCACTCGCACGTCGGTCCTCGTTTGGACTACCGCCCCAGTGCCGCGACCGCCGTGATCTTTATCGGACTGCTGGGGATCGGCCTCATCTACACGGCCTACAGCCTCATGCGCGACGTCAGCGCGGCCGGCGTGCCGACCGCCAACGCCGTAGCCACGGTCATCTATACCCATTCCCTGTCACCACACGTGGCCGTACTGTGGTCTGGCCTGTTCAATTTCGGGCGCAGATGCCGGCCGTGGCGGTACCGAACGTGCGCAACGACATGTACCTCGCCTCGGAAACCATTCGACTGTTGCTAACGGACAAGCAAGCCTCGCTCGATGCCGTGGCGGCCAAGAATCTCAAGACGTTCAAGTCGGAAATCGATGCCGCGACCAAATTCATTCCGCTGTGGGTGAAGGTAGCCGTCGCGATCGCTCTCGGCCTCGGCACGATGGTGGGCTGGAAGCGCATCGTCGTTACGGTCGGTGAAAAGATTGGCAAGACCCACCTGACCTATGCGCAGGGGGCCTGCGCCAAGGTGGTCGCGATGCTTACGATTGGTGCCGCCGACAGCTTCGGCCTGCCGGTCTCGACGACCCATGTGCTGTCTTCCGGGGTTGCCGGTACCATGGCGGCCAACGGATCGGGCCTGCAGATGTCGACCGTGCGCAACTTGCTGCTGGCCTGGGTCCTGACGCTGCCCGCGGCGATCGTGCTGGCCGGTTCGCTGTACTGGCTGTTCTCGCGGGTGATCTGATCGTTTGACGACGAGGCCCTCAGGGCCGCATCGACTTGCGCGGAGGACCCGATGCCATCAGCCCTCGCCACGGTGGCCACGCTGCTCGCGCTCAGTAACCCATGAGGCGCCTTGCACCGATCGCGCTGGCGCTGGCGCTGTTATGTCTGCTCGCCGCCGCCATGGCCGATGCGCAGGCACCGACCGGTGCGAGCGCGCCGGCCGCCGCGCCGCGCACACACTTCGAAGCCGACGCAGCCACGACGGCCTACATGGCGACGCTTTCGCCTCAAGCCCGGGCACGATCCGACGCCTACTTCGAAGGCGGCTACTGGCTCGTACTCTGGGACTGCGTCATCGCATCGCTGCTGGCGTGGCTGCTGCTGGCCACGAGGCTGTCGCTGCGCATGCGCCTGATCGCGCAGCGCTGCGTACGCGCGCGCGCCTTGCAGAGCGCGCTGTACGCGCTGGAGTACATCGTGGTCGCGGCGCTCGCGATGCTGCCGTGGGCGGCCTACGAAGGCTACTTCCGCGAGCACCACTACGGCCTGTCCAATCAGAGCCTGGCCGGTTGGTTGAGCGATCAGCTCAAGGCGATGCTGATCCTGCTGCTGTTTGGCACCGCAGCGATCGTGGCCGTCTATGCCGTCATGCGCCGAGCGCCTCGTCGCTGGTGGATCTGGGGCGCAGGCGTGCTGGTCGTGTTCGAGGTGTTCGGGGCGACCATCAGCCCGAGCTATCTCGAGCCGGTATTCAACCACTTCTATGCCTTGCCCGACAGCCCGCTCAAGCAGCGGCTGCTGTCGCTCGCACGCGCCAACGCCATTCCCGCGACCCAGGTGTATGAGTTCGATGCGTCCAAGCAAACCTTGAAGATGAGCGCGCATGTGAGCGGTTTGCTCGGTACGGCCCAGATCAGCCTCAACGACAATCTCATGCGCCGCGGTTCGCCCGAGGAAATCGAGGCCGTCCTCGGCCACGAGATGGGTCACTACGTAATGAACCACCTGTACGAGGGCCTGCTCTACCTGGCGCTGCTGACTTTCATCGGTTTTGCGCTGGTGGCTTGGGTCTACAACCGCATGCGATCGCGCTTCGGGCCGCGCTGGGGCATCAGCGATTGCAGCGATGAGGCCGGTCTGCCGCTGCTGATTGCGTTGTTCACCGTTTTCGGCTTGCTGCTGACGCCGGTGCAGAACAGCCTCACGCGCAGCATGGAGGCGCAGGCGGACGCCTTCGGACTCAATGCTGCCCGCCAGCCCGATGGCTTTGCGCAGGCGGCATTACACCTGTCCGAGTATCGCAAGCTGCAACCGAACGCCGTCGAGGAATTCATTTTCTTCGACCATCCGAGCGGCTGGCACCGCATCCATCGCGCGATGGTCTGGAAAGCCGAGAATATCGATGCGCCGGACATCCAGTCCTACGACCGCAGTCACACCGTGCCCGGACAGCTCGAACGTCCGCGCTCCTGAATGCGGGACGCTCAGCTGCCGAGTCGCTCGGAGAGTCGCTCGAGCAGCCGTCCAAAGCGTGACGACTTTTCCTTGCCCGCCTCGCGCGCAGGCGCGCGCGCAGTGTCGTCGTTGATCAAGGCGCGGCGGCCGTCGTCCATCTGAAGGTGACCGGCGCCGAGGATCTCGAGGGTTTCCTCGAGCGTCATGGGCTTGCTCTTCGAACGGGCATTGACCTGTTTGCCAGTGCGCAGCTTGGCTCGCTTACCCGGCGCACCGCGCGAGGCACGTACGCCGGGCGCATCGCCGTGGGTGCCGCCGCGGACGGTCGGCGCCGGCTGCTTGTCCTCGATGAACTGGAAGGCGGCCTGGCCAGTCTTAGTCTCGCCTACCGGGGCCGCGGACGGCGCCGCGGCGGCCGGGCTCGCCGCTGCGAGGGGCGTTGCATCGGGTCGTGCGACTGCCAGCTTGGCGCGCTCACGCTCGCGCACCGTGACCGGCACTACCGAAACCGTGGAGAAATCCGAGCGCACGTAGTGCGCCACCTGCTTTGCCGAGACCGCATCGGTGAAAAAGCCGAGTCGCACGCCGTACCAGCGGCGCCCATCGCGATTGCCCTCGGCGCCATAGAGCGTATAGGCGCTGAAGATCGCGAGCTGGGGTATCTGCGCGATGTCGATCGGCTGCACCGACCACAGCAGCTGCACGGCATAGGCGGTCTTCTCATCGCGCGGCCGCGCAGTGGCCGAGGCGTTGGCTGCGGCAGTCTGCCCCGGCGCGGACTGACTGGCGGGCAGCGGCAATCGCGGCTGACTCACGGTCGATGCCGAGGCCGTATCGATCCGGCCCTCGAGTACTTTGAGCGCGGCAGAAGCGCTCAGCACGCTCACGGCCTCGTGGGCTGCAGAGGCAGGGTTGACGGGCTTGAGCTCCGGCAGCGGCGAGAGTGTCGGCGCGATGGTCGTGGAATCGTCAAGCGAAGCGATCGCCGCACGTACATTGCGCAGCGCATTGGTCGCGGCCTCGTTTTCGTGCGCAGCCTGCCCGTGCGCTGGCGCAGACCCGTGTTGCGGCGCGGCGTCAGGCTGCTCGGAAATCCGGCGGCCCTCATCGGGAAGCAGCGTCAGCGCCGGCTCCTCGCGNGGCGCTGCGTCAGCGCACGGCGCTGCGAGCGGCGCCGGCAGCGCTGTCGCTGCGATTTGATTTGTGGGCGCGCTCGCTGCCACTGGCGCCGACTCGACGGCCGCGGCCAGCTCCGATTGCGCCTGAGCCTGTGCCTGGGCCAGCGCTTCCGCTTGTGCCTGCGCGCGCAGTCGCTGGCCGGGCGCAAGTCCCGCCCAAGCGCCCGGATAGATCTCGCGCACGATGTCGAGCAGTCGCTCGGCCTCTTCCTGCGTCTCGAAATAGCCCATGTGCAGCCGAAAGCGCTCGCGGCCTTCCTCGCGCCGACGCGAGACGAAGAATGTAAAGCGCTTGAGCCCGGCGTGATCAGGCGGCGTGAGCGCCACCGGCGTGGTTGAGGCGCAAAGATTGATGACGAACTGGTTGTGCAAAGTGTGCGGCGGCACGGTGGCGCCGCTCGCGGTCGAGTCGTTTGCTGTCGTGGCTGTGATGGCCGGCTGCATGCGCTGTTCCCCTGTCAATCGATCGGAACTGCGGTGTCCGCAGACATGCGCCGAGGATGACACCGGAACGAGCACGTGCACGAGGGTGCGCGCGGTCTTTACTCCTGTGGCAACCCCGCTATCCCTTCGCAAGTCCGGGACCGGTGGCTTTGCGTCCCTGTTTTGCAACAGGTTTGCTTTTAAGTCACGCGAGGCAGTGTGCCAGTTTGAGACGGCGCGTCAAGCTCAAAGTTCCGGAGCGGCGTCACACTGGCACACGAAGTGCAGTGCAGCGTAACGATTCTGTCAAATGATTTCGCTGTCAGCTCGCGGCGCTCTGCAGCCAGGGCTCCGCCGGCTGCCGTGCCGCGAGCAGTTCGCTCACTTCCGCGACCGTTGCGGGCCGCGCGAGCACGTAGCCCTGCGCGATGTCGCAGCCGCGCTCGCGCAGAAAATCCAGTTGATCGAGCGTCTCGACACCTTCGGCGATCACCTGCTTGTCGAGCGCATGCGCCATGTGAATGATGGTGGCGGCGAGCGTGGCCGCCTGCAGACTCTCGGGCACTTCCTGCATGAACTGGTGATCGATCTTGATCGCGTGCACCGGATACTGCCGCAGGTAGTTGAGCGAGGAATAGCCGCTGCCGAAATCATCCAGCGCCAGGCGCACACCGAGTGCCGCGAGCTGACGCAGCGACAGCCGCGCCTCCTCTTCGGCAAATACCGACTCGCAGATTTCCAACTCGAGCAGCGGCGGCGGCAACGTGTATCGCTGCAGCGTGCTGCCGACGAGGCTGGCAAAATCCGGCACGCGCAGCTGCTGCACTGAGACGTTCAGCGCCAGCCGCGGCGGCGCGATGCCCATGTCGCGCCAGAGGGCGAGCTGCTGGCAGGCGCTCTCGAGCGCCCAGGCACCGATGTCGACGATCAGGCCGCTCTCCTCTGCCGCTGGGACGAAATCCTTCGGCAGGCGCATGCCATCGCGCGGATTCTGCCAGCGCAGGAATCCCTCCAGCCCCACCAATTCACCGCTGCGCAACGCATACTGCGGCTGGTAGTAGAGCGAGAACTCACGCCGCCGCAGCGCCCGAAACAGGCCGCTCTTGGCAAGCGGCACCGGCGCGCACGCCATCATGCGGTCGAAGAACACGGCGCGGGAGCGGCCGCCGTCCTTGGCCCGATACATCGCCAGATCGGCGTTGCGCATGAGCTCCTCGATGCTGTTGCCATCGTCGGGAAACAGCGTGATGCCGATGCTCGCACGCACGAAATGATCGCGACCGGCGATGCTCACGGGCCGCTGCACGGTGTCTATGATGCGTTGCGCGATCTCACTGGCAGTGTCGACCGAAGCCAGACTGCGCAGGATCACGCTGAATTCATCCCCGCCGAGCCGCGCCACGGTATCGCCGTCCTTGACGCACGAGCGCAGGCGCTGCGCCACGATGGTCAGCAACTGATCGCCGGCGATGTGGCCGACCGAGTCGTTCACCTTCTTGAAGTGATCGAGGTCCACGTATAGCACCGCGCCGCGCTGCGAGCCGGCTGCAGTGCTGGCCAGTTCCTGCGACAGGCGGTCACGGAACAACAGCCGATTAGGCAGCGTGGTCAGCGAGTCGAAATGGGCCTGGCGATACAGCTGCTCATCGCGCGCACGATTCGACAGCGCGATGCGCAGCCGATCGGCGCACTGTGCGCCGTACGCCGCCTGCTGCGCCGGCAGTTGCGCATGGTTGCGCGAGCCGACCGACAGGATGGCAGCGACCTGCTCCCCGACGACGATCGGCCAGAGCGTGAAATGCTGGGCGTCGAGCGCGTGCAACGGCGCCAGGAAGCCGAAACGCTCGGCATCGGGCTCGCTCACGTGGACGGCGTCGGTCGCGTGCGCCAGGCTCGCGACTACCTCCGGATCGACTGTAATGCGGCTGACCGGATAGTCGCCGCCGTCGGCACCGCCGACGAACACGCGCGCGAATCCCGGCGCATCGCGATCGATCAGCAGTACGGCGGCCACGTGGGTGCCGGTGACGGCGCAGACTCGTGGCAGCATCGCGTCGAGCGCCTGCTCGAGTTCCATGCTCTCGAGCAGCAGCCGATCGATCTGCGCCAGCCGTGCCTGCGCGCCGACGCGCTGCTCGACCGCGCCGAGCGCGAGATTGAAGGCTTGAGCCACGGCGCGCGGCGTATCGATCGCGCCCTCGGTATCCACGCGCTGGAACCTGCCTTCCTGCAAGGCACCCAGGGCCCCATGCAGGCGAGTGAGCACGGGTTCCCAGCGCCGCCCGAGGAAGTAACTGGCCAGCCCGGCGCTCGCGGCTGCCAACAGCAGCATCGGTAGAACCAGCAGCAGGAATGAGTTCAGCATCGGCCGTGCATCCGTCAAGCGCACGTAACAGACGACATTCCAGGGCATCGCCCGCAGATGGGCCGCGCTGGTGAAATCCAGCCTGACGACCGCGCCGCGCCAGCTCTCCCCGCCCTGCAGCCAGTCGCGCTGCACCGGGTGCAGCGGGTCGTGCTCATCGATCGTGGTCAGCGAGAACTTACGGAATTCATCCAGCGGCAGCTCGCCGCCACGATAGATGATTCTGCCCGCCGTATCGACCACCGCGATGGCACTCTGCCCAGGCGCGCCTTGCGCGCCTTGCCAGAACCAGTTGCGCGCCAACTCGAATACGGCGATCTGCCGGATGCCGCCGCTGTTGACCATGTGCGCCAGAAAGATCGTCATGCCGCCGTTGGCCGCGGGCACCACTTTCAGCAGGCTCTGTCCGCCGCTGAGCGTGAGGCGATCGGACGCTCCGAAGTTCGGCAGGTTGGCCTCAGCGATGGCTTCGCTGTCGGTGGCGGCGGCGTCGGGCTCGGCGTCGGCGTCGGCGTCGGCGTCGTTGAATGTCGACTGCCAGGGCACAAAGAACACGCCGCCAAAAGTGTCGCTCGCCAGCACGCGCTGCCGTAGCGCCGAGTCCTCGTCGCCCGCATCGGCAGCCGCCAGATACTGCACGAGCGCATTGGCCATTTCGAGCCTGGAGAGCAGCTGGCGCGCGAATGCCGGCGCCAGCCCGCCGACGCGATCGGCGAGATCGGCATCTCGATCGGTGGCGATCACGAGCACAGCGATCCAGCTGGCTGCCGTGAGCGCAGCCAGAACGACCAGCGTGACCACCAGAACGATGCGTCGCCGCATCGATACGAAAGAAACTGCGCCTGCTTGCATATTTCCTTGCCGTGCACGGCACGGCCGTGGCTTTACGCCTCCTCGTTCTGCCTCGGATTTAACGCCAGCACGCCATAGCGTTGGAGTGCGTACGCCAAGATTCGATCAAAAGCTCGCGGCGGGAATGTCGACTACGTCACAGTCGCGCCGATTGGCGCCGAGTGCTTGCGGCCAGAGCGCGCATATCGTTGTAACTATAGCGATTCACACCGCGCCTGCCGCTGCGTGCCGCGCCCAGCATGGCGGCGGCGACGGTATCGGCCGAAATGGCGCGATAGCGCGCTGAGCCGGCGAGCAGCAGCGGATTGATGGTCCATAGCGCCCCTTGCACCAGCCACTCGAGCGGCCGCAGCGTGCGGCGCGTGCCGAGCAGCACCGAGGGAGCCATGATGTCCAGCGCGCGTATGCGCAGCGCCGCGAGCGCCTGTTCGGTCTCTCCCTTGACGCGCAGGTAGAAATTGCGCGACGTGGCACTGGCGCCAATCGCCGAGATGAGCACCAGGCGCTCGGCGCCCGCCGTGAGCGCCAGACGCGCGAATTCCAGCACCAGATCGTGGTCGACGGCGCGGAATGCCTGCTGACTGCCGGCGTCGCGAATGGTCGTGCCGAGACAGCAGAAGGCGTCCTGGCACTGCAGTCCCTTGGTTTGCGCCTGCAGGCTCTGATCGAAGCGCAGCACGCGGTTGGCCAGCCGTGGGTGATCGAGCGGCAGGGGGCGCCTCGAGAGCGCGTGCACCCGCACGTAATCGCTTGTTTCGAGCAACAAGGGCAGCAGCCGTGCTCCCACCAGTCCGCTGCCGCCCGCCACCAAAGCGGTTTTCCCTGTCTCCTGAGCCATGGCGCGAATCCTAGCAGCGCCTGACGCGACCTGCTGCGCACGGCGCAGTCTGCGGCGCTCACAGTTCCAGGTTCAGCTGTGCGCCCCGGCCGGGCGGGGTGAAATGCGCGCACGACAATTCGCGCATGCGGCCACAGGCGAGCCCGTGGCGCTTGCAGGCCAGGGCAAAACGATCCCGCAGCAGCTGCGCCCAAGGCCCACTGCCGCGCATGCGGCTGCCGAAGCGTGGGTCGTTTTCCAAGCCATCGCGCGCACCCCGGATCAACGACATCACGTGCTCAGCGCGCTCCGGCAGGTGTTGCTGTAGCCACTGGCGGAATAGCTCTTTGAGCTCGTGCGGCAGCCGCAACAGAACATAGCCGGCTTGGTGGGCGCCCGCATCGGCCGCCGCTGCCACGATGCGCTCGAGCTCGCAGTCATTGACCGCCGGAATGATGGGTGCGACGAACACCCCGGTCGGTACGCCGGCCGCGGCGAGCTCACGCACCGCGCGCAGGCGCGCTGAGGGCGAGGCGGCCCGCGGCTCGAGCGAGCGCTTGAGCTCGACATCGAGCGTGGTCACGCTGATGAAGACGTTCACCAAGGCGTCGCGACTCAAGCTCGATAGCAGATCCAGATCGCGCAGAATCATCGTGCCCTTGGTGATCAGGCTCACCGGATGGCGTGTACGTTCGAGCACTTCCAGCAGCCCCCGTGTCACGCGCAGCTCGCGCTCGACGGGCTGATACGGATCGGTGTTGGCGCCGATGGTGATCGGCTTGACTACGTAGGAGCGGCTGCCGAGCTGCTGCTCAAGCCGCCGCGCCGCATCGGCCTTGTAGAAAATCTTGGTCTCGAAATCGATGCCGGGCGAGAGATCCAGATAGGCGTGCGAGGGACGAGCGTAGCAGTTGTGACTGACCACGCCATTGGCGATGAAATCCTCCGTTCCGGTTGAGATGTCATAGAGGCGCAGCGCGCGCCCCAGAGGCTCGATCGAATCCACTTCCAGCCGGGCTGCGCTCTGGACCGCTTGCCCCGAGATGTCGCGCTTACGAGAAATCGCGGGATCGACGCCGTGGAAGAACCGCAGGTGTTCCTTGAGCCCGCCCAGTACACGCACGACCTCGATCGGCCTGCTCGTTTCCCGCGGCACGTGCTCGATCACGAACTTGAAAGCGAATTTTCGCAGCGATTCGCCGATCCTGCGGATTATTTCGGAGTCTGTATTCGATATGCGCAGAATTCCGTCGCTATAGCTGCCCTCGGCATCATGGATCCCGGCCAGAAATCCGGCGCACCAGGATCGCGAGGCAAAGGCCGGCCAAGCAATCAGCTCGCGAACCCGCTGCACCTGCACGCGTGCGTGCGTACCGATCGCCTGCATCGGCCTGCGGTTCGCCGAGCCAGCGCAGAATTCGAAGCGCTCGGTCTCGATGCTCGCGCGCCGCAGCCACTCCCTGGCGCGCTCCAGCACCTGCGTATCACAGATGTCCAGTCGGAATGGGTACTGACCATCCCGAACTCGACCTGCTCGCGAATATGAATACTCCCCAGTAGCCCGTCGCCCCGGATGAGTCCGCAGAGGTAGCCGCCTCGATAGTCCTGGTTGTGTTCGGGCGGCGTGGCAAAAGCACCCGTGCCCATGAGCTTGTTGCCGGTGGTCAGATGGGGCTTGCGGTCAGCCCCGCATGGCGTCCCGGTCAGGTACTTCCAGCCGCGTTGCGTCAGAAAGCGGTGATCCGCCCCGGCCACCAGCACCGTGCCATCCCGCAGCGTGAGTCGGTACGCAGGCTTGATGACGCTCCAGTGGGCTAGGACCCGCGTCTTGACGTATCGACGGTAGCCGCCTTCGCGGCTCGTGCCGTAAAGGCTATCCCCGGTGCGGACCTGCGCGAGCGGCCGCGACGTACCGTCCGCCATCAGAATGGGTGTGTCGCCTGTCAGGCAATAGATGCAGCCGTGCTCGCAGCCGCGATAGGGATTGATCGACTGCTCGAACGGAATGTCGGGCGAGTCGTTGCGGGTAATGATCGAGCGCGCCGGCTCGGGCCGCACCTGCGTCGCGATCGACGCTGCCACTTCCTGCTGATACCAGCCGTCGTCCAGCGCGGCGCTGCCGCGCCGCAGAAATCGCGGCTGCGGATTGCTCAATGCGCCGCGGCCGCTGTAAGGGCTGCGTGGAGGGCTGGCGTCGCTCATACAGCAACTGTACATCCATACAGTATGAGCGTAAATGGTCCCCTGGCCGCAGCGAGCGGCACAAACCCATGCAGCGGCCGACCCACGTCCCTGGATGCGACTGCCGGGGGCGTGCGCCAGTCATCAGGCGCCGAGGAACATGCGATAGGCGGGGTTCGCGCTCTCGTCGGAGTAGTGATAGTGCAGCTCGTTCAGATGCCGCAGAAATTCCGCGCGCTCGGCCTTCGGTACTTCGATGCCGGCCAGTACGCGGCCGTAATCGGAGCCGTGATTGCGGTAATGAAACAGACTGATGTTCCAGCTCGTGCCGATCGCCTGCAGAAAGCGCAGCAGGGCCCCGGGGCGCTCGGGGAATTCGAAGCGGTACAGCAGCTCGTCGTGACTGTGTTCGCTGCCCGGTGGCGCGTGGCCGCCGATCATGTAGCGAATGTGCAGCTTGGCAATTTCATTGCCGCTCATGTCGGTGACCGCATAGCCGGCAGCGCGCAGCTGCGCGATCACCGCCAGACGCTCATCGTGCCCGCCGCTCAGCCCGAAGCCGACAAAGATCCGCGCTCGATCGCTGCCCTGGCCGCGATAGTTGAACTCGGTGATGCTGCGCTGGCCGACCGCCTCACAAAACTGCAGAAAACTGCCCGGCTGCTCGGGAATCTCCACCGCCAGCAGCGCCTCGCGCTCCGCACCGATATCGGCGCGCTCGGCCACATGGCGCAGACGATCGAAATTCAGATTCGCGCCGCTGTTGATCGCGACCAGACGCTGATCGCGCCAGTCGCTGCGGGCCAGATGCTGCTTGATGCCGGCGACGGCCAGCGCGCCGGCGGGCTCGGATATGGAGCGCGTGTCCTCGAAAATATCCTGGATCGCGGCGCAAATCTCGTCAGTACTGACCAGCACGATTTCATCGACGTAACGCTGCGCCAGCGCGAAGCTCTGCTCGCCGACGCGGCGCACCGCGACGCCGTCGGCGAACAGGCCGACGCGCTCCAGCGTGACCCGCTTGCCCGCGCGCAAGGATTCATACATGGCCGCGGAATCCTCCGGTTCCACACCGATGATCTTGACGTGCGGATAGAGCTGCTTGATGAAGGCGCCGACGCCGGCGATCAGGCCGCCGCCGCCCACCGGCACGAACACGGCATCGAGCTCGCCGCCGGTCTGACGCACGATCTCCATGCCGATCGTACCTTGCCCGGCGATCACATCGACGTCATCAAAGGGGTGCACGAACACCAGATGGCGTTCGCGGGTGATCGCGAGCGCGTGCTCATAGGCGGCATCATAGATATCGCCGTGCAGCACGATTTCGGCACCGAGCTCGCAGACGGCTTGCAGCTTGATCGCGGGCGTCGTGCGCGGCATCACCACCACGGCAGGAATGCCTCGATGGCGCGCCGCCAGGGCTACCCCCTGAGCGTGATTGCCGGCCGAGGCGCAGATGACCCCGCGTGCCGCGACCCCGGGCGAGAGCTGCGCGATCTTGTTGTAGGCACCGCGCAGCTTGAAGGAAAACACCGGCTGCAGATCTTCGCGTTTGAACAGCACGCGATTGCGCAGACGCTGCGACAGGCGCGGCGCCGCCTCGAGCGGTGATTCGATCGCGACGTCGTAGACGCGCGCCTTGAGTATGCGCTGCAGATAATCGTCGCTCATCGGCTGATCGGCACAGCAAGCGGAGGCGTCAAGCTTAAGCGATATTCCGCCGCGCGCGCAGCTGCCTTCAGGCAGGCGGCTTGTTGAGACTTGCCGCCTTGTTGATGCTGTAGCGAAACTCGGTCTTGCCCAAAGTCACGAGGTCACCGTCCTTGAGCGTACGACGGTTGACGCGCTGGCCGTTCACGTAGGTGCCGTTGGTGCTGTTGAGGTCCTCGATGACGGTGTTGGCGCCAGAGCGCAATGCCACGGCGTGATGGCGGCTGATGAACTCCGCATCGATGTGCACGTCGTTGTCGGGCGTGCGACCGATGGTGGTACGGCGTCCGAGCAGATGCACGATGCCGGTATCCTTGTCGGTGCGCGTCAGCAGGTGAGCCTGCTCTTCGTTGCCGAGATGCTCGAGGTTGTGCTGAATGTTGCCGAGCATCGCCACGCTGCTGGCGGCCTCGGCCTCGACACGCTCGATCATTGCATTACGCTGCGCCAGCGAATCGCGCACGGCTCCGAGCTGCACGCGCAGCTCGTGCAGGCTGTCAGCCTGCTTCTCGTTGTCCGCTTCGAGGCTGACGATGCGCTCGCGGGCGGCGGCGGCGGCCGTCGCGGCCTCGGCCCGCGCCGTTTCCAGCTCGGCTGCGCGCTGCTGTTCCTGGCGCAGCGCCGCGCTGCTTTCCTGTTCGCGCAGCTGCGTCTGCGCGCGCAGCGTAGCGAGACTCTCGCTCTGCTCGCGGCTTGCGCCCTCCAGCGCCGCGATGCGCTCGCGCGCGCTCGCGAGTGCCGCATCGGACGCGGTACGCGCAGTCTCGAGCTCGGCATTGCGCTGCTGTGCCTGGCGCAGCGTCGAATTCAGCTCTTGCTCGCACTGCAGTGTCTGCGCCCGCAATTCGCGGTATGTATCCTGCTGCACGCGGCTCTCGGCCTCGAGTGCGGCGATACGGTCGCGGGCGGTGGCCGCGGCGGCATCGGCGCGCGTGCGCTGCGCATCGAGTTCCCGTACCCGCTCCTCCTGCCCGCGCACCGCGATGCGCAGATCCTCTTCGCGCGCGCCGACCAAGCGCTCGCGCTCGGCCGCATCGCGCTCCAGCGTCGCAATGCGCGCCTCGCGTTCAGCGATGACCGTGTCGTAGAGCTCACGACGCCCTTCGAGGCTCTGCAGGCTCTCGCGGTAGCGTTCGCCGCGCACGCGCCACTGTGTCAGGTCAGTTTCGGCGCTCTGGTAGCGCTGCTGCAGCGTCAGCCGCTCGGCCTTCAATGCCGTCAGCTCGCTCGATTGCGACTCGTTGCGCACCCGCGCGGCCGCGCCCTCGGCGCGTGCGGTGCTCAATGCATCCTGCAATTGCGCGCGCTGCGCGTTGGCCGCGGTAAGCTCGGTGTCGAAGCGCCCCTGCGAGCTGGACAGTTGTTGTTGAAAATCGCTCTGCCGTGCCGCGAGATCGGCAGCGAGCTGCACCACGCGCGCTTCGAGCTCGGCAATGCGCCGGTCGCGCTGTCCGACCTCGCGCTCGTAGACCGTCAGCTGCTCGCTCTTGCGATTGAGCAGCTGCTCGAGCTCGCGCAGATTGCCGGCCAGGCTCTGTAAATCTTGTTCGAGTTGACCGCGGCTTTCGCTCACCGAGGCGAGATCCGAGCGCAGCGCTCCAATTTCAGCCTCGTGCTGGCTGCGTTCGATCTGCTCGGCATCGACACGGGGCGCGCGCACGCGCTGCGAGAGCGTCGGCAGGTTCTGCGTCGAGGCGCTGTCCGCCTCGTCGGACGGAGAGATCCAGGCGTCGGTGGAGGAGAGTGGATCGATCGGCGCGGCTACCGCCGGTGACAGCTGCGGCAACTCGGCGGTCTGTTCCAGGTCGACCGGGGCTGGCGGATTCGTTTTGGTTTTGGTGGACAAGGCAATTTTCCTTAAGCGTCAGCGCCGTTCAAGCCAGCCCAAGGAACTGGCGCAATTGCGCCGCCTGCTTCTCAAACTCGCCCGGGGGCTGGCCGCACTCTTCGGCGGCGCGCAGATCAATGACGAGCGAGGGATGGCGCAGCGTGCGCGCCTCGGCGCGCACCGCCTCGGTGTCCGGTGACAGCACGACGCGGCCGACCTGTGTGGGTCGCTGCTGCAGCAGTGCCATGGCGATCGCCACGGCGTTGTCGTGCGCCAGCAGATCGACGTGACGCACGTGCATCGAATCGAGAAAGTCGCCCAGGGCCGCGGCCCGATCCGCGCTCGAGAGGGTTTCGGCATTGCCGTCCGACTCGCCACAACCCGGCAGATCCGGCGCATACACCGACCGGTCGCGCCCGAGCGGCAGTAACAGCGGCGCAAAAAATCGCCCCGACCCCGGCGCGCCAGGCAGACACAGCAGCGTCGTGGCCTCATCGAAACCACCGCCGGCCGGGATCGCGTAGCGCACGTGCAGCTGACCATAACGGCAATCGAAGTACGCGCGGCGCAGACGTGGCTCCGTCTGCAGCGGAGCGGGGGCGCGGCGGGCTTTGGCCATAAACGTAAAACACCTCGTTGAGGCTGTGCGCTGAGGTCTGCCGTGGACCTGTGCATGCGGGACTCCCCGAGCGGCCGCCGCGTGGACCACGAACGAGAGGATTATTCCTCAACGCGCCGCCCCGCCCTGCGACCCATTACCCAACTTCCGCGACAGACTGCGCGTCTGGATCGTCGCCTTATGACATAACACGACGCCCCGGGGGAGGGCGAGCGGTCCATGGACGCACCGCAACATCGGCAGAGGCAGGGCCAGAGGCTCCCGCCAGGCGCTGTGGCCCGGTGCCTTCGTACGCGTCGCCGAGAAGCTGCGCATCCCGCCGAGCGGCGAGAGCTATTCAGTCAATGAAGGCAACCGACGCGGCTTTCCGCGGGGCTTTCAGTGCTACCTCGACTGGGCCCAGGAGCGCGGCTATTCGAGCCGCTATCCGCCGACCGACCAGGCGCCGCAGGGGCAGCTGCGGCTGATGATCAGAACATGCCCGACGGATCGATCTGCGCCGGCTCGGCCTCCTGCGGCCGCGCGGCAATGAATTCGCCGGTGATCATGGCGTCATACCCGAGGCCCGGGCCGACCATCGGGTACACGCCGGCATCCGGATCGATGATGACCTCGAGAAATGCCGGTCCCTCGAAACTCAGGAACTCTTCGATGACGGCTGCAACGTCCTGCTTGCGATCGAGCCGCCGTGCCCATTGGAAGCCATCCGCGCTCGCCGCACGCACGAAGTTCTTCTTGTGCAGCGACTTGTCGCTACCGGACAGGCGCCCCTTGAAGAACAGCTTCTGCCACTGCTTGACCATGCCATCGCCGAAATTGTTCAACACCACGATCTTGATCGGCAGATCGTAGGTCGTGACGGTCTCGAGCTCGCCGATATTCATACGGATGCTGGCATCGCCGTCAAAATCGATGACCAGGCGGCCCGGGTGCGCCACCTGCGCGCCAATGGCCGCCGGCAGACCGAAACCCATCGTGCCCATGCTGCCCGAGGTGAGCCACAGCCGTGGTGAGCGGAAATCGAACATCTGCGCAGCCCACATCTGGTGCTGGCCGACGCCGGTGCTGATGATGGCCTCGCCGCGCGTACGCCGGTTGATCTCCTCGATCACGTAGTGCGGCTGCACGAGCTCGCTGCCGCGGTCGTAGTTCATGGCATGCGCGCGCCGCAGCTCGGCCAATTGCCGCTGCCAGAGAGCGAAATCGGGCTTGGGCTGCAGACGAGCGCCGTACGCGCTCAGTGCCTGAAGCGCTTCGGGCAGCAAGCCCACATGGCTCCAGTGAGCATTCTTGACTTTGTTGATCTCGGCCGGATCGACGTCCAGATGCGCGATGCGCCGGGCGTTGCGCGCGAACTTAGCCGGGACACCGGCAACGCGGTCGTCGAAACGCGCACCGACCGCGATCAAAAAATCGCAATCCTCGACGGCGTAGTTGGCGAACGCCGCGCCGTGCATCCCGAGCATGCGCATCGACAACGGATGAGTCGTGTCGATGGCGCCGATTCCCATGAGCGTCGTCACCGTCGGAATGCCGAATTGCTGCGCGAACTCGGCCAGTGCCGCGGCCGCGCCGCCGTTGATGATGCCGCCACCCGCGTACAGTAGCGGCCGCTGCGCCCGTGCCAGCAGCTCGAAGAAGCCCGCCGCCGCCGCACCGTCCAGCACGCTCGAGGTCAGCTCGCGCAGGCGCTGCCGATAGCCCGGGATCGCAAGCTTGCCCTCGCCGCGGAATACGCCGACCGCAGTCTGAACGTCCTTCGGAATATCGACCACCACGGGACCCGGGCGACCCGTGCGCGCGATCTCGAAGGCGGTGCGCATGGTGGCCTCCAGTCGCGCCGGATCGGTCACCAGAAATACGTGCTTGGCGATCGACCCCATCATCGAGGCCACGGGCGCCTCCTGGAAGGCATCAGTGCCGATCGAGGCGGTCGCGACCTGGCCGCAGATCACGACGATCGGCACGGAGTCGGCCATGCAGTCGCGCACCGGCGTCACGGTGTTGGTCGCACCCGGTCCGGAGGTGACCAGGCAGACGCCGACGCGCCCGCTGGCGCGTGCGTAGCCCGCGGCCATGAAACCTGCGCCCTGCTCGTTGGCCGGCACGATCAACGCGACCTGCCGACCGGCGGCGCGCTTCTGCTCCTCGTTGAAGGTGAAGATGGCGTCGTAGGTCGGCAAAACGGCGCCGCCGCTATAGCCAAAAATTGCGCCGGTGCCCTCATCGGCGATCACCTGGACGATCATCTGAGCGCCGGACATCGTCTTGCCGGCGAGCGGATGCGGTCCGGCAGGGGCTTCCGCGCCCACCGGTTTTGCACTATGGGTCATCGGGGTGATCGGCGCCGTCATCAAGCGATTATGGCCGACGCGGCCCGCGATTGGCTATTCTGAGGCCATGCGACACATTATCGCCATCCTGCTCCAGAACGAGTCCGGCGCTCTGACGCGCGTCGCCGGCATGTTTTCCAGCCGCGGCTACAACATCGAGTCGCTCGCCGTGGCCACGACCGATGATCCGACGGTATCGCGCCTGACGCTCGTGACCAGCGGCCCCGAGGCCGTCATCCTACAGATCGCCAATCAGCTCAAGAAACTCATCGACGTGGTCAGCGTCGAGGACATGACGCGCGGCGAGCACATCGAGCGTGAGCTGGTGCTTATCAAGCTGCGGCTCGATGCTGCGCGGCGCGACACCGTGCGTGGTTATGTCATCCGCACCGGCGGGCGCGTGCTCGATCCGTCCAGCGAATGCTTTATCGTCGAACTGCTCGGCAGCGAGGCGGAGATCAACGGTTTCATGCGTAATCTCGCGGCCCACGGCGAATTGATCGAAGTGGTGCGCAGCGGCGCGCTCGGCATCAGCCGCAATGCGCGCACGCTGCGCGTCGTGGAATAGACGGCCCCCTGGGGCGCGGCGGCGCCGCTAGTCGGCCGCGTCCGGCAGCAGCACCGAAGCGCCGACCGTGCGGCGGGTTTCCAGATCGCGATGCGCCTGCGCTGCCTCCTTGAGCGCATAGCGTTGACCAATCGCAACACGCACCGTGCCGGCTCGCACCAGCGCGAACAGTGCGCGCGCGGCGGTCTCGAGCTCCTCGTGTTTGGCGATGTAATCGAACAGCGAAGGGCGCGTCAGGAACAGCGAGCCGCGGCGGGCAAGCTCCAGCGGCGCGATGGCGGGCACCGGTCCCGAGGCATTGCCGAAGCTCACCAGCATGCCGCGCGGACGCAGACTGTCGAGCGAGTCCATGAAGGTGTCCTTGCCGACCGAATCGTAGACCACATCGGCCATCTTGCCGCGCGTGTAGCTGCGTACCGAGGCGACGATGTCGTCGCGACCGGCCACGAATACCCGGTGACAGCCCTGCCGGCGTGCGATCGCGGCTTTGGCCTCGCTGCCAACGATGCCCATGACGCGCGCGCCGAGCGCGTGCGCCCACTGCGATAGCAGCGAGCCCACGCCGCCGGCCGCGGCATGCAGCAGCACGTAGTCACCGCGACGCACGGGGTACGTGCGACGCAGCAGGTACTCGGCCGTGAGTCCCTTGAGCATCAGCGCCGCGCCCTGCTCGTCACTGATGGCGGCGGGCAATTTGACCAGTCGCGCCGCAGCGATATTGCGCTGCTCGCAGTACGCCCCGCTGGCTGCCTGGACGTAGGCCACGCGCTGTCCGATGCGAACAGTGCGCACGCCGCGGCCCAACGCCACCACGACGCCCGCGGCCTCGCGTCCGGGTATCTCGGGTAGCGGCCGCGCATACAGTCCACTGCGATCATAGACGTCGATGAAATTGACGCCGATCGCGCTATGGCGCAGGCGCACTTCACCGCGCGCCGGCGGTGCGAGCTCCTGCCGCTCCCACTTGAGGACCTCGGCGCCGCCGTGCTCATGAAACACGATGGCGTTGGTGCAGACTGCTTGCACGGCGCACTACAGCGCGGCGTTGTCGGTCTCGCCGGTGCGGATACGAACAGCCCGAGTGATATCGGTGATGAAGATCTTGCCGTCGCCGACCTTGCCGGTCTTGGCGGCCTTGAGCACGGCCTCGACCACCTGATCGACCATCTCGGTGCGCACCGCGACTTCCACGCGCGTCTTGGGCACGAAATCGACCACGTACTCCGCGCCGCGATAGAGCTCGGTGTGTCCGCGTTGCCGGCCGAAACCCTTGACCTCGGTGACGGTCATGCCCGAGACCCCGATTTCGGACAAGGCCGAACGCACATCATCGAGTTTGAAAGGTTTGATAATTGCCGTAACCAGTTTCATGCGAGAACTTTCGCCTCCATTCTTGTTCGGTCGGCTGCTTCCCCGTCGGGACAGGGTGCACCTTTCATGCCATGCCCTGCCCCTACCAATGCGCCGTGCGCCTGCCGCTGCGCGCTGGCACGGCATTACCCTAGCACCAATTCAGAGCAAATTGACGAGTGCCGCGCTCGTTTATAACGCGGATTGCGCCCTCCACCCCGCCTTGCGTCTGCCCGGTGGCGGCTCCTCGCCGGCCCGCGGCGGCGAGCCGACCCGCCC
>JGI12269J14319_10002227_pt1 | contig 18775 bp, 20 predicted proteins | sample PeaSoiSIISIP2007_FD_14319 | JGI IMG/M metagenome (IMG submission 14319)
GGCGGGCGTGGCGGAATTGGTAGACGCGCTGGTTTTAGGTACCAGTTCTTCGGAGTGTGGGTTCGAGTCCCGCCGCCCGCACGATGTGATGTCTCATTTTTTCTGGGACAAACGAACCCTCAGACCTTAATTCCGCGGGCTTGATAGTCGCGCGAGGGGTCCAAGGTGAGATGTCGAATCACCTCTCCGCGGTCATTGATCACCCTCACGTCGCGGTCCGCCATCAAGATGAGCACGCGCTGTCCAGCGTGGGCGCGGCCCAGTCCGATGTGGTGGAGCTTGGCGCGATAACGAAGGGTGACGCACCCGGTCTTGTCGACCTTGTCGTGGCGCACCTTGGTGGTGGCGAGCACCGGCTGGCCGTCAATCACCGGGGTGGCCTTGTCCATCGCGCGCCAGGCGTGCATCGGCGGGCAGCCCCTCGCCTGGTGGGGTCGCTCCTCGTTGTAGAGGTGGACGAAGCGGTCGATCTGGGCTTGGAGCTCATTTAACGTGATCGCCGCCGGGCGCTTGGCCAGCCACTTCTTCAAGGTCTTGTGATAGCGCTCGACTTTGCCCTGGGTCTGGGGGTGGTAGGGCTTGCCGTGCTTGAAGGTGATCCCGAGGGCCACCAGGTCGATCTCCAGGCCGGTCGTGGCCCCGCGGTAGGAGGCGGTGTAGATCGCGCCGTTGTCGCTGAGCACCGAGCGCGGCAGGCCGTAGGTGGCGGCGCAGTCAAAGAAGATGCGCACCACGTCCTTGGCCGTGGCGACGGGCACCGCGACGCTGGCCAGCACCGCGCGCGAGTAGTCGTCGATGAAGTTGACGATCTCGACCGGCTGGTCGTTGGCTAAATGCCAGTGGGTCATGTCGGACTGCCAACAGTCGTTGGGCAGCGCTGACTCGAAGCGCGTCCAGCTCGTTCGCGGTCGCTTCTGGGGCTGGGGGGTCACGAAGCCGCGGCGCACCAGCACCCGGTGGATGGTCGAGAGCGACGGGGCGTCGGGCCCGAGGTGAAAGGCAATGGTGCGCGCCCCGGCGTCGAGGCCCTCCTCGTCGAGGCGCTTGCGCAGCACCACGATGTGGTCCTCGGTGAGCGCCGGCGTGCGTGACGGGGCCACCCTGGGACCGGGCTTTAAAGGCACCAGGGCAGCGTCGCCGCCCTCGCGAAAGAGCGCCACGTGACGGTGCACCCAGGACTTAGAGCGCCCCGTCGCGGCGGCCACGACACGCACCGAGCGGCCCTCCACCAGCACCGCGTTCACGCAGTAGTTGGCCAGATCCACGGACACCTCCCACACAGGTGTCCCAGAAACTATGAGACATGGTGTCCCAACAACTGTGGAACCTCAGACCACTCCGGGCACTCCGGGCACGCTGTTACCGTGGAGCCGTGTCCGACTGGCCGGTGCTCCCGTTCAACGACCACGTCGTCGCCCTCTTCCCTGGTCAGGGCTCGCTGAGCCCCGGCGCCGGCGTCGCGTGGCACACCTCGCGCCATTGGGAGATCGTCGAGCGCATCGCCAAGGTCACCGACGTCGACGTCGACCGGCTGCTGACGCTGGCCGACGACGAGGAGGTCGTGCGCACCGACAACGCCCAGCTCGCCACCTTCGCCCTGTCCATGGTCGGCTACGGCGAGCTGCTCGACTGCGACATCCGGCCCCGGTACCTGCTGGGCCACAGCCTCGGCGAGTTCTCCGCCCTCGTTGCGTCGGGCCTGCTCAGCGTCGACGAGGGCGCGCGTCTCATCGCCGTGCGCGGCGCGGCGATGGCCCGCGCCGCCGCGGCCGAGGACGGCTCGATGATCGCCCTGATGGGCGGAGACGCGGGGGCGCGCGACGCGCTCGATGACCTCGACGGCATCTGGCTGGCCAACGTCAACGGCACGGGCCAGCTGGTCGTCAGCGGCACCCGGGCGGCCCTCGACGACCTGCTGGTGCGCCACCGCGAACTGGGATGGCGCCGAGCGAGCCCGCTGCCGGTCGGCGGCGCGTTCCACTCGCCGCTCATGGCCCCCGCCCAGGAGGAGCTCGACCGCGCCCTGGACGTGACGACGTGGGGATCGACCGACGCGGTCCTCGTGGCCAACGTCGACGGGGCCGTGCACACGAGCGCCGACGACTGGCGCCTGCTGCTCTCGCGCCAACTGACGTCCCCGGTGGAGTTCCTCGACGCGACGCTGGCGCTGCCCGAGGTGGTGACGACGTCAATCGAGCTCCCACCGGGCGGCGTTCTCACCGGTCTCACCCGCCGCATCCGCGAGTTTCGCGCCCAGTACACGCCGGAGTCGCCGATGGCGCTGCGAGGGATCGAACCGTGAGCCGCCTCGTCGTGGTGACCGGCGCGAGCCGCGGAATCGGCGCGGCGGTCGCCGAGCGCTTCGCCGCCCAGGGCAACGCGGTGGTGGCGCTCTCGCGCTCCGGCGACGCGCCGAGCGCCTGCGCGCGCTCGGTGCGCGTCGACGTGACCAACTCCGGCGAGGTGGCCGCGGCGGTCAAGTCAGCCGTCGAGGAGTTCGGTCCGGTCGTCGTGGCCGTCGTCAACGCCGGCGTGACCCGCGACACGCTGGCCCTGCGCATGGGCGACGAGCAGTGGCGCGAGGTCCTGGCCACCAACCTCGACGGCGCGTTCTACACGGCCCGCGCCGTGCTCGCCTCGATGGTGCGCGCGCGCGCCGGCTCGATCATCTTCATGGGATCGATCAGCCCCTTCGTGGGCGTGCCCGGCCAGGCTAACTACGCGGCGTCCAAGGCCGGCCTCGTGGGACTCGCGCGCGCGCTGGCCAAGGAGGTGGCGACGCGGGGCATCACGGTCAACGTCGTGGCTCCGGGGCTGATCGACACGGACATGACGAGCGAGCTCGGTTCGGCGCGCGACGCGATGGCCGCGCTCATCCCGATGGGCCGCGTCGGCCAGCCGGCGGACGTCGCCGGCGTCGTGGCGTTCCTGGCCAGCGATGACGCGCGATACGTCACCGGGGCGGTCATCGCGGCGGACGGCGGTCTCGCGCTCGGGATGTAGGTGCGGGCCCGAGGGCCCGATGAGTACGATGGAACGAGACAAAAGCCAAGGGGTACCTCGATGGACCGTAACGAAGCACTCGCCAAATTCACTGACAACGCCGTGGAGGTGCTCGCCGTGGATCCGGCCCAGGTGACGCCCGACGCCTCCTTCGCCGACGACCTCGGCGCCGACAGCCTCGACCTGGTGGAACTGGTGATGGCGCTCGAGGAGACCTTCGACATCGAGGTCGCCGAAGATGAGCTGAAGGACATTCGCACCGTCGGAGAGGCCTTCGAGCTCATCTACGCCAAGCTCTAGTGCGAGCCGCCCTCACCGCGGACGGACCGGTCCCCGGGCGTCGGGTCGCGGTCACCGGCGTCGGAGCCCTGACCTGCGCCGGGGTCGGCGTGGACGCGCTGTGGGCCGCGCTGCTCAAGGACGTCGCACCGCCGAGCAAGCGCGTCGCACCCTTTGACGCCTCGCATCTCGGCGGTCCCAAGGAGCTGCGTCGTCTGGACCCCTTCTCGCTCTACGCGTTGATGGCCGCCGACGAGGCGTGGCGCCAGAGCGGCCTCGAGGGCCCCCTGCTCGACGCCGGCAGCATCGTCACCACGGGCATCGGAGGACTCCAGACCATCCTCGAGCAGGTCAAGGTCCTCGACGCGAAAGGCCCCGCCCGGGTCTCACCATTCATGGTGCCCATGATGATGCCGAACGCGGCCACCGCCGCGGTCTCGATGCGCTACGGCCTGGGCGGGCCGTGCGAGACGGTCACCACCGCGTGCGCCGCGGGCACCCACGCCATCGGCAACGCCGCGCGCCTGGTCGCCCAGGGACGCTGCCCGGTGGCGGTGGCCGGCGGTGCCGAAGCGGTCCTGGTCGAGCTCGCCGAGGCCGGCTTTCGCAACATGACCGCGCTGAGCAACCTGGACCTGTCGCGGCCCTTCGACATGGACCGCGACGGCTTCGTCATCGGCGAGGGCGCCGGCGTGCTGATCCTCGAGGAGTACGAGCACGCCTTGTCGCGCGGCGCGACCATCCTGGCCGAAGTGATCGGCGCGGCCTCGACCGCCGACGCCCACCACATCACCGCGCCCGACCCCACCGGCAGCGGAGCGATCCGGTGCATGGAGCTCGCGCTCGCCGACGCCGGTCTCGCGCCCGGCGACGTCTCGCACATCAACGCGCACGGCACGTCGACGCCGCTCAACGACCTGGCCGAGTCGGTCGCGGTGCACGCGGTGTTCGGCGACACCGTCCCGCCAGTGACCTCGATCAAGGGCCACCTCGGCCACTCCCTCGCCGCGGCCGGCGCGCTCGAGGGCGTGGCTTCCGTGCAGACCCTGCTGCGCCAGTTGATACCCCCGACCGCCGGGACCCACAAGATCGACCCGGAGATCGACCTGGACGTCGTGGTCGGTGAGCCACGGGCCGCCGAGGTGGACACGGTCCTGTCGAACTCGTTCGGCTTCGGGGGCCACAACGGCTCCGTGGTGTTCCGGCGCTACGCCCCCTAGACGCTGAACCAGTCGTCGCGGTGGCGATCCACCTGGGAGTTCTCGTAGGCCCAGCGGGCGTTCGCGATGAACTCGCCCAGCAGCACCGGGTCCTTCACCCCCGACGCGGACTCGACGCCCGAGCGCACGTCCACCCCCCACACCGGGTAGTGCTGCACGACGTCGACCACGTTGGAGGCGGTCAAGCCGCCCGAGGCCACCAACGGCGTGCGGATGGACTCGTCGAGAAAGACGCTCAGGCAGTCGACCAGCGAGTCGTGGTCATCGGATTCGGGCAGGACCAGGTAGTCCACCCCAGAGGTCCGCAACTCCAGGTCGATGACCCCGGTGCTCGGTATCGTTCGAAACACCGTGTTGACCCGTTCGGCGACGTAGTGCAGCTGCTCGACGGTCATCGCCCCATCGATCTGCACCGCGCTCAGCCCCAGCGTGTTGGCGATCTCGACGATGCGCTGGGGCAGCTCGTTGCGGAAGACGCCCACGGTGAGCGCCCCGTGGGGCAGGCGGCGCACGATGTCGTGGACGAGCTCGGTGGACACGCGGCGCGGCGTCGGCCCGAACTCGAATCCGACCGCGCTCGCGCCCAGCCCGATCGAGAACAGCGCGTCCTCCTCCGTCGTGACCCCGGAGATCTTGATGAACAGGTCATCGACGAACAGGCGCACGGGACCTCCCCGCGACAACGCTAACTGACGACGGTCGCTGGCTCAGATCGTGTCGATCCGCACGTCGGAGGTCTCGCCGTCGACGAGCGTGCGGTGCGCGACGCCGAGCGCGACCACGCCGCCGGTCGCCGGAACGGCCGTCGTGACGCCCTGGGGGCCCTCGGGTCCGCGCGAGCGGAGCACGGCATCGATCGCGCCCGGCGTCGGGCCCGTCGCGCGGACCAGGCGCCAGGGCACCTTGGCACCGCGAGAGTCCAGGCGACCCACCAGCTCCTGACCGGTGTAGCAGCCCTTCGTGAACGAGATCGTCGCGGCTACGACGTCGGCCCCGAAGCTGTGAGGCGTGAGCTCGCGCGCGAACTCGTTCTCGCCGGGCCACCGCGCGGCGACCAGGTCGGCGGTGGTCGCGAACGGACCCTCCACGCTCTCTACGACGTCGAGTACGCAGTCGACGCGCAGCAGAAATCGGCGCAGCCGCGCCAACGCGTCGTCGACCCGCCCGCTGGGCACGACGAGGTCCAGCCCTCCGTCGGCGGTCCTCGCCAAGAGGGACGTCACCACGACCGAGTCGGGTCGCAGCAGCAGGGACCATCGCTGCTCGTCACCCAGGGACTCGACGTCCTGGCTCAGCTGACCCTGCAGGAATCCCACGGCTTGGCTCCCACGGCCTCTGATCAGGGACCATTCGAGAGTGTCCACGGTCGGGTGCTCGGGCGGTCCACTCATCGACCATTACAGTAGGCGCGACCGCGCGACTGTCGTTCGGTCGTTGGGGGCTCGACGTGTCGCTGCAGAACGAACTGAACACCCTGACGTCGTCACTCGCCGAACTCGCCGCACGCCTGACCGCCCTGGTCGAGGACGAGGGACCCGCGATGAGCGCCGACGACTACACCGAGTTGGTCGCAGCGGAACGCACGGTGGGCGCGCTGCTGCGCCGATTGAACCGCGTCGCCTCGCGAGTGCGATGAGCGTGCGACGGTAGTCTTTTTCATGGTCGCCACGTGGCAACACTCCGCGTCGCTCACGACCGATCAGCGACTCGACGTCCTGAACCTGCTAAACCGCACCGAGGTGCTGCTGGGCCGCGAGGCGATCGACGAAGGCCGGCGACGGGTGGTGGTGCACGGCTGGTCCGCCGAGCATTGGCTGCACCACTCCGACGCCCACCTCGACGGCTACGCCGTGCTGAGCGGAGCCGTGCCCCCGACTCTCGAGATGTGCGGCGGTGGATTCGATCCGTCGCTGCTCGACGCGGTCCTGTCGCTCCACGACCACGTGGACTGGTGGATCCGCGGCGTCAACGGCGCGGCGCGAGGGCGGGTCGTGCGGACCCTGCAGATGCTCGAGGTCCGGCTGCCGGTTCCGGTGGAGGACGTGCCGGTCGGCGCGACGCTGCGCAACTTCGAGCCGGGCCGCGACGAGCGGGCCTGGTTGGCCCAGAACAACGCCGCCTTCGCCGACCACCCCGAGCAGGGTGCGTGGCGCGACGCCGACCTCGACGAACGATGCCGTGAGCCGTGGTTCGACCCGTCGGGCTTCCTCCTGCTCGAGATCGAGGGCCGCCTCGCGGCGTCGTGCTGGACCAAGGTCCACGAGCTGCACCCCGACCGCTTCGGCGAGATCTACGTCATCTCCGTGCACCCCGACTTCCAGGGTCGCGGCCTCGGTCGGGTGATGGTGACCCAGGGACTCGAGGCCCTGCGTCGCAAGGGCGTCAGCGAGGCCATTCTGTTCGTGGACGAGTCGAACGCCGGCGCTCGCGCCCTGTACGCATCGCTGGGCTTCACGCTGGTGCGCGAGGACCAACTGGTCCACTTCGACCGCAGCTAGGAACCGACCAATCGTCCCACCGCGAAGGTGACACCCGCCGCGAGCGCCGTCACCATGAGCTGGCGCAGCGCCCAGCGCCACGTCCCGCGCCGGATGAACCAGCCGATCACGCCGCCGAACACGAGGGACGCCACCGCACCGAGGGCGATCGACCACAGCGCGTCGTTGCCGCCGCTGGTCACGAGCCACGGCAACAGCGGGATGAACGCCCCGAGCGAGAACGCGAGGAAGGACGAGATGGCCGCCGCCCACGGCGACCCCGTCGCGGACGGGTCCACTCCCAGCTCCTCGCGCGCGTGCGTGCGCAGCGCGAGGTCCGGGTCGCGCATCAGGTCGGTGGCGAGACGGTCCGCCAGCTCGGTGTCGATCCCGCGCGACTCGAAGAGCGCCTGGAGTTCGTCGCGCTCCTCGGCCGGACTCGCCTCGAGGGATCGGCGCTCCACGTCGATCTCGTACTCGAAGGACTCCTTTTGGGCCCGGACCGAGACCCACTCCCCCGACGCCATCGAAAAGCCCCCGGCGACCAGTCCGGCCAGACCCGCGAGCCGCACGACGCTGTGCCCGGGGTTGGCGCCGGCGAAGCCGAGGATGAGCGAGATGTTGGTGACCAATCCATCGCTCGCCCCGAAGACCCCGGCACGAAACCATCCCGTCGTGATCTGGCGGTGCGCCTCACCGTGGACGGTCTCGGACACCCGTTCATCCTACGGTCGCCGCGAGCACCCCTGGGACCACCGGTAGAGTCGTCGTGGAGGTGGACATGGCCGCGCACGCTGCGAGTGTCGACGAGTTGGTCGCGATGGTGGGCACCCATCTGGGGTACTCGGACTACCACCGGGTGACCCAGGAGGAGATCAACCTGTTCGCCGACGCGACGGGCGACCACCAGTGGATTCACGTGGACCCGGCGAGGGCGGCCAGCGGGCCGTTCGGCACGACCATCGCGCACGGCTACCTGACCCTGTCGCTGCTGCCGGTCCTGCTGCACGGCATGGTGCACTTGGACGGGGTGAAGATGGGCATCAACTACGGGACCAACAAGGTCCGCTTCCCCGCGCCGGTTCCCGTCGGGTCCGAGATCCGCGCCGGGGCCACCCTGGCCTCGGTCGAGGAGGTCGCCGGCGGCGTCCAGGTCGCCCTCGACGTCGTCGTCGAGGTTCGTGACGCGCCTAAGCCGTCGTGCGTCGCGCAGATCGTCTCGCGCCTGTACCTCTAGAGCGGTGTCGACGCGCGAGCTCCCCCAGGGCGATGACAAGACGCGTGCGGTGCGCGCGATGTTCGACGCCATCGCCCCGCGATACGAGATGCTCAACCACGTGATGACCCTCGGCCTCGACCGGCGCTGGCGCCGCCGGGCGGTGAACGACCTGCGTCTTCCGGCCGCCAGCCTCGTGCTGGACGTCGCGGCCGGCACCGGCGACTTCACCCGCGAGCTCGCGCGCCAGGGTCACCGCCCCGTCGCCAGCGACCTCAGCTTTGGCATGCTCCACGCCGGCCACGGGATGGACGAGCGGGTCCAGGCCGATGCGACGTCGCTCCCCTTCCGCTCTGGCGCCTTTGATGGCGTGACCTGCGGCTACGCGCTGCGCAACGTGGCCGACCTCCAGGGCACCTTCGACGAGATGTCGCGCGTCGTGCGCCCGGGCGGGCGGGTGTCGCTGCTCGAGGTCGCCGAACCCGCGGGCGGCCTCTTCCGAGCCCTGTTTCGCCTCTGGTTCCGCCACGTCGTGCCGCTCATCGGCGCGATCTTCTCGGACCGGCGCGCCTACGCCTACCTGCCCCGCTCGACCGCCTACCTGCCGGGCGCCGAGACCATCGTCGCGATGATGAATCAGGCCGGCTTCTGCGCGGTGAACCACCGTTTGCTCACCGGCGGACTCAGCCAGCAGTTCGTCGCGACGAGGGCGCGATGAGGTTCGTTCGCCGGCGCGTTGACGCCCTGGCGTGGGACTCCCTGCGCACGCTGGGCGCCCGCGAGGGCTGGCTGGTCGAATCGCCCGTGGCCCTTCGCGCGGGCTTCGGGGGCTCGTGCGTCACCTTCAATCTGCCCGGTGGTCCCCACGACGAGACCAGCGTCGCGGACGCGTTCGCCGGTCTCACCTTGGAAGGTGACGACGGACCCGCCGGGACCGGCATCGTGGCCTTCGGCACGCTGCCGTTCGATCCCGCCGCGCCGGGACGCCTCGAGATCCCGACCTACGTCGTGACCCAGGAGCGGGGCGGCGCGACCTGGGTGACCAGCGCCGACGGCGTCGACGCGTGGCGCGGACTCCTCGACGCGCAGACACCCCCGACCCAGGACCCCCAGAACCTGCGGTCGCTCACGTACCAGCCCACGGCCGAGGAGTATGCCCACAACGTCGCCCTGGCCGTCGAGGTCATGCGCCACAAGGAGATCGACAAGGTCGTTCTCGCTCGCGCCGTCCTGGGCACCGTCCCCGAGCCCCTGGACTGCGCGGCGATCGCCCAGCGGTTGCGCCACCGCGAGCCCGTGTGCACCATCTACAGCCTGCCCACGCCCGACGGCCGGCGCTTCGTCGGCGCGAGTCCCGAGCTCATCGTGCGGCGCGAGGGGCCCGTCGTGCGCAGCCAGCCCCTCGCCGGGACCATCTCCCTGCCGCCGCACGCCGCCCCCGACGACTACCAGAACTGGCTGCTCGGCAGCGCGAAGAACCTCCACGAGCACGCCGTCGTGGTCGACGACATCGTCCAGCTCCTGTCGCGCGACTACGACGACATCGTCGCCGATCCGACGCCGTCGATCGTCGCCCTGCGCACGGTGGCCCACCTGGGCTCGTGGGTGACCGGCGTGCACCGCGACGCCAACCGCGCCCCCGACGCCCTGGCCGTGCTGCGCCTGCTGCACCCGACCGCCGCGGTCGGCGGCATGCCCCGTGACGCCGCGACCGAATTGCTGGCCCGTCTCGAGGCCCACGACCGCGGCCACTACGCCGGTCCCGTCGGGTGGGTGGACGCCGTCGGCGACGGCGAGTGGTGGCTGGGCCTGCGCGGCGTGCTCGTGGACGGCACGTCGTTCGAGGCCTGGGCCGGCGCCGGGATCGTGAGCGAGTCCGACCCGATCGCCGAGCGCGAAGAGACCCGCGACAAGCTGGCGAGCGTCCTGACCTCGGTGCTGGTCGACCGGGTCTAGGGCCGCTTGCCGATGGGCCGCTGCAGGGCCCATTTGGTCACCAGCCAGAGCGCTTCGGCCACGATGCTGCTCGACATCTTGGACTCGCCCCGCGTGCGATCGGTGAAGGAGATGGGCACCTCCACGATCGACGCCCCGCCGAGNCGCGCGCGGTAGGTCATCTCGATCTGGAAGCCGTACCCGTCGGCCGTGACGGTCGTGAAGCCGATCTTCTCCAGGGCGGAGCGCGAGTACACCCGGTAGCCCGCGGTGGAGTCCTTGACCTTGAGCCCCAGCATCGCGGACGCGTACTGGTTGCCCCCGCGCGACAGGAGCAGGCGCGGGATCGGCCAGCTGGGGATGGTCCCGCCGCGCACGTAGCGCGACCCGATGACCACCTCGTAGGTCGTCGCGGCCGCCAGCAACGTCGGCAGCGCGCGCGGGTCGTGCGAGAAGTCGCAGTCGATCTCGACGAANCGGTCGTAGTCGCGGTCCAGCCCCCACGCGAAGCCCGCGCGGTAGGCGCCGCCGAGNCCGTTCTTCGCGTCGCGGCGCATCACGGCGATCTGGCCCANCTCCTCGCCGACGGCCGCGGCGGCGTCCGCCGTGCCGTCGGGGCTGTTGTCGTCGACCACCAGCACGTCGGCGTCGGGCACCGTGTCGCGCAATGCGCGCAGCATGCGCTCGACGTTCAAGATTTCGTTGTACGTGGGCAGGACCACCAGCACGCGCATCGCTCGATACTACCGAGGCCCCTAGAATGCTCCGGTGGGATTCCCATCGCTGACCAGGTCATCGCGGACCACGTAGGCCACCGCCATGACCGAGCCGACGCGACCCAAGCGCTTCGCGTTGCCGCGCGAGATCCGCATCATCCTGAGCGTCGGCCTGCTGGTCTTCGTCTTCGAAATCCTCGTCCTGCCCCAGTTCGCCGGGGCGCGCCGCTCCCTGCACCTGCTCGCGGCGCTCAACCCGTTCCTGGTGGTGCTGGCCGTGGCGTGCGAGGTCGCGGCCATCTACTCCTACGTCGAGCTCACCCGCACGGTGCTCTTCCCCTACTCGCCGAGCCGATTCAACACGCTGCGCGTCAACCTGGCCGGCCTCGCGATCAGCCACGTGGTCCCCGGCGGGACCGCCCCGGCGGGGGCCCTGTCCTACCGGATCTTCAACGAGCTCGGCGTGCCGCGCGAGACGAACGCCTTCGGCCTGGCCACCCAGGGCAGCGGATCGGCGGTCGTGCTCAACCTCATCTTCTGGTGCGCGCTGGTGATCTCGATCCCGCTGCGCGGTTTCAACCCGGCCTACGGGTTCGCCGCCCTGGCCGGGGTCTTCCTGCTCGCCGCCTTCTTCGGCACGATCCTGCTGATCATGCGCGGCCAGCGCCACGCCGACGTGTGGCTGCGGGTCCTGGCGCGCCGGGTCCCGCGCATCAACCCCGACAAGGTCAGCGCGCTCCTAGAGAAGGTGGCGGCGCGCATCACCCTGCTCATCAACAACCGGCGCACGCTGTGGTGGGCCTTCAACTGGGCCGGGCTCAACTGGCTGTTCGACGCGGCGTGCCTGTGGGTCTTCGTGTGGGCCTTCGGCCACGCCATCTCGCCGATCGACCTGCTGGTGGCCTACGGCCTGGCCAACATCCTGGCCGCCATCCCGCTGACCCCGGCCGGGCTCGGCGTCGTCGAGGCCACGCTGATCCCCACGCTGGTGGGCTTCGGCGTGCCGCACGGCCAGGCGATCCTCGCCGTGCTCTCCTACCGCCTGGTCAACTTCTGGATCCCGATCCCCATCGGGGGCGCGGCGTACGCGAGCCTGCAGTGGCGCCGCGACCGGGGAACTAGCGCGACACCAGCGACCGGGCCCGAGCCAACGCCCGGCGTTTGAACTCCTCCTGGGCCGAGAGGTCGTTGACCGGCTGGAGCCGGCGCCAGCGCCGGTCGGTGCCGAGCACCCAGGTGAAGCGGTCATCGTGCCACGTGACCTCGAACGCCTCGATCAGCTCGTCGCGGTTGTCGGAGCTCGAGATCGGCACCACGACCTCGACGCGGCGGTCCAGGTTGCGCTCCATGAGGTCGGCCGAGCCGATGTAGACCCCGAAGTCGGGCTCGCCCGTGCGCCCGAAGATGAAGACGCGCGAGTGCTCGAGGAACTCGCCCACCAGGCTGTGCACGGTGATGTGCTCGGAGAGGCCCACGACGCCGGGTCGCAGGCAGCACAGGGTGCGGACCTCCAGGCGGATGTCGACCCCGGCGCCGCTCGCCTCGTAGAGGGCGTCGATGATCGCCGGGTCGGTGAGGCCGTTGACCTTCATGGCGATCGTGCCGCGCGGGCCGAGGTCGCGCTGGACATTGATGAGCTCGACGATCCGCCCCCGCGTGTGGGTGGGGCTCACGATGATGGTGCGGTACTCCTCGACCCTCGCGAAGCCGGTCAGGAAGTTGAACAGCTCGCCGACGTCGTGGGTGATGTCCGGGTCGCAGGTCAGCAGCCCGAAGTCCTCGTAGGTGCGCGCGGTCTTGTCGTTGTAGTTGCCCGTGGCCACGTGGGCGTAGCGCGCGGTGGTCGCGCCCTCGTTGCGCACGACCAGCGCGGTCTTGGAGTGGGTCTTCAATCCCACGACCCCGTAGACCACGTGGGCGCCGGCGTCTTCGAGGGCCTTGGCCCACTCGATGTTGGCCGCCTCGTCGAAGCGCGCCTTGAGCTCGACCAGCGCCACCACCTGCTTGCCGTGCTCGGCGGCGCGGATCAGCGACTTGACGACCGGTGAGTCGCCCGAGGTTCGGTANAGGGTCTGCTTGATGCCCACCACCATGGGGTCGTCGGCGGCCTGGGCGATGAACACCTCGACCGAGTCGCTGAACGAGTCGTAGGGGTGGTGCAGCAGGATGTCGCCCTCGCGGATCGCGGCGAAGATGTCGCCGACGTGGTCGCCCTGGAGGAGGCGCGGCGGCGTGATCGGCGACCAGCCCTCGCCGCGCAGGTCGGGGCGCTCCATGGCGTACAGACTCCACAGGTCGTGCAAGCCCAGCGGCGCATCGGTCACGTAGACGTCGTTGGGGTCCAGGTCCAACTGGCCGACCAGGAGGTCGAGGAACTCCTTGGACATGCCGCTCTGGAGCTCCACGCGCAGGACCTCGCCGAAGCGACGCCGGCGCAGCTCGACCTCCAGGGCGACGAGCAGGTCGTCGGCCTCGTCCTCTTCGAGCATGAGGTCGGCGTTGCGGGTGACCCGGAACAGGTCCGCGCGCCCGATCGTCATGCCCGGGAAGAGCTGGCCGAGGTTCGCCATGATGAGGTCCTCGAGCAGGCACCAGCGCTCCGGACCCGCGGGCAGGAAGCGCGGCAGCGAATTGGGGACCTTGACGCGCGCGCTGCGCTCCTCGCCGTTGGACGAGTCGACGACCGTGACGGCGATGTTGATCGAAAGGTTCGAGATCATGGGGAAGGGGTGCCCCGGATCGACCGCCAGCGGGGTGAGCACCGGGTAGACGTGCTCGTCGAAATAGACCGCCAGGTCCTTGCGCTCGGCGTCCTCGAGGTCGGCCACGCGCACGATGGCGATGCCGTCGCCGGAGAGCTCGGGGAAGATCACGTCGAGCACCAGGCGGTCCTGGCGCTCCACGAGCGACGTCACGCGCTCGCGGATGGCGGCGAGCTGCTGGCGGGGCCGCACGCCATCGACGGAGGGCGTCTCCACGCCGGCCGCCACCTTGTCCTCCAGGCTCACGACGCGCACCTGGAAGAACTCGTCGATGAGGTCAGCGAAGATCGCGATGAACTTGCAGCGCTCCAGGATCGGGAGTTGCCGGTCCTCGGCGAGGTCGAGCAGGCGCGCGGCGAACTCCAGGCGCGAGAGTTCCCGACTGGAGAAGCGCTCGGGTCCGAACGACGAGAGGTCCACCGCCACGAGGGTCGCGACTCCTTACTTCACGAGAACGTGATCAAACCATCGTACGACTACTGTTGGACCGTGGCGAGGCACGCGACCCGAGACGCGCCGGCCCCCGCCACCAGCGTGGTTCCGGTCTCGAAATCGCGCTCCACCGAGCTGGGCCTGATGGTGCTGGCGTGGATCATCACGACGTCGCTGTACATCCTGGCCTCCCTGGGCGCCCAGGGGCACATGCCCCCTCGCCTGTGGTCCTTCCTGAGCGTGATCGTGTTTCTCTCGCTCGCGATGCACGTCGCCATCCGCCGCTACGCGCCCCAGGCGAGCCAGATCCTGCTGCCCGTGGCGACGCTGCTCAACGGCATCGGCTACGTGGAGATCGCCCGTTGGAACTCGACGCACGCCGCCTACCAGGCGGTGTGGTTCGCGCTGGGGGCCGTCGCGCTCGTGATCACGCTCAAGGTGGTGCGCCACGTGCGCGACCTCGACCGCTACCGGTACCTGACCCTGGTCGGCGCGATCTTCCTGCTGCTGCTGCCCCTGGTCCCGCACTTCGGCGAGACGGTCAACGGCGCGCGCCTGTGGGTCAAGGCCGGGCCGCTGTCGTTCCAGCCCGTGGAGCTCGCCAAGATCCTGCTCGCCTTCTTCTTCGCGTCCTACTTCGCGGCCAACCGCGAGCTGTTGTCCACGCCCACGATGCGCATCGGCCAGCGCCTCATCGTGCCGCCCTCGAAGCTGCTGCCCATCCTCTTCGCGTGGGGGTTCGCCATCGCCGTGCTGGGCGCGGAGAACGACGTGGGCTTCGCCATCCTGCTCTTCGCGCTCTTCTTGATGCTTCTATGGGTCACCACGGGCCTCAAGACCTACGTGCTGTTGGGCTTCGGTCTCTTCGCCGGCGGCGGCTTCCTGGCCGAGCGGCTCTTCTCCCAGGTGCACCTGCGCATCAGCTACTGGCTCGACCCCTGGCACTACATGAACTCGGGCGGGCTCCAGCTGGCGTACGGCTGGTTCTCGCTGGCCGCGGGCGGCGTCACCGGCACCGGCCTCGGCCTCGGCCAGTCGGGCACCGTGCCCTTCATCAGCTCGGACATGATCTTCGCCGCCGTCGGCGAGGAGTTGGGGATCCTCGGGATCATCGTGGTGCTGTGCCTGTTTGCGCTCTTCGTCGGCGAGGGGTTCCGCATCGCCCAGCGGGCCCACTCGGACTTCGTGCGCCTGGCCGCGACCGCGCTCACCGCGACCGTGGGCATCCAGGCGTTCGTCATCATGGCGGGCGTGCTGCGCCTCCTGCCCTTCACCGGCATCACGCTGCCGTTCATGGCCTACGGCGGCAGCTCGCTGCTGGCGAACTACGTCATCGTGGCCTTGCTGCTGCGGATCTCGGACGAGAACGCCACCGAGCCGCGCGGCGGCGAGATCCGGACGGTCGATCTCTCCTAATCCGTGGCGGCGGCCAGGATCTCCTCGGCGCACAGGATGGGCGCGGCCACGCGCTGGCGCAGCGCGAGGATGATCGCGTCAGAGGTGCGCGCGTCGAGGACCTCGCGGCCCTGGGGCGCCATCAGGTCGAGTTCGGCGAAGTAGACGCCGCCCTCGACGCGCACGATCCGCGCGGCCACGATGTCACAGCGCAGGCGGGCCATGATCTCGCTGGCCAGCTCGTGGGTCCCCGGGCGACGTCCCGCGACATACTCGAGGGCCTGGTGCAGCGCCACCGCCTCGGGGAGCGCGACCGGAATCGACAGGCTGCGGTAGGGCGCGTCGGCCTCCATGAGGTGCACGAACGGCGACGCGTCGCCGAGGTCGTAGGTCACGCTCTCCGCGTTCATCACCCGAAAGACCGGGGCCGCGTCGGGCGCCGGACTCGGGTCGGGAGGTGACGCGTCGCTCACGGGTTGCAACCTAACTGCTCCGGCGCCGCGACACGGACAGCACCAGGCCGCCCGCGGTGTAGAACACGAGGACCGCCGAACCCCCGTAGCTGAGGAACGGCAGCGGTATCCCCACCACCGGCATGATGCCCATCGTCATGCCGATGTTCTCGAAGCAGCTGAAGGCGAAGAAGATGAAGATGCCCAGGCACAGGACCTTGCCCATGGAGTCCTTGGCGTTCTTGGCGATCCAGAACATCCGGAACGCCACGAAGCCGAGCAGCGTGACGATCGCCGCCGAGCCGATGAAGCCCAGCTGCTCGCCGATGGCCGTGAAGATGAAGTCGGTGCGCTGCTCGGGCACGTAGCCCAGCACCGTCTGGAGGCCGTGAAACAGGCCCGCGCCGTGCAGACCGCCCGCCCCGATGGCCGACTTGGCGTTATTGACCTCGTAGATGAGCTGCTGCATCGCCGGGCTGGTGGAGTTCTGGTGCAGGAACGAGATGATCCGGTCCAGCTGGTACTTGTGCAGCAGCTTGCCGTACACGGCCAGCGCCACGGCAGCCGAGCCGACGATCGCCAGGAATGTCATGAAGCGCGGCGGCACGCCCGCCACGACCATCATCGCGGCGACCACCAGGACGACGATGGTCGCCGTGCCGACGTCGGGCTGGACCACGATGAGCACCAGGGGCACCGCGCCCATGGTCAGGATTCGCATGACGTCGTACATGGCGAGGCCGTCGGGGCGGCGCTGGCAGTAGGTGGCGACGGCCAGCACGATGATGAGCACGGTGAACTCGCTCGGCTGGACCTGGAAGAGGCCGAAGTTGTACCAGCGCTGCGCCCCCAGCGCGCTCTGGCCGAGGAAGAACACGCCCACCAGGGAGAGGAGCGAGAGCACGTAGAGCGGGGTGGCGACGATCTCCAGGCGCCGGTAGTCCAGCAGCGAGATCGCGTACATCACGGCCACGCCGATCACGACGAAGAGCGCCTGGCGCTCGAGGTAGTAGTGAGGATTAAAGCCGGCGTTGATCAGGGGCTGGCGCGTCGCGCTGTAGACCATGGTGACACCGACCACACCCAGCAGGATCATCCCCGCGGCCAGGCTGTAGTCGAGGCCCTCCTTGGGCTTGAGGCGCGCCGAGATGGCGCTCAGGGTGTCGGTCACGCCAGCGCCTTCATCAACGAGGCGCCGTCGACCTCTCGTCCCCACCACCAGGTCATCTGGCGCGCGGCCTGATAGGCGAGCATGCCCAGCCCGTTGGCGGTCCGGCAGCCCAGTTCGGCGTACGCGCTGCGCCACGGCGTCAGTCGCGGCTCGTAGGTCACGTCGACGCACACCGTCGAGGCCGTCGCGCCGTCGACGACCTCGACGCGGTCGCGTCCGTCGGCCGGCACCGTGTTGACCACGAGGTCGACGGTCGTGGGGGGTCGAGCCGAGGCCACGACGCACTCGTAGCGCGCGGACAGCCACTCGACGTGCGCGGGCGTGCGCCCGGACACCGCGATCCAGTTCGCGCCGGCGCGGGCCAGCGAGTCGACCACCGCGCGCGCCGCGCCCCCGGCGCCGTGGACCGCGACGCCGCACCCCGCGACGTCGAAGTCGAACTGGGCGCGCAGCGCGTCGACGAACCCGTCGCCGTCGGTCGAGTCGCCGTGGACGAGCCCGTCGCGCACGAGGAGCGAGTTGACCACTCCCAGGCGCGCCGCCGCCGGCTCGAGCTCGTCGCACACGCCGAAGGCCAGGCCCTTCAGGGGCATCGTGACCGAGAGCGCGTCAAAGCGTGTCCTCAGCAGCTCGCCGAGGCGACTGGCCTCCGACTCGCGCAGGGCCACGCGCTCCGAGGTACCGGTCAGGCCGACCTGGGCCAGTCCCGCCTCGTGCAGGCGCGGCGACAAGGAGTGCTCGATCGGATAGCCCACGACGCCCAGTCGCCAGTTCAACCGAGATTCCTCGCGGCCTGTTGTTGGTACTTGAGATCTTGCTGGAAGGTCGTGGCGAACTTCTCATCGCCCTTCTTGTCAAAGAGCACGAAGTAGAGCCACGAGCCGGGCGGCGCGTGCAGCACCGCCCGGAGAGCCGTGGTCGACACGGTGCAGATCGGGGTCGGGGTGAGTCCCGCGTGCAGGTAGGTGTTGTAGGGCGTCGGGTTCTGGAGCATCTTCGGGGTCACCGTCCCCGCGTCCATGCCGAGGGGGTACTTGACGGTGGAGTCCATTTGCAGACCCCCGCCACGCTTCAGGCGGTTGAAGATCACCCGCGCCACTTGGGGCATGTTCTGAGGGTAGTAACCCTCGCGCTCGACGATGGAGGCGGCGATGATCAACTGGTACGCCGACAGCCCGTTCACCGTGGTCGAGGGCGAGAAACCGACCGACGTCGCCTCCTTGGTGAAGCCCTCGGCCATCCGGCGCGCGAGCGACATCGCCGTCTCGTCGGGCTTGAGCAGGTACTGGCCGACGCCGACCAGACCCTCGAGGGAGTTCACCGCGTCCGACAGGCCCGCGATGTGCGGCGGCGTCAGGTCGGGATGATAGGGCGAGTCGCGCGCCAGGGACGCCGCGGCGCCGAGCAGCTGGTCGGCGAAGAGGTTGCTCTTGTCCGCGGCGACGGTGTCGAAGACCTCGTGGATCGTCTCGCCCGGAGCCACGTCGATGACGAGGACGTTGGGCGGGGCGTTCAAGATGGCGTGCACGTGGGCGAACGAGGAGTTCTGGGCGATCTGATACGAACCCGCGTGCAGGGTCAGCGACGAGAAGACCTCCATGTCGATCTTGAAGGCCAGTGGCGAACCGATCACGCCCTTGGCGTGCAGCTCGCCCGCGACGGTCGAGACCGAGTCGCCCGAGTGGACGGTGACCACGACGAGGCGCCCAGGGCTCCC
>JGI12269J14319_10002229_pt1 | contig 18764 bp, 17 predicted proteins | sample PeaSoiSIISIP2007_FD_14319 | JGI IMG/M metagenome (IMG submission 14319)
CGGCGCCGGCGCGCCCGCCGCGTCCGCTGGCCGCCGCGCCTCGCCCGCCGGCCGCGCCGGTTTGGCCGTGCGGCGTGAGCAGAAACGCGACCGCCCCGGCGACCAGGATGGCGACGAAGATCCAGAGCGTGGTTCGCCAGAGCGGCCTTTGTCTCGGCGGTGGCGCCCGACGCGGGCTGGCAGGCCCGAAGCCCGATGGCGTCTCGCTCAAACGGCCCTCCTGGCCTTTGCACGCCTGCCGTCGCGTGGCGCGGCCCCATTGTGGAGGTGCTCTAAGGCGCCATTCCGCCGGTGATATCTCTAAGCTGAAACGTAAAGACAAGCGCGGCTTGGCGACCGGCTGGCGGCGGCGCAATGCGGGCCGACGACGGCGACCGGCTAAGGGCGCGTCTTAGAAGGCGGAGGTTGTGTTCAAGCGGCCTTCGCCTTGGCGGCCTTGGCCAGCGCCGCTTCGATGGCGGCGTGCAACTTGGCCAACTCGATCGGCTTGGCGACGTGCCCGTCCATGCCCGCCGCGAGATACTCTCTGACCTGGTGAGCCATGGCGTTTGCGGAGACGGCGATGATCGGGGTCGGCGCGCGGCGGGCTTCGGCCTCGGCGGCGCGGATGGCGCGGGTCGCGGCGATGCCGTCCATCTCCGGCATCTGAATGTCCATCAGCACCAGATCGAAGGGCTCCGACAGCCAGGCCTCAACCGCCTGCCGGCCGTTGTCGACCATGGTGATCTCCACGCCGAAGCTCTGCATGATGGTCTTGAGCACCAGCTGGTTGGTGGGGATGTCCTCCGCGGCGAGCACGCGCAGCGGCCGGGCGTCGTCGAAGTCGCTCATGCCCTCCGTCGGCGCCTCGCCGCCGGCCGAGGCGGCCAGCCTGGGCGCGGGCAGCGTGACGGTGAAGATCGACCCTTCGCCCTCGGTGCTTTCGACCTCGATCTTGCCGCGCATGAGCTGGGCCAGCTCGCGGCAGATGGCCAGGCCCAGACCCGTGCCCCCGTAGCGCCGCGTGTTCGAGCCATCCGCCTGGCTGAACTTCTGGAACAGCAGCGGCAGCTTGTCGGCGGCGATGCCCGGGCCTGTGTCGACGACCACCAGTCTCAGCCCGTCGCGTCCGTCCTGGCCGAGGCCGTCGACGGTCACCGCGACATGGCCTTCGGGCGTGAACTTGATCGCGTTGGAGACCAGATTGTTGAGAATCTGGCCGATGCGCAGCGGATCGCCGCGCCTGGGGCCGCGCGCCGCGGGCCGGACATCGACCTTGAACTTGAGGTTCCGCTTGGTCTCGACCAGCGGTGCAAACGTCGCCTCGACATTGCCGCCCAGGACCTCGGCGTCCACCTCGCCGATCTCCAGCTCCATCTTGCCGGCTTCGATCTTGGAGATGTCGAGCACGTCGTTGAGCACGTTCAACAGATCCTCGCCCGAGCGGCGGATCACCTCGACGCGCTCGCGCTGTTGCGGGGTGAGCTCGCCGAGCGCAATGATCTGGGCCATGGCCAGGACGCCGTTCAGCGGCGTGCGGATCTCGTGGCTCATGTTGGCCAGAAACTGCGACTTGAGCACGTTGGCGGCCTGGGCGGCGTCGCGCGCCTCGACCAGGTCGGTCATCGCCCTGTGCAGGGCCCCGTCGTTGGCCTGCAGCTGGGTCAGCAGGTCGTTAAAGCTGTCGGTGAGTAGGCCAAACTCGTCGCTCGCCCATTTCGGCACTCGTTGCGAATAATCGCCGGAGTCGGTCACCTCGCGCATGGCCTGCGACAGCCGGTTCACCGGCTGGATCACCAGCCCGGCCAGCCAACGGCCCATGAACAGCGCAAGGCCGGTCGCGGCGAAGAACAGAGCGCCGCAGACGGCCAGGTAGCGCGGAACGATGGACCAACGGTCGAACGCGCGCGAGCGCACAACGAGTTCGCCCAGGTTCTGACCGCCGAGCGTCACGGCGGCCGAGGTGTCGAAGACGTTTGCGGTCTTTCCGCCCGATCCAGGCGAGCCGTCGAGATGGAGCTGCAGCCGTCCCTGCGCGTCGTAGAGGTCGACGGAGCGGACCTCCGGCGCGGCGACAAGCTGGGCGAGCATCTTCTGCGCGGTCGCGCGATCGCCGTGGGCCTGGGCCTGGGCGACCTCTCCGGCCATAATCTGGGTGAGCGCGGCTTCGTTGCGGCGAAGGTCGACCTGTCCGCTCTGCCACTGCTCGACGATGAAGAGCAGGCTGGCCGTCACGAGGACGACGACCGCCGTCACCAGCGCTGAGATCGCGATCCGGTTTTCGAAGGATACGCCGCGCGCGCCGACGCCTGACCCCGTGTCCTGGCCCTGCATTCCGTCCCAGTCCGCCTGAAGCCCCTAGCAGGCTGGCTATAGCCGCTGAGTTCCTAACGCTTCACTTCACGCGGGTAACCATCGCGCGCCCGTCGGGCGTCGGCCCCTCGAGGCAAGCGGCTAGCGCCGTTAACCATAATTCGCACCCGCCTGCCCCTGGGGTAACCAAGTCGAGCGCAAGTCGACGTCCGGGACATTGTAAACATCCGGGGCCTGGCGGCTGGCGGGGCCACCGGTAGCGCCAAGCGCGGTCAGACCCGGTAGGGCCAACAAAAAGTCCTATGTTTCAACTCATTGCTAGATCTGCCGCGGTCGCGACGACGTTCGTTTGTGACCTCACAACCACAGGTGCGACACTTTTACACCTTCGGTTAACCACAACCCCCTAGCGCTACGGTTAGGATTATGTTTACGTTAACTTAGCCGTAGAGGTTTGGAGAGGGACTTATGGACAAGGCGTTTGTTGCGAAGCGTGTGGTCGACAAGCTGCACGCGACCGAGAGGACGGTCGATTCGGCCATTATCGAGGTATCAGAGCTGGTTTCCGAGCTGATCACCGCGCGCCGCGACGTGGGTCTGTCCACGACGGTTGGCGACAAGGAGCTCGCCGCGGTCGTCGAGGCGCTGAACGCGCTGAACACCGCCCGCGCGTCGCTCGTCTCGAGCCACAAGGGCCTGCATCGCATCGCCAAGGCGCTGCACATCCCGGTGAAGATGGACGGCAAGCCGGACATCTCAGAGGAAGAAGACGATCGGATCCTTCGCGTCGCTTCCTGAGCCCAAGTCTCTCGTTTCCCTGATATTAAGGGACGTATCGTAATCGCGCCTCAGTCCCCTGGGGCGCGATTATGCATTTGTTGCTTCTCAAGCATGTCGTCCATCTGACGGCGATGTACGCCACGCCGGTATGCGGCGGGATCGCCATTCTGAAGGGCGGCAAGCCGGAGCGGATCGGCGCGGCGGTGTTCATTGGCGCCATCCTGCTCACCGATCTATTCTTCGCCGTGGGGTCCCACCCAGGGGCGGTGGGCACGGCCGTGACCGCCACCTTCAAGTCGGGCTACGCAGATCCGACCACCGCCGCCAACATCGACCTTGTGTCGACGTTACTTCTGTCCTGCTTCTTCCTCTATCTCGCCATCCGCTACGGCAGCCTCTGGCTCGCAGCGGCGATGATCATCCAGGCCAGCGAACTCTACTTCGCCCGTCTTTACATTGACTCCGGTTTCAACACCTTCCCGATCTATGCGATCGAACTGAACGCCATCTGCGCCCTCGTCCTGTTCACACTTGCCGCCGCGGCGCTGTGGTCGTGGCGCTCGCGCCTGGTCAAACGCCGCGTCGACGCCAAGCGCGCGGCCCTTACGGCTCAACGCCGCCAGGAACAGGAACGACGCTTCCAGGCGATGTTCGAGCATCGCGCGCCGCCGCCCCTAGCGGCCGCCTCGCCTGGCCGCGTCGCGCGGCTCACAATCGAGCCGCCGCCGATCTGAGCCGGCTGCGCAGCCAGTCGATGGCCGGCGACGGCCCGGCGTCCTTGCGCCACAGGGCCTCGACGTGGATCACAGGCGAGCGGTAGGGCGGTTCGAACAGTTTCAGTCCGTATTGTTGGGCGAAGGCGGTCGCCAGCCGCCGCGGCGCGAGCGCGGCCATGTCGGTGCGGCTGACGATGGCGAGCGCGCTCTGCGCGTCCTGCACCGTGAGCGCGACGACCTTCTCACAACCGATGCCCGCCAGCGCTTCGTCGAGCGCGCCGCGATCGTCCCAGACCACCCAGCGCTCGAGCCCGCCCTCGACGATGCGCCCGTCGATCGCGCGGTCCTGCGGTCCGGCCATCAGCACCTGCGGGAGTAGGGCGAGCGCCTCCAGGCTCAGATGCTCGCCGGCCGCGGCCGGGTGACGGGCGCTCATCGCCCAGACCGCCGTCTCGTGGAACAGCACCTCGCGGTCGAAGCGCGGCGAGGCGCGGCCGAACGAGCCGATCGCCAGGTCGATGCGGCCGCTCTCCAGGTCCTCGCCAAGCGACCGGTCGACGGCGTGCACGCGCAGCTCGGCCGCCGGCGCCTCCGCGCGGATCAGGTGCATCACGTCGGGCATCAGGACGGCGCCGGCATAGGGGCCGGCGGCGATGGTGAAGCGGCGGCGGCTCAGCCCCGGGTCGAACGCCGTGGGGCTGAGCGCCTCTTGCAGTTGGCTGAGACCCTGCCGCAGTCGCGGCGCGATCTCCTGCGCCCGCGCCGTCGGGCGCATGCCGTCCGACCCGCGCACGAACAGCGGATCGCCCAGGATCAGGCGCAGACGGCCGAGCGCGTGGCTGATCGCCGACTGGCTCAGTCCCAGGCGGGCGCCGGCGCGCGTAACGCTGCTCTCCTCCGCCAGCGCGTCGAACACGCGAAGCAGATTGAGGTCCAGGCTGGAGAGATGAATTTCCTGCATTTGACCGGTGATAACTTATCATTTGGCGCATGTCGGGCCAACGGTCTAAACGTGATGCGCAAACGCCGGTTTCGGCCGGCCATCCCTCGTCTCGCGAACGCGCCCGGCCCCTGGCGCGGACGCGGGATCGTTCGTATCTGGGTGGACGGCGCCCGCCGCGGCCCGGACAAGGTACCCCATGAGCCCTCCCGATTCGTCCGAAGCGCCGATCAGGGCCGCGACGCCAGAGACGACCTTTGCGCCCCCCCGCGCGCGCGGGCGCGTGGGATGGCTGCGCCGCCTGCGGTGGCCGCTGATGCTCGGCGCGGTGGTGCTGGCGGTCGTCGTCGGCGTTGTGGTGTACCTGACCGGCGGCCGCGAGCAGTCGACCGACGACGCCCAAGTGGACGGCGCGCGCGTGCAGGTCAGTTCCAGCATTTCAGGCCGCGTCGTCTCGATCGACGTTCACGAGGGCCAGATCGTCCGGACCGGCCAACTCCTGTTCCAGCTCGATGGTCGGCCGTATGAGACCGCGTCCGCCGAGGCGGAGGCGAACCTGGCCCAGGCGCGCCTGCAGGTAACGGCGCTCCGAGCGACCTACGATCAGCGCCTGGCCGACCTTGCAGCGGCCAGAGCCAGCGCCGCGTACGCTGCCGGCGAGGCGGCGCGCGCCAGAACCCTCGTGGCCGCCGGGACCGGCACCGCAGCGCAGGCGGCGCAGGCGGTCAACCAAGCCAACCAGGCTCGGGCGCAAGTCGCCGCTGCCCAGGCCGGGGTCGCCAACGCGCTCGCCGCACTGGGCGGCAGCCCGAACCTGCCGGTCGACGAGCATCCGAGCGTCCGCATGCAGGCGGCCCGCGTGGCGACCGCGGCGCTGAATCAAGGCTACATCGACGTCTATGCCTCCCAAGATGGGGTCGTGACCAAGGTCGACCAGCTGCAGGTCGGCGACTACGTGAACGCGGCGCAGCCGGTGTTCGAGCTCGTCTCGGACCACTTCTGGGTCGACGCCAACTTCAAGGAGAACCAGCTCGAATACATGCGCGCCGGCGAACCTGCGCAGATCAAGCTGGACGCCTACCCCCACCTTCGCTTCTGCGCCCACGTGAGCGCGATCAGCCCCGGCACTGGGTCGGCCTTCTCGCTGCTGCCGGCGGAGAATGCCACGGGCAACTGGGTCAAGGTCACCCAACGGGTCCCGGTGCGACTCGACTTCTGTGAGCCGCCGACGGTGCCGCTCGCGGCCGGCCTGTCTTCAACGGCGATCGTCGACACCGGCCACCGCCGCCACCTGTTCGGCGGCGGTCAGACCCAGTGAGCGGCGCTCATCGCGCTCTCGCCGGCGCTGCCGCCGGCGTGTTGCTGGCGGGCTGCACGGTGGGCCCGAACTTCAGCCCGCCGGTCGAGCCGGCCGCGGCGGCCTACGCGATGCCGGGCGACGACGTCAATGAGGGACGAGTGCGCGCGGCGATCGGCGAGAAGGTGGTCAGCGACTGGTGGACACTCTTCCGCTCGCCGGAGATGGACGAGGTGGTCCGCGAGGCGGTCGCCGGCAGTCCCTCGCTCGCCGAGGCCCGCGCCCGGCTGGAAGCGGCGCGTGAGGCGGTGAAGGCGGAGAGCGGCCAGCTGATGATCGACGCCAACGCCAGCGCCGAGCGCGAACGGGCGAATCTGAACGCCTTCTCCGGCGGCGCCTTCTCCAAGACGATCCCGGGCTTCCCGAGCTTCCCGACCAACCCGGAGTTCAGCCTCTATTCGATCGGCGGGACGGTATCGTACAACCTCGACCCGTTCGGCGGCGTGCGGCGCCGCACCGAGTCGCTGAGGGCGAGCCAAGAGGAGCAGGCGCGCGAGCTCGACGCCGCTTACCTGACGCTGACCGGCCAGGTGGTCGCCCAGGCGTTCACCATCGCCGACGCCAACCTGCAGCTCGATGAGCTGGGCGATATCGTCGCCAACGACCAGGCCGATCTGGACATGATCAAGCGGGCGCACGCCGCCGGCGGGGCCTCCGACGCCGACCTGGCCGGGGCCGCAAGCCAGCTGGCTCAGGACCAATCGGAGCTCCCTGGCCAACGCCAGCGGCGGGAGGCGGCCAAGCACGCGCTGGCCATTCTGCTCGGCAAGACGCCGGCGGACTGGACGGCGCCGGAGTTCACCGCCCGCTCCTTCACCATGCCGGAAACGCTGCCTGTCAGCGTACCGTCGGAGCTCGTGCACAGCCGCCCGGACATCCTGGAAGCGGAGGCCAAGCTGCACGCGGCCATCGCCGAGGTCGGCGTGGCGACGGCCAACCTCTATCCGAACATCAACCTGACGGCGTCGCTCGAGCAGACTGCGCTCGCGCCCCAGACCGTGTTCTCCCCCACCTCGACAGCCTGGACGCTGGCGGCCGGCTTGACCGCGCCGATCTTCCACTCCGGCGAACTGAAGGCCAAGCAACGCGAGGCGCAGGCGAACGCACAGGCTGCGCTGGCCGCTTACGAGCTGACGGTGCTGCAGGCGTTCGCTCAGGTGGCCGACGTGCTGAGCGCCATCGCCCACGACAACCAGGCCTATGAGGCGCAGAGACGCGCGCTCGACGCGGCGCAGTCGCGGGTGACGATGATGCGGCGCGGCTATGCCGCCGGCGGGGTGAGCGAGCTCGAACTCGTCGACGCCGAGCGCGACTGGGCGCACACGCGGCTGGCGGTCACCCAGCAAAGCTACAGCACCGCCGGCGATGCGGCGCTGTTGCTGCTGGCGACCGCCGACGTGCCGCCGGGCGCGGCCGCGGGGGCGAAGACCCCCTAACAGACCGGGCAGTGCTCGCCGCGGGCTTGCTCGATCTGCAGCGTCGCGTGGCGCACGCCGAAGCGATGCTCGAGTTCTTCGGCGAGATCGGCGCGGAACGCGTCGCCGCCGTCGTGCTCCGGCCGCACGAGGTGCGCCGTCAGCGCCATCTCGGTCGTGCTCATCGCCCACAGATGCAAGTCGTGCACCTCCGTGACCCCGGCGCTCCGGCTCAGGAAGTCGTGAATGGACTCCAGGTCCGCGTCGGCCGGGGCCGCGTCGAGAGCAAGGTCCGCCGCTTCGCGCAACAACCCCCATGTTCCCCAGACGATGAACGCCACGATGGCGAGGCTCACCACGGGATCGATCCAAGTCCAGCCGGTGAGCAGGATCGCCACGGCCGCCGCGATGACGCCAAGCGAAATCCCGGCGTCGCCGGCCATGTGCAGGAAGACGCCGCGCACGTTCAGGTCCCGCTCGCGCCCGCGGGAGAACATCAGCGCGGTGATCGAGTTGACGACGACGCCGACGCCGGCCGTCGCCATGACCAGCAGCGAGCCCACGCCTTCCGGTCTCATCAGTCGGTTGACCGCCTCGAGCGCAATGCCGCCGGAGACGAAGATCAGGACCACCCCGTTGGCGAGCGCAGCCAGCACCGTCGCCTTGCCGAAGCCGTAGGTGCGCCGGCCGCGGGCGGGTCGCGCGGCCAACCAGGTCGCGCCGCCGGCCAACGCCAGGCCGAGCACGTCTGAGAGCACATGGCCGGCGTCGGCCACGAGCGCGGTCGAGTTGGCGAGGAAGCCGCCGATGGTCTCGACGGCGACGATCGTCAGGCTGAGACCGATCGCGATCAAATAGCGCCGGTCGCCGAGCGCGACCGGCCCACGGTGATGATGGTGACCGCCGTGGTGGTGGTCGTGGCCGCCGTGATCGTGGTCGTGCGCGTTCATGGGAAGCGGCGGTAAAGGTAGATCACAGGCGGCGCTTTCGCCAGCGCGGCCGGTTGCCGGTCAGTAGACCACCTCGGTCAGGCAAAGACCTTCTGGTGGGGCCACTGGCCCGCAGGCCGCGCGATCGCGCGCCTCCAGCGCGGCCTTCAGGTCGTCGGCCGTCCATTTGGCCAGCCCCACCTGCGCCAGCGAGCCGGTCATCGAGCGCACCTGGCGATGCAGGAAGGAGCGGGCGGCGAAGGTGAGCTGCACCTCGTCGCCGACGCGCGCCACCTCCAGCCGATCGAGCGTCTTCACCGGCGACTTCGCCTGGCAGTCGATGTCGCGGAAGGTGGTGAAGTCGTGGTGACCGACCAGGACCTGTCCGGCCTGGTGCATGGCCGGCGCATCGAGCGGCTTCTTCACGTGCCAGACCCGCCCACGCTCCAGCGCCGGCGGGCTCTTGCGATCGAGGATCCGGTAGAGGTAGCGCCGCCCCTTGGCCGAAAAGCGGGCATGAAAGCCTGGCTCAGCTTCCGCCGCATCCAGCACGGAGACCGGCTCGGGGACCAGATGCGCGTTCAAAGCATCCCGAACCACGGCCGGATCCCAGGCCTTGTCCAGGTCGATGTGCACCACTTGGCAGCTCGCGTGCACGCCGGCGTCGGTGCGCCCGGCGGCTTGGAGGCGAAGCGCCTCGCCGGAGAACGCCTTGACCGCCCGCTCCAGCGAAGCCTGGACAGAGGGCAGGTCGCCCTGCGCCTGAAAGCCGTGGAACGGCCCGCCGTCGTATTCGATCGTGAGGCGGTAGCGCGGCATCAGCCGAGCCTCGCGCCAGGAGGGATCGGGAACCCGCGCAGGAAGTCTTCGCCGCCTTGCGCCGCCCGGCCCTCGCGCTGGGCGCGCAGGATGCGCACCGCGCCTTCACCGCAGGCGACGAGCAGGCGGTCGTCCAGCACCGCCCCCGGCGCGCCCTCGCCTTGCCCGACGCGCGACAGCAGCGCCTTGATCCGCACCGGCCGCCCGCCGCTCTCGCTGAAGAACCAGGCGCCCGGGAAGGGTGAGAGCCCGCGAATGCGCCGGTCGACGACCAAAGCCGGCGCGGTCCAGTCGATCCGGGCCTCGGCCGGCTTGATCTTCTTCGCGTAGGTCACGCCGTCGGCGCTCTGCGGCGTCTCGCGCACGGTCCCGCGCTCCAGGCTGGCAAGCGCGCGCGGCAGGAGCTGCGCGCCGACCGCAGCCAACCGATCGTGCAGCGAGCCCGCCGTCTCGGCCGCGTCGATGCGCACGGTCTCGGAAAGCAGGATCGGGCCCTCGTCAAGACCCTCGGTCATGCGCACGACCTCGACGCCGGTCACCGGGTCGCCGGCCATGATCGCGCGCTGGATCGGCGCTGCGCCCCGCCAGCGCGGCAGGAGCGAGGCGTGCAGGTTGAGCGCGCCCAGCCTGGGCGCATCCAGGATCGCCGCCGGCAGGATCTGGCCGAAGGCGACGACCACTGCCGCATCCAGATCGAGCGCGCGGAAGGCCTCGATCTCGGCCGGCTCACGCAGCGACCTGGGCGTCCGCACGGGCAGGCCTTGCCGCTCGCCGAATGCCTGCACCGGCGAGGGTCGAAACGCCTGCCCCCGCCCGCGCGGCGCCGGCGGTTGCGCATAAACGCAGGCGACCTCGTGGCCGGCAGCGATCAGCTCCGCCAGCGACGGGACGGCGAAATCGGGCGTGCCGAGGAAGGCCAGGCGCATGGCAGGCGTTTAGCGGTGCGCCGACGCGGGCGATACCCGCGCGGGCTTACGCCGCTTCCTTTTCCTTCGCCGCCTTCTTGACCTTGGCGACGGCGCGGTCGCGCTTCAGGCGCGACAGGTGGTCGATGAAGAGCACGCCGTCCAGGTGGTCCATCTCGTGCTGGATGCACACGGCGAACACGCCTTCGGCTTCTTCCTCAACGACATCGCCCTGGTAGTTCAGGTAGCGCAAGTGCACGCGGGCTGGGCGCTCGACCTCGTCATAGACCTCGGGCACCGAGAGGCAGCCCTCCTCGTAGGGCTGGGTATCCTCCGACGCCCAGAGGATCTCGGGGTTGACGAAGTAGCGCGGATTCTTCTCGCCGTCGCGGTGGTCGAGATCCATGACGATCGCGCGCACGGGCTCGCCGACCTGGATGGCCGCCAGTCCGATGCCGGGCGCCGCGTACATGGTCTCCAGCATGTCGTCCAAGAGCGCGCGCAAGCCGTCGTCGACGCCCTTCGCAGCCTTGGAGACCAGCTTCAGGCGCTTGTCGGGCACGGTCAGGATGTCGCGAACCGCCATGGCCGCGAGGTAGGTTAGCGAGCCCGCAGCGTCAAGGCCGGCGCCCGCTCCGGCTCGGGCTCGGTGGCCTCGAGTTTTGACAGCTGGCGAACGGCGATCTCGATTGGCTCGATCTCGGGCATGGCCTTGGTTTCGTGGTCGACGGCCAGGTCCTCGAACCGCCGCGCCTGGGTCAGGACCTGGCTCTCGAGCGAGCCCACGAAGGCGTTATAGCGCTTGACCGCGGCGTCGAGCGCCTTGCCGACGCCGAGCACATGGTCGCCCATCACCGACAGCCGCTTGTAGAGTTCGCGGCCGAGGATGGCGATCTGATCGGCGTTAGCCGCCTGCTCCTTGATCCGCCAGCCATAGGCGATCGCTTTGCACAGCGCGAACAGCGTCGTGGGCGTGACCAGCACCACGCGCCGTTCCATCGCCTCGGTCATGAGGTCGGGAAGGTGGTCGAGCGCGGCGGCCAGGAAGCCGTCGCCGGGCACGAACATGGCGACGAAGTCGGGCGAGGCGTTGCGCGGGAACTGGTCCCAGTAGGCCTTCGACGCGAGGCTCGTCATGTGCGCGCGGACGCTCTGCGCATGGCGGGCCAACGCGGCCTCTTTCGCCACGTCATCCAGCGCGTCCTGCGCCTCCAGGAAGGCGTTCAGCGAGCACTTGGCGTCGATGACGAAGACGCCTTCGCCCGGCATGTGCACCACGACATCCGGCCGGCGTCGGCCCTCGTCGTTCTGGGTGGCGACCTGCTCCACGAAGTCGAAGCGCTTGGCCAGGCCGGCCGCTTCCAGCACGTTGCGCAGGGTCTGCTCGCCCCAGCGGCCCTGAACGCCGGCGCCACGCCTGAGCGCGGCCGAGAGCTTGCGGGTCTCGGTTTGCGTCGCGGCCGAAGCCTGCAGAAGCGCGGCGATCTGCGCTTTCAGGCCCCCGGCCTCCTCGGCCCTGGCCTTCTCGGCGGCCACAACCTGCTCCTGAAAGCGGGCCAGCGTCTCGCCGACCGGCTTGAACGTCTCCGCCGCCCGCTTGATCATCTCGTCGGCCGCCCGCTGGGCGGCTTCGGCCGCGTGGGCCGGGACCGCGTCGCCGGCCGCGCCGAGCCGGTCGCGCGCCACGGCGAGTTCGGCATGCGCGCGCGAAAGCGCCAGCAGCGACCAGGCGAGCCCGCCCGCGAGGGCAAGCGCCAAGAGACCCAGAATCACGGCGGCGTTCATGGTCCGTTCGCTTTAGCCGGAGTCGGCGGTCCGGCCAAGCGCGCGCTGGCGTCAGTCCGCCGTCGGTCTCCGCGCCCGAAGGGCCTGGGCGATGGTGCCGTCGTCGAGCCAGTCGAGCTCGCCGCCGACCGGAACTCCGCGCGCGAGGCTTGTCACCACGACGCCGGAGTCGCTGAGGCGGTCGGCGAGATAGTGGGCGGTGGTCTGGCCCTCGACGGTCGCGGGCAGCGCCAGGATGACCTCGCGCACCGCCTCGCCGCGGGCGCGCTCGATGAGCTCGTTCACGCGCAACGCCTCTGGCCCTCGCCCCTCGAGCGCCGACAGCAGCGCGCCCAGCACGTGGTAGCGACCGCGGTAGGCGCCGGCGCGCTCCATCGCCCAGAGCGCGCCCGCCTCCTCGACCACGCAGATCAGCGCCTGGTCGCGCCCCGCGTCGCGGCAGATGGCGCAGGGATCTGAGGTGTCGAGCGCGCCGCAGATCGAGCAGGCCTTCACCCGATCCGCCGCTTCGGCCATCGCCTGCGCCAGCGGCCGAAGCAGCTGATCGCGTTTCTTGAGCAGGGCCAGCGCCGAGCGGCGCGCCGAGCGGGGACCGAGCCCCGGCAGCTTGGCGAGCAGGCTGATCAGCCGCTCGATCTCGGGTCCGGCGGAAGACGCCAAGGTCAGGCGATGCCCGGGAAGCCAGGGAGGCCGGCCAGCGGGCCGGCGATCGTCCGCATGGCCTCGGCATGGGCGGCGTCGAGCTTCTTCTTGGCGTCCGCATGGGCGGCGATGAGCAGGTCGGCGACGATCTCGCCTTCGCCGGGGTTCATCAGCGACTCGTCGATGCTCACGCGGACGAGCTCGCCCGAGCCCTTCAGGGTGACGCCCACCAGGCCGCCGCCCGAGGCGCCGTCGGCGGCGGTCTCGGCCAGGCGGGCTTGCGCCTCGGTCAGCTTCTGCTGCATGGCCTGGGCCTGCTTCATCAATGCGCCCAGATCCTTCATCGGCCATCCTTTCGTCGCGCGAGGAGACATCATATCGGGCGGCGCGGGCTTGAGGAAAAGGCTTTCGAGCGCGAGGGAGGGACGGTCATGAGCGTCGTCATCGCGCTGCTCCGCGCCGTGAACGTCGGCGGCCGCTCGCTGAGGATGGTAGAGCTAGTTTCCCTGGCCCGCGATCTCGGCTTCGCCCAGCCGCGCACGTTTGCGCAGAGCGGCAATCTGGTCTTCGAGACGAAAGATGCGCCGGACGCCGACCTCGAGCGGCGGCTGGAGGCGGAAGCCGAGGTGCGTTTCGGGTTCGCGATCGACTTCGTCGTCCGCTCCGCGGCCGAGTGGCGGGCTCTGATCGCAAACAACCCGTTCCTTGACACCGCGCGGGACGACCCGAGCCACCTTCTGGTCATGCCGCTCAGAGCGGCGCCGCCGACGGACGCGCTCGATGCGCTCAGGACGGCGATCAAGGGGCGCGAAGAGGTCGCGCTGACCGGCCGCGACGCTTATCTGGTCTATCCGAACGGAATCGGGCGCTCGAAGCTGACCATCCAGGTCATCGAGCGCCACCTGAGGACGCGCGGCACGGCGCGGAACTGGAACACGGCGCTGAAGCTGGCGGCGATGGCGGCCGGCTAGTCGTCGTCCTCGTCGTCGGCCACGGCCGGCTCCGGCGGGCGCAGGTTGCGCACGCCGAGGATCTCGGCGCCCGGAAAGGCCTCCATCACCGTGCGCACAAAGGGGTCGCCGGCGACCTCGTCCAGGACCGCGCGTTCCTCGCGCCTCTGCCGCTCCCAGGCCGACTCGGCCCCGCCGCCGCCCTCGGCCGCGACCAACCAGGGCTCGCCGGTCCACTCCTTCAGCCGCGCGACCAGCCGACCGGCGAGGTTCGACGGCGCGCCGGGCGCGGGCTCGAAAGTGATGGCGCCGGGACGGAAGCTGACCGGCCGCATGTAACGATCGACGTCGTACTTGAGCGCGATGTCGCGCCTGGCCTCGATGAGGGCCACGACATCCTCGAACGACTGCGGCGAGGCGAGCGCGGTCGGCGCAATGGCCGGTTGCGGCGCCCGCGCGGTCGCTGGCCCGCCGCCTCCGCCCATTCGGCCAGTCGGCGCCGAGGACGGCCCACCGGCGGACGGCGACGGCTCGCCGTCGCGCAGCGCCTTCAGCGCCTCTTCCGGGCCTGGCAGGTCCGCGGCGTAGCAGAGGCGGATCAGCGCCATCTCGACCGCCGCCTTGGGATCGGGCGCGCGGCGCGCTTCGTCCTGCGCCTTCATCAAGAGCTGCCAGATGCGGCTGAGCGCGCCGGCCGACGCCTGCGCTCCGATCGCCGTGAGCTGCGCCGCCTGCTCCTTCGGCAGCCCGAGCACCTCCGGGCCGAGTGCCTTGGCGAGCGAGGCGGCATGGGCGTGCTCGAGCAGGTCGAGCAGCACGACGACCGGGTCTGCGCTGAGGGCATAAAGCTCGCCGAACGCATGCAGCGCCTCGGCGGCGCGGCCGCGCATGGCGTGCTCGAACAGCGCGATCGTTTGCGCGCGGTCGGCGAGGCCCAGCATGTCGCGGATGGCGGTCCCGGTGACCAGCGCGCCGTCGTCCGCCTGCACGATCGCCTGGTCGAGCAGGGACTGGGCGTCGCGGACCGAGCCTTCCGCCGCGCGGGCGATGAGGGCGAGGCCCTCCGGCTCGATGCGCGCGCCCTCTTTTTCGGCGATGTCGGCCAGGTTCCTGGCGATCACGTCGGCTTCGACCCGGCGCAGATCGAAGCGCTGGCACCGGGAGAGAATGGTCACCGGGACCTTGCGGATCTCGGTGGTGGCGAAGATGAACTTGGCGTGCGGCGGCGGCTCTTCCAGCGTCTTCAAGAGGGCGTTGAAGGCCTGCGTCGACAGCATGTGCACTTCGTCGATGATGTAGACCTTGTAGCGCGCCTGTACCGGTGCGTAGCGGACGCCGTCGATCAGCTCGCGCATCTCGTCGACCTTCGAGCGGCTGGCGGCGTCGAGCTCCAGCACGTCGATGTGGCGGCCCTCGATGATGGCGCGGCACTGGACGCCCTCGACGGCGAGGTCGAGGGAGGGCTCGTGGATGTCGTCGCGCTCGTAGTTGAGCGCTCGGGCGAGCAGCCGGGCGGTGGTCGTCTTCCCCACCCCGCGCACGCCCGTCAGCATGAAGGCATGGGCGATGCGGCCGGTGGCGAAAGCGTTGGTCAGCGTCCTGACCATGCCCTCCTGGCCGATCAGGTCGTCGAACGTCTTCGGCCGGTATTTGCGCGCGAGAACCTGATAGCCAGCGGCCCCCTCGACGGCGGCCGCGCCGCCGAACATGTCCGGCGTCGCTAAATCCGGCTCGCGCGTCTCGACCGGTTCGGGATTCGGATGGTCGTCCATTCAGCGTCCGGCGCGGGTGGGGTGGAGACTGGACGGCGACCCGGAGCGAAACTCGTTACGGCTGCTTCCTTCCGGACCTGACCGGGTTGGCGAGGACTCCGCCCGCCGCCAGCCTCCGCGCCCAATATCGCGGCCGCGAGGGGCGGACGCAAGGGCGGCTCGTCCGGCCAATGCGCCGCCCTCCTCAGTAGCAACCCTGGTACCCGTGCTCGGCCGGCCAAGCCGCCGCCGTTCGGCCTAGCATGGCTGGCGACATCGCGCGGAAGCGACGCCCGACCAACGACGCCATGCTGGTCGCCGCGCTGATGGCGCGGGGCGGCTATCCGTCCAGCCAGGACGCCTGAGCGGCGGAAGCGCAGGCCCCGCACGTTCCCGCCTCGCGCGGGCGGCTTGGCTTTGCTAAGCAGCCGGGATGCCCCTCGACGCCTTCCAGAACACCTTCGCCGGCAATCCGCTCGATCGCGCGAGCTACAAGCGGGCGGACGCCGACTGGTTGAGGGGCAAGATCGCCGATCCGGACACCCTGGCGGTCGCGCTTTGGAACGGAAAGCCGATGGTCGAGGACGCGCCCGGCGGTGATCGGAGCTTGCGCATCGCCTACGTCCCCATGGGCCTGGCGCGTGAGACGGCCGGCAGCGACGAGCGGATGCTGTTCCTGGGGCTCTGGAAAGAGACGGCGGTCTTCGCCATCGACCTCGAGAGCGCCATCGACCCGGCCGAGGGGCCGCTCAAGGGCTTCGGGCGCTTCGAGGATCTGCGCGCGAGCGCCCTTCGCCTGCCCCCCGGCGATGCGGCCATCTGCGCCACAGCCAAGGGCGTGTTCGAGTGGCGGCGCCGGCATGGCTTCTGCCCGGCTTGCGGCGAGCAGACCATCGCCGTCGAGGGCGGCTGGAAGCGGGTGTGCGAGAGCTGCCGCACCGAGCATTTCCCGCGCACCGATCCGGTAGTGATCATGCTGCCGACCATCGGCGAGAAGTGCCTTCTGGGCCGCCAGGCGGTCTGGCCGGAGGGGATGTACTCGGCCCTGGCCGGGTTCCTCGAGCCCGGCGAGACCATCGAGGAGGCCTGCGCGCGCGAGGTGCACGAGGAGGCGGGACTGACCGCGGTGCGTGTGAACTACCACTCGACGCAGCCCTGGCCCTATCCGTCGTCGCTGATGATCGGCCTGATCTGCGAGGTCGAGGACGACAAAGCCGAGCCCGACCTGAACGAGCTCGAGGAGGTGCGCTGGTTCACCCGCTCGGAGGCCAAGTCGCTTATCAAGGGCGAGCTGAACGACGCCCGCGCGCCCGGCGGCATGGCCATCGCCTTCCAGCTGATCAAGGCCTGGGCGGACGCCGGCTGACGCATGACGATGCTGTCGGAGGTGCGTGGGCTCGACCGGCATCAATGGAGCGCGGTCGCGGCGAGCTTCCTCGGCTGGACGCTGGACGCCTTCGACTTCTTCCTGATGGTCTTCATGTTCAAGGCCATCGCGGCCGACTTCCACGCCGACATCGCCCGCGTGGTGGTGGCGAGCTCGCTGACCCTGGCCGCGCGGCCGTTCGGCGCGCTGGTGTTCGGCTTGGTCGCCGACGCCTTCGGCCGCCGCCCGGTGTTGATGACCAACGTGGTGCTCTATTCGGCGATCGAGCTTGCGTCCGCCTTCGCGCCGAGCCTGGCGGCGTTGCTCGTGTTGCGCGCCCTGTTTGGCTTCGCCATGGGCGGGGTTTGGGGCGTCGGCGCGTCGCTGGCGCTTGAATCCATCCCGCCGAAAGCCCGGGGCCTGATCTCGGGCCTGCTGCAGGAGGGCTATGCGGCCGGCTACCTGATCGCGTCAGCGGTCTTCTTCTTCCTGTTCGACCGCATCGGCTGGCGCGGCATGTTCATGGTGGGCGCAATCCCCGCCCTGCTCGCGGTCTTCATCCAGATGTCCGTGCGCGAATCGCCCGCGTTCGAGGCAAGACGAGCGGCACCGCGTTCCCGCAGCATCGCGGCGCTGTTCGCGCTCGGCGTGGTCGCGCTGGCCGTTGCGATCGGGCCCGCGACGTTGGGGCCAATGCTGAAGATTCCGACCCTGACCTGGATCTACGCGGTCGACGCGCCGCTGGCGCTCGCGGGCTTGTGGTTCTTCCGCAGCCATTGGCGGATGGCGCTCTACGTCATCGTGCTGATGACCGCGTTCAACCTGTTCAGCCACGGGACGCAGGATCTCTACCCGACCTTCCTGCAGAAAGGACGCGGGTTCGGCACCGGCTCCACCGGCCTGCTCACCATCATCGGCAACGTGGGCGCGATCGGCGGCGGGCTCCTGTTCGGCGGGCTCTCCGAGCGTTTCGGCCGCCGCCGCGGCATCGTCGTCGCGGCCCTGCTTTCGGTGCTGGTGATCCCGCTCTGGGCGTTTTCGCACGGGACGGCCTTGCTGGCGGCAGGCGCTTTTATGATGCAGTTCATGGTGCAGGGCGCATGGGGCATCATCCCGGCGCACCTGAACGAGCTTGCGCCCGACGACGCGCGGGGCGCCTTCCCCGGCTACGCCTACCAGGTCGGCAACCTGCTCGCCTCGGGCGCCGCCGTCTGGCAGGCGCAGATCGCCGAGGCGCGGCACAACGATTATGGGCTGGCGTTGGCGCTCGTCGCGGCGATCGCGGCTGTCGCGATCGCCGCCTGGACCATCTTCGGTCCGGAGCGCCGCGCGGCGGCGTTTGGCGGGGCCTAGCGCCCGGCGCGCTCGCGATAGGGGTCGGCGGCGTAGACGCCGAGAATCTCGAACTTCTCGCAGAAGAAGCCCAGCTCCTCGAAGGCGTTGGCCAGCGCCTGGTCCTCGGGCCGCCCGTCCACCTCGGCGTAGAAGAACGTGGCGGTGAAGGCCCCGTTCTCCATGTAGCTCTCGAGCTTGGTCATGTTGACGCCGTTGGTCGCAAACCCGCCCAGCGCTTTGTAAAGTGCGGCCGGCAGGTTGCGGACGCGGAAGACGAAGCTTGTCACGCAAGGCGCGCCGGCCGGCGGTCGGGCCGGGTCGCGCTCGGCGGTCATGATCAGGAAGCGGGTGGTGTTGTGCCGCTCGTCCTCGACGTCGCGCTTGAGGATCTCGAGGCCGTAGATCTCGGCCGCGAGCGCTGGCGCGATGGCCGCGCGAGTTGGGTCGGGATGCTCGGCAAGCGCCTTGGCGGCGCCGGCGGTATCGCCGACCGCCTCGGTCTTCACACCCAGCTTGCGCAGCGTCTTGCGGCACTGGCCGAGCGCGATGGACATCGACGCCACCGTCTTCACCTGGCCGAGCGCGACGCCCGAATTGGCCATCAGGTGGAAGCGGATCGGCTTGAACCGCTCGCCGATGATGCGGAGACCGGAGTCCGGCAACAGGTGATGCACGTCGGTGACCCGGCCGGCGATGGAATTCTCGACCGGGATCATCCCCAACGCCGCGGTTCCGTTGCGGATGACCTCGAATGCGTCCTCGAAGGTGGCGCAGGCCAAGGG
>JGI12269J14319_10002236_pt1 | contig 18733 bp, 12 predicted proteins | sample PeaSoiSIISIP2007_FD_14319 | JGI IMG/M metagenome (IMG submission 14319)
CCCTGACCTTCGCCGGCGGCAGGCCAGTTACGCTCCCTGCCACTTTCACCCCAGTGCCCCCAGTGGCGGGGCCGTATACAGGCGGACAAAACGGCACCATGAGCAATAGTGACGCCGCCACCATCGTCATCCTTTGCCTGAGCTGCCACGACGGCAACTTGGCAAGACCCGGTATGATGAAGGGCACCACCGTTGAGAGCCTGCCCGTTGTCGGCGGCAATGCTCCAACGTTTCTCGGCAACGACGGCACATACGCTGGCAACTACATAAACGATCACCCGGTGGGTCTGCAAGCGGTCGTGGCCTGCGGCGGCCAATACAACTGGGATTGCTCGGGTAGCAACACCGTGAAAATCACTGCGACCACTATGAACGGGACTGCCTCGAGCAAGTTCCTCCTCAACTACGGCTTTGCGGTCAGCCTGGCATCGTCCGGAACTACCATAAACGTCGTAACCTGCACGTCCTGCCACAATCAGCACTTCGAGACCGTCCAATCTCTCACGATGGGCGGCGTGGCGGGCTACTACCAGACCATGTTCTTCCTGCGCGGCTACTACAACCCCAACACCGGCGGCAACAGTTCGGCGCAGTTCTGCCGGCAGTGCCACGGCGGCAACTCGAACGAGATGGTTGGACAGACGGGCGTCCCGACCACCTAGTCTATTTGTCTTTTAACCTGGGGGAGGGAGTTCCCTCCCCCATTTTTTCGGAGAAAGCTTATGAAGTACAGGCTGCAAGAGCGGATTCCAATTAAACACAACTTATGTGAAGGGGCACGCCTTCAGGCGTGCCGTAAGGGGCGGCCGGAGAATCCGGCTTCAGCCGCTGAGGGAAACGTACCTCAGGGCCTAAAGGCCGATTTATTAGCCCGCATACCGGCACGGCTGAAGCCGTGCCCCTTCACCCGAGTCGCCTTAATATCTGCCCTGTTGCTCATTGCATTTTCCCCGGCTTGGGCCCAGCTTGCCAGCTCCCACGCCCCTACCGCCGTGGCCAAGCAATCCGGCGCCGCCCTGCAGCCGGTGGCCAGGCCGGTGGTCCGGGTGAACGGGGCGGTGCTGACCGACCGCGACCTGCTGCGCGAGATGTACACCATTTTCCCTTATGCGAGCCAGCATAACGGCAGCGTTCCCAAGGCGATGGAAGCCGACATTCGCAACGGCGCCATGAAAATGATGGTTTTCGAAGAGCTGGTCTATCAGGAAGCCGTGCGCCGCAAGATGACGGTGCCGCCGGCTCGCATGCAGCGCGCCGAGGCCGAATTTCGCAAACAGTTCCCAGCCGCGGCAGATTTCCAAGACTTGCTCAATGCGGAATTCAAGGGTTCACAGGCGCTGCTGAGGGAAAAGATCAAGCGTTCGCTGCTGATCGAAGACTTGCTCAAGCTGGAAGTGAATGACAAGTCCAACATTTCGATCGCGCAGACGAAAGCCTACTACGACAAGAACCTGGGACAGTTCTTTGTTCCAGAATCGTTTGCCGTGCAGACGATCTCCATCATTCCTCCCGATAATGCGACGCCCGAGCAGGCGAAAGAAGCGCGCAAGCGAGCGGAGGATGCGCTGCGTCAGGCCAAGGCGACCAAGAGCTATGAAGAGTTCGGATTGCTGGCGGAAAAGATTTCCGAGGACGACTTCCGGGTGATGATGGGCGACCACAAGGCCGTGGACCGCGCCAAACTGCCGCCGGCAGTCTCACAGGCGGCCTTGAGCCTGCAGCCGGGACAGGTGAGCGGTTTGATCGACCTGGGAAATCATGCCTACACGATTCTGCGCCTAAATGCTCACATCGCTCCGGGCGAAAAGAAATTCGACGAGGTAAAAGAAGACCTTCGTCAGCAACTGCAAAAGAAGAAGACCGAGGAACTGCGCCGCAATCTGGATGCGCGGTTAAGGAAGAACGCGAAAGTGGAAGAGCTCTGAGGAGCTTTGAGGATGAGGTGGGGGCAGTGAGTGGCGAGCGCGAACATTCAGGGCGATTTCATAGCGGCGCTGTCATGCTGAGCGAGCCTCGGCTGTTTTTGCCGAGGCGAGTCGAAGCACCCCTACTCCCACAATATCTTTCGAATAGGGGTCCCTTCGACTTCGCTCAGGGCATGCCTTCGACTCGCGCGCTAAAGCTTGCCCTGAGCGAAAGCGAAGAGTCAGGCGCGCTCGCTCAGGATGAAACCTTAAGGCATGCCACTCTAGATCCACTCGCCATTGCGCCAAACCGCGCAGATTTCAGTGGCGTATTCCGCAAGCTGGAGCGGCCTCGTCTCCCGGTCCTGAATGCGCCGTGCAATCGACTGATTCAAAGGGTTATAAACCACGCTGGCCGAAGCCGAACGGAAACTCAAATGCTTACTTTCTCAATAGTAAGGATGGCGAGGCTGACGTGAACAAGCGCGGGATTTTCGTGGCGAGCATCTGGTTGCTAACACTGGCGCTGCCTGCGCGGGCGCAGGTTCAGGTGGGCGACAATGTCAACCTGAACCTGAACGGCACGCTGTCGACCGGGTATACCGGCGATTTCTCCAACTACGTCGGTTCCGACCATGGCCTTAATATCGGCGGCAATGCCGACCTGGCTGGCTTCTACTATAGCCCCAGCTTCCTATCCTTCGACCTTCAGCCCTTCTACAACCAGTCGCGGGAAAACTCCAACTTTCAATCGATTTTTGACAGCAGCGGCGTTTCCGCCGCGGCGTCCATCTTCGGCGGCAGCCATTTCCCGGGAACGATCACCTATAGCAAAACCTATAACAGTGAGGGAGGATTCGTCGTGCCTGGACTGGGGAACATCACCACCCACGGGAACAACGAGAACCTCGCCATTGGCTGGGGGATTCACCTCCCGGATTTACCCAGCGTTTCGTTCCAGTTCATGGATGGCAACAATACCAACTCGGTGTTCGGAACAAATTCGGAAAGCACTTCCCACTCCGACACATTCGGAGTCAACGTGTCTCACACCTTGGCCGGCTTCCACCTGACCGGAGGCTACCAGTACAACAAGGTTGAGGCGGTGACTCCGGATTTCCTCACCGGCCAGCCACCGGAGACCTCGAATTCTTCCGGCAATTCCTTCAACTTTGGCGTCGCTCACAGCCTGCCGCTGAATGGCGGGATTTCGGCGGGGGTCAGCCGGTCCGATATCAGCTCGGAATACACCGGCGGCAGCTACAACGCCACGATCGACACGTTCAGCTCCGGCGCCAATTTCCAGCCCCTGCGCAATCTGAATCTTGGGGTCAACACCCAGTACACGGACAACCTCGGGGGGACGCTTTACCAGTCCATCATCGCCGCCGGGGGCGTGGTGCCGCCGTCGCTGCTGGAGTATTCCACCCACTCGCTGGGCATCGACGGCCACGCCAATTATGCAGTGCCGTCGTTGCACCTCACCTTTGGCGCCACTGCTGACCACATCGAGCAAACAGCACTGGGGGCTTCGATTGCTTCGAATAGTTTTACCGAAATGGTGAGTTACGCCAACAGCCTGCTGGGTGGTTTCCTTACTGCCAACGGGGGAGTTACAGAGACCTCGGTGGATCTAGCCAACAGCCCAAGCAGCCTGGCCAACAGCCCAAGCAGCCTGGGTTTTTTTGAGACCGTCGCCTACACGCGCCGCGTCCAACAGTGGAACCTGAGCGGCTCGTTGAACTACACACGCAACACGCAGACGGTGCTGGTGGGCTATACCACCTCGGGGTACGGCTACTCAGCCGGGATTGGCCGCAAAATCGGAACGTATTCTCATTGGAGCGCTAGCGCCAACGCGACGAAATCCACTTTCAACAATGTATCCGGCTCGGGAAACTTCAGTCAGAGTTATTCGACCGCGCTGTCGCTGAAAAAATTCAGCGTCAGCGGCTCTTATGCGAAGGCCGATGGCACCTCCATACTCACCCCCACGGGGCTCGTGCCGGTGTCGGCTCCCCTTTCCATTGTGACCCCGGGGCAACTGATTATGTTTGGCGGCAAGTCGTACTCGTTTGCCGCGTCCACCACCCCGATTCGCGGGCTGACGCTCTCGGCCGGTTGGTCGAAAGCGAACAGCAATACCTTCGAGGCGTCCGCCAACTCCCAGAACAACACGCAACAACAGTTCGCGATGTTGCAGTACAAATTGCGGCAGTTGTGGATCACCGGCGGATACCTTAAGCTGACACAGGGTTTTAGCCTTATCGGCGGGCCGCCGACTTCGGGCTCGTCGTTCTACATTGGGGTTTCCAGGTGGTTCAAGTTCTTCTGAAGACGGTTTTTCGAGGGTTGCTGGTCTGCGCCATAGCCTTGGCGCTGGCCCCCGGCGCGGCGGCAAAGTCACCCAAGTCGCAGCCGCAGCCGGGAGTCGTCCCGGAGCTGCAACTGGAAGGCGGGCGCCGGCTCACGTTCGAGCGCAGCTTCTGGTCCGAGCGCGAGGTGAAGCTGAAGCGCGGCTTCTGGAGCAAGCTGGTCGATATCGTGGCGGGCGAACCGGAGTTTCACGGTCTGGTCAGTCCCTACGGCGTGGTCACCGACTCCCATGACCGCATCATCGTGACCGATCCAGCAGCCGGTGGAATCCATATTTTTGATTTTGGGCAACAGAAGTACAAGTTCATCTCCCGGGACAAGGAGAAGGACGGGCTGCAGACGCCGCAATGCGTTGCCGTGGATGCCGCGGACAATATCTACGCCACGGATTCGGAGTCGGGCAAGATCTTTGTTTTCGAGCCCAGCGGAAAATTCCAGCGCGTGATCGGCAGCCTCAAGGGCGGCGAAGGCTTTTTCAAGCGGCCCACCGGAATCGCCGTGGATTCACAGGCACAGCGTATCTACGTGACGGACACGCTGCGGAACCAGATCTTTGTCCTCGATATGCAGGGCAGCGTATTGCAAACGATTGGCAAGAGCGGCACCGGCAACGGCGAATTCAACTTTCCCACGGAGTTGCGTCTGTACGGCGACAATCTGATCGTCGTGGATGCGATGAACTTCCGTGTCCAGGTGCTGGACCACTCCGGAAACTTCCGCTATGCCATCGGACGCATTGGCGAGGGCCGGGGCGAGATGTTTCGGCCGAAGGGCGTGGGGGTGGACTCGGAAGGCCATCTTTACGTTGTGGAGGGTCTGAGCGGACTGGTGCAGGTGTTCGACCAGCAGGGAAATCTTCTGTACTACTTCGGGCAGAAGGGCACCGGGTTCGGAGAATTTCAATTGCCCACCGGTTTATTTGTCGATCGCAATGACCGGGTTTTCGTGGTGGATTCCTACAACCGCCGGGTTCAAGTCTTTCGCTACTTCGGACTGGCGAAGCAGGCCGAAGGAGTCAAGCATTGAGGTCTAGATTCATTTCCGTGGGGGTAGTGGTGGTGCTAGCGGCTGGTATGGCGCTGGCACAACAGATTGAGACTGACGTTCTCGGGGCGCATGATTTGTCGCCAGGTGGCGCATCCACCATCAAGGGTAGCCTTTCCGGACCCTGTCTGTATTGCCATGCTCCGCACTCCGGCATAGAGGGCACCCCAGGGGTTGCTGGGACGCCGCTGTGGAGTCAAAAGCTCTCCAGCGCCACCTACCAGGTGTACACGAGCCTCACGATGGTGAATAAGGGCAACACCTCACCCCCTCTGGGCTCTGACAGCACACTCTGCTTGAGCTGCCATGATGGGACGGTGGCGCCGGGAACGCTTCGCCCCTATGGTATCGTGCCGCTGAACCAGCCCATGAGCAACAGCCCCACCGACCTTGGAACTAGTTTGCAATCGACCCACCCTTTCAGTCTGGTCACGCCGCTGAAGGCTGCTCCTGACTTGTGGCCGTCACTAACATCCACTCCGCCCCAAACCGCCGATACTACTGGGGCGGTGCGGCTCATCAACGGCAACGTTGAGTGCACGAGCTGTCACAATGCTCACGTGCAGAACATCGACTCGAGCGGAGATTTCCTGGTTATTAACAATTCAAGCAGCGCGCTTTGTCTCGCCTGCCACAATACTGTCCCGACCGGAACGGGGATGGGCCTGGCCACCGAGGCCAAGACGGGCATGAGCACGCAGGTTACCCCCAGGGTGGTGGCAAATCGGGTAAACCCGCTTGCACAGTGGACTGGCAGCATCCATGCCACGGCAGCCAACAGGATTGCCGGCCAGGTACCCGGTGGCGGCAACTCGGCGGTGGCCAAGATGATCGCGAAGCAGGCATCCCTTGGCGGCTACGACACGGTTAGGAAAAACGGCTGCTTGTCCTGTCACACCAATCACAACGCCGTCCCGAAATCGCTGCTGCGGGGAGCCGACGACCAGGCGTGCATCAACTGCCACAATGGCGGCTCGAACATTTCTCCTCCCGCCCCCAATATTTTTTCTGAAATGGCTTCACCTAAGACTGGCCACCTGTTCGCGGCAAGTGGGAACAACGTGCACGACGCCCATGAAAGCGAGGTATTGAATCACAACCGCCACGCCACCTGCGCGGATTGTCATAATTCTCATGCCGCGAATCAGGTGGGAATAAGTTTTCCCACGCCGCCGGTCGTTCGTGCTTCGCAAAAGGGAGTGGTGGGAATCAGCGCCTCGGACGGGCAGAGCGTCGTCTCTCCGGCCAACAACCAGTATGAAAACTGCCTGCGCTGTCACGGCGCCAGCACGGGAAAAGGGGTCAATCCGACCCTGTTTGGGTATTTGCCGAACTGGGTGGTGTCCGCTCCCGATCCTCTGAACGTGATTCCGCAGTTCAGCGCCAGTTCCACCTCAAGCCATCCGGTTACGCATGACCGCAGCAGCCCGTTCCCGCAGCCCAGTTTGCGATTTAACATGCTGAACCTGGATGGCATCAGGCAGGCGCGCACCATGGGGATCCGCATCCTATGCACGGACTGCCATAACAGCGACGACAACCGCGAATTCGGCGGCACGGGACCGAACGGCCCCCACGGCTCAAAGTACTCACATATCCTGGAGCGCCGCTATGATCTCAGCCAGGCGCCGGCGCCTGGCCGGCCGATCACGAATTTGAATCTTCCTCCCAACCTGAGTACGACCGGGAATTACGCTCTTTGCGCCAAGTGTCACGACCTGGCCAATGTCGTCAGCAATGCCAGCTTCAGCGAACATGCGCGGCACATCAACGATGGTTTCTCATGCTCCGTCTGCCACACGGCGCACGGAATGGGGGCCCAGGCAGCCACCGTGTCAGGAGAGCGAATGGTGAACTTCGATGTCAACGTGGTCGCCCCCAACGGCGCTACACCGATCGCATACCGACGGGCCTCGAATTCATGCAGCCTGACCTGCCACGGGCATGCACATAGCCTGGCGGGGACGGCTCCGGGGAACACTCCGGTGAAGCTCCCCCGGACCAGGTGAGACATGAACAGATCGGGGCTGATGAGGTGATAGCGCACCACCGAACGACACATCGTTTAGGAGCTAGTTCCAATGGCCGACCAACCGAATAAGACAGAAACTTCAGCATCTGCCTGGGGCGCTTCACAGGTCTACGTTATGGCTGCCCTGTGTTTTGCCGTGGGCATTCTGATTGGATATCTGCTGCACAGCCCGGCGACATCGCAGGCTGCTTTGGCGTCCGTACCCAGTCCGCAGATGCAGGCGCCATCCAATATGCCTCCTGGCATGCCGGAGCAAATGCCGTCCCTGGAACAGTTGAAGCAGATGGCTGACAAGACGGCGGCGCCTCTGCTCCAGCAACTACAAAGCGACCCTAAGAATGCAGAACTCCTTATGCAGATCGCTTACGTCTACAAGGCTGCGCACCAGTTCAAAGAAGCTACTTCCTATTTTGACCGATCGTTGCAGATCGACCCTGAGAACGTAGTCGCTCGCACCGAGATGGCCTCGTGTCTCTACTATACCGGCGACGTGGATAAGGCGATTGCCCAGTTGCAACAGTCACTGAAGTACGACCCCAAGCATGCCGGCACCTTGTTCAATCTGGGGATGATCAGGTGGAAGGGCAAGTCGGATGCGCCGGGGGCCATAGCAGCCTGGGAGAAGCTCCTGAACCTTTATCCGAACTACGAACGAAAGGCAGTGGTCCAGCAGTTGATCGCTGAAGCCAAACAGCATGGCCGCACGGTCGTGGCCAACGCCCCAAGAGTCAAAGCAGATTCGCAATAGTTATATGCGGGTCATGTGAAGGGATACGCCTTTCAGGCGTGCCGTAAAGCGCAGCATGAGACTCGGCTTTGGCTGCTGAGGCAGTGTTGTCCTCAAGTGAAGTGAAAAACGAAGCAAAGACCCTTGACGGGCAAGAACACGTCCTACCGCCAGCGGCGCCGCTCGCTACCGCAATCACAGGTTCGGACCAGCGAAGATCTTGGGAATGGATTCCGTTGCTTCTTCTCGCTGTTGTCATGGCTGCACAGATGTGGACCAGCATCCGGCAGCTTTCTGTGACGTCGGATGAAATAGACCATTTACACGCGGGCTATCGTTACCTGCAGTGTAACGACTTCGGATGGAACCCCGAGCATCCACCGCTGGCGAAGATCGTCGCGGCGCTGCCCTTGTTGGCGATGCAGGTCAACGATCCTATTCGGAATGCGTGCGGTCTGCCGAGCAGCAGAGCGCTCGACTTCCGCGTTGGGCATACCTTTTTATTCGCGAATCGCGAATCCGTGCTCATGGCCGCACGTACTGCGGCTTCGCTGTTTGCCATATTATTGCCGATCGCGACGTGGTTCTTTGCTCGCACGTTGTTTTGCACAAATGTAGCTCTTATTGCTAGCGCGTTGGTCGCCTTCGAGCCGAATCTAATTGGCCACGGTGCACTTGTTACCACTGATGTCCCGGCAGCGCTTGGGTTTCTGCTCGCGATCTATGCTTCCTACCGGTATCTGGTCCGGCCCACAATCGATCGAATGCTCGTGCTCGGTCTGGCGATGGGCTTGGCGCTGGCTTTGAAATTCTCCAGCATCACGCTGATCGGCATCATCCCAGCCCTCTTCTTGGTTGATGCGCTGGTAACAAAGCGCGGCGGGCGGCGGCGCAAGCTGTTGTGCAGCATGGGAGGCTTCGCTCTGGCGATGATCATTGCGGTCGTCGTCCTCTGGGCAAGCTACGGCTTTCGGTATGCGTCAAGGCCCGGCGGAGCCGAGCCATGGATCAATGTCCGGGCTGACGAAGCTCGAGGGATCGTCCCGACCAAAATGATCCCAGTCATGGAGAGGGCCCATCTACTGCCGCAGGCTTACCTGATCGGATTGCTGGACGTTTCGGTAGAGTCCGAGATAGGTCGGCCGGCCTACTTGTTGGGACAAAACTATCTCGGCGGTCGCTGGTATTACTTCTCGGTCGCGGCCGCCATCAAGCTCACAGTGCCTTTTCTGTTTATATTCTTCCTCTCTTTCGCCGCGTTCCGCTTCTGGCGAGCAAACGCTCGAAAACTTCTGTTCTTGCTGCTGCCCACGGCCGTGTACATGGCGACGAGCGCCGTCTCGGGGATGAACATCGGGCTGCGGCATATATTTCCGATCATCCCTCTTTTGGCAATCTTCGGCGCGGCAGGAATCTGGAACCTGCCCTTGAAACGCAATATTCTGATTGGCGCCCTGATTGTGCTGCTGTCGACCCATGCTGTAAGCTCGCTCCATACCTTTCCCAATTACATCAGCTACGGCAACGAACTTTGGGGTGGTCCAGAAAGCGTCTATAAATACTTGGCCGATTCGAATACTGATTGGGGGCAAGCGCAGAAACTGGCGGGTTTCTACATCAAGCGAACGAAACCAACCTCCTGTTTTATGATCCAGGCGTTCAATAACAGTAAACGCGATTACGGCATACCGTGCGGGTCTGTTTCGGACCTAGAACGCGATATTCCACCATTGCCGTTTACCGGCATGCTCATAGTAAGTTCTGATATCGTTGACGGCGTCATTCCGCACGCTGCCGGTGTTCGTGCAGCTCGTGTTTTTCGGGAATTAACGCCGACGGCCCACGTCGGAGGCAGCGCTTTCCTTGTTTACGAAGGGACATTCGATCTGAGTCCTATAGCCTCCGTACAGCATGTCGAAAGGGTTGGCGCTGACGTCCACGAGCCGCATGCAGTGCTCGAAGAAGCGAAGATTGCGGCCAGACTCGATCCTGAAAACGCCCTTGCCTATCTTCGCATGTGCCAGGCATATCTCTACCTGGGACAAAGGGATGACGCCCAATCAGCGTGCAACGCACTACTAAGGGCAATGAAAGACGACATTTATTACGGCGAGGGAGACCGCATGAGAATCGTCCAGACGATGACAGTAAATGGACTACTCGTTGACCCTGACCTGGCCCATTAGTCGAGGTTGATCGTCATCGGCCTGTGGAAAGCGCCAGGCCTTGCGCCCGAGTTCGATTGGCGTCCTCGGTCCGGCCGGCACGATCATACAGGTCCGCAAGCTGCAGCCAGAGGTCGGCGTCGGGAAGAAGCCGCGCGGCCTGTTCGTCAAAGGAAATCGCGCGGCGCAAATCTCCGAGGTAATACCAGGAGCGAGCGCGGCCATGTGCAATGTTGGCCAAGACCGTGTTGTCGACCATCAATTCATAGCGGACGGGCAAACTGTTAGCGGCAGCATTAAACGCCGCGAGCGCTGCTTCGGGGCGGTGGGCCTGAAGGTTGGCATATCCCAGACTCACCAGCGGGTCCCAAGGCCAACGTGAAACACCGGCGGCGTGTTCCCAGGCATCAATGGCCGCGGGCAGCCGGCCGCTATCCTGATAAAAGGCGGCCAGAGCCGACCAGGGCGCTACCAGATTGGGTTCGAGCTTGGTCGCCAGCAGGTAGTCCTGTTCAGCCTCCCGCGGCTTGCCGGCTTCCTGGAACATGTGGCCACGCAGAAAATGGAGGTATCCGCTATCCGGGAAGATCGCCAAGGCCTTGTTGGCTGCGGTAAACGCCTCCTCATTTCGTCCCAGAGCGCGCAGAACCGAAGCAGCATTGGCCCACTGATTGAAAGCCTCAGTGCCGGTGGCAGCAGGAGGGACGGCTGGTAATGGGGCGGTCGAACAATTCACCTGCAAACGCCGGATCAGCGCCTCCGTCTCCGGCCTCCGACGCAGGAACACGACAGAGACCTCATCCAGGTACACCGGACGCCAAAAGTCACTCTCGCAAAACTGCTTCAGTACGGGAAAGAACTGTAACGCACTGAATCGTCCGATCGGAAGTAGGATAACGTTGATGTCGTAGCGATCCGCCTCTTGTTTCCATTGCATAGAGTCCGGTGTGCTTGCCCTCAACCAGCCGGAACGCAGCGTCAGCTCCGTACCGAACGGGATGGCGCGGCCGTCGATGTAATTCCTGTACTTCGGGCCAAGCCGCCAGGCCATGTAGGCGCCTTCGCTTCCAGTGCTGAAGATTTGACCCGGCAGATTTTCGCGCGCCACAAATGCTGTCGCGCTCTCGGGGAACCACCAGGACAATCCGGCGCCGAACGAGACCAGATTGGCCCCTGAGCGATAGGTCCGGTCCGTAATGACGCTGCTCACTCGCGTGGCGGCCAGCCCAACCAGCGGTAAAACCGCAGCTATGGCTATGGCCGATCGCAGACGGATACCAGGAATTTTGTGTTTGAGCGTCTCCACGCACGGGGTGAGTACAGCGCCGCCAACAATGACCACGACGATGCTGAATAGGGCGGTAAACCGCATATGCCGGATGGGAAAAAAAGCCGCGCCGCACATCAGGATCGCGGCTCCGATTTGCCGGCGCATCAGGGCGATGGCCACTGCAAGAATAGCCACCAAAAGCAGCACGTAGAATTCGTCGGGATCGCGAGGTGAAAGGCCGTTCCTGATGTGGACCCAGTTGAGCGGTATGGGAGCCCATTCCAGGATCAATTGCGAGTGCGCTCCCATGGCAGCTTCCTGGCGCGCGATCACCTGGAAGACATTCCAGCCCCAGGGATTGACCAACGTCGCGGCGAAGGTGACCACCAGCCACGGCCAGGTGCGCCGCAAGCGGGCGACGGCGACGGGACGCAAGCCTGGCTGCAGCATATCCAGCGCCTCCACCATTACGTATGCACCGAGCAGTCCGAGGCCCGCGACGAATCCGGGGTGCAAATTGACCCATGCGACCATCAGCACCGGCAGCAGCCAGAGACGGGCGTCGCCGCTTTCGTGCTGTTGCCACAGCAGTGAAAGGGTCGCTGCGAAAAGCACGACAGTGAACATTTCGGCGCGTGGAGTCGTTCGCGATGTGATCAAGGGCACGGCCAGAATGGCGAGCGTAGCGGAAATCGCTGACCCTCGCCGTAACAGCAGAGCGACAACCCCAACGCATGCTGCGGCTGCCAGCCACGACAGTAGCGCATATCCTCCCAGTAGAAATAGGCCATAAAACAGCAGCCCGGCTCCGACCGGATATATCCATGGCTGGCCCGCGGCGGTGTAGGAGAAAACCTCGGTCGAGGGAATTTGATGATGCTGCACGATCCAGCGGCCAGTGGCCATCTGCCATCCGAGATCGAATTCGGCAATGGTTTTCAGTCCAGCCGACAAGGCATAGATAAGTGCGACCGCGCTGAGCAGGTAAAACAGGATTCGTTCAAGGGGAAGCTTCGCTGCGGGCACGCCGGCATACCCAGCCGCTTGATCTGGCGAACTCGAATTCATGGCCATTCCACTAGCTCGGCGGCGCACTCATAAAGGCGCCCCGCAGCTTTCGCCACGGGGCTATTTGCGCATCAGGAGGCACGCAACTCACATTACCGGCTGCGAGGTCTTCTCACCGGGCTTGACGTTCAGGTGTTTCTTTGCCTGCGCGAGCATTTGTTCCACCTTGGGACGATCGCGGTAGTTCGGGTCAACCTTGAGCAGAGTTTCCCAGTCGGAGACCGCGCCCTTCACATCCATCTTGCCTTGCCACCTTACCATTCCGCGATTGAACAAGGCGTTGCCTTTGGTGGGGTCTTGCCGGAGAACGCGGTCGAACTCCGCGAGCGCGCGATCCGCGTCGCCCGCGTACCAGAAGGCGGTGGCCATGTCGGTGCGGACGTCAGTATTGTTGGGATCGCCTGCGAGGGCGCGCGCGTAGTAGTCAATTGCGTTCTTGAATTGCTGGGCGTCGTAATAGACGTTACCGGCCTGGGCCAGCAGTGCGGGATCATTGGGCCTCGCCTTCAATTGACTGAGCACCGGCTCGGCTTGCTTGTCCGCCATGTGTTTCAGTTGTTCGGGAGTGACCTGGCCGGGGGCCATCATGCCGGGTGCGGTTTCGGCCGATTGGCTGGCCGGGCCCTGTGCCGCAGTGGGTGACGCGGGGGCTGGACTTGACCTCCGCAGCAGATACCCCACCGCGATTCCCAGCAGCAGGCACACGATGGCCAGCCCGTAGGCCTGAGCGCTGGTCCAGGCAATAGAGCGTTTCTGATCGTCTTCTGGCATTTGGTTCCCCTTGAGCGTTACTACGCACGTTCCAATAGATCTGTATCAACGATAGCGGGCGCACGCGCTCACAGACTGTGGCTGCAGTCACACCATATTGTGACCACCGTCACAGTTCGGTGTTGCGGGGTTCCCCGCTGAAACTGAGGCAGCGACCGCTATTGCATTGTAACGGAGAGCCTCTGAGCCCGACCGTCCCAGTGCCGTGATACTTCCACTCCACGCCTGCCGCACTACCTGACTCGTTGGTAGCAGAAAACGTAGTCGAGGATCTGCGGGTCGTGGGACATCTCGATCTTCGTTACCAGGGCGCTCTCCAGTCCCGACGGGACGCTGTCGGGCAGCTTATCGTTGGAGAGGAGAAATCCACCTGGCCGTAGCATGGCGGCTACATTGGCGCGAGCAAGAGATTGCTCGAATCCATCGTAGTAAATGAAGATACTGGTGCCGATGATCAGGTCGAAGGCTTGCTGCGGCGGAACCCCAAGACGCTGAAACACAATGTTTAGGTCCAGCGGAGTGATTCGCTCCACGATTTCTGGCCGTATTCTCACGGCTCTCGTCTGGGTCCCCTCAACGGCGCTGGGTACCGGAATCGGCGGGACCGCTTTGCCGATGGTGCCTCCGAGCTTTTGCCAGTAGTCAACAAAACTGGTGCGAAATTCCTGGCTCATGGGTCGGCTCGTATTCCATGGCAGTTGCACCGTATAAGGACGCCCGGCGGCTGCATTCTTTCTTGCATGCGCGATATGCAGGTTTACTTGTGAACTGATGTCCAGCGTGTAAAGTTCCAGAGCATCTGGAGCTGCCAGTCCCAGCCGAACCAGCGAATCGATCACCGCAAACGGCTGGATCGTCTGTGGAGGATAGAAATCGTTTCCTGCCTCCTTGTTGACGAAGTCCAGTCCGGGCCCGATGATCGCGATCCTGTGCACGCTGCGGAATTGCAGTAATCCTTTTTGCAGCATGTCACGAAAACTCTGTTCGAGTTGGTAATCCGGCCAAAGGTTCGTGTCCAGCGAGATGCCGCGCTCCTTGAAAAGCTGGAACCGGCGTTCGTCCTTTGCGGTGTTGTGGTACTGGATGAACTCGTCCCGCATCCGGGCTAGGTTGGCGAGCAGGTACTTCTTGACCCTCTTTCTTCCCTCCGGGGACCTGAGGGTGAACCCTTTTTTCTCCACAAAGGCGCGCATTTCCAGCATGCCCTCGGAGGCGTTCGGCGCCGCCAGGGCCCGGATGAGATCATTGGCCCGGTTTTCTGCGAACGAGTTCACCAGAGTGCTGTCGCCGTAGCGTACGAGGTACTGGTCATCGATCCGGAACTCCTTCGTGAAGGTCACCCCGAAACGCAGGAGGTTTGTCAGCGTGTCCTCCTCACCCCTGTCGAGCCGCGCCCGGACCTCGCGGTCCTTGGCTTGGACCCAGCCGGACCATTTCGCTGCATCCAGATTGCCGGCGTTCTTCAACTCCGGAGGGAGCGATTCGGTCATCCCGGTCAGAACTGGTTGTGCAGATTCAAAGGATATGAATTGGGTTTTTGGGACAGCCTGCCCCAGCGCTGCCAAGTTACAAAAGAGCAGCAGCAAGAAAACGCCAGGAGCGACTTTTCTGATCATGAGTTGTAAGTACGTTCTTTACTCGCCGACCTCAGCTTCGGCCGAATACACGGGGACATCATCGAGCTGGGCGTATCTCTTCCGCGAAAGGAGGAAGATGGGAATCCCGGCCGCGATCACAAACAGTCCTATGAAGCTTGGTTTCGGAGCGCGGTAAACTGCATTGACGACCATCAGCACGCACGCCAGAAAGAAAACACCTGGGACTGCACTGGTGCGAAGCGAGCGCTCCCGCAATCCCCTGCGGCGACGGATCACATACAAGGCGGTGACCGTGGCGCCGGAGGAAAGGACAATGGCAAATCCAGTGTAGATCAGAATCTGCTCGAAGCCGCCCAGCAGGGCCAGGACAATGCTCCACGCCGACTGTAGGCCGATGGCAACCGCGGGCGTCCGGAACCTTGGACTCACGCGGCTGAATGGCGCGAGGAAGGCCTTGTCGCGGGCCATGGCGAAGTAGACGCGCGGTCCGGCGATGGTCATCGCGCTGAGCGCTCCCAAAAGAGCAATGACCAGCACCGGTGTGATGAAGCCGCTTGCAACTCCGAGCAACCGCTGCGCAGCGATGTCACCAACATTGATGGCGGCGGACATCTCCCGCGGGGAAAGAGCTTTGATGTAAAGCGCATTGAGCGCTAGATAGACTACAAGGACGATTCCGGTTCCCAGGGCCAGCGCGTTTCCCACGTTCCGCTTGGAGTCGTGCATTTCCTCCGAAACATAGGCAGCGGCATTCCAGCCACTATACGTAAACATCACGGGGATCAGCGCAAGCAGCCAATCCTTCGGGGAAAAGCTCGTGTCCGCAGCAGCGTGGAAGTGCAGCCACGAGCCTCGGCCGAAACCGAACCCGGCCACAATGAAGCCCACCAGCGCAGCTAGAATCAGCAGCGCGAAGGTCTTTTGCGCAAGCCTGCCGGGGCCGAGCCCGCACATGTGAATGATGGCAAATAGCAGAATGACGGCCGCAGCCAGGAGGCTCCGCCGGGATATGCCGATCGTGGTGGTGAGAAGGGTGAATGAGCCGATGGGATCGGCCGAGGTCTGTGTCGGAAAATATCGGCCAAGGTAGCTCACCAAAGCTACCGCGCACGCCGCAACGGCGCCGGAGAAACCTGCGATCAGCGACGTCCAACCGGACAGAAAGCCTGCCAACAGCCCAAAGGCCTGGGACAGATAGTTGTATTCACCGCCGGCCCGAGGACAAAGCTTGGCGAGCTCCCCGTACGTCACAGCACCTGCGAATGCCAGTATCCCGCCGACCATCCACAAAGCCAGCATGGCCCCCGGCCCAGGCACCAGGGCAGCGATCACCCCCGGCGTTGTGAAAATCCCCACCCCAATCACGTTGGAGACAACGAGGGCCGTTGCATCGGAGAGGCTCAACTTGCGCTCGAGGCGCGGCGCCGTGGCGGGCCCACCCCGAGTCACCTGGGCCGGCGGACATACCTCTGGCGATAGAGTTCGCGATGCACGCATGCTGGATTTGATTTCGTGTGCCTGAAGATGAGGCTAAATTGGCGGTTAGGCACCAATCAGCGGCGCTAAGCACACACCTGTGTGACCTGCGTCACACGGCACACCGCGGAGCAGTCACCGGGCTTTGATCCGATACAGGCCCGGGCGGTCATCACTGGCATCGGTTCGCGTTTTGTCCATCGATCTGAAATACCTGTACACGTTTGTTGCGAGCGTCCACTACATACAGGCAATGCTCTGAGTCCACCCACATCCCTGAAGCACCGTTAAACTCGCCGAGCGCCTTCCCGCTTCGGCCCAATTCGTAGAGCGATTGACTGTCGCGGCTAAACACTCGGATACGGTTGAGTGTTGCATCGGTTACGTAAATCTTCCGGTCACTATCCACTGCCAGACCGGTGCGGTCGTCGGTATATCCAACTTTGATCTCCCGCAGAAAATGGCCGCGGACATCCAGGATCTGAACCCGATGATTCCCCGAATCGAGTACGACGAGTTCGCCGCCTGCTACGACAATCTGTGTTGGATATCTAAACTCCCCTGGTTCCGTCCCGCCACCGCGCTTGCCAAAGCGGCCGAAGACATGACCACTCTTGTCGAGCACGATGACCATATGGCGGGGTGGGTCGCACACGTAGATATGATCCGTCGCCGCGTCCACCGCTATACCCATAGGAGCTTCGAAGTAGGATTCGCGCCCTTTCGATTCCTTTAGATAGCGGCGGAACTTGCCTTTCGAATCGTAGACCAGGATTGCTCCCGAGCTGCTATCGGTTACATACACATTGTCCTCGCGATCGGCGGCGACGCCGACCGGCCTGCTAAGGCGATCACCGGTGCCTTCGAGACGGGAATACTTCGCATGAACGAAGTCGAAGACGTGCACGGCTTTGGCACCAATGTCCGTTACGAAGACACGATGGGAAGAGTCCGTCGTCACAGCATAAGGTGTCTCCAAAACGTCGACGGCCCGCCCAGCTTGCTTTGGACCGGCGACAATATCCAGGGTCCGATCCAGAACAGGATGCGCTCGCTTGACATCCTGGGCAGAAGAAAACTCGCGGACAAAGCTCAGGTGTTCGGAGGTTCCGTTTCCGTCGTCGTTGGACGGGCGAGCCTTCGAAGCTGGCGCTCCGGCAACTTGGGCGGCTCCACTAGCAAGTGCAAGGAAACAAACGACCAGCGCACAAATACCGCGCGGAATGCCAGTTGATCGCAAAGCCCAGAGCTTTTCCATCCGACTCGTTCCGGCGAATCTTTATTAACGATGGCGGGCGCACGGACCCGCGGCTGTGGCAACAAATGTTCAATAAGGATGCGGCAGCTTCGTCAGGTGTTTAATTCCCCATTCCAGGGACTGGACACGATTATTTCCTGTATCCGCGACGTAGATGCGATCCGACGAGTCGATCCAGATACCACTCGGCAGGTTGAACTGCCCGTAACCAGTGCCCGTTTCACCAAATCGAAGCAGCAACCGTCCGTCGCGTCGGAAGACCCGAACCGTGTCCAGCGGTCCATCGAGATAAATCCGGCCCTCGCTGTCCACAGAGAGAGCACGCGAAGGTCCGATGGATTCCGGGTATTCCGGGCGAATGCTGGCACGGAAATGCCCTGCCAAATCGAGTACCTGAATACGATAGTTTTGCGAGTCCAGTACAAACAACTCCTGGTCCCGAACCACCACATCGGTCGGGGCCGCGAACTCCCCTTCGCCGCTGCCACCGGCTCTACTACCAATCTTTGCAAGGATGTTGCCGTCGGCATCGAGCATGACCACCATGTTTCGCGGAGGGTCGGCAACGTAGATGTGTCCGGACGCTCGGTCCACCGCGATTCCGCGAGGTCGCTCGAACAGCCGTTCCCCTTTTCGGTTGCCGATGTACCGGAGGAACTTGCCATTCGGGTGGTAAACCAGGATCGCCCCGAGTTGCGTGTCGGTGACGTACAACTGGTCGTGCCCATCGACGGCGAGACCAGCAGGAGATTGCAGGCGCTGGCCGGGACCGCCCGCAATACGCGAGTGTCTGCGCCGGGCGAAATCGAAGATGTGTATCGATGGGTGACTGGAATCCCTGCCACGATCGGCGACCATAACGCGGTTTTTGGAATCGGAGGTTATCTTATAAGGCTGGGAAAGCCTTTCGTCGGGGTTAAATTCGCGGCTGCCAGCCACCGCATCAACGACAACGTCGCAACGAGAAGGAGAAGCAGATGATTTCCGGATGACTTCGGAAAGCGGGACCGGCTGTCCTCCCACCAGGCCAAAGGCGCCGCAAAT
>JGI12269J14319_10002237_pt1 | contig 18732 bp, 17 predicted proteins | sample PeaSoiSIISIP2007_FD_14319 | JGI IMG/M metagenome (IMG submission 14319)
TCAACAATTGGGTAAGGATCCATCGGCACCGGCTGGAAGCCGGCCGCGCCGGCTGGCATAGGCGCGACATTCAGCAAGCACAGCGCGGCGTCGTTCTGCTGCACCATTTTTAGCGCGACCTCGAGAGCCGCCAACGAGTGCTCCGAAAAATCAATCGGACACAGGACCTTCCGAAATAGCATCGCGGCCTCCTCTGTTTCGCGCTATTGCGTCAGACTGTGTTACTCGTCCACCGAGTCCTTCAGTTCTTCGGGCGGTGTCCAGACATTACGCGATGGCTCGTCGACGTCTCCCTCGCCGGGACGCCTGCGCTCGTTGCGCTTCTTCTGGCAATCGATGCAATACGCGGCGAACGGCACGGCTTTCAGCCGCTCAATCGGGATCTCCTCCTTGCATTTCTCGCAGATTCCATAACGACCGCGTTCGAGCCGGCTAAGCGCGGCGTCTATGGCCTTCAGCTGATATTCGTATCGCTCGATTAGACCGGCGTCGGTCTCGATGTCTTCCAGCGAACGGGCCACGTCCAAGTCGTCGGCGGGCAGTTCCACCGCGTCGTCTTGCTCCTCCTTGCGAAGCACCCGTACTCGCGCGAGCGCTTCCTGGCGCGCCCGCGCAAGGAGCTTGCTCAGATTCTTTAGTCGTGCACCGGCCTCGTTTGGCCGTGCTTTCTTGGTTTTCCCGCCGGTCTTGGATTTCATACAGATTCTCCGCGAGCTGCTCGTGAATTGTCGTCCACAGAGGGGCGAAGCAATTCACGGACCAGTAATCGAGTAATCGACTCGCAAATCGAGTCGAAGGAACTTGTCCGGTGTATCGAATGGCGTGGCGCGATTGGATACACGATGTTGGCTCTCGTCGTCACATTAAAACCCATTATGCCGCCAACCCGGCGCAAAGCGCCAATCAGACGGGTCCGAAGCTGGGGTTTTGCCATGGCACGGAAGGCGCTACATTCCTTTTGGATTGCCTGAGGAGCCAGGAGGCTGGAGAACGTAGCATGAAAGATCTGAAAGTTCGCGATGTGATGTCAGCGGACCCCACCACTCTTAAACGCAATGACAAACTCACCCTGGCTGACGACATCATGCTCTTGGGACGGATTCGCCATTTGCCCGTCGTCGATGATGACGGTCAGACCCTCGTCGGCATCGTGAGCCAGCGCGATCTCTTTCGCGACGCGCTCGCGCAGGCGCTTGGCTATGGCAAGCACGCTCAGCGCAAGCTCCTGGACAGTCTCTCTGTCAAAGACGTGATGACCAGCGATGTAGTCGCCACCAGCCCGGATGCCTCTCTGGTCGAGGCCGCACGACTTTTGACCGAGCGGAAGATCGGCTGTCTTCCGGTGGTCGAAAATGGGCGCCTGGTCGGCATCCTGACCGAGGGAGACTTCGTCGCCATCATCGCGCGCCGCGGCAATTGACGTTCAAGAACGACGGCTTCGGGTTGCGGTTCAGTCCGGGATGGGGAAGAACATCGCGCCCGCGCGGAGCTCGACCAACTCGCGAGGAACATCAAGGCAGCAATCGGAGAGTAACTTCGCGCTTGCGGACCAAACGACCGGAGATCAAGATGCGCTTCATTCGGCTGCTCCGCTTGCTCATCGCCCCAACCTTTCTTGCACCTCGCATCGCCCTCGCTGCCCCCGCTTGCAACCATCCCTCAAAGGCAGCGTCCGCGCTACAGCGCCTGACAGATGTTATGGCGACCGGACGCTTTGTGGACTACGATCCAACTTCCTTCCAAGTCATTAACGGGCACTCAAGCAGGGCCGATGAGGAGAGTATCCTCCAGGATCTCAAGGTCCTTAGGCCACGTTTTGATGGTCTCATCACTTACACGTCGACAAATGGAGCCGAACAGATTCCCGATTTGGCCGCGCATCTTGGCTACCGCGCAGTCATCATGGGAATCTGGGACATATCGAGCAGCCAGGAGCTTGAGAACGCACTCGCTGCGGCGAAGCGGAATCCTGAAATCGTGGTTGGACTCTCCATGGGAAATGAAGCCGTTTTCAGCAAGCGAGCGAGCTTCAAGCAGCTTGCGGATGCCGTGAAAGCAGCTCGCGAGCGTGTACCCGATACACCGATTTCTACGAGCGAGCCTTTTCACATCTTTTTGGAACCCGCTGCCGCTCAAACGTTGTCGGAACTCGACTTCATGCTCGCCAATGTTCATCCGATCTATCAAAGCTGGTTTCGTGTTGCTCCGGACACGAACGCGGCAGATTTCGTTGCGAAGGTTACTGACAAGCTCGCGGCACTGTACTGTGGGCCCATTCTAGTCAAAGAGACGGGCGTGCCCACAGCACCCGGTGGGTCCGGATACACCCCTGCCCGCCAAGCTTCGTTTTACCAAGCCTTGCGGCACCGGCTCCCTGCGAACAATCGACGCGCGTTCGCCTATTTCTGCGCGTTCGACGCGCCATGGCGACTCAAAGACGCACCAATTCTTGGCATGCGCCCCGGGCCGGAAGAGGCGCATTGGGGTCTGTACGACGAGAATCGGCAGCCGAAACCGGTTGTCGGCACGATTCCAACGCGTCCAAGCTCTTCGAGTTCAGAATGAACGGGGGTAAACCTGCTCGAGTTCCAGGGCCGGCGTTTCCTGCGCGCCGCCGGACGCATCGCCTGAGCGCAAGGAGCGCCAGTGGCTTCGATCAACCAGCCTGACGCGAGTTCGGCCGCCGACGTTGGCGGAGCTTCGCACGGCCTCCGTGACGAGCAGGCCGCGCTGAAAAATCGCCGGATGGCCCACTCGATCGCGCGCGTACTCGCCTTCGAAGGCTTCACTATATCGATCAACGGCATCGGCTCACCCTGGATCGCGAAGAGCTTTCATCTTGGCGAGTCGGGAATCGCGGGTCTGTTCGCATGGATTTCGCTCTCGGCGATTGGCTCACTGGGACTGTCGCGGATGATCGATCGGTTCGGACGCCGCCGGATGGTGCTCGTATGCATGGCCGGCACTTCAGTCAGTGCGCTGGCCGCCGCGTTATCGACCAACATCGCGGCGTTCGCGCTGTGCGAGATCGCGCTCTACGCCTTCCTTGGCGCGACGATCGCCGGCTGTATCGTGATCCTGGCCGAGGAACTCGCCATCGCGGATCGCGCGTGGGGGCAAAGCCTGGGCGGGCTGGGGATGGGTCTCGGTGGCGGGCTGTGCCTGATCGTGATGCCGATGGTGGCGAGTCGTCACTCGTGGCGATGGATGCTGGTGCTGGCGTCGGCGATGGGAGTCGCCGCGCTGTGGAGGGCCGCCCGCGTCATCCCGGAGAGCGGCCGCTGGCAACGCGCCGCCGCGACCGGCACGACTTCGGCCAGCAGCTTCTTCGACGCGTTCGGAAAGATCTATCGACGCCGCGCGTTCACGATTCTGGTCTGCTCGTTGCTGGCCAACATCGCGGGGATCGCGGGCAGCAGTTGGGCGTACTTCCACTTGGTCTCGGTCGTGAGGTTGGCGCCGAGCGCCGCCAGCGCTCTGATGCTGGTCGGAGGCGGCGTCGGGATGCTCGGCTTTCCGCTCGCCGCGCGAAACTGCGAGCGTTACGGCCGCATCCCCACCATCTTCGTTGCGGCCCTGATGACCAGTCTCGGCGCGCTCGCCTTTTATTGGGGTCCTCCGGCGCACTTGAGCCTTCGCTGGCTATGGATCGGGGTCACGTATTGCTGTTTCACCGCTGGCTTGAGCGCGGGGCAGGTGGGCGGCAATTCGCTGGCGACCGAACTTTTCCCCACCGCGATCCGAGGCGCGATGATGGGATGGTTCGCGCTCATCGGCGCGGCCGCCGCCGTCTCCGCGCAGACTCTGATCGCGATTCTTGCCGCGCGCCTTGGCGGTCTGTCGATCGTGGTCGGATACTTAAGCCTGCTCGCGATACCCAACGCGATCATCGTCGCGCTCTTCCTTCCCGAAACGCGCGGCCTCTCGCTCGAAGCCGCCGCGATGGAAGAGGTGTTCGAGGAGTCGCGCTAACGTCCTGGGACAGTACCGAAGCCGGAATCGTCGCGCGCCGCGGCAATTGACGTTGAAAAACTAATTCTCACAGCCTGTTTCCACCAAGCCGCCGGACTGCTGAACGCAGCCCCAGTGCGTGGACGGCGACCGCCACGTGCGATGAAGCCGGTCCGAAGATAGTCTGATAATCCTAGATACTGGGTCCCGTCACTGAGACCTCGGGAACCGGCGCGCCGCTCACTCTCAACTGTCCGGACGTGAACTTCGCGATCGTTCCGTCGGAGTAGTTCATAACCACCAGATTGCCGCTGGTGTCGAAAACCGCTCCCCATGGTGCGTCAAAGATGGAGCTGCTTAACGTCACCATCGGAGCGGGTTTGCCGGAGATGGTAAGTTGATCCTTCGTATACTCCACGACCGTGTCCGCGTCTTCGTTGGGGACCCAAAGGTTGCCCCTTTGATCGAACGCGATCTCTCCTGGGCTGCAGAGGTTCGTGCAGTTGCCGTCGTCGGAAAGCAGGATATCGGCCGACTTGCGACCGCTGCTCGTCAGTTCGCCGGCGGAGAATTCGGCGATCTGATTTCCGTCCTTGCTATCTACCCACGCATTGCCAAGTCTGTCGAACGTCACAAAGTTCGGAGCATCCAGATCGGAGGAAGTTATGACTACGCGGGGCGCTAAATTTCCGCTGCCCGCCTCCAGTTGTTCTTCCGGCAGTTCATCGATCGAGTTGTTAACCGCGTCCACCACCCACAGGTTACCCTGATGGTCGAAGCTGCAGCCGTAGAGAGATTTGAACGCCATGCTTTTTATGATCACCCCGGGCGCCGGGCTCGGATTGCGTCCCAGGTTCTTGAGTTGCGCGAGAGTGAATCGCACCACCTCGTCGCCGCCGATAACAGCCCAAAGGTTATGCGATTCGTCAAAGGCAATACCTGTCGCGGCGTCAAACGTGCTCAGATGAGTTGGCGTCGGCGCCCCACTCCTGGCGAGTTGTTCCGGTGTGTATGATACGATTCCGCCGCCAAGGCCGCTGGTGACCGATATCCACAGGTCCGCGCACCATGCGTGCGACGGCGCGCCGCAAGTCAGCATCAGGAGCGCAATGGCCGTGGCCAAGCTGCGCCAGCGAAAAATATCGGTGCTCATCTTCCCAGGGATTTCTATTTTACCCTCGGACTTCATTCACCTTATAGACAAGACGGCCCCCCGCGACAAGGGTTTAGCCCGGTTTTGGCGGTAGTGTCCCACCCTCTGAGCCTGGGTCTCATTCACTTTTTGTTTTGTCTGCGACCGCTGCGCGATTCAACTCCTACTCCAGAACTGGCGCGTACTGCTCGACACCCGGCGCCGCACTCGGCGTGGCCGTTGGCCCTCCGCCGGTGGATGTCGCACTCGGAGTGGCCGTGGGCGTTGCGCCGGTGGATATCGCAGTCGGCGTGACCGTCGGCGTCGCACCGGTGGATGTCGCACTCGGAGTGGCCGTCGGCGTTGCGCCGGTGGAGGTCGCACTCGGCGTGGCCGTCGGCGTCGCGCCGGTGGATGTCGCACTCGGCGTGGCCGTCGGCGTCGCACTCGGCGAGGCCTTCGGCGTTGTGCTTGGCAACGGCGTCAAGGTTACGGTCGGTGTCGCAGTCACCGTCGAAGTCGGCGTCGAGGTTACGGTTGCCGTCGCGGTTGCAGTGGCGGTCGGGGTCGGCTTCTTCTGGGTGGCTTTGCCCTTCAGTTTGACGGTCGCGTCCTGCTTCCCGCTGGTCGCGTTACTGGTGATGGCGATGGTCCCGTTGTCGGTCGCGGGTCCATGAGGGATGAACTCAACGTTGACCACGAGACTTCCTTTGGCAGCAATCGTGTTCAAACCGCCGCCGGAGGTGATGACGTAGTCGGAACTGGAGGGCGGAAAGACGGTTACGGCCAGGCCTGCCGCCAACGTTCCGGTGTTCTTGATGGTGAAATGCTTGGTCTCGGAGAATATGCCCTTGTCGATATTGACGCTGTAACTCAGCGTCGTGGGCGAGACGGAAAGTTTACTTACGGGCGGCTTGGCCTTGTCTGGCGACGCATCTTGATCCGATTGCGCCAACGCCGGGCCCGCAAACGCGGCAATCAAAAACAATAGCGAGAAACTAAGGCCGGCGATTGACCCGGCAAACGCGATCGGATTCTTGCTTCGTTTCACCGCAGGTTTCCTCGATAAACAGTTATTGTATTTTGCAGGTGACGAGTTTGGCGATGTTTTCAGTTGAGTCCAGCAGCCGCACCTCGCTGCGGGCGGTGCCGTTGCCGTTATCGATGATAAATGCCATCGGACATCCGGTGGGCGAAGAAGCGTAACCAGTGTCGTCGGTATTCACGCAGTAGGTTATCCCGATCTCCGTGGTGAAGTCCTGGAAGGTCGTCGTTGAAGTGCTGTTGTTGTTTTTCGCCTGCAGGATAGTCAAGCCGCCACTGCCGGTGGACGTGAGCAGCGTGATTCCAACTTCGACTGTGTTGGTCGAATCCGTCTGAACCCCGCTGCACGCATAGTTACCTTTTGTAAAATCGGCGGGATTCCCGCCGGGCGAGCAGCTCGGAGCCGGGCTAGGGCAGTTGTTCGAACTGCTTTGGGCATTTGCCACCGAGCTGTTGCGGAACGAGCCAAAGGCGACACAAATGAATGCAAATGAGAGAAATAGCAGGGCGATTGCACGCTTCATCACAGGTTTCCTCGACAGGCAGTTATTGCTTTCTGCAGGTCATTAGTTTGGCCGCGTTTTCAGTCGAGTCCATCAGCCGCACCTCGCTCTTGCCGTTATCGATGATAATTGCCACCGGACATCCGTTGCCGGCAGCCGGCAAAAGGTAGCCGGTATCGTGGGTATTCACGCAATAGGGTATCCCCGTCTGCGTGGTGAAGTCCTGGAAGGTCGTTGTTGACGTGCCGTTATTGTTCTTTGCCTGTGTGGAAGAAACGGTGCCGGCGCCTTTGGAAGTGAGAAGCATGATTGACACGCTGACTTGGCCGCTTGAATCGGTTTTGACCTGGCTGCACGCATAGTTGCCGTTTAAATCGGTAGGAGTCCCGCCGGGCGAGCAGCTCGGAGCGGGGCTGGGGCAGTTGTTCGAACTGCTTTGGGCATTCGCCACCCCGCCGGATCGCGTCGAACCAAAGACGACACAAACGAATGCAAATGAGAGAAGAAGAAGGGCGATTGCTCGCTTCATCGCAGATTTCCTCGATAAACAGTTACTGCTTTCTGCAGGTGGCGAGGCCGGCCGTGTTCTGAGTTGACCACATTAGCCGCACCTCGGTGCGAGCGGTGCCGGTGCCGTTATCGATGATAAATGGCATCGGACATCCGCTGCCCTCGGGCAGAAAAAGGTAGCCGGTGTCGTTGGAATTCACGCAGTAGTTTATCCCCGTCAGCGGGAAAAAGTCCTGGTAGGTCGTCGTTGACGCGCTGTTATCGTTGTTCGCCAGCACGGCACTCCCGGTGCCATTGCCGTTGGACGTGAACAGCAGGATTCCAACTCCGACTGTGTTGGTCGAGTCCGTCTCAACCTGACTGCACGCATAGGCGCCGTCTAAATGGCTAAGAGTCCCGCCGGGCGCGCAGCTCGGAGCGGGACTGGGGCAGACCTGGGTGCTTTGGGCATCCGCCACCCCGCCGGAGCGTGTCGAACCAAAGACGACACAAATGAACGCAAGGGTGAGAAAAAGAAGGGCAGTTGCCTGCTTCATTGCGAATTCCCCCGAGAATAAGATCAGCAGTTTACGTACTGTCCGCGATTCAGGACATCTTATACACGGATCGCGCTGCATTTGACAAGCCTCAGCCCGGTTTGCACTCTGGATCGTTCTCGGCGCGCGGAAACGACCAGTCCTCCTATCTCTGCAACCTCTTTCACGGAGGCGGAGCGCGACGTGATCAGATGTGATCGCAGAATGTGATCAGATGTCGTCATAAAAATCAGATGTGATCACAAAAATAACGATGTCGTCGCTCGCCCTCTGGAGCTTGGGCCTTGTTCACTTTTTGCCTTACCTGCGGCCGCTCGGTAAAAAAAACAGATTGGCTGACGCGGGCTGCTTCTAGTGGCTCATTTGTGTTGGTTCCGAAGGAGACATTCAGGGGAAATTGTATCCTTTCGTTCCTCGAATACCCTCTAAAGCGGGCAGTATCCTTGGCATATTTGCTGCAGTGATTGAGCAGAACTGCCGCAACAGTGTTTCTTCATGGACACCAGGCGGAGCACATGCCGCAAAAGGTGAAAGCGGAGACTTCGGAGCAAACTCGCCTCTCTCCCACTGTGCTGCTCCTATCTGATGACGAGGAGTTGGCGAAGCTCGTACTCGGAATCGTCAAGCCTCCTTGGAAGCTGGTTCGCCATGCAGCCGACAAATACGTGGGTCGTCAGGTGTTCGCTCAGCCAAATGTGCGACTCGTTATACTCGACGACCAGGCGATCGAAGAAAGCGATCGCGGCTGGCTGCTCGAGCAGATTCGTAAGCACTTCTCCGGCCCACCTTTGCTCTATGTCGCCGGCTGTCAAAGCGATGCCAACGAGAAACGGGCGCGCACCAAAGGCGCCCACTACTACGTTTCTAAGCCACTGTCGATCGAACGATTCGGACACGTGCTGCAATCATTTTTGCAGGCGAAACAACTCGAAGGAGGATCGGAGCCTTCAGCGGCGCAGAAATCCGAGATTGACGCGGAAGAATCGAGGGCCGAGTACCCAACGCGCATCGACGCGGGAATCCGTTGTCTCTCGGAGGAACTCAATCGCGAAGGCTCCGAGCTAAGATCACGGCTGCTGGATGCGGCGCTCGCGGGATTGCGCCTGGCGCGCAATCCCGAGTCGCCCGAGCTCAGGCGCGACGCTGCCCAGATTTGGGGGGCGATACAGCCAACCCTATCCCATCACCTCGACGCCCAGGACAGCCAGTTACTTCCGTGGCTGGTGCAGCAAGGCCGTCTCTCGCGGGAAGCCGGGAGCAAGGTCCGCGCATTCCACGACCGGCTGCGAACGCTCATCGGCGCAATTGCTGACACCGGCGCGGATCGTCTCACTGAAGCTCAGTCGCGTGACGCCGGACAGGCGTTGAGCGGACTCGCGGTCATCCTGGACGACGCAATCGACAACGAAGAGTGCAGGCTCTTCCCAACGATTCAAAAGGCGCTCTTCGGAATCGACCGTCGCAGTTGAAATCGAATTGTAGTTCAAGTTCGTACCTCCAAAGCTGAGATAGGAGTTGAACCCGACTCTCACGAGCGCACTTGCCCGCATCGTATCGACTCGATGAAATAATCTGCTAAGTTATCCGGGAACCATGATCGATCGCGCGATTAAGCGACTGTTGGGTGTCGCGGTGCTGGCGGCAGCAGCCGGATTGTACGGGTGCGCGTCATCCACGGCTGATCAAGACGCTGCCATGACCACCGCATGCGAAGGAGCGAACCGGCAGGAGTGCGAAGCCCGCGATAATGCCCGCCAGCTACGCGACGCCGCGGACTATCAAGATGAGCCGGCCTTGGGATACCTGCAGTCGCCGCCGGGATTGCTGCCGATACCTCTCACCTCGCGCAATAGTTCCTCGAATTAGGTGAGAGAGCGCGCGCGTTGTCTCTGCCGAGCGCTATTTTGAAACTGTGGCGGGGCCGCACGGGCATCTCTGCCGCACCCCCGCGCGACTTTGCCGAGCTGATTTCCGCAGTCGCACATCCACCGCCGCGTTTCATAATCGCAACGCTTCATTCTTAGAAAACTGAGTAAAAACGCTCTTTTTGCCCTTATTGACACGCTTTTGGGCGAGGGTAAGAATGCTACACTACGCCGCGTTTGCCCTTCGAAGGAAACAGGCTGTTTGGATGAGCGTGCAAGACCGCAACCTACAGAGCAAGGCTCGCGTGCTGATTGTCGACGACGAGTTCAATGCTGCACGCGCTGCCGCGATGGTCCTTTCACAGGCCGGTTACGAATGCGAAACCTGTCCCACAGTCGAAGCGGCTCTAAAGGTGCTCGAGTGCAAGGGTGCAGACGTAATCGTCGTAGACATGAGGATGCCGGGGATGGACGGGATGGATTTGCTGAAAAAAGTGCGGAGCAAGGAGCCTGATTTGGCCGTCGTGCTGGCCGTGCCGTTGCCGGCCAAGGAGTCGGCCAAGGAGGCACTGCGCGGCGGCGCCTTCGACTGCGTGACGAAGCCATTTGACACCGATGAGCTGAATGCGGTCGTCAGCCGCGCGGTAGAGATGAGCACGCTTCAACGCGAGAATCGCAAGTTGCGCGAGCAGCTCGATGTGGCCAGTGTCGCCGCCGGTTTCGTGGCCGAAGCGCCCAGGAGTCACGAGCTGGTCGCCATGATTCGGCGGGTCGCTCCGTCGCGCGCGACCGCTCTTATCGAAGGTGAGACGGGTACCGGCAAGGAGCTGGTGGCGCGGATGCTTCACTACTGGAGCAATCGCGCCGACGGTCCGTTCCTGGCGATCAACTGTAAGGCGCTTGCCGATGGCGTGGTCGAGAGCGAACTGTTCGGCCATGAAAAGGGATCGTTCACCGGGGCGATCCGCGAGCGCGCGGGATGCTTCGAGCGTGCGTCGGGCGGCACGCTTTTTCTCGACGAGATCGCAGAGGCAGGCCCGGACTTTCAGGCCAAGCTCCTGCGCGTGCTCGAAGACGGCGAGGTGCTGCGGGTGGGCGGCTCGAGACCGCGCAAGGTGGATGTCAGAATCGTCACCGCGACGAATCGCAAGCTGCGGCTCGAAGTCGCCGCCGGCCGCTTCCGCGCCGACTTATATTTCCGTCTCAGCGTAATTCCGCTGAAGATCGCGCCGCTTCGCGAGCGCCGCGAAGACATCCTGTCGTTGGCGCATCACTTTCTCGCCTTTCATTCGACCGACGCGGGCCGCCCGCTGATGCTTTCCCCGCAGGCTGAGGAGGCGCTGCTCGGCTACTCGTGGCCGGGCAACGTGCGCGAACTGGAAAACGTAATCGAGCGCGCGGTCGTGATGAGTGGGCAGGAGACGTTGATGCCCGACGCGTTTGCGTTGGACGATGACGACTCCGATGAAGACCTTGGCGCCGGCATTGATCCCCTATCCGGGCCGGGCGCGGCGCCGGGATCGACTATCGATTCGAGGCACGCGCGGCGGGCCGCACAGTCCGCCGGGAATCAGGACGAGGGCACCCTGCAAACGACGCTCGATCGGGCGGCGGCGGTGCGAATCAAGGCTGCTCTGGCCGCAGCCGGCGGAAACAGGGTCGAGGCGGCGGCCACGCTCGGAGTCGATCGGACGACGCTATATCGGTTGATGAAGCGTCTCAGTCTTTAGGCTGGAGTCGCGCACAAAACGGACGGGCCCCGGACCGACGCGTAGGCGCGCCGGTCCGAGGCCCCCTGGGAGAGGCTATTGGATTGCCTTCCGATCGATGAAATCAGCCGGCCCTGGATCATCCTCCGGCAACAGGCGAGAGCGTGTGGATGACCGAGATCATTGCCGGTCCGACGATTACCGCGATCATCGCGGGCAATACGAAGAGGACCAGCGGGAACAGAATCTTAATCGATGCCTTCTGCGCGTCCTCCTCGGCATGTATCCGGCGACGCTGTCGCAGCGCGTCCGAACTGGCACGCAACGCAGGTCCGATCTGCGCGCCAAGTTGTTCACTCTGAACCAGGGTTGCGGCTAGGGGCTTGATATCATCAACCGCGGTCCGGTCGGCCAGCCCGCGCAACGCCTGCCCGAGCGACGCGCCTGCGGAAATATCGGTAGCGACCAGATTCAACTCGGTGCCGATTTCCTGCCCGTGCCGGTCGCATTCCGTGCCGACGATTCGAATCGCCTCGAACAGTCCGAGGCCCGCTTCGACGCATACCACCAGCAGATCGAGCACGTCCGAGAGCTGCCTCGAGATGTTTTGCTGGCGCGTCCGCGCACGCCGTCCCAGGTAGTAGGCGGGCACGAAAATTCCGATCCCCGCGCCGCCGATTGCGAATAGCAGCGGCTGAGCCGGTGAGTCGTGAATCACCAGTCCGATCAATAGCCCCAATACGCCGCATCCGATCGCCAGGATCAAACGGATGAGCTGATAGGTCCGCGGCGCGGTGGATTTCAGAAATCCCGCCTGCGCCAGAGTCTGCTGGAGCTTCTCCCCGGTGGGAGTTTCCAGGTTGGGCGGCGGAATGCGCTTGGAGGCCCATCTGAAAAGCATACGCAGCACGTTGTCGTCCTGAAGGTCACCTTCCAGTGCGCCCTGCGAAGCCCGCATCTTGACCGCCAGATCCGCGAATCGTTCATCGACCGCCCGGCTCTGCGGCGAAATGGCGAGGTACAAGGCCGCGCACGCCGCGCCAGCCAGGATAAAGACCCCTATGCCAACCATGAATGGACTCATATTAGTAGTTCACCCGCAGCAGTCGCCTGATCGTTACGATGGCGAGCAGGTCCGCTATGACCGCGAATTTCAAAATCTTGTGACCAGTCGGGTCATGGAACAATAGATCGGTGTAACCCGGCTGAATCAAGCTGAACACACCGAGCACTGCGATCGGCAGGCAGCCGACGATGAGCCCGCCGAAGCGCGATTGCGCGGTCAGCGCTCTGATCTGCATCCGCAAGCGCTGGCGGATTCGCACGATTTCGGACAGTCGCCCGATAATCTGAGCCAGGCTCGCGCCGACCTCCGTTTGCACGCGCACCGCGACCACCATGAGTCGGAGGTCGTCCTCCGGAACTCGCTTGAGCATGTCTTCGAGCGCGCGCGGCAGCGGCAGTCCGATCCGGTTCTGCTCGAGCACGGTGCGGAATTCGCCGCCGAGCGGATCCGCGAACTCGCTGACCAGAACTTGCAGTGCGCGCTGCAGCGAATGGCCCGCCTCGAGCGACGATTTGATCAGGTCAAGCGCGAACGGCAGTTGCGCCGAAAAGGCCTTGAGACGCCGCGTCTTTCGGAATTGGATGTAGGCGATCGGCAGGATGGCCATCGCCACCGCGCAGAGCAGCGCGAGCCACATGTCGTGGAACAGGATATTGCCGCCGAACAATCCCGCGCCGAACAGCAGCACCATGATCAGCAGCATGTCGGCGACCGTCATGTACAAGCCGGCCTGCCACATCATCTCTTCGAGTTTGCGCAGCAGGTCCAGTTCGTACAGCACCCTCAGCAGCGGTGCCTGATCGGGCCGGCGCCTGCGCATGACATCGATATCCAGATCGTCGTCAGGGCGCGTCAGGCGCCGTGCCACCTCGCGCTGCTGCTCGGCTTCAGTGCCGCGACTGCTGGTGAAGACCAGCACGCCCAGGAAGACGAGCACGAATATGCCGCTCGCCATGAAAATATCCATAGTATTTATCCGATTGTGCTGCGGAAAACCTTGGCCTCGAGTTTGTAACCCGCAGCCTCCAGCCGCTGCGAGTAGGTTGACCGAATTCCGGTGGCGGCAAACTGGCCGAGCACTTCGCCACCCGGCCCGATTCCCGTGCGCTTGAATTCGAACAGGTCCTGCATCATCACCATCTCACCCTCCATCCCGCTGATCTCGGAAACGCGCATCACTTTGCGCGAGCCGTCGGAGAGCCGCGATACGTGAATGATGATGTTGAGCGCCGACGCGATTTGCTGGCGCATCGCGCGCTGCGGAATCGCCACTCCCGACAGCAGCATCATCATCTCCAGACGGCCCAAGCTGTCGCGGGGAGTGTTGGCGTGGATGGTGGCGATTGAGCCGTCATGGCCGGTCGACATCGCTTGCAACATGTCGAACACTTCGTCGCCGCGGACCTCGCCGACGATTATCCGGTCCGGCCGCATACGCAACGAGTTCCTGACCAGGTCGCGCTGGGTGACTTCACCCTTGCCTTCGACGTTGGGCGGCCGCGTTTCGAGCCTGACCACATGCGGCTGCTGGAGGCTCAATTCGGCCGAGTCTTCAATCGTCACAATTCGCTCGTCGGCCGGGACGAACAGCGACATGCAGTTGAGCATTGTCGTTTTACCCGAGCCGGTGCCGCCGCAAATCAGGACGTTGAGCCGCGCGCGCACGATGGTGCGCAGAAACTCCACGATCTCCGGCACCAGCGTCTTCTTCGCGATCAGATCGTCGATGTTGTAGCGCCTGCGTCCGAATCGGCGAATCGACAGCGCCGGCCCGTCCAGCGTCAGCGGCGGAATGATCGCGTTGATACGCGAGCCGTCGGGCAGCCGCGCGTCAACCATCGGCGACGCTTCGTCAACCCGGCGCCCGACTTGCGACACGATTCGATCGATGATCAGCATCAGGTGCTGATCGTCCTGGAACTTGACCTCGGTAGCGTGCAGCTTGCCGCCTTTTTCGACGTAAACCTGGTTGTGCCCGTTGACCAGGATGTCGGTGATTTCATCATCCCACAAAAGCGGCTCCAACGGCCCCAGTCCCAACAGCTCGTTCTTGATCTCCTCGATCAGGTGATTCTTGTCGATGTCGGTCAGCAGGCGTCCCTCGTCGTCCAGAATCGCGGAGATCGCCGCGGTGACTTTCTGTGCCGCGAGCGCCGGCTCGAGGCTTTCAAGCCGGGTAACGTCCAGCATCTCGAACAGCCGGTTGTGAACCGCAAGCTTGAGCTGTTGAAAACCCTCGGCCTGCACGTCTTTGACGGCGCGCTTTTGATTGCCTATCAGCGAGCGCTGAAACGGAGCCGGCGTGGCTATGTTCTGCTGCGAAATTCTCTCAACCAGCTTCATTCAGTTACCTCAGCTGCGCGCGCCGATTACATTCAACAGGCGCGAGACCAATGAATTCGGGGAAGCGCCGTTGCTGGCTTCGAGGCCCACCTCGAGCCGCCGCGCCAGCTCCTCGACGCTCTTGGCCAGCGGCGAGTTCGGCGCCACCTGCCACAAATCCTGGGCGCTCAACTGCACTTTATCGAGAACTTTTTCGTCGCGCGGAATCCGCGTGTATATCGGCTGCGCCAGCGTATGGCTCAGCTGCTCTTCACTGATCGGATGACCCGCCACGAAACGGCTCAGAATGAAGTTGGGTTCGACCCCCGGCAGCCCCAGCCGCTCCACCAGATCGACGAATCGCCACGCGCATCGGGCCGCGCCGATCGACTGGTCGAGCAAGTAGAACAGATTACTCGAGCGCTCCCAGGCGGCAACCGAGTTTGCGTCGATATGCGTGCCGCAATCCACGATCACGAAGTCGAACAACTGCCGCGTCAGGTCCAGGATTGCACCGACCGTCGTGTCACTGACCAACTCGCTGTCCTCGATCCGCTTGGGCGCCGCGAGCAGGTAGATTCCCGACGCATGCTTGCTCAGCGCTGATTCGAGTTGAATCGAATCGAGCTTTCGCGTCCCCTCGGTGAGTGCCATGATCGTGCGCTCGGGTTCGAGATTCAGGAAGACCGCCAATCCGCCGGTCTGCAGGTCGAGGTCGATTACCGCAACTCGCTTTTCGAACGTGTAGCGCAGCGCCAGGGCGAGGTTCGCGGCCAGGCTCGTCACTCCAGTGCCGCCTATCAGGCTCACCAGCGAAACGATCACGCCCCCGCCGTTGTTAACGTTGTGAACTTCTTCGCGCCGGCGCGTCTCGCTTATCTTGAGCAGTGCGCGGGTCGCGTCGCCCTCATCCAGTGGCAGGAACAGAAGCTCATCGGCTCCGGCCCTCAGCACCCGCTTCATCAGGTCCGGGGAACGATCGGCCAACAGCGCAAAAAGAGCCGGGCGGGGCTGCTGCCCGGCCTGCGCGTTCAGATAGCTCAGAGAAAGTTCGTCGTCGCCGGTGAACACCACCATCGTGACGTCGATGGAGGCGTCGGGAACAGCCTCCGGATCCGGTTCCAGTTCCACGATGTTCAGCGCCGGGTCGCCCAAGGCGGCCAGCGCCTCCCTCACTTCTGCCCGACGCTCTTCGCCTTCGCCAACTAATTGGACTTTCAGCCCGCCTTGTCGTCCGTCACTTTTTTTACCGAGCGTTGACACTTCACACTCTCCCTGCTTCTCGTATGCCGTGCCATATCATGCACTAAATACTCGGTTATGTCTTGTCCTCCGTCGAACTAAAATCTCGGGCGCGCCGCGTCAGGCTGCGCCAGGCGACGGGTCTCGATCTGCTCAGGCGTCAGGTTAGGCACGGAAGTCGGGTTGTAAACCGAGGCGCCATCGGGGATCGGACGCACGATTTGCGGGGTTACGCTTATTACCAGGTCCGTTTCGGTGTTGTTATAGCTGGTGTTGCGGAATAGTCCGCCGACATACGGGATGTCACCGATGTACGGGACTTTTTGAACCTCGGTGGTCTTTTGGTGCAGGATGAGGCCCGCGATGATCAGCGTCTGATTGTCCTTGAGCTGTACCATTGTTTCCGCCCGCCGAGTCACGAATGCCGGTATGGTGAAGCCGAACATCGACACCCCTTCGGCGAAATCGGGCTGCGATACTTCAGGCTTCACCAGCAGCTCGATATCATCGCGGCCGACGACGGTCGGAACAAATTCAACCGAGGTACCGAACTGCTTGAAGACGATCGAGGTATTCAGCGCCTGGGCGATGACGATTGGAATTTCGCCACCCGACAGGAACTTTGCCTCTTCGCCGGAATTAGCCAGCAGATGCGGCTCCGCGAGAATCTTGCCGAGGCTGTGCTGCTCCAGGTACTGGAAGAATCCCTGCATCTGGTAGTTCTTGTTCCCCGCCGCCAAACCATAAGTCAAATTCGACGACAGTATCAGCCCGGCAAGCGATCCACCCGGCGGCAGGGTGTTACCGGATGTAAATGTGGATCCGTTGGCGGCCGTGATGGTCGTCGACGGGGAAAACGGCGTCGCTACATCGCCCGGCAACCCGACCAGCGTTACTCCCGCATGGGTGAGCGCGGCCGTCAGGTTGGTGCCCTGGTTCTCGATCGCGGTGCGGTCCAGTTCCGCCACCATCGCGTCGAGCATCACCTGCTGCTTGCCGTTGGGATCGATTCGCACCGGGCGTTCGTCGTACTCGCCTTTTTGGTCCCAGACCGCCAGGGTCGTGAAACCCGGCTTATGGCCTATCAGGTTGATCTGGAACGGATTAATCACCTGGACATCGGCGACGGCAGTGTCCGCGACCGACACGCGGCGCAGCCGGGTCGCAAAGTCGATAATTCTCGACGATCCCGTCTGCAGCTGCACTCCATCTTCGGGCAGAAAATGGCGTCCGCCCGAAATCGCACCCGAGGGCAATTCGCCGCCGCTCAGACTGATCGACGGGTCGGTCCGATATCGCTGGTTCGACAGTGCCGCCGCAGCTGGCGCAGCGTACGAAGCAGCCGGAACCGACGGAGCGAAATCGAAGGCCGACGTGCTGGCAGTGTTCGGCGCGGTCATTGTGGCTTGCGCTGCCGTCACCGGCGCGGATGCGCCTGGCGACGCGGCTGCGACTGTTCCCCAGCTGGCCACGGTCGTGCCGGTTCCCGCAGATGAGGATGAATAGGAGGAAGATGACGAAGGCGGATTCACCGGGCCAGCGCCCGTATCAAGCTTCACGACTACCGGAGCCGCACTGCCCGAGGACCCGCCGGAGCCCGCGATTGGCGCCGGACTGGTGCCAGGATGATTGATGTCGAAGGCGCTGCCGACCGACTTGACCGTAACGTCATAGTTGACTTGGCCGCCATCCACCGTCTTGACCGAAATGTTCCATTCGCCTGCTTCCGCGCCCAGCAGGACGACTTTGCCCGGCTCCTCGTTATGCACGATCAGCGCGTGTGGATTCGTGATCACCTTCACCGCCGGAGCCTCGCCGGAGCTGACGTTGTTGATTGTGTAGCTCTCGCCCGCATTCAGAGCGATAGACATTTCCGTGGTGGTGCTATCGGCGGCAAACAGCAGGCGGGGCTGAAGCATGAGCATGCCGATAGCTGCAAGCAGCCACGGAAGCAGTGCATATTCTCGTTGAGCTTTCATCTTCTTCACCTTGGCTTCTTCGCGGCTTGCTTATGGTATGTCGATTGTTTTGGGCGTCGGCACGTGATTCGCCGTCGCGTTGATGGGCGCCCCAGCCGGCGCAATCCCGGGGTTCATGGGCGCCGACATGAGGTCGTGATGATCGGATTCAGGAGGGCTCGCCCCCGTCGTCGAGGATGGCGCAGCGGCGCCCGCGTCGGACTCACCGGTATCAGAAAACTGCGCCGCATCGGCGTGCGTATGGCGCGCAGACTTCTTTGCACCCTCGGGGCTTGCCGCCGCTTCATTCACAAACGAGACTGACTCGGACGACTTGCCGTTGCGAAGAATCTCGATCTCGACCTGCTTGATCCGGCGCGGCGCCGCGATCTCATGGGGAGGCTGAGGCGGCGCGGCCACCACCGGAATTTCAGGCGTCAGGCTGTACGCTTTCAGCATCTGAGCAACGTCGCTGCCGCTGGTCAGAACGATTTTGTTATCATTGTAATTTCGCATCGCCAGACGCAGCGTTCCCGAGCGAATCGCCAACGACAGGCGCTCGGCCTCCTGCGGCGTGACCAGCAGCGTGACGACTTTCACCACCGTCGGCTCGTCCTTTTGCTGCTCGACTTCCTGCGCTACGGCCAGAACTTCGACATTCTGCAGAATTACTTTCGAGAACATCCTCTCGGCGCCTTGGCCGCTCTGGGTCGCGACCAGCACGTCCACCCGGGTATGCGGCAGCACGAAGCCCGCGACATCGCTGACTTCATCCACCGGAACCGACACGGCGCGCATCCCGAACGGAATCAACAGCGGCATTACACCCGCCGTTTTGCCCCCGGTGAACAGCTTGGACCGCACCACCGGCTCGTTGGCTACCAACGAGTTCTT
>JGI12269J14319_10002239_pt1 | contig 18728 bp, 14 predicted proteins | sample PeaSoiSIISIP2007_FD_14319 | JGI IMG/M metagenome (IMG submission 14319)
TGGACCTGAGCGGGCGTCAGCAGGGTGCCATGCGCTCGGCGACCGCCCACCTCACGAATGGAGCCACGGTCCTGGATCTCGCGCCCCAACACTCCGCGCAGGCGGGATTCGTGGAATTGCGCGCAGGCAACGACGTGGAGCGTCTGCTCCTACCCCCCATCCGCTGAACCTTTCGTCCGCCACTTGAGTTCGCCATCCCCCCCGGTCTTCCGACCGGGGGGGATTTTTCATGGACCGGACACAGCCGCCCGGCCGGAGTGACCTACCAGACCTCGCCCAGGGCCATGTTGTCGATCAGACGCGTTTGACCATACCTGGCCGCGATCACCAGAAGGGCGAAACCGGCCAAGGTCGGTTCTCCGTCCAGGACCCGCATGGAGTCGGGGTCGAGCAGGGTGAGGTAGTCCACGGAGTCCGGGGGATCCCTTTCGAACTCGCCGCGGCCCGCGTCCAGGATTTCGGATGGATCCCGGTTGCCCGAGTCCCAGACGGCTGCGCAGGCGCGCAATGCACGGGAGATCACCAAGGCACGGCGACGATCCGTCGCGGACAAGTAGCGGTTGCGGGAGCTGAGCGCAAGCCCGTCGGGCTCGCGCACCGTGGGCGCCACCACCAAGCGCAATCCGAAGTCCAGGTCCGCCACCATGCGCCGAATCAAGAGCGCCTGTTGGGCATCCTTTTGCCCGAACACGGCGACGTCCGGCTCCACGCAATGGAAAAGCTTGGCGACCACGCTGGTCACGCCGTCGAAATGGACGGGACGGATTTCGCCCTCCAGCACGGAATTCCAATCCGGGACGCGCACGATGGTCCGGTAGCCGTCCGGGTAGAAGCCCTCTCCCGGAGCAAAGACCGCTTCAACGCCTTCGCGATGCGCCGTCTCCAGATCCGCCTCCCAGGTGCGCGGGTACTTGGCGAAGTCTTCGCCGGGACCGAACTGGGTGGGGTTCACGAAGATGGACAGGACCGTGGAATCCGCATGGAACTTCGCTGCCCTCAGGAGCGAAGCGTGCCCTTCGTGGAGGGCCCCCATGGTGGGAACGAAGCCCACGCGTCGGCCCGAGCGCTTGCGCGCCCGGGACCATTCGCGGATCTCGGACGCCGTCCTGAAGATTTCCATCAGGTCAGCGCCGGAACGCCCCCAGGACCCTGTCCAAGGTGATGTCGCGCTGGAGCTGGCCGATGGCTTCCACCAGCGGAATGCTCTTGGGACAGGCCTTCACGCACTGTTGGGCCAGACCGCAGTCCTGGATGCCTCCCTCGGCGGTGACGGCGTCCAGACGCGGGCCCATCTGCATGGCCCCGGTGGGGTGCATGTTGAACAGCCTCGCCTGTGCCAGCACGGCCGCGCCCACGAAGTCGTTGACCTTGGAGAACTGCGGACAGACCTCCATGCAGCAGCCGCAACTCATGCATTCGGAGTACTTGTAGGTGGTGGGCTGGTCGTCCGGATTCTGTCGGGGCCCCGGTCCCAGGTCGTGGTAGCCGTCCACGTCCACCCAGGCGTTGACCTTCTTCAGGTTGTCGAAGATGCGCTGGCGGTTCACGCGCAGGTCGCGTTGCACCGGGAACTTCGACATGGGCTCGAGCTGGATGGGCTGCTCCAGGCTTTTCACCAGGGCGGTGCAGGCCTGTCGGACCTTCCCGTTGATCACCATGGTGCAGGCACCGCAGACCTCCTCCAGGCAGGAGCTCTCCCAGGTGACCGGGGCGACGCTCTTCCCCGACTTGTCCTTGGGGTTGCGTCGGATGGCCTGGAGGACCGAGATGACGTTCATGTCCTCCTCGTAGGGGACGGAGAACTCCGCCCAGTAGGCGGGGGCCTGGGGGCTGTCCTGGCGCTTGATGCGGACTTCGACTGTGTTGCTCATTGCTGTGTCCTCCGCTTAAGCCTTGACCTGGCCGGCGTTGTGCGTTTCCAGGAACTTCTTCCAGGCCTTCTTGCCCACGCCGGTGTAGTCGCGGGGCTCGGGCGACAGGTGGCGCATGTCCACCGGCTTGTAGTCGATGACGGGTCTGGACTTGGACGGATCGTACTTGGCGATGGTGGTCTTGAGCCAGGTCTGGGATTGGGCCAGGAACTTCTCGTAGTAGGCGGTCCAAGCCGGGTCCGTGATGGGGGTCTCCATGGACGGAGCCGGATTGTCGAACTCGGGCTTGGAATGCGCCCCGCGGCATTCGTCGCGCAGGAGGGCACCGTCCACGATGGCCTTGGCCAGGGTGATCATGCCGTCCAATTGGCGAAGGAACACCGCGCTCATGTTTCCCGACCCCGACTTGTCCAGGCTGGAGGCCTTCTTGAGCCTCTCCGCGTACCCGTCCACCATCCCCTGGAGCTTCCTCAGCTCGTCGTTCTGGCGCACGATGAGGCAGTAGGTGCTCATCGCCTCGCCCAACTCCTTGTGGATCACGTAGGGATTTTCGGGACCGTCCTGGGCCGCGAGCTTCTTGTAGGAGTCCTCCTCCGATTTCCGCTCCGACTCCAGCAGGCTGGAGGCGGCCGGAGCGGTCTTGGAATTCTTGGCCAACGCGGCCACGGATTCGCCCACCACCAGACCGGCGAAGATGCAGGACATCAGGGAGTTCGCCCCCAGGCGGTTGGCACCGTGGTACTGGTAGTCGGCCTCGCCCACGGCGTAGACGCCGGGGATGTTGGTCTCCTGGTTCTTGGGCGAGTTCTTGAGCAGCCGCCCGGTTTCGTCGGTTTCGTACCCGGCGTAGAGACCGCCCATGCTGTAGTGGTAGGCCGGATAGATCTCCATGGGGACCTTCTTGGGGTCCACGCCGCGGAACTTCTCGTAGATGTCCAGGATCGCGCCCAGCTTCTTGAGGAGGTACTCCTCGGACTTGTGGGTCAGATCCAGGTAGACCGCGTTGCGACCCCCGATGCCGAGCCCTTCCTTGGTGCAGATCTCGGCGATTTCGCGGCTCGCGATGTCGCGGGGCACCAGGTTGCCGTAGAGGGGGTAGCGCTCCTCCAGGAAGTAGTATCGATCCTCCGCCGGGATCTCGTTCCAGGCGCGCTTGTCGCCCTTGTTGCGCGGCACCCAGATGCGGCCGCCCTCGCCGCGGGCGGATTCCGAGATCAGACGCAATTTGTCCGATCCGGGGATGCCCGTGGGGTGGATCTGGACCATCTCCGGATTGCCGTACCAGACGCCCTGCTTGTAGGCCGCGGCGGTGGCCGAACCGAAGTTGATGGTGCTGTTGGTGGTCTTCCCGAAGATGAGTCCGGGCCCCCCGGTGGCGAGGACCACCGCCAGGCCGGGGAAGCTGCGGAATTCCATCGTGGTCAGATCCTGGGCCACGATTCCCACCGCCTTGCCCTCGTCGTTCAGGATCAGACGCGTGAATTCCCAGTTTTCGAACTTGCGGACCACGCCCTGGGCTTCCCAGCGACGCACCTGCTCGTCGAGCGAATACAGCAGTTGCTGTCCCGTGGAGGCTCCGGCGAAGGCGGTGCGGTGGTGGAGGGTGCCTCCGAAGCGGCGGAAGTCCAGCAACCCTTCCGGCGTGCGATTGAAGGTCACGCCCAGTCGATCCATCATGTTGATGACGGCCGGAGCGGCTTCGCACATGGAGAGGATGGGGGGCTGGTCGCCCAGGAAATCGCCGCCCTTGACCGTGTCCACGAAATGGATGTAGGGGGAATCGCCCTCGCCCTTGGTGTTCACGGCGCCGTTGATGCCGCCCTGGGCGCAGACCGAGTGGCTGCGCTTCACGTGAACCATGCTGAAGATGTCGACCTCCAGGCCCAGTTCGCAGGCCTTCATGGCGGCCGCGAGGCCAGCCAGGCCTCCGCCGACGATCAAGACTCTCTTCTCGCTCATATCCGTTGTCCTCGGTGTGGGATGCGTGTCAGGGGTGGATCATTCGTCGGCGACCGAGCTCTTCTGGTCGTAGGAGAAGAGTTCGTCGGGGGAAAACCAGTATCCGATCTCCCGGGAGGCGGACTCGGGCGAGTCGGAACTGTGGACCACGTTGGAACCCATGGTGGGTCCGAACGCCTGTCGGATGGTGCCCACGACCGCCTTGGCGGGGTCGGTCGCTCCGTTGAGGGTGCGCACCGCGTCGATGGCGTTCTCCCCTTCCAGGGCCAGCAACAGGATGGGTCCCGAAGACATGAACGAAACCAGACCCGGGAAGAAGGGGCGTCCTTGGTGCTCCGCGTAGAAACCTTCGATCTTCTGGGCGGATGCGTGCACGAGCTTGGCCCCGGCGATCTTCAATCGAGCCGTCTCGTAGCGATGAAGGATCTCCCCCACCAAGGCGGATCGCACGGCGTTGGGCTTGACGATGGCGAACGTACGTTGGATCATGAGGGACCAAATCTAGACTTCGAGGTCGTTTGCTGCCAGCCCAGATCGCACCGCTGCGACGCGACGCAACCCGGGGGGAGGAATTAGCTTGGCATTGCCCTACAACGGATTCCTGCTGCCTTGATCCAACAGACCCAAAACAAATTCGCATCGGTATTGCGCCTGGCCGAGTCGGCGTTCATCTTGGCCACCCTGCTGGGTGCGTGTCGGTTGTCGTCCAATCGCTGCCCCGATGCGATCTACCTGGTGGGTTGTTTCCAGGTGATCCTCTATCTCCTGGTGGCCGAACCCTGTTCCCTCTACGGCTCCTGGCGGGGAACACCCCTCAAGGACGAACTTTTCCGCGAGGCCTGCGTCTGGATCCTCGCTTCGGCCATCCTTGCGCTCCTGCTTCAACTGATCCTTCCCGACATGGTCCTTCCCCGCGACCTGTTCCTGATCTGGGTCGGGGGCAACCTGGCGGTACTCCTGCTCTGGCGCTCGACGTTCCGCCTGCTGCTGGGGCTTTATCGCGACCGCGGGAAGAACCGATCGCGCGTGGCCATCGCGCCGGCGGATGCCCAAGGCGCCGAAGTGGGTCGGATCATCGAATCCATGCCCTACTCCGGCCTTGATGTCGCTGGTTGGTTCGACGACCGCGACCCCGCCAGCGACAGGATCCCCACGGTTTCCCAGGACAAGATCCTGGGCGACCTGGAAGAACTCGTGGCCCAAGCGCGGGAAGGGGACATCCAGAGGATCTACCTGGCGTTCCCGCTTTCGGCGACCGAGCGTACCCGGTATCTCATCCAGCGTCTGGCGGATACGACCGCTTCCGTCTACCTGGTGCCGGACTTCTACACCTTCAACCTGGTGAATTCCAGGATGATCCACTTGGGCAGCCTGACGGCGATTTCCGTCTTCGAGCTCCCCTACGCCGAGACGGATTGGTACGTGAAGCGCACGTTCGACATCCTGTTCTCCCTGGCGTTCCTGGCCGTCGCCGGCTTGCCCATGCTCCTCATCGCCGCCGCGGTGCGTGCGACATCAAAGGGTCCGAGCCTCTTCAAGCAGCAGCGGTACGGTCTGGCCGGCCAGCAGATCGAAGTCTGGAAATTCAGGTCCATGCGCACCCTGGACAATGGCCCGGTGGTCCACCAGGCCACCAGGGACGATCCGCGGATCACCCGGCTCGGAGCCTTCCTGCGCCGGACCTCCCTGGACGAGCTCCCCCAGTTCATCAACGTGCTCCAGGGCACGATGTCCATCGTGGGCCCACGCCCGCACGCCATCGCCCACAACGAGGAGTACCGCAGGAAGATCGACGGCTACATGCTGCGGCACAAGGTGAAGCCCGGCATCACCGGATGGGCCCAGATCCACGGTTGGCGCGGGGAGACCGACACCTTGGACAAGATGGAACAGAGGGTGAAGTTCGACATCGACTACCTGCGCCGCTGGTCCCTCTGGCTCGACGTCAAGATCTGCATCCTGACCGTCTGGCAATTGGTCTTCCGGCGCTCCGAAAACGCCTATTGATGGAACGCCTCCGGGATTTCCGGTCGGCGCCCGCCGCGCGACTGCCGGAAGACGGCAGACTTCGGATGCCTGCCGAATGGGGTCCCCGGCGGAGCACGTGGCTCGGGTGGCCCTCCAATCGGGAGACCTGGCCGGATCCGGTGCGTCCCCGGGTGGAGCGAGCCTTCCGGGCCTTCGCCCGGGTTCTCGCCGAAGACGGCGAGGAAGTCGATTTCTGCGGTGGATCTCCCGGCGTGCGGGCCCGGATGCTGGCAGCTCTGGAGGGACTCCCCGGAAAGATCATCATCCACGACATCCCCTTGGACGATTCGTGGCTGCGCGACTCCGGGCCCATCTTCGTGCGAGATGCGGCAACCGGAGGAATCTCCATCACCGACTGGGATTTCGACAAGTGGGGCGGGAAGTATCCCCCCTGGGACCAGGACAATCTGGTCCCGTCGCGAATCGCGCGGATCCGGAGGATGGAGCGCTGGGTTCCCGGCATGACGCTCGAGGGAGGATCCATCGACGTCGACGGCGAGGGTACCCTCCTCACCACCGAGCAGTGCCTGCTCAACCCGAACCGGAATCCATCGCTATCGAGGGAGGCCATCGAGTTGCGCTTGCGGCGATTCCTGGGGGCGCGAAAGGTGCTCTGGCTGGGAAACGGGGTGGACGGCGACGACACCGACGGGCACGTCGACGATCTCGCGCGGTTCCTCGCGCCGGGGCTGGTCTGCGCCGCGGTGGAGGGTGACCCCGGCGATCCCAACCATCTCGCACTTGAAGACAATTTCCGTCGACTACGATCCTTCCGCGACGCCGCCGGACGGAAGCTCGAGGTGGTTCCCCTTCCGATGCCCCGTCCGGTGGTGAGCATGGGACTTCGCACTCCCGCCAGCTACTGCAACTTCCTCTTCTCCAGGGACGGGATCGTGCTGCCCGTGTTCGGGGATCGCCTGGACCAGCTGGCCGTTCGCCGTCTCGAGGCGGCCACGGGCAGGAGAGTCCAGACCATCGATTGCAGGGACGTCATCCACGGTCAGGGCAGCCTCCACTGCCTGTCCCAACACGAGCCCGATTAGGCGGCGAGGAAAAAGCGGGAGGGCGGAGGTCGCTGTTGGTCATTCCCCGTGCATCCCCGCGGCGACCGACCGCCCACCGAAGCCGCCGTTCCCCGCATGCAAGGCGACTCGGCTTTTATCCCTACGGATAACATACCCTCCACATCCGGTGAATGCAAGTGCGAATGCGTTTCGATCTCAGGAGATCGGGGAGAAGGTTTGTACGCTCCCCGCGTACGGGAAAGCCTTTGGTCATCGGCCCTGGCGCGCTTTGGCGACGATTCGGACCTAAATCAACCAAATCGCCGTTGCGACGGAGCAAACCCTTCTTCCGAAACCGGGTGAGTGGAAGTCCAGGGTCCGTTGCGCCAAGCCTTCCGGGGTTTACCCCGGAAGGCCTTTTTGCACCGAGGTCACGACGAATGGGGTCCGTTGCGCCAAACCTTCCGGGGTAGTCCCCCGGAAGGCCTTTTGGTCACTCGTAGCGGAGCGCCTCGATGGGATCCAGCCGCATGGCTTTCCAGGCGGGGAAAAGGCCTGCGATCACTCCCACGACGACGGTGACCCCTAGGGCCTGGAAGGCGATTCCGATGTCGAGTATGGGGCGAAAATGGAAGGCGGCCTCCAGGGTGTCGCCCAGAAGCACGGGAAAGGACCCCAAGGCCATTCCCGCGAGACCTCCCACCAGGGAAAGGGTGATGGACTCGGCGAGGAATTGGATCCCGATTTCCATGGGTTTGGCACCCAGGGCCTTCTGCNCCCCCACCNCCCGGACGCGGTCGGCAAGGCTCGCGAGCATCACGTTCAGGATCCCCAACGCTCCCACCCCCAGGGACAGGACGGCCACGAAGGAGAAGAGCAGGGTGATGTTGTTCACCATGCTCGAGAATTCCTGGATGAAGTTGAAGATCTGGAAAGTGAAGTCCTGGGCTCCGCGGTGGATCCATTCCATGGTGGCGTTCACGCTCGTCATGAGCTGTTCGATGCTGTCGGGGTCGCTGGCCTGGAGCTGGATGTTGTTGATGGTGGTGGCGGGATCCACCACGAACCTTTCCATTGTGTGGAAAGGGATGACTGCCGAGTTCGCGTAGCGCCACCCGGCGTTTCGGAACATGGTGAAGCTGCCGACGATCCGGTAGTTCACACCGTCCAGGAGGATTTCGGACCCGATCAGGGGTTTTCCATGGCTGGCCAATTGGGGGGTCAGGCGGTCGGCGAGGGTCCAACCCAGGATGGTCACGGGATCTCCCCTGCGGTATTCCAGCGGCGAGAACACCCGACCTTCCTGGAGGATCGGCTGCAGGAAATTCTCCAGGTATTCCTGATCGACGCCGTTGAGGAACACGGTCATGGTGAGTCCGCCGGAACTGGCATCGGCCCATTTGCTCACGGAATTCATGGCCTGGAGCTTGCCCTGGTGGGCGTTCTGCAGACGGGGCCCGTCGCTGGTGTGCATGCCGAAGGATCGGGAGTCCGCGAACGCCTCTTCCGGATTCGCCGGCGACTGCGTGCGCACGGAGAACCGGCCCGGTCCGCCCATGGCCGAAACGGCGTGGTGGACGTAATCCTGCAGTCCGCCGTTGATGGACAGGATGGCGGTGACGGCGGCGATGGCGAGGCCGACACCGATCATCGAGAGCGCGGAGCGGAGAGGCTGCACCCGCATCTCGCGGAATCCGCCCACGCAACCCACCAGAAATGATGACAGGAATTGTCTCATGCCCGCATGGCCTCCACCGGATCGAGCTTGGACGCCTTCAAAGCCGGCAGGATGCCCGCGCCCACTCCGATTCCAAGAGCCAGGGCCAACCCCAACAGCAGGTCCCACAAGCCGAGAACGGGTTGGAACGGCAGGGCGTTCTTGGCGATGAGCAGGGGCAGGATTCCGGTCAGGCATCCCAAGAGGCCTCCCGCCCCGGAAATGAGCAAGGCCTCGAGGAAGACCTGGCGGAACAGCGTGCGCGGGGTCGCGCCCATGGCCTTGTGGATGCCCAGATCGCGGATCCGGGAGGCCAAGGAGGCGAACAGGATGTTGAGGATCCCGACCCCCCCCGAAACCAGGGCGATGGCGGAGATGATTCCCGTCACCAGCTTCATGACGAAGATGGCCTGCTCGCTGTCCTGCATGGCGTCGTCGTTGGTGGTGACGTCGGCGTCGGGGACCCCCCGGTGCAGCGACAGCAGTTCCTGCTTGAGTTGTTCCACCGCCGAAGGCACGGAGTCGATGTCGCGGATCTTGACGGCGGAACTGGGGATCACGGGGTTGTCGGTGCCCAGCTCCCGGAGCATCCAGGGGATGGTGACGTCGATCTCGAAGGAGCGGCGGTCGAACTTCGAGTCGGTGTGGATGATTCCGGCCACCTTCACCCGCCCTCCGTTCTGGAGGGACATTTCCTGACCAATCACCTTGCCCGCCGCCTTCTGGAGGTCGTCGGCGACGCGCGAGCCCACCAGCGCGATGGCGGCTCCCCGGTCCCAGTTCTCGCGGTTCACTTCGCCGGAGGAGTCGAAGGAGTAGTTGTACTCGTCGAAGTTGTCCCAGCCCTGGGCGATCACGATTCCGCGCAGGCGCCTGCCGCCGATGCGGAACTGGAGGCCGCTGGAGATCTGGGGCAGGATCTTGTCGACCTCGGGAACGCGTTGGCGCAAGGCGGTGAAGTCCGCCAGGTGCAGTCCGGGCGACTTGGCGAACAGGACCGCCTGGATGGGGTCGTTGGCCGTCATGGTTTCGATGGTCAGGACCTGCGCCCCGCCCATCTGGAGGAAGGTCTGCAGGTTCCGCTCCTCCATGCCCCGGGAAAAGGATGTCATCACCAGATAGGCGGCGACGCCCAGGAATACCGCGAAGGCCGATATGGTGGAACGCATCCTGTGCGAGGCCAGTTCCTGGATGGCCAGTTGGAGCGGAAGGGTCCAACCTGCTGTGGCCACCCCCATCAGACCCCCCGGATCGTGCTGATGTTCCCGTCCCGGATGTGCCATTCCAGTCTGGCCCGCTTGGCGACGTCGCTTTCGTGGGTGATGACGAGGATGGTGTTTCCCTCGCGGTTCAACTCGTCGAAGATCTGCAGGACCTCCTCGGTGGTGGTCGAGTCCAGGTTGCCCGTGGGCTCGTCGGCCAGCAGGAGGGCGGGACGCTTCACCAGCGCGCGCGCGATGGCCGCCCGCTGCTTCTGTCCTCCGGAGACCTCCGCGGGAAGGTGGCGCCCGCGTTCTCCCAACCCGAGACGCTCCATGGCCTCGGCGGTCATTTTCCGTCGTTGCTTCTTGGGAAGTCCCAGGTACTGGAGGGGAAGCTCGATGTTCTGTTCCAGGGTGAGACGCGGAAGGAGGTTGAAGGCCTGGAAGACGAATCCGATCTCGCGGCACCGCAGTTCGGCCAGTTCGTTTTCGGAAAGCTTCGCGGTGTCCCGCCCCGCGATGAAGCACTCGCCACCCGTTGGCCGGTCCAGGCACCCCAGGATGTTCAGGAGGGTGCTCTTCCCGCTCCCGGAGGGCCCCATGATGGCTCCGTACTGCCCTTTGGGCATGACGAAGTCCAAGCCGTGCAGGACGGGAACCTCCTCCTTTCCCAGGAAGTAGCTCTTGCGCAGGGCCTTGGTCTCGACGACCGCCTCGACCATCAGAATCCCGGGCCCTTGCCCTTGCCCTTGCTCTCCGCGCCGCCGCTGGCGTCGTCGGCCGCGTACACCGTGTCTCCCGCGGACAATCCGGACAGGATCTCGTAGTTCTTGTAGTCGGTGGCGCCCACCTGCACCGGTTTCGGGTGCAAGCCGTGGTCGTCTCGAATCCGGACCATCTTCTTCGATCCGTCCTTCGAGGTGGTGACCATGTCGTAGGGCACCGTCACGTCGGCCTTCCTCTCCAGGAAGACGAAATCGACGTTCACCGTCATCCCGGGTGCCAGCGCGGTGTTCAGCGAGTCCTTGCCGCCGACTTTGCCCGCATGGTGGCCTCGATGGGTGGAATCCCCGCCCCAATGGCCACCGGCGGAAGCATCCTTGCCGCCCCATCGCCCACTCCCGTTCCCGGGTGAATCCGCCCCTCCGCCACGGTGCATCCCCGACGAATCCCTGTTCCACGCGGGATTCCCCGAACCGTGGCGCGCTCCGCCCGCGACGGCCGCGAAATCGATCGGTTGCGCATGGCGATCCACGGTGACTTCCACCTTGAAGACCATCACGGAGGCGTTGCTGGAGGAGGAGGAGGCAGCGGGGGGGATGTAGGTCACCCGGCCTTGGATCAGCTTGTCGGGCTGGGCCTCCGTGGAGATCTCCACGTCCTGCCCCAGCTTCAGGCGCGGATAGTCGAGTTCGCTGACTTCCACCACCACCTTCATCTGGCTGGGGTCGGCGATGACTCCCAGCACATTGCCCGAAGCCTCGTTCGCGGCGATCGCCATCTCTCCCGCGGTCACGGGCAACCGGATCAGCTGTCCATCCTGGGGGGCGGCCACCCGGGTGTAGGAAAGATCGCTCTCGTTGCTCTTCAGGTTCAACTGGGCATTCTGCAGATCCAGCCTGGCCTTGTCCCGCGCGATCTCCAGATCCTGGACGCTGTTGGCGCTGACGCTGCCGTTCTGGATCTGCGTCTGGGACTGGGCCAGGTTCCGATCGGCGGACTTCAGGACAAGCTTCGCCTCGGCGACGGCGATCACCAGCTGCTCGTGGGTGAGCAGGAGCTTGGTGCGGTCCAGGTCGTAGAGGAGCTGTCCCTTCTTCACGAAGTCCCCCTCCTTGACCAGGATGCGCATGATCTGCTGGGTGACCTGCGCCTTGACCTGGATGGTGTCGGCAGGTTCGACGGTTCCCGTCAGGCGCGCGACGTCGCGCAGCGCCGCCGGACCGGCGACCACGTGGCGCGCCACGTCGGTGCCCTTTCCCTTGCACCCCACCAGCAGGGCCAACGACGCCAAGACGGCGAACGATCTCGATCCCATGTTCATTCCCCCCAGTTCCAGCCAAGCCGAGCCGGACCGGTCCCTGTCAAAGACTCGATGTTGGATTCGTTCGCCTCCGCGAGGGCGACGGCATTCCACGCCGTGCCCACGGCGGCCAGCCAGGAGCTGCGCGCTGCGGTGAGGTCGGCCCAGGCGACGGACCCGTCCTTGTACCCCTGTTCGTCGGCGGTCAACTGAAGCTTGTCGGCCTCGATGAGGTGTCGCTGCAGGGAGATGGCCAGGGCGTATTGCCGTCCCAGTTCCAGGTACTTGATCAGGGACCTGCGCAAGGTGTTCCTCGCGTTCGTGGCCTGGATGCCCGCCTTGTGCAGGTCCAGCAGGGCTTTGCGCGCCGCCGCCCGGTTCACGCCGTCGGGAATGTTCCAGTTGAAGGTGACCTGGACCCCGCCCACCACGCCTTTCGGGACGGCGTCTCCCGGCAGGAGGGACTTGCGGGCGAACACACCGCCATCGAGCGTCGGCAGGATCTGGTTGTCGAGGTAGATCTTCGTCGCCTTGGCCTGCTCTTCCTGGGCCAGGGCTTCGGCGATGTCGGGTGCGTTGTCCTCGGCGAGCCGCATGAGGGTGTCCACGGGGGGCCATTCCCTCAGCAGGCTGTCGGGAGGCTCGATGGCCAAGGTGTCGGACAGGGGATCGCCCAGCCAGATCTCCGAGCTGTCCAGGAACGATCCGAGGTCGATCGCTCCCGCGCGGGCGGTGGTCCTGGCCGTCAACCAGTCGCTCAACGCCTGGAGGTGGTTGGCGTAGGCCTGGATGGTGTCCAGTACGGACCCGGCACCTGAGAACAAATTTTGTCTCGCATTGACCAGCAGCCTCCAGGTGCGCGTGGTGTCCTGGATGTGGGCGGCCAGCACCGACTCCAGGGACCGTTGCATCCACCAGGCGGTGCGCGCCTCGTCGATGGTGGCGAGAACCGTGGATCGGCTGGCGTGCAGCTGGACTCTTTCGGAAAGCCTGGCCTGGGTAACGGTGTTCAATGCGGGCGAGCCGTTCCCGAAGCCCTGCAGGAAGGGTTGCGTGAACGAGATCCCCAATCCGGCGGTGTCGTTTCCAAGCCGTTCTCCCGGAGATCTGCCAAGATCGCGACCCACGAGGGCGTCGCCTTCCAGGGTCCCCCCGGTGGGAAGGATCTGGGTCAGGGTTCCCGTGCCTTGTCCGGAATAGTTGCTGGTGCCCTGGAAATTGGTGGAACTGCTCCCGGTTCCGGCGACGTTCAATTGCGGCAGGAGGAGCGAATTGGCTCCCGACCTTGTTTCCCGCGACCCGGCCACCGTGAGGCTTTCGGCCTGGATGGCGGGATTTCGCAGCATCACCTGGCGCAGGAATCCCTCCTCGCCGGGGGGGTCCGCGACCGCCATGCCGGCCAGCAGGAAAAGGATCGAGGCGAGTACCAGGAAGGATGTTTCCGAGGGGTTCGTCGTGAAGCGCTTGTTTGCGCCCGCAGATTGGGATTTCACCCCCCATGGACGCTTCAACGTCGTCACAAATTCCATCCTATCTGGATCCACCAAGATTCGAAGTCCCCGAGTGTCACCTCTGGAGCTTCGTCAATTTACCAATTGACGATTCCAGGGGGATGGACAGCGGCGGAAACTTCCGTTTCAGGATGCAGGTGGAGTCGGTAGCGCGGCTCGACCGACAAAGACTTCCAGCGTGGTACGGTCCAGGAAGGAAAGGTGTTCCTGCGCCATCCTGGTCAGTTCCTCGTGCAGCGGACAATGAGTTCCCGTTCCGCACCAGCCCGGACCGTAGGCGCAACGCTCCTCGGACTCCACCTTCTGGAACACGCCGACGATTTCGGACAACCGGATCGCATTCGGCGGCCTCGAAAGGGAATATCCACCATGGGGTCCGGGAGTCCCCTCCACCAGCCCGGTTTGGGCGAGTTGGACAAGGATTCGAGCCGCCAGGGGCTTCGAGATCCCACGCACCTTGGACACCTCGTGCGAGGTGGATTTCCGGTGGGATTCCCATCGCTCGGCGAGGAGGGCCGCGATGGCGATAGCGTTGGAAGAGGTACGCCCATAGCTGGACATGTCCACCAAAGGTATACTAACCAATCCATTATCGAGACAAAAAAGAAACCCAGACCTTTCCCCGGGTTTCTGGTCCTGCTTCGCGGAAGCAGGACTCCTAGGTCGACGGGATCAGAACCGGAACCAGAAGTACTTCAGATTCGCCGAAATCTTCCAACCCGAGGGGGTGGTGATGGTTCGGTTTCCCGTGCCGGCGACGGTGTAGTCGAATTTGATCTCGGAGCTGAAATCCCCGGTCAAGTTCAAGTCGATGCCCGGAGTGACCACCATCTGATCGGAACCCGGCGCCTGGTTCTGGTTGTTGATGACGTATTCCCCGTAGCCCTTGTAGGTGAAGGCCACGTAGGGACGGTACTTCTGCTGCGCGAGGAGGTATCCCAGCCGAAGGTAGTAGCTGTAGTTGTCCTGCTTGTCGAGCTGTCGGTTCGTGGCCGGCAGATCGTAGCCGTAGACGAAATTGGTCATGATCTGGTAGTTGTCTCCGAAGACCTTGTCCCAGAAGATGCCGCCGTTGATCTGGCCATCCCCGTCCGTGTAGGCACCCGAACCCAAGGCCGCGCCCACCGGAAGGACCAACGCGAAGTACCCACCCAGTCCCCAGGGCTCGTACGCGGATTTCACGCCGAGAGTCCAATCGCCGAATCCGCTCGCGGAAGTGTCGCCCCCCGAAGTCAGGGCCCCGCCGGAATTGCTCGGATCGAGACGGCGCGCGTCGCCGGTGGCCAGGATGTAGGGAATCTCCAGGATCGCTTCCGTGGAGGCCGCGAAACCGTGGTGAACGCGAAGTGTGAGTTGGGTCAGAGTTCCCGCGCTCTGGAATTTGACCGCGTCGGATCCGGAGCTCGTGCCGGTGGTATCGGCCGATTTGCTCGCGAAATAGCCGGGTACGCTCGAGTAGTCGACACCCAGATCGAACTGCAAGGCGGTGTTGCGGATAGGAAGGTACGGGTCCATCGTCGCTGCGTCGGCTCGGTTTTCAGGTTGGCTTTGCGCGGAGGCAACCGAGGCGATCAGGAAGATGCACAGGGAGGCGAGACTGTAACCTCTCATCGAGAAGGACTCCTCAGGCGACAGTATTAGAACTTGGATTCCTAAAGTCTAAGAATCAACCCGGTGGTATTACCCGGGAAGCGGTAACAAGTTACCATCACCCCCGGGGGTTTGCAGACCGTTTTTTCCCCTATCCGCCGGATTTGGGTTGCAAGCGGTCAACCCAGCTCGACCACGACCTTCGCCACGGTCCCCGCCGGAAGGATGGGGAGGACATTTCCCGCGACCACCTTGCCGTCCACGGTGACCGAGACCACGCCTTTGCTGACCTTCTTGGGGTTCCGGACTTCGATCTGGTAGGTGGCACCTCGGAATTTCCGCACCACCTTGAACCCAGGCCAGCCCCTGGGGATGCAGGGATCGACCTTCAAACCGGCAAAATCCGGCTGGATTCCGAAGATCCCCTGCGACACCACCACGAAAGTCCAGGCGGCGGTGCCGGTGAGCCAGGAATTCTTGGCCTCGCCGAAACAGGGGGCGTCCTTGCCGGCGGTCATCTGGGCGTAGACGTACGGCTCCGACCGATAGGTCTCGATCTGCTCCTCCTTGTTGGAAGGACAGATCGAGTGGTAGTACTCCAACGCCCGATCTCCCTCGCCCAGCAAGCACCAGCCAAGGTGGATCCAGGTGTTGTTGTGGCTGAAGATCCCGGCGTTCTCCTTGACCCCGGGGGGGTAGCTCGTGACCTCGCCGTACTCGGGGTGGTAGGTGCTGTAGGCGGGCTGCTGCAGGACGATCCCGTTCTTGGTGTAGAGGTGCTTGTGCACGGACTCCAACGCCTGGCGGGCCCGGCCGTTGTCGGCCCCGGCGCCGCCCAGGACGGCCCATCCCTGGCTCTCGATGAAGATCTTGCCTTCCGGATTGGCCTTGGATCCGATGACCTTGCCCTGGGAGTCGTAGGCGCGGGTGTACCACTCCCCGTCCCAAGCGACGCTCTCCACGATGTCCAGCATGGTCTTGCGATCGGCGGCGATCCGGTCGGAATCCGCCTCGCGTCCCAGGAAGGAGTACAAGCCGGAGAGTTCGCGGGCCGCGTACAGGAAAAGCCCCGCGATCATGACGGATTCCGCCTTCGAGCCGCCCACGTCGCCCGCGGTCTGGAAGGATTCGTTGGGCTCGGTGGAATGGCAGTTCAGGTTCAGGCAGTCGTTCCAGTCGGCGTGACCGATCAGCGGGAGCCCGTTGGGTCCCCGCATGCGCATGGTGTACGCGATGGACGTCTCCAGGTGGTGGAGCAAGGTTTCCTTCTCGGAATCCGACCCGTATTTCCTGTCGGCGTAGCCGCAGGGGGCGTCCAGGATGCCTTTGTCCCCGGACTCCTTGATGTAGGACACCGTGGAGAGGATCAGCCAGAGATGGTCGTCGTAGAAGTCGCCACCCACCTCCGCGTTGCCCTTCTTGGTGAGGGGCTGGTACTGGTGGTAGCAGGTGCCGTCCGAGAGCTGGGTGGCGGCGATGTCCAGGATGCGCTCCCTGGCCCGGTCGTGGATCATGTGCACGAAGCCCAGAAGATCCTGGTTGGAGTCGCGGAAGCCCATCCCGCGGCCGATGCCCGTCTCGTACATGGATGCGGACCGGCTCATGTTGAAGGTGGCCATGCACTGGTACTGGTTCCAGGTGTTGGCCATCCGGGTGGCGTGGGGATCCGGGCTTTCCACCTGGAAATGGGACAGGTTCTCGTCCCAGTACCCCTTGAGGTCGGCGAAGGCCTTGTCCACGGCGCCGGTCTTGGAGTACTTCTCCACGATCGCCCTGCCGACGGTCTTGTTGATCACGTAGGGGGCGGTGAACTTCTCGCCGGTGAACTTCACCAGGGTGTGGTCCACGTAGGCGAGGATGAAGGCGAAGGTCTCCTCCTGTCCAGGCTCCAGGTGAAGCGAGATCTCGTGGGATCCGACGGGATTCCAGCCGAAGGCCTTGGAATTCCCGGCCTTGCCGGAAAACGGCACCTTGGCCTCGTGGAGGCCCTCGTGGATGCCCACGAAGGCGTCCCGGGAGGTGTCGTAGCCGGAGATGTCGCGGGTGCAGGCGAAGAGGGTGTAGTGGTTGCGGCGCTCGCGGTACTCGGTCTTGTGGTAGATGGCGTTGCCCTCCACCTCGACTTCGCCGATGCTGTACGTGCGCTGGTAGTTGGTCATGTCGTTGAGCGCCTCGAAGAAGCAGAATTCCTGGTAGGAATAGATCTTCGGGCTCTTGGCGACGTTTCCGGTGTTCTTGACGGTCACCTGCCACAGCTCCAGGTTCTCGCCGGGAGGCACGCACATCTTCTGGGTGACTTCCAGGCCGTCTTTACCGGCCGCGATCGTGGTGTAGCCCAGACCGTGGCGGCACTCGTACCTGTCGAGCTTGGCCTTGACCGGTTTCCACCCCGGATTCCAGACCGTGCCCCCGTCGTTCACGTACAGGTAGCGACCGCCCAGGTCGTAGGGGACGTTGTTGTAGCGGTACCTGGTGAGGCGGCGCAACTTGGCGTCCTTCCAGAACGTGTATCCACCGGCCGTGTTGGTGCACAGTCCGAAGAACTCGTCCTGACCAAGGTAGTTGAGCCAGGGAAGGGGGGTATCCGGGCGGGTGATGACATACTCACGGGCCTGATCGTCGAAGAATCCGTATGGATTGGCGGACACATGCTCTCCTGTGGTGATCGGTCGAGTCCGAATTCTGGAGTGGAGGAGCTGGAAAATGCATTTGCGAACCTGAAGATCCCAGGCGGGGGGAACCTACCATGGGAACGGCAGGTGTCAGGATTTGAAAAAAACCCCCTTCCGGAAAAGGGACGGGGCTGTCTAGATTACAAGTTCTCGCCGACTACTCGTCGACTCTGAAAGGAGCGTCCATGGTGCGAAATTCGCCCGTTCTGGCTCTCGCGGCCACTGCCGGACTTCTCGCTCTTTCCGGATGCAAGCACTCTTCGCAGGAGGGCGAGGCCAGCGGGATCGTTCTGCGACTCTGGGCCATGCCCAACACATCCAGGCCCAAGGAAGATCTGGACGCGATCCTCGCCCGGTTCAAGGATCAGAACCCGGGCATCGATGTCCAGGTGGAGATCCTCGATTGGGCATCGGCGCTGAGCAAGATCACCACCGCAGCCAATTCCGGCACGGGGCCGGATGTGTTCCAGCTGGGCACGACCTACACCGCATCCATTTCGGAAACGGGCAGCCTCCTGCCCTTGGACGGGCTCCTGGCGCAGAAGGGGGGCGATTCCATCTTCGTGTCGGCCATCCGGCCCTACATGCAGCCCTTGAACGCGGACAACGTCACATCCTTCCCCTGGTTCGTGGATGTCCGGCCCATCTTCTACCGCACCGACGTCTTGGCCAAGGCCGGGCTGAAGCCGGATGAGATGTTCACCACCTGGGATTCCTACAGCGCCGGACTGAAGAAGATCCGCGACGCGAAGATCACGATCGACGGCCAGAGGGTGGAACCGCTTGGATTGGCCGGCAAGAACGACTGGAACGTGGTGCACAACATCTATCCCTGGATCGTGGGCAACGGCGGCGGGATCGTCAACGATCTGGGCGACAGCGTCCTGATCGACGACGAGAAGTCCATCCAGGGCGTGCTCACCTTCGTCAAGCTCATCCGGGACGGACTGACCCCCAAGGCCTATCTGGAGAAGAATACCGCCCAGGTTTCGGCGGAATTCGACGAAGGGCGGATCGCGACCTGGCAGGAAACGTCGTCCAAGCTGGTGTACCTGGAACGCCCGGCGGAAATGGGTGGAGCGAGCAGTTCGCTGGCCGCGAAGAATTTCGCCACGGCCTTGCCCCCGGCCGGACCGGCGGGTCGGAAACTT
>JGI12269J14319_10002242_pt1 | contig 18715 bp, 16 predicted proteins | sample PeaSoiSIISIP2007_FD_14319 | JGI IMG/M metagenome (IMG submission 14319)
CCGGCCTCGATGCCGGTGATGAGGAGCGGCTCGCGATTCGCGCGGGCGGCGTAGACGGCGGCGCTGTAGCCGGCAGGGCCCGAGCCGAGGATCACAAGTCGGGCGTGGAGCGGTGCAGTCATGCCGGTTCCGGTGGGTCGAAGGAGACGCCAATGGTAGGAAAAAATGCGACGCCCGGGTGGATTCGCTCAAGCGCGGCTGGCACAAGGGCTACCTGAGTAGTATCATGGATTTAAGCATGCTTTCTCATCTGAGACTGAACAATGGCTGAGGCCGCTGCACCGGCGAAGGGCGGCGCCGGCCTGAAGCTCGCCGCGGTCGTGACGCGCGCGTTGCGCGAAGGCGCCTTGTTCGTGTTCGGCGCGCTCGCGCTCGTGCTGCTGCTCGCACTCCTGAGCTACGACCCGGCGGACCCGGGTTTCTCCTTCACCGGCGAGCCGGGGCGCGTCGCGAACCTGATAGGACCCATCGGGGCGTGGCTGTCGGATGTCTTCCTGCTGCTGTTCGGTGCGCCGGCGTTCCTGTTTCCGGTGATGCTCGGCGTGACCGGCTGGCTGCTGTTCCGCCGGCCCGCGGGCGAGGCGCCCTCGCGCGCCAGCCTCGCATTCCGGCTGGCCGGCTTCGTGCTGACGCTCGCGACCAGCGCAGGGATAGCGACGCTGCACTTCTCCTCCGCGCGCTACCCGCAGACCGCGGGCGGCATTCTTGGCGACCTCGTCGGCCACAGCCTCGCCCACGGCTTCAGCTTCCTCGGCGCGACCTTGCTGCTGCTCGGCGTGTGGTTTGCCGGCGTCTCGCTGTTCATCGGCGTTTCCTGGCTCAGGGTCATGGACCTGCTCGGGCGCGCGCTGCTCGCCGCGCACGCCTCGGTCAAGGCCATGTTCGCCTCGCGACGCGAGCGGGAAGCCGGCCGCGAGAGCCGGGCGGCGCGCCACGAAGCCGCGCGGGAAGAGAGGAAAAAGGCCGAGTTCCGGCCACCGCCGCGTATCGAGGCCGCGGTCCCGGTCATCGAGAAGAGCGAGCGGGTCGAGAAGGAAAAGCAGGTACCGCTGTTCGACAAGCCGGCCTCCAAAGAGCTGCCCCCGCTGCAGCTCTTGGACGATGCGCCGCCGCGCGAGGCCGGCTATTCGGCCGAGACGCTCGAGGCGATGTCGCGGCTCGTCGAGCTCAAGCTGCGCGACTTCGGCGTCGAGGTCGAGGTCGTGGCCGTGCACCCCGGGCCGGTGGTCACGCGTTTCGAGCTGCGGCCCGCACCCGGCGTCAAGGTGAGCCAGATCTCGGGACTCGCGAAGGACATCGCCCGCGCGCTGTCGGCGATCAGCGTGCGCGTCGTCGAGGTCATTCCGGGCAAGAGCGTCGTCGGGCTCGAGATCCCGAACGAGAAGCGCGAGCTCGTGACGCTGGGAGAGATCCTCAAGTCGAAAGCGTACGACGACATGGCCTCGCCGCTCGCACTCGCGCTCGGCAAGGACATCGGCGGGCACCCGGTGGTCGCGGACCTGCAGCGGATGCCGCATCTGCTGATCGCGGGCACGACCGGTTCCGGCAAGAGCGTCGGCATCAACGCGATGGTGCTGTCGCTGCTCTACAAGGCGACAGCGGAGCACGTCCGGCTGATCATGATCGACCCCAAGATGCTGGAGCTGTCGGTCTACGAGGGCATCCCGCACCTGCTCGCACCGGTCGTCACCGACATGAAGCAGGCGGCGAACGCTCTGCGGTGGTGCGTCGCGGAGATGGAACAGCGCTACCAGCTGATGGCCGCGCTCGGCGTGCGCAACATCGGCGGCTACAACCGCAAGATCAAGGAGGCGATCGACGCCGGCAGGCCGATCCCGAATCCGATCCTGCAGCAGCGCGTGCAGGCCGGCGAGCAGGGCCTGCTCGATGCGAGCGGCAACCTGCCGACCTGCGAACCGCTGCCATACATCGTGGTCGTGATCGACGAGCTCGCGGATCTGATGATGATTGTCGGCAAGAAGGTCGAGGAGCTGATCGCGCGCCTCGCGCAGAAGGCGCGAGCCTCGGGGATTCACCTGGTGCTCGCGACCCAGCGGCCATCGGTCGACGTGATCACGGGACTCATCAAGGCCAACATCCCGACGCGGATCGCGTTTCAGGTATCGGCGAAGGTCGACTCGCGGACGATCCTCGACCAGGGCGGGGCGGAGTCGCTGCTGGGGCACGGAGACATGCTGTACCTGCCGCCCGGCACGTCCGTTCCGACCCGCGTGCACGGCGCGTTCGTCTCCGACCAGGAGGTGCACCGGGTGGTGAGCGCGCTCCGGGGCGCGGCGCCGGACTACCTCGACGAGATTCTCGACGGCACGCGCGGCGCGCTGCCCAGCTGGGCGATGGAGGAGGCCGAGCCGGGGCTGGTCGTGGACGGCGAGCAGGATGCGCTCTACGACGAGGCTGTCAGGATCGTCTGCGAAACCCGCAAGGCCTCGGTGTCCGGCATCCAGCGCCGGCTGAAGATCGGCTACAACCGCGCCGCCCGGCTCGTGGAAACGATGGAAGCCGCGGGCCTGGTGGGGCCGCTGCAGCCGAATGGATCACGCGAAGTGCTGGCGCCGCCGCTGCCCGAGGCCTGAGGCCGTGGGCCTGCAGTCGCTGCGGCGCGCTGCAATGGCGGTTGCGCTGTCTGTGCCGCTCGCCGCGGGGCACGCCGCCGCCGACGCCCCGGCCGATGCCGCAGCGCTTGCGACGGTGGAGCACGCGCTCGCCGCTCTCGACTCAGTGCGCGCGGAGTTCGTGCAGCAGCTCGTTGGCCGCGACGGCTCGCCCGGCCAGCGCGCCGTCGGCACGCTCTACCTCAAGAAGCCCGGCCGATTCCGCTGGGACTATACCGAGCCCCGGCAGCTGATCGTGTCGGACGGGGAGTGGCTGTGGCTCTACGATCCGGAGCTCGAGCAGGCGACCGTCCGCAAGGTGCGTGACACCCTGTCGCAGACGCCGGCCATGCTGCTGTCGGGCGAGGCGCGGGTCAGCGAGGGCTATGTCGTGACTGCCGCCGGTCGCGCCGACGGCCTCGACTGGGTACGTCTGGTACCGCGCCAGAACGACAGCGACTTCAAGGAACTGAAGCTCGGCTTTGCGGGCGCGGTCCTGAAGCGGATGGAGTTCGCGGACAAGCTGAACGAACTCACCCGGGTCGAGCTCACCAAGATCGAGCGCAATGCGCAGGTTCCCGAGTCGCTGTTCCACTTCGTGGCACCGCCCGGAGTCGACGTGATTGGCCCCGCGGGACGGTGAGGTGCTGCCGCTGCGCTTCGGATGGTTCTGGGCAGCGGTCGGGTGGTCCGGCGTCGGCCTCGGCATCGTGCTCAGCATGCTGCCGCGCGCGATGATGCCGGTTCCGCTCGGCGGCACGGCCCAGCACCTCGCCGGCTATTTCATCCTGACGGCGTGGTTCGCCGGCATNTACCCGAGCGCGCGCTACCNGNACNTCGGGCTGGGNTGTTTNCTGTTCGGTTGCTCGATGGAGCTGTTGCAGATCCTGAGCCCGACCCGCCACCCGCAGCTCCAGGATGCGCTGACGAACGCCGTCGGCATCCTCGCCGCGCTCGCGTTCGCCTACGCCGGCCTCGGCGGCTGGGCCGCGCCCGTGGAAAAGCTGCTCGGGGTCGCGCCGCGGTGACAGCCGAGCGGCAGTCGCGCCGCGGAACGTACAATGCGCGGATGACCCAGGAACCCTACCGACCGCTGGCCGACCGCATGCGCCCGCGCTCGCTCGAGGAGTTCGTCGGGCAGGCGCATCTGCTCGGCCCCGGCAAGCCCCTGACGCGGCTCGTCGAGGGTGCGACGCTGCACTCGATGATCCTGTGGGGTCCGCCGGGGACCGGCAAGACAACGCTCGCACGGCTCTTCGCCGGCTCCTGCCGGGCCGAGTTCCATGCGCTGTCGGCCGTGTTCGCCGGGGTCAAGGACATCCGCGAGATCGTGGAGCGGGCGCGAGCCGCCCGCAGCTCGAGCGGCGCCCCGACCGTGCTGTTCCTGGACGAGGTGCATCGCTTCAACCGCACGCAGCAGGACACGTTCCTGCCGTTCGTCGAGAACGGCACGCTGGTGTTCATCGGCGCGACCACCGAGAACCCGTCGTTCGAGGTCAACGGTGCGCTGCTGTCGCGCGCCCGGATCTACCTGCTGAAGCCGCTCGCGGCTGCGGAGATCGAGGCGCTGCTGTCGCGAGCGCTCGCCGACACCGGACGCGGCCTCGGCGCCGCAGGGCTCGCGATCGAGCCGGCCGCCCTCGAATTGCTCGGCCGCGCCGCCGATGGCGATGCGCGTCGCGGCCTCAACATGCTCGAGGTCGCCGCTGACCTCGCGGTACCGGTGGGGAGCCGCAACACCATCACCGAGGCGATCGCCGTCGAGGTCGCCGCCGGCGGCCATCGCCGGTTCGACAAGCGCGGCGAGCAGTTCTACGACCAGATTTCGGCGCTGCACAAGGCGGTGCGGGGCAGCGATCCCGACGCGGCGCTCTACTGGCTGTGCCGGATGCTGGATGGCGGCTGCGATCCGCTCTACGTCGCACGCCGGGCGCTGCGGATGGCGAGCGAGGACATCGGCAATGCCGACCCGCGGGCCCTGACGCTGGCGCTGCAGGCCTGGGAGACCTACGACCGGCTGGGGAGCCCGGAGGGCGAGCTCGCGATCGCGCAGGCAATTGTGTACCTGGCGGTCGCGCCGAAGAGCAATGCGGTGTACACGGCCTTCAGCGCGGCGCAGGCCGACGCGCAGGCGTCCGGTTCGCTCGAGGTTCCGCTCCACATCCGCAACGCGCCGACGCGGATGATGAAGGACATGGGCTGGGGCAAGGGCTACCGCTACGACCACGATGAGCCCGATGCGCTGGCCACCGGCCAGCGGTATTTCCCGGACGACCTGCCGGCACGGACCTATTATGATCCGGTGCCCCGCGGTCTCGAGATCAAGATCCGCGATGCGCTGGCGCGCCGGCGCGGCGGCGGCTGACGCCGCGCCTCGCCTGCAGTCTGGGGACACACGGTGCTCGATCCGAAGCTGCTGAGAACCGAACCGGGACGCGTGGCGACAAACCTCGCCCGGCGCGGCTTCACGCTGGACGTCGCGGCATTGGTCGCGCTCGAGGAGCGACGCAAGGCGGCGCAGATCCGTGCGGATGCGCTCCGCAACGAGCGCAATACCCGCTCCCGGGCCATCGGGAAGGCGAAGGGGCAGGGTGCCGATGTCGGCCCGCTGCTCAAGGAAGTCGAGTCGCTCGGCAGCGAGCTCGAGGCGGCCGAGGCCGAGTTTGCGGCCGTCCAGGCCGAGGTCGAGCGCCTGGCGCTCGGGCTGCCGAACCTGCTGCACGAGTCGGTGCCGGACGGAATCGACGATGCGGCCAATGTCGAGCTGTCACGGCACCGGGAGCCCCCCGCATTCGACTTCGAACCACGCGACCACGTCGCACTCGGTGAGCTCGACGGCGGCCTCGACTTCGAGGCGGCCGGGCGAATCGCGGGCGCCCGCTTCGTGGTGCTCAAGGATGGCGTCGCGCGGCTGCACCGCGCACTCGCGCAGTTCATGCTCGACCTGCACACGCGCGAGCACGGCTACCGGGAGCTGTACGTGCCGTACCTGGTGTCGCGCCAGACCCTGACCGGCACCGGCCAGCTGCCGAAGTTCGAGCAGGACCTGTTTGCCGTGCGCGGGGAGAACGAATACTTCCTGATCCCGACCGCCGAGGTGCCGGTCACGAATCTCGCGCGCGATGCGATCCTGGCCGCGACTGACCTGCCGCTCAAGTTCGTCGCCCATACGCCGTGCTTCCGCTCCGAGGCGGGGTCCTACGGCAAGGACACGCGCGGCATGATCCGCCAGCACCAGTTCGACAAGGTCGAGATGGTGCAGATCGTCCGGCCGGAGGACTCCTATGCAGCGCTCGAGGAGATGGCGCGCCACGCCGGCCGCGTCCTCGAGCACCTCGGGGTTCCATACCGGGTGGTCGCGCTGTGCGCCGGCGACGTCGGTTTCGCCAGCGCCAAAACGTACGATTTGGAGGTGTGGCTGCCCGGGCAGGGCAAGTACCGCGAGATCTCGTCGATATCGAACTGCGAGAGCTTTCAGGCGCGACGCATGCAGGCTCGGTGGCGGAACCCGACGACCGGCAAGCCAGAGCTCGTCCACACCCTGAACGGCTCCGGCGTCGCGGTCGGAAGAGCGCTCGTCGCGGTGCTCGAGAACTACCAGCGGGCAGACGGCAGCGTCACGGTGCCCGCGGCACTACGGCCGTATATGGGCGGCATCGACGTGATCCCGGCCGCGCCCGCCTGAGCGCCTGGCGAACTGTCAAACGAAAACGCCCGGGACCGGCCCGGGCGTTTGGCATGTGCGGGGCGTGCGATCAGTTGCGCGATGAGTATCCCAGCAGCTGCAGCAGGCTGGTGAAGAGATTGAAGATCTGCACGTAAAGTCCCACGGTCGCGAGCACGTAGTTCGTCTCACCGCCGTTCACGATCTCGCTGGTCTGCCAGAGGATGAGGCCGCTGGACAGCAGCACGAAAAGACCGGCGACAGCCAGCGACAGGCCCGGCAGGTGGAACAGCACCGCCGCAAGGCCGAGCAGGAAGGCCGTCAGCACCCCGATGAACAGGAAGCTGGTCATGAACCGGAAGCTCTTGCGGGTCGTCACGGCGTAGGCCGACAGCCCGAGGAAGGTCAGCCCAGTGATCCCGACCGCGCTCATGATCACCGAGCCGCCGTTCGGGATCGCCTTCATGTAGAGGTTCAGGATCGGGCCGAGCGTGTACCCCATGAAGCCCGTCAGCGCGAACACGAGCGCGACGCTCCAGGCGCTCCCGCGCAGCTTCATGATCGCGAAGAACAGCCCGTAGTAGCCGACCAGGGTCAGCAGGATGCCGGGGTACGGAAGCTTCAGCTGCATCGACACGCCGGCGCATGCGGCGCTGAACAGCAGCGTCGTCGACAGCAGCAGATAGGTATTGCGCAGGACGCGCTGGGCGCTCGTGGCCACCGCGGCCGGGAGCACGACCACACGGCTGTCCGCTGGCGCTGAACTGACGGGAAGACGATCCATCGCGTGCACTCCTCGAATCGGCACTAGGCGCGCCATTATAGGCCAATCCACGGTTGCGCCGGCGAACCGGCCGCAACCCTCCGTTGCCCGTCTATTGTCCTCACGACGACAGCGCCGCTCGGGTAAAGTTCACCCCGCTCAGCGGGCCGCGAATGGAGAGGTGGCAGAGCGGTTGATTGCACCGGTCTTGAAAACCGGAGTCGGGGCAACCCGATCGTGGGTTCGAATCCCACCCTCTCCGCCAATAACACCAGGGTCCGTTCCGGGCACATGGGTACCCTTCAGTCACGAAGGGCACTGCCCTTACGTCGCGCAGTGTTTAAGCTTCGATGAACCCGAGGGCGAATGCGATCGCTGCCGCCGCCGCTTTCATATTTGCCGTCGACAAGCGGGCGATCGGCGCGCCGATGTTCGCTTTCGGAACTGTCTGCATATTGTCGAAATTGGCAGCGCACGTGTCCGGAAAGCCGTCGGCCTCCGTAAGGACTACTTCCGTCGGTATGCTCCGGATCGTCGAAGTAATGGGCGCGACGGTGAGGCTGTTGAGTACGCCAATGGCGGAATCGCGCGTCAAAATCAATACTGGCCGTCTTTTGTCGGATTGCCGGACTGTGTACCAGCAAACATCGCCGCGTTTCACGCGGCACCCCAATCCTGATCACCGAGCCACGCATCAAATTCGCCAGGCGCGACTGGGTTGCGCCGGTAGCCGGCGACGTGTTTCGCCTCGAGTGTCCGGATACGTTCACGCCGAAGCTCTGCCTCGAGCGCCGTGCGAATCAGGCCGGAGCGCGTCGTCTTGCGCGCGCGTGTCAGTCTGTCCACGGCCTTCAGCAGCCGGGGATCAATGGTCATCTGAATGGTCTTCATGACTGTGGAGTCTAATGTGGATTACACTCCACATACTAGCCAGCAGTCGCGGTGAGTGCAATGTCACCAGCCGTCGGCATGGGGCGCGGTCGCACGCGGCGCTGTGCGGCCGATCTCGCGTCGGCGCAGACGCCGATCGCCCGGCGCGCGGCAAATCATTGCATTGGACTTGGCCGCGAGGGCTCGACTACTGCAGCGGCAACGGTCGCATCAGCCCGCCGTTCACCCACAATGCATTGAGACCCCGCGGCAGCTGCAGCGGACTGTTGATCCCCACTGTGCGGTCGTAGATTTCGCCGTAGTTGCCGACTGCTGCGATGACTTGGGCCGCCCAGTCCTTGGCCGGCAGGCCGAGTGCCCGGCTCGTCGCCCAGTCGACGCCGAGCAGCCGTTGCACGACCGGATCATCGCTCCCGCGCTGGGCCGCGACGTTGGCCTGCGTGACGCCGCTCACCTCGGCTTGCACGAGCGCATGAATCGTGAAGTCGACGATCATCGCCCACGTCGGATCGTCGCGCCGGTAGGCGGGTGCGACAGGAGACAGCGTCAGAAGCTCGGGGAGGATCCAGTCGCGAGCCAGCTGTTTGGGGTACGCGCTCTTGATCTGGGCGAGCCGTGACACGTAGGCGCTGATCGCATCGCAATGGCGTACGGCGAGTCCATCGTCCATCTCGCCTTCTTCCTGGAACGGTAGCGGGACAATTGCAATGCCGCGCGCCACAGTACGCGCGAGTAGCACCTTCTCGTTGTCGGTTCCTTCGACAACGCAGACCTTGCGGCCGGCCAAGTCGGCGATCGAAACAGCGTCAGCATCACCCCGAACCAGAAACCCCTGGCCGTCGTAGAACACGGGCGGCCCGAAGCCGATGTTCCAGTGCCACATCGAGGTCGCATCGGGCGTGACGCCGACGACTAGGTCGACGGTGGCTTTGCTGAGGCCTTCCTCGGCATCGAGCTCGGACGCGAACGGTGCAATGTTCACCGATGCCTTGAGACCGGCGACGGCGACCGCGACGGCCTTGCAGATCTGAATATCGAGAGACGCCAGCGGCCCGTGCAGGTCGGTCTTGTTCCAATCCTCGGGTGTCGCGACTACGCCGCAGCGCAGGCTGCCAGCAGCGCGAATGCGATCGGCCGTCGGTGCACCAAACGTCGGTGCACTGCACAGGAACCCGCAAACAAGGATTACCGATCGACGCATCGGCCGCCTCGTGTTGTGGTACCGCCTCCGGAAGCACGTGCGCCCAATGCGCCCGGTACCTCCGGAGTGCGAAGCATGCCCGTCAGTTCGGCCAGACGCCCGTCGACGGACCGCCGGTATTGTTGTTGGTGTTGAGGTACGGATTACCCGCGCTCTGCACCGGTCGAGGATTGAAGTCCTGCGGCGGCGGGTCGACCACCGAGCCATCACGGTAATCGGTCGGCGTGATATTCAGCGCCTTGCACCCGTAGCCGCCGTAGTGCGGCAACGACTTGACCGTTCGCGTGTCAAGCATCGCGTACTGCCGGGGAAGCGGCGCGGCCCTGTCAGTCAGCCGGTCGTTGTCGAAGGCCTCGAGCAAATCCCCCATGCCGGCGAGCGCGTCGGCCGGACCTAGGTCGGCCTGCGGACCGTTCGGCCCGTTGAGTGCCGGATTGCGGGCGCCAGCGGCCATCGCCGCCGCCTCGTCGGGCAGGTCCGCGAGCGGTGTCAGGCCGAACACATCGTCGATGAACTTGATAACCGAGCTGTGCTCGCTGTAAACGTGGCTCACCGTGTGGGCCGCCGCGTACGGCGAGATCACGATCGCCGGAATGCGCGGTCCGCCGGTTTCCGGCTGTCCGTCCGGGCCGTAGGTCCGGAAGCTCTCCGACTGGTGGTCATAGAGGCCGTCCGACTCGTCATAGGCGATGATGATCGCGCTCTCGTGCCAGTAGCGACTTCCGGCAATCGCGTTGACAGAATCCGCAATCATCGCCTCGGAGATCTGCGCGTCCGAGTAGTTCGGATGATCGTCGTTGCCGGGCGTCGACAGCTGCACATTCGGGTTGGGATCGATCGGCAGCAGGCCGTCGTTGTTGTAGTAGCCGCCGCGGACGTAGAACACGCCGCCGTATTCGGGCAACGACTCAGTGGCGACATCCGTATAAAACTGCTGCAGCCCGTGCAGGTACGTCTGCTCTTGTGTGTTATCACCGATGTAGCCGAAGTACTGCGGCCCATTGTGGTGCACGACGTAGGAGGCGTGCTCGGGCGCGGCCGCGTACTTGAAGGGGCTGCTACTGAACGGTGCGCCATTCTCCGAGATCGAGGTGCCGTCGAATGGCTCCGGCCCGTAGCCCTGCTGGTACCAGCCCCAGTGCACCGACTGTTTCCTGACCGCGATGGCGAGGATGTCGAGCTGCACGTCGGCGAGATCGGACGCTGGATGCTGGTCCTTGGCGATGATGGTCTCGATCTGATTACCCATGAAGGACAGCGGTAACGTCGCGAAGGTCAGGTTGATCTGCGGTGCGAAGGACGTGAACGGACCCGTCTGGCTGGTCCCGTTGGTCGCCTCGTCCGGTCCGTACGGCGGCTGCACCGCGGCCGTGTCCTCCACGCTCCCCGCAAACGGAGCGCTGTCCGTGAGGTTCGGCAGCGTGAGGCCTGTGGCATCAGCCTCGGCTGGGTGAGTCGCCCACTGTGTGTCTCCGACCTGGCCCGCGATCATGGCAATCGCATTCGGCGTGGACGGGCCGGTTGCGGTCTGGTGGAAATTGTCGAAAAGGACGAAGCGGTCGGCGTACTGCCACAGGAACGGGATCGTGTCGCAATCGATGTGCGACATCACGACCTCGCCCTTCTGCTTGGTCTGAAGCGTCGGATTTGCGGTTGGCGCGACACCACTCGCGTTGACGATCGTCGCCGCGACGCCGGAGGAGTCGGTCGCGTAATGCAGACCCTCCTGGTTGAGAGCGTAGCCGTCGTTCTGCGGAATCGACTTCGTCGCCTGGTCGGCGTGCATGTCGTGGATGTAACCGGCGTGGCTGTGGTCGACCGAGTACGTGTCCTCCGGGTACAACTGGACCGCGAGGCCGTTGACGTTGAGGATCATGCGTGGAATCAGGAACGGGCTGATCGTCGTGTAGCTGCCGTCGGTGTCGCGGATCACGGAGTGGAAGCTGCCGAAGCTCGTCGCCGGCTGCGAGTAGGGATCGGACGGATTCGCGCCGGGATAGGTCGCAAACAGCCCGTTGGCCCCCGGATAGGTGCCGAAGTAGTGGTCGAACGACCGATTCTCCTGGAACAGCACGAAGACGTACTTCACCCTGTGCCGCAACAGCTCAATCTTCTCGCGCAGTTGGAGCGGGCGCTGCCACGACGGGTCGCGCGCCGCCTCAGCGCCGGCTGTTTGACGCGATGTCGCAAGTGTTAGCGGCGGCTCGGGCGCCGCCGGATTGGCCGCCAGTGCCGGTGTGACGCCGATGAGGTTGAGTGCGGTCGCAGCCGTGGTTACCAAGGCCGTCCCCGCCTTCACAATAGATGGCTGCATAAGTGTGCGACTCCGGTGAGTTAAGGGGTCTCGGCGACGCTCCCCGCCGTCCGAGAACGCTACTGTGCCGGGCCGGGTTTGCAGCGTCGTGAACGTCCCGTGTCGAAATGACGATGCTTGCTGAGGCGCGCGTTGCGTGAGGCACCAAACACCGCCGGCGATGCAATGCGTTGCCGCAACGCCGGCTGCACTGGCCCAATCCAAGAGGCTGCCCAGTACCTCAGGCCGCCACACATGCCTGCTAGGTTGCGTTCAGGTTGCACTCACACTACTTTGACCAGGGAACGCAGGCTGTGCAGGTTTCCTGCCCGGGCGCAACCGATAGGGCTGCGCTGGCAACGGATGCGCGTCCGTGCGGGGGTCGATGGGCCTGAAGATCGGCGGTCCGTCACGGGACTCGTCGGTTCGAATCCCACGCGCTCGGCCAAGACATGTTGAGACCGGGGGCTGCCGGTCAGGGTGCCCCCGCGAGACCCGGCGCCGGCGGGCTGGAGGTCATAACGGGCACCGGCTGCGGTTGACGACGGTCGACTGGGCCGCGATGGTGCCGGGAGACTTGCCTTGAAGCAACTGTGGATGTGGGCGGTTGTCCTCGCCGCGATTGGCAGCGCGGACGGCCAAGCAGCGAGCCCGCCCTCCGTCGAGGCGTTCGCGGCCCGGCCCCGGATCGAGGACGTGTCGATCTCCCCGGACGGCCATTACGTCGCCTTGATTGAGACCCGCACCGGCAGGGCGGCCGCTGTTGTTCTCGACCGGCACGAGCACCGACCTGAGGCCGGGAAGGTCGTGATGGGAGAGCCCGACCGTTTCCATTTCTCGTGGTGTCGGTGGGCCACCAACACCCGCCTGCTGTGTGGCTTCGGCGGTATGACGCAGGGGCGCGGATTCGTCTACGGCGTCACTCGACTCGTTGCGGTCGACGCCGACGGCGGCCACATGCAGGTCCTGCTGCAGAACTCCGAGGAAGTGCAGGGGCAGTTTCAGGACCGGATCATCAACTGGGATCCGGGCCAGCCAGACACGGTGCTCATCGAAGTCGACGAAGGGCTGAGCCCGAGTGAGATGGGCGGCGGGGTTGAGGTCTATGGCAATGTCGGCACGCACGCCCTTCCCGGGGTGTTTGAACTCAACGTCGTCACGGGCCGGCTGCGGCAGCGCGAGCACGCCCGCGCGCCTATCCGCCATTGGGTCACGGACCAAACCGGGCGCGTCCGACTCGGCTTCGGTCTCTCGGGAACCACGCTGTCCTACTACGCGCGCCTCGACGGGGAGTCGGACTGGCGGCGCCTGACCAAATTCGAGGTGTTCAGCCGCGACAACCACTTTCGGCCGATCGCCATCAGCCATGACGACTCCAACAAGGCCTATGCGTTTGCACCTGCAAACGGTCGCCAGGCGGTGTGGCTGATCGATCTCACCGACAAACAGGATCCGACACTCGTGTTCGCACATCCGGTCGTTGATGTCACGGATCCGATTCTGTCGAGCAAAGGCACGCTGCTTGGTGTGCATTACGAGACCGACCATCCGTCGATGTACTTCACGAACGAGCGTATTCGTTCGGTGATCGCGGCCGTCGACAAGGTCAATCCCGGTCAGTTCAACGTCGTAACCGAGGCCACCCGTGACGAGCAGGTCTACGTAATCCGATCGCGCAGCGATCGGGATGCTCCGACCTACAGTGTGTTTGACACCGGTACACGGATCCTGACCCGACTCGGCGCTCCGTTCCCGGACCTCGATGCGTCGACGCTTGCAGCTATGCAGCCGATCACTTTTCCGGCGCGCGACGGCACGCCCATTCCGGGCTACCTGTCATTACCGGCCGCAGGCCCGACAACGCATCTGCCGCTCATCGTGATGCCGCACGGTGGCCCGATCGCGCGCGATACCTGGCAGTACTCGTTTCTCCGCGAGTTCCTGGCCAGTCGCGGGTATGCAGTCCTACAGATGAACTTCCGCGGCTCAAGCGGCTACGGCAGCGACTGGTTCTTCGCCGCGCACCAGGATTGGGGAGGCTTGACGTACGACGATGTCATCGACGGTGGGCACTGGGCGATTCAGCAGGGAATCGCGGATCCCGGGCGGGTTTGCATCGTTGGCTGGAGCTTTGGCGGATATCTCGCGCTCGTCGGCGCGCAGCGCAATCCTGAGCTGTTCCGCTGCGCCGTCAGCATCGCCGGTATCAGCGATCTGGGTCTGCTGATCGACGAGGGGCACCACTGGCTGAGCGGCTCGGTCGTCAAGAAGCAGGTTGGCACCGATCCGGACAAGCTCAAGCGCGACTCTCCCAGGCTGCATGCGGCGGAGGTCAACGTGCCGGTGCTCATGCTGCACGGCGATCTCGATGCCCAGGCGCCGTACGAGCAATCAAAGTTGATGGACATCGCTCTGACACGCGCTGGCAAGCCGCATCGCTTCGTCACGATCCAAGATGCCGATCACCAACTGAGCAAGCAGTCAGATCGCGTGACCATGCTGCGGGAGGTCGAGGCTTTTCTCGCCGAGCATCTGGGCGTCGCGACGGCGACCGTGCCGTGACCTGCCGCTGCGCTCCGGTCACGCGATTGAAAGCATCAGCGGGTCAACCGGGCGCAAGACAGCCGCCAGCACGGCGAGAGACAGCGGGATTGCGGTCGGCAGGTCGATGCCAAGGCTTGAGAACACGGGAGACCCTTTGGAATTCTCGATGGCGGCCGCCGGATCTCCGCAAGGCTATGATCCATGCGTGACAAAAGAGTGGCACACCGAGCAACTGCGACTGCCCCGGCCTCCCTGGCGCGTCGTGGGCGGGAGTCGTCGCGTAGAGTGCGGCGGTGATCCAAGAGAGACTGGAGCTCAAGGGCTCGGAGCGCACTCGGTACTTCGCGCCGACGGCGATCTGCGGCTACCTCGCGGCGCTGTGCGTGGCGCTGATCGTCAACTCGTTGTTTCTCGTGAGCATGCAGGATGCCGCCGCGGTGACCGCGGCCGGGGTGTTTGGACTGCTGCTGTCCAGCGGGCTGGGGTTGCTCTTCTGGCGGGCGCAGCGTCGCGATCTGCGCTACCTGCGAGTGATCACCTCGTCGGACGCGCTCGCCAACTTCGAGTCGGTACGCTCGGCCGCGCTTGGCGCGGGGTGGACCATCAGCTGCGAGGATCCCGGGAGGCAGCTCGACGCCCACGCCGCTGGGTCGTCGCTGCACCGGGGCGAGCGGATCGCGGTGCGGTTTGCCGAGCGCGATGTGTTCGTCGCGAGCATCTGCGACTCGGACGTCGGATTTTCGCTGACCGGACGTCGCCACTGCAAAGAGCACCGCGACCTCGTGCAACGGGCCGTACTGGTGTCCAGCACCCGCTGAACGCGCCCGGGCGCGCCGGGCCAAGATGCGGGGCAGGCTTTCTCGCGCCCGGTAGGCCTGTCAGGAGCCTGCGTTCCGGGTCACAGCACGGAGGCGGTGAGTGGCACGTCCGCCTGCCGCCACGCCTCCTCGAACTGCGCATCAATCGCACGTGCCGGCCCGCTCTTGTGCTGCACGCGCAGCGCCTGTGCGAGACCATAGAGCGACCAGCCGTTGTGCGGATTGCGGCGCAGGTCCTCCCGGTAGACAAGCTCCGCGGCAGCGCCTTGTCCGTCCTTCAACAGCTCCGCACCCAGAATGTGCCGCACCGGGAAGAACCAATCGGCTGGCTCGCTGTAGGCGAGCTTGTCTTCCTTGGCAGTTGCGTCCTCGAGCAGGCGTCTGCAGCCAGAACGGTCGGGTCCTGCGCAGGCCAACTTCGCCTTCGCCAGCGTCGATGCGAGCGCGAGCACGTCGGGCGCGAGGTTATATCCGGCCGGCAAGTCCGGCGGAATGCCAGCGCGCAGGAGGTCGAGTTCCGCAACACGCGCTTCGGCCTCGGCCATCCGGTGACGCTCGACGAGCGCAACCGCAGTCGCGAACAGGTAGCCACCAGTCAGGGCCTTCAGCTCGGGGTTCGGGCGCGGCTCGGTCAGCAGCTCGTCCCACGCGCCGAAGCGGACCAGCGCCAGATAGTACTCGGCCGCGCTCCAGTCACTGCCGGGCATCGCGAGCAGCATGCTCTCCGGCACCGCTTGCCGCGCGGCCTTCACTGCCGCAAGCGTCTCTGCCTTGCGGCCCTGCATCGCAGTCGAGTAGGCGAGAAACTGGAAGTTGTGCGCGACGTACATCGGGTAGTAGTCGGGTGGTTGCGTCCGGGCGAGGTAGGCCCGGTCCGCGGCCGCCCCGAGCCGATTGGCCTCGGCGGCGTCCGCGTAGCGACCGACGCGCTGCATGATATGGGCGGGCATGTGCTCGAGATGGCCGGCCGCCGGCATCATGCCGTGCAGACGCTCGGCCGCGGCGACGGCCCTCTCGGGGTGCGGCGAGGCCTCGAGCGCATGGATGTAGTAGTGGTTGGCTCCCGGGTGCTGTGGGTCGCGGGCCAGCACCGATTCGAGCACCGCGACGATCTCGGTCGTGCCGGGCGCCGGCTGGCCGTCGAGCGACCACAGGTTCCAGGCGTTGGTCGTCATCAGGGCTTCGGCGTACATCGTCTGCACGTCAAGATCCGCCGGATACTGCTGCGCAACCATTCGCATCGCGTCCGCGTACGCCTTCAGCACGGGTCCAGCGGTGCCGGGGTCGAGCGCTTGCGGCGTCGGGTAGCGCGCCGCGAGCGCCTTGATCAGCGCCGCTTCGACCGGGCTCGCGTGCGATACGAGCGCGCTCGCGCGCGTGACGCTGTCATAGGCGATCTTGGCGCGCGCCTCGGCCATCATCGGCAGGTTGTAGTTCGGGCCCGCGGTCAGCGCCACGCCCCACAGGCAGATCGCGCAGTCCGGATCGAGCTCGGCCGCTCGCGCAAACGAACGCGTCGATTCGTCGTGATTGAATGCCCACAGCAGCCGCATGCCCTGGTCGAAGTACCGCTGTGCCTCGGGCGAGCGCGTGTTGATCGCGCGGTGAAAGGAGCCGAGACCGTCGAACAGCTGGGCGCCGCGGGCCCAGTCCGCGAGCGTCGCGGGCGCGTGTGCCATGCCGGTCATCGCGGCGCCGGAGGCGGGCGGCGGTTGCGCCGCGGCGCGTGATGCTTCTCTTCGCGCGCAGGCAGTCAGGCCGGCGAGGGCGCAAAGTCCCAGGACGAGGACGTTGCGGATCGGGACATGCATCGCTTCCCCCAGGCGCACTGCCGCTACCGGAGCGGTGCCCGGCGGCTCGGTCGCGGCAGCGCTGTGCTGCGCCGGGCGCATGATAGCCCGACGCATCGCCGGCCGGCGCGCGCGCGGCGTCTGACGGGTTAGCGACGTAATATTGTGTATAAACAAATAATTATAATGTTATTCACGAAACAACATCACATGGAGTCCGACCGAACCGGCAGCGGTCGATGGCCGACGGTTTTGAGAAAGCGCAGCTCCTCGAGCGTGTCGAGATCGGCCTCAGCGGCGGGTAGGGGTACGCGCCGCACGCGTGGGTCGTCGAGCAGCTGCCGTGCTCCGCGGTCGCCTTGGAGCGCGGCAAGCGCGCGCCACCAGCGTTTCGGAAACACGGCGGGAACTCCGGCGCGCCCGGCGTAGCCGGCTGCGAGCGGAACACGCCCGCGCGAGGCTAGAAGTCGTCTGAGGTCCTCGCCACGGATCGCCCACTGGTCGATGGTCATCACGAGCACGTGGGTCGCGCTCCGCGGCACTCGCGCAAGCCCCGCGCGCAGCGACATCGACAGCCCGTCCCGCCAGCGGCGGGCCTGGACAATCTGCACCGGACGCCCGCGCAGTTCCGCCGCAACGCGCGAGGCGGATGCGCCGACGACCACACCGACCCAGAGCGGCGCAAGGCCGAGCGCCGCGTCGACAGCGCGCACGACGAGCGAGTGCGCCCCGCGGTGCACGAGCTGCTTGGGCCGGCCGAGACGCCGGCTGCCGCCCGCAGCGAGGATGATGACCGCGCAAGTGGCAGCGCGGCGATCGGCTATGATCGGGGCCATGCGCAAAGAATACGCGAGCCTGAGGCGCCGGCCGTTTCTTGCGCCTGTCTGGATCTTTACGTTCTGGGCGGCGGTGGGCCTTGCGCTGGCTGCCTGGGCAGTGTCCGCGGCGAGCACGACGGTGGTGGTCGTCACGCGGCACGCCGAGAAGGAGGCGGATGGCACAGCCGATCCGCCGCTGAGCGCCGCGGGGCTCGAGCGGGCCGCGCGGCTGGCAGGCATCTTCGGCAGTGGCGGGCGAGGGCTCGGCATCGACGCCATTTTCGTCACCCAGTGGCGCCGGACTGCTGCGACCGCACGTCCGCTCGCGCTGCAGCTCGGCGTCCCCGTGATCACGGTGCCGGCCGACAACCTCGCGGCGCTGGAGCGCCGGATCAAGGATGATTACCGCGGCCAGCGTGTGCTGGTCATCGCCCACAACGACACCGTCCCGGCACTGGTCAGCCTGCTGGGGCAGGGCGCGGAGGTGCCGCCGCTTGCAGCCAATGAATACGGCACGACCTACGTCGTCGCCATTCCACGCTGGAGCCGCCCGACGGTGCTGCGTCTGTCGCTGCCCTGAGACGGAGGGGGCTCAGGCGGTGGCGAGGCGGAAATCGACCTCGTAGATCCGGTAGCCCGCGAGGCGCATGCCGTTGCTCCGGTAAACGGTCGCCGCCCGCTCGTTGCGCGCCTCGACGTACAGCCGCAGTCCGCAGACCTCGGGATCACGGCGTGCTTCGCCGAGCAGGTGGGCATAGAGGCGCGAGAATACGCCGCGCCGCCGGGCCTCCGGCACCACGTACACGGACTGGATCCACCAGAACCAGCCACAGCGCCAGTCGCTCCACTCGCGAGTCACGAGCAGCTGGCCGATCGGGCCCTCGCCGTCGTCGGCGACGTAATACCGACCCTTGCTGTCGTCGGCGAACACTGCAGCGACGCCTTCGGCCAGCAGCTCGCGATCGAGGTCGCGTTGCTCTGTCTCGGCGGCCATTCGCGCATTGCCATCGACCAGAAACTCGAGATCAGTGCTGCGCGCGGCGCGGATCGAAACTGTCATGGCAAGGATCTCCGCCTGGGCTCGAAGCATGATACGCCCCGCCACGCGCGCGGTTGCGCCGCGAGTTCGCGGTGCTATCATTCGCGCCCTCACGTGGGGCGGTAGCTCAGCTGGGAGAGCGTCGCGTTCGCAATGCGAAGGTCGAGGGTTCGATCCCCTTCCGCTCCACCAATTTTATTCCCGCCCCGGTAGCTCAGTTGGATAGAGCGCGCCCCTCCTAAGGGCGAGGTCACAGGTTCAACTCCTGTCCGGGGCGCACCT
>JGI12269J14319_10002243_pt1 | contig 18714 bp, 10 predicted proteins | sample PeaSoiSIISIP2007_FD_14319 | JGI IMG/M metagenome (IMG submission 14319)
TCCTACCAGTTCCTGATGGAGGAGCTGGCCCGCCTGGACGCGCCCCTGGCCAAGACCGGACGCGTGGTCCTGGCCCATCTGGGCAGCGGGGCCAGCCTCGCCGTGGTCCACGCCGGACAGCCGTTGGACACCACGATGGGATTCACGCCCGCTGCGGGAATCCCCATGGCCACCCGGTCGGGGGATCTGGATCCGGGACTTCCCCGATTCCTCTCCCGCTCGACCGGAATGGACGGGAAGGCATTCGACCACATGATCCACTTCGAGTCTGGATTGCTGGGGATCTCCGAGACAAGTTCGGACATGCGCGAACTCCTGCTCAAATCCGGCGAGGACGAGAGATGCGCCCAAGCCGTGGACATCTTCTGTTACCAGATCCGAAAGTGCATCGGGGCCTACGCCGCCGCGGCCGGCGGTCTGGATGCCCTGGTGTTCTCCGGCGGGATCGGCGAAAACTCGCCGGAAATCCGCGCCCGCGTCTGCGAAGGGCTCGGATTCCTCGGAATCGATCTGGACCCCGAGCGGAACCTGGAGAACGCCGGATTGATCTCTTCGGATTCGGGTCGGGTCGCGGTCCGGATGATCCGCACCGACGAAGAAATGATGATCGCGCGGTCCGTGTCCCGTCTCCTGGGAACGACCCGCGGCAAAATGGAGGTGTCCACATGAGCTCGGAGAAACCATCGACCTTGGATCCGGAGGAAGCGCGCAAGATCGACGCCTACTGGCGCGCTGCCAACTACCTCGCGGTGGGGCAGATCTACCTCTACGACAATCCCCTCCTGAAACGGCCGCTGGTCCTGGGCGACGTGAAGCACATGCTGCTGGGGCACTGGGGCACCACTCCCGGCCAGAACTTCATCTACGCGCACCTGAATCGCGTCATCAAGAAGTACGACCTGGACATGATCTACGTGTCCGGTCCCGGACACGGGGGGCCCGCCGTGGTGGGGAACACCTACCTGGAAGGCACCTACAGCGAGATCTATCCGGACATCTCCCAGGACGAGGCGGGGCTGCGNAAGCTCTTCCTCCAGTTCTCCTTTCCCGGCGGGATCCCCAGCCACGCCTCTCCGGAGACTCCCGGCTCCATCCACGAAGGCGGCGAGCTCGGCTATTCCCTGAGCCATTCCTTCGGAGCCGTGTTCGACAATCCCGATCTGGTCGTGGCCTGCGTGGTGGGCGACGGCGAGGCCGAGACCGGTCCTCTGGCCACCGCTTGGCACTCCAACAAGTTCCTGGACCCGGTGCACGACGGCGCGGTGTTCCCGATCCTGCACCTCAACGGCTACAAGATCTCGAATCCCACCATCCTCGCTCGGATCACGCGCGAGGAGCTGGACCAGTTGCTGCGCGGCTACGGCTGGGATCCCATCTTCGTGGAGGGGCACGAGCCCGCCGCGATGCACCAGGCCATGGCCGCCGCGTTGGACTCCGGCATGGAACGGATCCGGGCGATCCAAGCCGATGCGCGCAAGCGTGGACACACCGACCGACCCCGCTGGCCCATGATCGTCCTGGCTTCGCCCAAGGGATGGACGGGACCAGTCGAGGTGGACGGGGTCAGGATCGAAGGCACCTTCCATTCCCACCAGGTTCCGCTTTCGGATCCGGCAACCCATCCGGAACACCTGAAGCTCCTCGAAAACTGGCTCCGCAGCTATCGACCCGAGGAACTCTTCGACGAGCAGGGGAAGTTGGTGCCCGAGCTGGCCGAGCTGGCTCCCGTGGGTGACCGCCGCATGGGCTCCAACCCCCACGCCAACGGAGGAAGGCTCCTGCGCGACCTTCGGATGCCGGATTTCCGCGACTTCGCGGCGGAGGTTCCCGAGCACGGCTGCCCCGGGATCGGCGACACCCACGTGCTGGGACGCTTCTTGCGCGAGGTGGTCAAGCGCAACGGCGGTCAGAGGAACTTCCGCATCTTCGGACCCGACGAGACGTTGTCCAACGGTCTGGAGTCCGTCTTCGAGGTGACCGAGCGCCAGTGGAATGCCGCCACGGTTCCCGGCGACGAGTTCCTGGCCCCCACGGGACGCGTGATGGAAATGCTCAGCGAGCACCAGTGCGAGGGCTGGTTGGAAGGGTATCTGCTCACGGGAAGGCACGGCCTCTTCAACTGCTACGAGGCGTTCATCCACATCGTGGATTCCATGTTCAACCAGCACGCCAAGTGGCTCAAGATCACTTCGCACCTGCCCTGGCGTCGGAAGATCGCATCCTTGAACTACCTGCTGGCCTCGCACGTCTGGCGACAGGACCACAATGGTTTCACCCACCAGGATCCCGGCTTCCTGGACCACGTGGTGAACAAGAAGGCGGAAATCGTCCGGGTGTACCTGCCGCCGGACGCCAACTGCCTGCTTTCGGTGATGGACCACTGCTTGCGCAGCCGCCACTACGTGAACGTGGTGGTGGCGGGCAAGCATCCGGCGCCGCAGTGGCTTTCCATGTCCGAGGCGGTGGCACACTGCACCACGGGGATCGGGATCTGGTCGTGGGCCAGCGGAAACCAGGACACGGCCCCCGACATCGTCATGGCCTGCGCCGGAGACGTCCCCACCCTGGAGACCCTGGCCGCCATCTCCATCCTGCGGGAGCACCTTCCCGAGGTGAACATCCGGATGGTGAACGTGGTGGACCTCATGCGCCTGGAGCCACCCACCGAGCATCCGCATGGGTTGGGCGACGGCGACTTCCAGGATCTGTTCACGGCCGACAAGCCCGTGATCTTCGCCTTCCACGCCTACCCGTGGCTCATCCACCGCCTGACCTACCGCCGTCCCAACCACGACAACTTCCACGTGCGAGGCTACAAGGAGGAAGGCACCATCACCACGCCCTTCGACATGACGGTGCTCAACGAACTGGACCGGTTCCACCTGGTGATGGACGCGGTGGACCGCCTGCCCCAGACCGGCGAGAGGGGACTGCACCTGAAGCGGCAGCTCCAGGAGAAACTGATCGAGCACAAGGCGTACATCGATCTGAACGGCCAGGACATGCCGGAGATCCGCAATTGGAAATGGACGACGCGATGAACGTCGCCTCGAACCAGATGACCCGACGCCAAGAAAGGCTCAATCCATGGACGACCTGAAATCCCTCCCGATGCCGGAGGTCTTCGCGAAGCTAGGGGTCACGGATGCGGGACTGACCGGTGCCGAGGCCGGAAAACGGCTGGCCCAGTACGGCCCCAACGAACTGGCGGAGAAGGAGACCAACCTCTTCCTCAAGTTCCTGACCTACTTCTGGGGGCCCATCCCCTGGATGATCGAGGCCGCGGTGATCCTCTCCGCGGTGGCGCGGCACTGGCCGGATTTCGGGATCATCCTGGTGCTGCTGCTGGCCAATTCCGTGGTCGGATTCTGGGAAGAGAAGGAGGCGGGCAACGCCATTGCCGCCCTCAAGGCCAAGCTGGCCGTCAACGCCCGCGTCAAGCGCGACGGAAAGTGGATCACGCCGCCGTCCCGCGAACTGGTTCCCGGAGACATCGTCCGGTTGCGGTTGGGCGACATCGTGCCCGCCGACGCCCGGCTGCTGGAGGGCGATTCCCTGGAGGTGGACCAGTCCGCACTGACGGGGGAGAGCCTTCCCGCCACGCGGAAGTCCGGGGACGCCGTCTTCTCCGGATCCATCGTGCGGCAAGGGGAGATCAGCGCCCTGGTGTACGCCACCGGAGCCGGCACCTACTTCGGGAAGACGGCCCAACTGGTCCAGAGCGCCCACACCACCAGCCACTTCCAGAAGGCCGTCCTCAAGATCGGGAACTACCTGATCCTCTTGGCCGTGGCCCTGGTGGCGGTGATCATCGCGGTGGCGATCCTCCGCGGGGACCGCGTCCTGACCACGTTGCAATTCGCGTTGGTGCTCACCGTGGCGGCCATCCCCGTGGCCATGCCCACCGTCCTTTCCGTGACCATGGCGGTGGGCGCGCGACTCCTGTCCCGCAAGAACGTGGTCGTGAGCAAGTTGGTGGCCATCGAGGAGTTGGCCGGGGTGGATGTGCTCTGCTCGGACAAGACAGGCACGTTGACCCAAAACAAGCTGACCCTGGGCGATCCGTTCGGGGTGGAAGGAATCTCCGGGGACGAAGTCGTGTTCGCGGGAGCGCTCGCCTCGCGCGAGGAGAACAACGACACCATCGACCTGGCGGTGTTGGGCGGCCTGAAGGACAAGTCCTCCTTGAACGGCTTCCAGGTGACCCATTTCCAGCCGTTCGACCCCGTGCACAAGCGTACCGAAGCCGATGTCAAGGGTCCGGACGGCGCCTCCTTCAAGGTGACCAAGGGCGCGCCCCAGGTGATCCTGCAGCTCGCTTCCAACGCGGCGCGGGTGACGGCTTCCGTCGACAAGGCGGTGGGGGAGTTCGCCGCCCGCGGATTCCGGTCCCTGGGCGTGGCTCGGTCCGAAGCAGACGGATCCTGGAAATTCCTGGGCGTGCTTCCCCTTTTCGATCCGCCCCGCGAAGACGCCAAGGCGACCATCGAGACCGCGCGGAACATGGGAGTATTGGTGAAGATGGTGACCGGCGACGCCATCGCCATCGCCGTGGAGACCGCCAAGAAGCTTGGCATGGGCTCGGGGATCCTCGACGCCAGCGGCCTGATGGACGCCAAGCACGACGAGCCCGAAAAGGTCTCGAAATCCATCGAGGACGCCGACGGCTTCGCCCAGGTGTTCCCGGAGCACAAGTTCCACATCGTGGACGTGCTGCAGAAGCGCGGGCACATCGTGGGCATGACGGGAGACGGCGTGAACGACGCCCCCGCGCTCAAGAAGGCGGACTGCGGCATCGCCGTGTCCGGAGCCACCGACGCCGCGCGCGCCGCCGCCTCCATCGTCCTGCTGACGCCTGGACTTTCCGTGATCATCGACGCCATCCAGGAGAGTCGGCGGATCTTCCAGCGGATGAACAGCTACGCCATCTACCGCATCGCGGAGACCCTGCGCGTGCTTCTGTTCATGACGTTGTCCATCCTGATCTTCAACTTCTACCCGTTGACCGCGGTGATGATCGTGATGCTGGCCCTGTTGAACGACGGAGCCATCCTTTCCATCGCGTACGACAACGTGCACTTCAAGAACCAGCCGGAGTCCTGGAACATGCGCATGGTCCTGGGCATCGCTTCGGTCCTGGGGGTGGTGGGGCCCATCGCCGCCTTCGGGCTCTTCTTCCTGGGCGATCGGGTGTTCCACCTGGACCGCCCGCATCTGCAGACCCTGATGTACCTGCTCCTGTCCGTGGCCGGACACCTCACCATCTTCCTGACCCGCACGCGGGGACCCTTCTGGTCCATCCGGCCCGCCCGGATCCTCTGGGTGGCGGTGCTGGGTACCCAGATCCTGGCCACACTGATCGCCGTCTACGGCGTGTTCATGACGCCGCTGGGCTGGAAGTGGGCCGGTTTCGTCTGGGGCTACGCGCTCCTGTGGTTCCTGTTCAGCGACCGCGTCAAGCTCCTGGCCTACCGGATCCTGGATCCGGACGGTTCGAAGCGGACGCCCGGCGCCGCCGCCGAGATCGAACCTGCCGTCTGATCGAACCTATCTGGAGGACTCCTGCGGCCTCGTTTCGACGCATTGCGTGCACTCTCGTCGCGAACCGTAGGAGCAGGAATCGCAACCGAGAATGGCGACCGACCTGTGGAAATGGATTCTACCGAGCATCGAGAGGAAAATTCTCATGATTTGATAGACAGCGACCCACGCGAAGCGCATCGCCGACTCCCTTCTTGTCTGAATAGATGATATCACTACATCGAGCTCTAGGTCTTCGCGAGGATACGGTTTTTTGGTCGAGCGTGTGCCTCGTTTCGCAACCTCTTTTCGATCCCGCACGCGCGTGGAATACACCTGGAAACCACGCCTCGACCGCGCGTTTCCAACATCCCTACAACCCAAGGTCCGGGAACAAGAAAGGGAGACGGTCTCCCATCTCCCTCGAATACTCCTCTATCGCGGCCCCGATCAGGCGCCGGCGAACGTGGCCTTGCGCGACAGCCGGACCTTGCCCTGGCCGTCGATGCCGATGCACTTGACCGGGATCTGGTCTCCCAGGGCCACCACATCTTCCACCTTCTCCACGCGACGGTTCTCGAGTTCGGAGATGTGCACCAGTCCTTCCTTGCCCGGGAGGAACTCCACGAAGGCTCCGAAGGAGGTGATGGACTTGACCTTGGCGTTGGGGTAGGTCTTGCCGACCTCGGCTTCCATCATCATCTCCTGGATCATGCGGAAGGCCTTCTGGCCGGCCTTGCGCACCACCGCGGAAATGGTGACGTTGCCGCCGTCGTCCACGTTGACCACCGCGCCCGACTCGTCCTGGATGCCGCGGATGACCTTGCCTCCGGGACCGATCAGTTCGCGGATCTTGTCTTCCGGGATCTTGAGCGACAGGATGGCCGGGGCGTACTGCGAGATTTCCTTGCGGCTCTCGGGCAGGGCGGCGTTCATCACGGCCAGGAAGTTGGCGCGACCGGCGCGGGCCTGGTCCAGGGCCTTGCGCAGGATCTCCTTGGGCAGGCCGTCGTCCAGCTTGATGTCCATCTGGAAGCCGGTGATCCCCTGGCTGGTGCCGCAGATCTTGAAGTCCATGTCGCCCAGGTGGTCTTCGGTGCCGGTGATGTCCGACAGGATGGCCACGCGTTTGCCTTCGGCGATCAGGCCCATGGCGATGCCGGCCACGGGCTCCTTGATGGGGACGCCCGCGTCCATGAGCGCCAGCGATCCGCCGCAGACCGAAGCCATGCTGGAGGAACCGTTGGACTCCAGGATCTCGGAGACGATGCGCAACGTGTACGGGAAGCTGTCGGGGGTGGGAAGCACCGGAGCGAGCGAGCGCTCGGCCAGGTGTCCGTGTCCGATTTCGCGGCGGCCCGTGGAACCCACGCGCTTGACTTCGCCCACCGAGTAGGGGGGGAAGTTGTAGTGCAGCATGTAGTTCTTGAAGGTTTCGCCGCGCAGGCTGTCGATGCGCTGCTCGTCGGTGCGGGTCCCCAGCGTGGCGGTGACCATGCTCAGGGTCTCGCCGCGCTGGAAGAACGCGGAGCCGTGGGTGCGCGGAAGCACGGAGACTTCCACCTCGGCCTGGCGGGTCTGGTCCGGGGCGCGTCCGTCGGGACGGATTCCGTCGGTCAGGATGACCTCGCGCATCGCGTCGCGCTTGACGTCGTCCAGGTAGGCCATCGCGGTCTTCATGACGGCGGCGTCCTCGATGTCCGCAAGCGCCAGCTTGGCTTCGGCCTTGATCGCGTCCAGGGCCGGGTAGAGCTGCGACTTGGGGAGCTTCCCGCGGAAGGTGGCCAGGAACTTGGCCTGGACCAGACCCGAGACGCGCGCCCAGAGGGCGTCGTCCTTGACGGGAGCGGTCCAGGGATTCTTGACGATGGCCAATTCGGCCTGCAGCTTCTTGATTCCGGCGATGATCTTGCGGATGGCGGCATGGCCGACTTCCATCGCTTCGATCAGCTTCTCTTCCGGAACTTCGAAGGCGCCGCCCTCGACCATGGAGATGGACTTCTCCGAGGCCGCCATGACCAGTTCCATCTCGGCGTTCTCGGATTCCTGGTAGGTGGGGTTCACGATGTACTCGCCGTCCAGCAGGATGACGCGCACGCCGGCCAGGGGCTCGGAGACCGGGAAGCGGGGCGAGAGCCAGATGGCGCAGGCGCCGCCCACCAAGGCGAGGACGTCGGGATCGTGCTTGTCGTCGGCGGAGATCACGGTGCCGATGACCTGGACCTCGTTCATGTATCCGTCCGGGAAGGACGGGCGCAACGGACGGTCGATGACGCGGCAGGTGAGGACTTCCTTCTCGGAGGGCTTGCCCTCGCGCTTGAAGTATCCCCCCGGAATCCGTCCGGCGGACCAGGCGGCTTCGCGGTATTCCACCGTCAGCGGGAAGAAGTCGAACGCGGCCGGCTTGCCTTCGCAGGCGGTGACCAGCACGGAAGTGTCGCCCATGCTGACCACGGCGCTGCCGTGGGCCTGCTTGGCGAGCTTGCCGACCTGGATGGTGATGGTTTTTCCCGGGGCGATCTCGATCGAGACCTCCCTCTTGGTTTCATTGAGTAGACCCATGGTCCGAGCTCCTTGTGTTTAGCGGCGGATTTGGAGGGTCTTGATGAGCGCGCGGTACCCTTCCAGGTCCGTCTTCGTCAGGTAGTCCAGCAGGCGCCGGCGCTTGGAGACGAGCATCAACAACCCCCGACGGTTGTGGACGTCGTTGGGATGGAGTTTGGCGTGTTCGGTCAGGTTGGTGATCCGCTCGGTCAGGAGCGAGATCTGAACCTCCGTGGAACCGGTGTTGGAGGGTTTGCCTCCGAACTTTCCGATCAGTTCCTTCTTCTTCTCAGCGGTGATGGTCGACATTCTCTTTCCTTCTTATATCGCCGCTCTCATCCTCAATGTCGACCTCTCCGCGATGGTTCAGGGAAGTGTGGCGACCTTTTTCCGCGCTGTTTCCGCATCGCTCCCGATCTGGGCGCGCAGCGCGTCGAGTGACTCGAATCGGCATTCTTGACGAAGCGGGAAGTATAGATCCAATCGGCAGATCTGACCATAATCCGGTCCCACCCCGTCCAGACAGTGGACTTCCACGATGCGGATGCCGCGTTGGAAGGTGGGCGCCGTCCCGATGTTCACCACGGCGGGGTGGACCTCCTCTTCCCAACGCAATCGACCGGCATACACGCCGGAAGCCGGAAGGAGCTTCCGAGGGCTGATCGGCTCCAGATTGGCGGTGGGAAAGCCGATGGTCCGCCCTCGACCCTCGCCGCGGACGACCTCTCCCCACAAGCTCCAGGGGTGCCCCAGCAGGTCGACGGCTTCCTGGAAGCGCCCCCAGGTCGTCAGGGCTTGGCGGATGCGCGTGGAAGAGACGGGTCCTCCGTCCCGATCCAACTGGCCCACCACGGACAAGGCCACACCGCGCTCCTGGCAACGAGGGGTGATGCCCTCGGCGGTGCCCGTGGCCCCGCGACCGAACCGGTGGTCGAACCCGAGCACCAGCTCGCGGGCGCCCAGGTCGTCGATCAGGAGATCCACGAACTCGAGGGCGGACAACCTCCGGAGATTGTCTTCGAAGCGGACGGTGATGGGCAGATCCACGCCCTGCTCGCGCAGGAGGACCTCCCTTTCCTTCCAAGTGGACAGAAGCTCCGGTCCGCCGCGAAGATCCAGGAAATGCCGGGTGTGGGGCTCGAAGGTCACCGCGACCAACGGAAGCCCGAGTTCCGTGGCGCGGTTTCGGGCCGCGGCCAGGAGCCGTTGGTGGCCCAGATGGACGCCATCGAAGTTTCCCACCGTCACCACCGAGCCGACGCCCGGTCGAAGCGGTGCGAGGTCGCCGAAATCGATCGGGTGGATGGACCGGTGCGGTAGGGGCACGGCCAGGAAAGGTAGACGAGACCACCGTCTGGAACGCGATGCAGGAGGAGGGCATGTCCAGCTCTCGGGTCCTTCCGATTCACATCATAACCTTCTATAAGTAGTTGGAAATCAATCATTTTGGCGGTATACTGAACCAGTAGTAGTTGATTGAGATCAATCAGAACTCCGAGAAAATCCATGGCGTTCCGCACCATCGAGCAGATCGAGACCTTGATCGGGGAGAAGCTTCGATCCTACCGATTGGAACTCAACAAGTCCCAGGAGGAGGTGGCGGCCATGGCCGGAGTCAGTGCGGGTGTCCTCCGCCGGCTGGAGAGCGGTGAAGGAACCAATCTCCGCGCCTTCATCAAGGTCGTGAAGGCCCTGCGCCTGGAGGAATGGTTCGAGACCCTGGCCCCGATTCCCGCGGTCAACCCCTACCTGATGGTCGAGGATCGCCCGCGACGGCGCGCGCGGAAGAAGAAGGCCGGGAATGCCTCCTGAGGGGAAGGTCTTCCGCCACGTCTCCAGGATCGAGGTCCATCTGTGGGGGCATCCCGTGGGTCGCCTGGCGATGGACCCCGGAACCGGATTCTACGCATTCCGCTACGATCCGGCGTTCCACGGACAGGGGATCGAACCGGCTCCGTTGCAGATGCCCGTGAACGAGCTCCGGACCTTGGTCTTCCCCGACCTTTCTCCCCGGACCTTCCAGAGGCTGCCCGCCATGATCAGCGACAGTCTTCCCGACAGGTTCGGCAATCGACTGATCGAGGAGAGCCTGCGTCCGGACGCCATCACGACGCTCGACCGCCTGGCCTATCTCGGCAACCGGACCATGGGAGCGCTCCACTTCAAGCCGCCACGCGGCGAAGTGGAGAGGGCGTCGGCCATCGAGCTCGAAACCCTCGTGGCCGAGGCTCGCCGAGCCGTCCACGAACGGTTGGACGAGGGGAACGGCTCCCAGGCGCTCAAGCACATCATCAGCGTGGGCATCTCCGCCGGTGGAGCACGGCCCAAGGCCGTGATCTGCTGGAACCCCGGCACCGGCGAACTTCGCTCCGGCCAGTTCGACGCTCCCGAGGGCTTCCAGCACTGGCTCCTCAAGTTCGACGGAATCGAGGACGGCCAGCTTGGAGCGCCGCGCGTGGAGGGACGGGTGGAATACGCCTACTCCCTGATGGCCAAGGCCGCCGGGATCGCGATGATGGAATGCCGCCTGCACGAAGAGGGTGGCAGAGCCCACTTCATGACCCGCCGCTTCGATCGCGAAGGCTCGGCGACAGGCACCACATCCAGACCCTTTGCGCGATGGCGCACCTGGACTTCGGCATGGCCGGGGCCTTTTCCTACGGCCAACTCTTCGAGACCATCCTGCGGCTCGGGCTGCCCGACGAAGACCTGGAACAGGCCTTCCGGCGCATGGTCTTCAACGTGCTGGCCCGGAACCTGGACGACCACACGAAGAACGTCTCCTTCCGGCTGAAGCAGGGGGGACGCTGGGAACTCGCACCCGCCTACGACCTCACCTTCGCCCACAACCCCGAAGGCGCGTGGAACCACCAACATTTCCTGTCCGTCAACGGACGCCGCGACGGGATCGGCCGGGAAGACCTGCTCCTGGAAGGCGAGCGCTACTCCATCGGTCGCGCNCGAACCATCCTGGACGAGGTNCGCGCGGCGATCGACCGGTGGAACGAATTCCGGGACGAGGCGGGCATCCCCCTGGAAACGGCCGCGGTGCTGGAAAGGCAGTTCGTCCGGCCGTGAGATCCCGGGCGAGGGCCGCGACTCCGAGCCCGGGGTATCTTTCTTCCGATGTCCGGACTTCTCCGGACCGTCCGTCCGCCTCCCGGAATCGGGGGGTGGAGTGGGAGTACCTTTCCGGGGCTAACCAAAGCAACGACAAGGATCCATGTACCTCTCCAAGCTCCGCGTCTTCGGCTTCAAGAGCTTCGCCAACAAGATCGAGGTGAACTTTCCGGGCGACGGGATCACTTCGGTGGTGGGTCCCAACGGCTGCGGCAAGTCCAACATCATCGACGCCATCCGCTGGGTGCTGGGAGAACAGCGCGCCAAGGCCCTGCGCGGTGCCAAGATGGAGGACGTCATCTTCGCGGGGACCTCCGAGCGCCCCCCCTTGAACATGGCGGAAGTGACCCTGATCGTGAAGAACGACAAGGGCGTCCTGCCCAGCGAGTTCTCGGAGATCATGATCACCCGCCGGGCGTTCCGCGACGGGGCTTCCGAATACCTGATCAACAACCAGCCCTGCCGCCTGCGCGACATCCAGAACCTGTTCTACGACACGGGACTGGGAGCGGCGTCCTATTCGGTGATCGAACAGGGCCAGGTCATGACCCTGGTGCAGGAGAAGCCCGAGGAACGGAGGGTGCTGTTCGAGGAAGCCGCGGGCATCAGCCGCTACCGGGCCCAGCGCAAGGAAGCCATCCGCCAGTTCGAGAAGACGGATGTGGATCTGCAACGGGTGGCCGAGAACCTCGCCGTGGTGCGCCGGTCCGTGTCCAGCTTCGAGAGGCAGGCGAAGCAGGTGGAGACCTGGAAGAAGGTCAACGGTCGCCTGCGCGAAGTGGAACTCGCCTGGATCCGCATCCGCCGCGCCGAGCTGCGCGGCATGGTCTCCCAGGCGGAAAAGCGCATCCGAGACTGGAAGGACGAGAGCGATCGCCTGCGGTCGGAGCTTTCCACCGCCGAAGCCGGTGCCGCCGAGCAGCGGCTGGAGGCCGCCCGACTGGAATCCGAACTGCGGGAGCGCGAACGTGAATTCGGGGACGCCCGAGCGCAGTCGCAGGCCTTGGAAGGAGAGGCTTTGCGCGCCCGAGACGCCCTGGCGCACCTGGACCAGACCCGCGAACGCATTTCCGACGAACTGCAGCGCCTCGGCGACGCCCAGGTCCGGTCCCGCGAGGACATGGAGACGGCGCGTCGCGAGATCGAGGAGGGAACCCGTCGGGGACAGGAGGCGCTGCGGACCCTGGAACGAAGCCAGGAGGAGCGTCGGCTGCGCCTGGAACGGCTGGAGGTGCTGCGGGCCGGAGCGACCGAACAGGCCCAGGCGAGATTGTCCCTCCTGGAAGACCTGAATCGCGCCCAGGCCGACCTTCTGCGGGCGGAAAACGAACTCTCCAAGCTGACCGCCGAGCAGGACAGGATCCAATCCGAGCTGGAGGTGGGCGAGTCCGCGGCGGACGCGCTCGCGGGTCGGCTGGAGTCCCTGGCGTCCGGACGGGAATTGGCGGCGTCCCGCGTGGAGTCCCTGGAATCCGAAAAGGAACGCGCCACGGAAGAGGGGCAGCAGGCATCGCGCCGCGCCGACGAGGCGGTGGACCGCGAGAAGCAGGCCGCCGCCCTGCGGGCCTCGGCGGCGAGTCGGCTGGAGACGCTGGAGCGGCTGCACAAGTCGCTGGAAGGGGTGGGCGAGGGGGCCAAGGCCGTACTCGCCGACGGAAACCGCTCGGCCGCCATCCGCGGCCTGTTGGCCGACCATCTCCGCGCCGCGCCGGACGTGCTGGAGCGGGTGGAAGAAGTGCTGGGCGACGCCCTGCAATACGTGGTCTCCGACGACCGGGCGTCGGCGCGATCGGCCCTGGAGCGGCTCGCAGGCGAATCGTCCGGCATCGCGGTCCTCCTGCCGGTGGATTCCCTCCGAGGACACGCGGACATCCCCGAGGTTTCGGGACCGGGCGTCCTGGGTTGGGCGTCGCGATTCGTGGAATGCGACCAGGCCTTGAGGCCGGCGGTCGAACTTCTGTTGGGCAACGTCTGCCTGGTGGACGACCCCGAGACCGCGCTGGACCTTTCCCGCGCGCACGCCGGGCGCGACCTCTGGTTCGCGGCTCCGGGTCTTCGCGCGCACGGGTCCGGGCTGGTGGCCGGTGGTCGCAGGTCGGGCAAGTCCATGGGCCTGCTGTCGCGCCACCAGATCATGGAGGACCTGCGCCGGGAACTGGCGAAGGCGGAATCCGAGCTCGCGGGCGCCCAGCGCGACCGGGAGGAATGGACCGCCCGAAGGTCGGAACTCCAGGAACGCTGGCGCGAATTCGACCGGCAACTGACGCAGGCGAGACGGGAATTGTCGGAGGTGGAGTCGGCGTGGAGCCGCATGGAGGCGCAATCCGGCGGAGCCGCCGAACGCCTGGACGACCTGCGACGGCGCCTGGGAGAGCTGGAGCCGCTGCGGAGTCCGTTGGAGGCCAGGGTGGAGGAGACCCGCTCCCGCGCCGGGACCCTTTCCGAGGAGAAGACCGTCCGCGAAGGCGCCTCCCGCCGCGCGGAGGAGGCGCGCGCCGAGGCCGAGGCCGACCTCCAGGAGTCGGAAGACGGCATCCGCGAAGCGGAGCGCGAAACGGGACGGCTGTCCGGCGAGGTGCGCCGGTGGGAGGCCCAGTCGGAGAGCGCCGAGCGCCGGTTGCAGGAGATCGAGGACCGGTGCGCCGTGCTGGTGTCGGAACAGGACGGGCTCCAGGCGCGGCAGGAGGAACGCTCGGAGGTTTTGGACGGACTCCGTCAGCAGGCGGATCGGTCCCGGGAGGAACTGGTCCAGGTGCAACGCCTGCGCGACCGGGCTCGGGAGATCTACGACACCGCGGTGCTGGCCGTGGAGGAGAAGCTCTCCGGGGTGCGCGGACACGCCAAGACCATCGACGAGCTCTCCCAGGCCGTCCACCAGGCCGATCTTTCCCGCGCCGACAACGCGGGGGAAGACGGTCGATTGCGAAGCCGCGCGTTCGAGACCTGGGAAGTGGACCTGGATTCGCTGGAGGAGATTCCCGACGATCCCGAAGGGTTCGATCCCGAAACCGCTCCCGCGGAAATCGAGGAGCTGCGCGGCAAGCTCCGGAGCCTGGGTCCGCTGAACCCGCAGGCCCTTGAGGAATACGAGCAGGAGAAAGCCCGTCTGGACGAGGTGCAGAAGCAGTGCGACGACCTGGAGAAGGCCAAGAACAGCCTGGACCGCGCCATCCGCCGCCTGGACAAGATGGCGCGCGAGAGGTTCATGGACACCTTCGAGAAGGTCCGCGGCAATTTCCAGACCGTGTTCTCCACCCTGTTCGGCGGTGGCGAAGGGCGGTTGGAACTGGAAGCGGACGCCGATCCCCTGGAGGCCCGCATCGACATCCACGCCCGGCCCACGGGCAAGAAGATGCAGGCCATCTCGCTCCTTTCCGGCGGCGAACGCGCGCTCACGGCCACGGCCCTGCTCTTCGCGCTCTACCTCATCCGCCCCTCGCCCTACTGCATCATGGACGAAGTGGACGCGCCTCTGGACGACGCCAACATCGGCCGCTTCGTGGACCTGCTCCGCAAGTTCGCCCACCAGACGCAGTTCATCGTGGTCACCCACAACAAGCGCACCATGGCGGCCTCCGACATGCTCTACGGCGTGACCCAGGAGATCAAGGGAATCTCCCAGCTCGCCTCGGTGCAATTGGACGAGGCAGTGAAACTCGCGGACTAGGATCGGCATGGGCCCGCGGGTGTCCTGCCTGGCCCTGGCGACCGTCCTCGCGACACGGATCTTCGCCGATCCTTCCGCACCCGGCCCGGTCGCCGACGGGTACGATCCCTTCGGTGTCCAAGCCGCGCTCCGCTGGTCGGCGCAGGCGCACGAGGACACGCTGTCGAATTCCGTCACCCGGTGGCTTCCCATGGAGGTCCACCGCTGGACCATGGCCGAACTGGAAGACACGTCCATCCACGGGCTTGCGGCGGGTCCGTCCGCGCCGGGCGCCAAGGACACGTCCAAGCTGCACATCGAGGGGTCCAAGACCATCAGCGTGGGCGTGGGAGGGTCCGGCGGCGTGGCACTGGACCAGTCGCTCCTGTTGACGGCCGATGGCGACCTGGCTCCCGGGATCCACCTGAAGGCCAAGATCTCCGACGGCAACCTTCCACTCTCCTCCCAAGGATCCAGCGCGCCGTTGCGCGATGTCGACGAGCTCTGGCTGGAGGTGTACACCAAGCACTGGGACACGCGGCTGGGCGACCAGGACTGGATCACGACCCCGGGGTTGGGTGCCGGATACCAGTTGCGGGTGCGCGGCTGGAGCGGTACCTGGAACCCCGATGACGGACAGGCCAAGGTGATGATCGGCGGGCCCCAGGCGAAGTGGACGCGGGTGGTGCTGACCGGGGTGGATGGCCAGCAGGAAGGCTATGTGCTGGTCAAGGCGTCCACCAACCCGTTGGGTGCCATCGTGCCGGGCTCGGAAACGGTGCGGGTGAACGGCCAGCTCATGACCCGCGGCGGCGATGCCGACTACTCGGTGCGGTACGCCCAGGGGCTGTTGGACTTCACCACGCGCCGGCGCATCTTGGCATCGGACGTGATCGAGGTGGATTTCCAGTCGGCCGACCTGGACTACGAGGAAACCTTCGCGGCGGCCTCGGTCCAAGCGAAGGTGGGAGCCTGGAACCTGGAGACATGGGCCATGCGGTTGGCCGACCAGGGAAGCAATCCCCTCTCCTACGCCCCCGACTCCTCCATCCAGAGGATCCTGTCCGCGGCGGGTTCGGACTCGAGCCTGGCCCTGGATTCGGCGGGGAACCCGATCCCGCTGCCCAAGCAGACGGGCGAGGCGGGAGTGCGCCTGAACTGGGGCGATTCCACGGCCTGGGTGCGCACCGATCTGCGCGGGTCCAGTCTGGACCAGAACGTCCTTTCCATTCGAGCGCCCACGGTATCCGGAGTTTTCGGGGCGGCGGAAGCGGGCACGCGACTGGGCGACTACCTGGGTTCGGGAGGGCTGGGCCTGTGGACCTTGCGCACGCGCGGCGAGGAATTGGAGTCCACCTACCACGGACTTTCGGGGCCGGACACCTTGGGATCGGCTTCCTCCGATTGGGCGGGCGATCGATCCTCGCCCTCGTCGGGTCGAACCGACGGGATGGGCGCGCTCTCCTGGGAACTGGCCAAGGGCATCGGGGTCTGGACCAGCTACGAGGCCAAGGAGGAAGGACCCGCCTACCTCTCGCTGGCCACCGGGACGGTGGGGTTGGACCAGGGCCCGGCCAAACAGATTCTGACCAAGGCGTCCTGGAGCGAACGCGACGACGGCGTGGTCCCGCTGGACTACGGGAAGGCGATGGCCCGCGCCACCTGGCCCTTCGGGCCCTTCGCGCCCCGGGTGGAGGCCGACGGAGAGATCCACGACACGCGCGGACTGGACAGCGCCGACCGACGCTTCAGCAGATGGGCGTTGGCCGGGGGCAACTGGAAGGACCCCACAGGCTGGAGCCTGGACCTCCAGTGGTTGGGACGCGACGACGCGACCGACCTTTCCGGGACCGTTCCCGACGGCGTGGACACGGCGCGTTCCCTGGACCTGAAGGGAGCGGTCAAATGGACGGCGACCAAGGGATCCATCGACCTGGACGCGGATTGGACCCAAGGTGAAAATCGGGTGGGGGGGAGCTACCCCTGGGTGCAGACCGCCACCTGGCTGGGCGAAGCCACGGGAATGGCCGCCCCCCTGAAGGGGTTGCGCGGCACCGCCCACTGGAGGCTTTCGACGTCGTCCTTCCAGCCGCAGCTCCCCGCCTACGACACCGTCCCCGCGGGCACGGGAGCCTTCATCTACGACAGCACCCTGCGCGAGGTGGTCCCCTCGGACGAAGGCAATCTCCGCTGGGTGGGAAGCCAATTGGACACGTCCCGTCCACCGGTCCACGCCTCCACCCGGGCTCTGGACGCGGAGCTGGAGGTGGTGCCGGGGCAGATCGCCAAGGGCCTGAAGGGTTTCCTGGCCGATATCGGCGGGAGGATCCACGGCTCGCTGCAACAGACCGACAGTTCCGCGGCCGTGCAGATCGTGCCCGATTTTTCGGACGCCGGTCTGGAAAGGAGCGCCCAGGCCCAGTCTGGCGTGGATGCGAGCCTCTGGTGGACCCGGGACGGAAAACGTCTGGAGGGAAGCTGGAACCGCCAACTGTCCGTGGGCCAGACCGCCACCGGCGTCACGGATCTGACCACCACCGAACGCCTGGACTGGACCTCCACGGTGGGGAAGGACAACCGCCTGGAACTGATCGGGGAGCACGGCAACGACGAGGAGACCGAACCCGGTTACCAGCGGACGGAGCTGCGCTGGCGGGGCGATCCTTCCCTGGGCATCCGGGTGGTGAAGACCGTGGAGGTGAAGCCCGGTTACCTGGTCCAGACGGGATCCGGCCAGGACAACGGCACGGCGTTCTCGTCGCTGGAGCAAGCTCCCTACCTGGATGTGAACGTGCAGCTTCCCCACAACCTGCGGCTGCGTTCCGAACTGCGCCGCGCCACCGCGGACGTGAACGGCCCCGTGGGTTCCCAGCTCACCGACGACTACCCGGCCGGCACAACCTGGCGGGCCACCGCGGGACTGGACTGGAGCTGGAAGGACCACGTCCAGGCCCACGCCGACTGGACCCTGCGCCTGCAACCGGACCAGGCGCCGTTCCAGAAACTGTCCATCGACGCGCGGGCGAGCTTCTAGGATCGTCCCCCGGGATTTCGATATTTGGTTCCCAGCGAACAATCGGAGGAGAAAAGCATGAGCGAACTCAATCTCGGCGGCCGCTTCACCTTTCCCGGCACCACCCTGTCGGTGCATCGGATGGGGTACGGTGCGATGCAATTGGCCGGCAAAGGGGTCTTCGGGCCACCCAAGGATCCGGAACAGGCCGTTTCCGTCCTGCGCGAAGCCGTGGCCTCGGGCGTGGACCACATCGACACCTCCGACTTCTACGGCCCGCACATCACCAACCAGATCATCCGCAAGGCTCTGCACCCCTATCCGTCGAATCTGGTGATCGTCACCAAGCTGGGAGGCCGACGCCCGCCCGACGGATCCTGGCAGCGGGCCATCTCGCCCGCCGAATTGACCTCGGCCGTCCACGACAACCTGCGCAACCTGGGCCTGGAAGCTCTGGACATCGCCAACTACCGCGTGATGGGGAGCGGGCACGGCACCGAGGAGGGTTCCATCGCCGAGCAGGTGTCCGTGTTGGCGGATCTGCAGCGGCAGGGCTTGATCCGCCACGTGGGCATCAGCAACGCCACCCCCGCGCAACTGAAGGAAGCGCAGTCCATCACCAAGATCGTCTGCGTGCAGAACCAGTACAACCTGGCCCACCGCCACGACGACGCCTTCATCGAAGACCTGGCCAAGCAGGGGATCGCCTACGTGCCATTCTTCCCGCTGGGGGGATTCAGCCCGCTGCAGTCGTCCACCCTCTCCGACGTCGCGAACCGGCTGCGCGTCACCCCCATGCAGGTCGCGCTGGCCTGGCTGCTGCACCGGTCGCCCAACATCCTGCTGATCCCGGGCACGTCCACCGTGACGC